>Ga0194054_10000352_pt1 | contig 23714 bp, 30 predicted proteins | sample SepL2210m_MetaG_FD_163628 | JGI IMG/M metagenome (GOLD analysis project Ga0194054, IMG submission 163628) | Anoxic zone freshwater microbial communities from boreal shield lake in IISD Experimental Lakes Area, Ontario, Canada - Sep2016-L227-10m | ecosystem: Environmental > Aquatic > Freshwater... | reverse complement strand
CTATATAAGAATACCAAACCGATGAGCGCATACCAGAAAGAGTATTTCGATAAAATAAATCAATTCTATGGCGATGCATACGATATGATCGGAAATACGATAGCCGTGAAGCAGGCCACAGCAGAGGTATATGAACAAGAAAAACTGAACAAACGAACAAAGGAAATGTTACCTCTGTGGACGAGGCAAATAAAAGTCTGGGCAGAATTGAGTATGTATCAACGTATCACCATTCTGTGTACTCAGATTCTGATCTTTATTGTTTCCATATATTATATCCATCTCGGAGTAATGACTCTAGGAGAATTACTAGCGCTCAACGCCTACGCGGCAATGATCTTTGGTCCATTCATAGCGATCGCCAGAAATTGGCAGACTATCCAAAATGGGATCATCAGCATCCAAGAAACAGAAAAGATCCTGGCCTTAGATATCGAAAACTACCAGCCGAAACATTCAAAGGAATTTGAGGTTCGTGGTGACATATCATTCGATAATGTCTCATTTGAATACGATGAAGGCAAACCAGTATTATCTGATATATCATTTTCTGTTAAGGTCGGAGAAGTTACCGCTCTCGTCGGCGAGTCTGGAGTTGGTAAAAGTACCCTGATAGACCTCGTATCTGCATATCATTTCCCAACCAAAGGAAAGGTTATGATCGACGATCAACCCATAGAATCATTGGATTTGAAATCGCTCCGATCTCAGATAGCCGTCGTACCCCAAGAAGTTGTTCTGTTCAACGACACTATCAGAACCAACATCAAATACGGCAACTTTCACGCCACAGATGAACAAATGGAAAATGCCGCGAAGAAAGCGTACGCTTATGATTTTATAGAGAAATTCCCAAATAAATGGGAGCAACTAGTTGGTGAACGAGGTATCAAACTATCAGTTGGCCAAAAACAGCGTGTGGCGATAGCGCGCGCGATCCTTCGTAATCCGCGCATCCTGATCCTAGATGAACCTACCGCCGCCCTAGATGCAGGCTCTGAAAAGATCATCTCAGATTCGCTCGATGAATTGATGAAAGGTAAAACAACGTTTATCATCGCGCACCGTTTGAGTACGGTCCGCAGAGCTGACAAAATATTAGTCTTCAAAGAAGGTCGAATATCGGAATCCGGCAAGCATGATGAATTGATCAAACTAGAAGGTGGAGAATACAGAAGGTTATATGAGCTACAGATCGGTTTGCATGGGTAATCACTTTATCACCATATTTGCTTCCACAAATCCCCGCTTGGCGCTATAATACTCCTATGGCCACCGAAGCTCTCATCTCCTGGAATGCTCCTGAACACTTTCATGTCGAGAAACGACCTGACTGGTATTGGGCAGTCGGCATCGTTACACTCACATTGGCTGCAGTATGTTTCATCCTAGGAAGTATCATTCCTGGAATATTCGTCCTAGTCGCTGCCGTGGCGTTAGTTCTGCACGCTTCGACCGCACCACGCAATATCTACCACGAAGTCAACGATCGTGGACTGATCATCGACAATATTCTCTACCCTTTCCTTACGCTGGACTCATTCTGGATACCGCACGATGATCCGATACCCAAGATCATCGTAAAATCACGCAAGACTTTCATGCCATATATCGTGATCTTCATCGATGAAGTTGATCCTGAGGAAGTTCGCGAGGTATTGCTCCGATATATAGCAGAAACGGAACACCACGAGTCTATCCTGAAACATATCCTCGAATGGTTCGGTTTCTAGTCAAAAGTTTGGGTTTTCTCAAAAATATGATACTGTGTCCTTGCTACGCCCTCATCGTTTAATGGATAGGACGCAGGATTGCGGATCCTGCAATGTAGGTTCGATTCCTACTGAGGGCACAAAAGGTTTGACCGTTATTTTAAGACGTCTTTTGAGTGTCAAGAGGCTACACCTAAAGTGGAGTCGAACTTTTGTTTAAGTGTTGAGTAAGGTGTTGTTTTTGGTATGTTAAAATATAATTATGGATAAAGATGATTTTCCAATACCTCCCTTTTTAGAGTCTTCGTGGAGGCATATATATTTATCAGGGAATCTTATTCAATTTGTGGCGGTACTACTGCTTATGACAGGAATTGTTTTGTGGTGTCGTAGAATTATATTTAATCCAACATCATTAAATTTATCGACCACCAATCAATTCATACTGGCAGCCTTCTTAATTTTAGTATTTATAATTTTACTTATTCTATATATTTTGTATTTCCGATTGTCGAAAAAGTATAGATACATAATTGCTGGTTTTTGGGCGTTAGCTGGTTTGTGCACTTTTATGGTAGTATTTACTTTGTGGTACATTGATAGACTCTATTTTAGTGGCATTGGTGGTCAGTTAGGTCCGATATTTTTCCCTACAGGAATGATATAATATCGATATTAGTTAACCAATATAAACAAATGATTCTATACATCATCGTTGCTCTATTAGTATTTTCAGTATCAACTTTCTTTTGGATGCCTTTATATAAGGATGCAATTGTGAAAAAGGGCGAATCGTCAATTGGTAGATCGAGCCCTTCTTGAGTCGGACGGATCCTTGGGGGGAAATAAGCAGTTGCAAAAAGTTCTTGTTGGAGAAGGTTTCTCTTTAGATGATGTGGGTAAAGCGATAGGGGGCATCGATATATGAAAGGCAAAGCAAGAATATTAAATTAGTACCTATTATGGCGACATTAGTCTGTCTCGCTATATTGGCAAAAATATTATTGCCTGGGTTTGGTATGATTGTCGCATCTCTGATAGGGCTGGTTGTGATTGTTGTTGCTGTAAGGGCGGGAATGTTTAATACGAAGAAATAGACTATTTTATAAGATAAAAGTCTTTGGTGTTTGTTCACTAAACGGCGCACATCGCCTTAATAAACATCAGCCGATTGTACAACCCCTGCATGTAATCCCTATCCGGGAATATGGTTATAATAATTATGAGCCGCATAGAAGAAAAAACAGGACTCTCTGTTACTGACATGGGGCATTTGGCCGCCATACAAAAACGTCAGATGACTCCCAATCAGATAACTCCCTGCAATGCAAACGGTAAATGAGCACCTACGGGGCAAAATCCTCCACCTCTTAACAGAGATGGCAAGAGAAACCCAAATCAGACGACACCTGATTCTGAAAATGCGGAGGAAAAACAAGAAGCAAATACTAATACGCCTGATATTGGTTCGCTGACTGCCGACAAAGAGCAATGGGAGAGCGAACTCCAGAGCCTTGAGCCGCAAATGAAAGCCCTTAATGACCGATATAAGGAGGACAGTGTCAACTACCTCAAACTTCAAATGGTGGTAACAGAGAAACAAAAACAAGGTGCTAGTAAGGAAGAAATCGATGATGCCCGAAAAAATGCTGCTGACTTTATTGCATCAACGAGAGGACAAGCCGATCAATTGCACCAGATGCGACAAAAAGTTGATGTGCTTAAAAATCAGATATGGTCAGCAAATAACAAGATTATCGAAGAAAAATATTATAAGAAAAAGACCTAAATCATTGTTTGGGAATTGTAAAAATTAATCATAATAAAATATAAAAAATGGCTTCAATAACAAAATGTCTATGTAAAGATTGTGGGTTCACTTTTACCGAAACTTTAGGCAACTTGATGACAAGCACTGTCTTTCAATGTATGAAATGCGGTGAGGTAAAATACGTCGATAACATGACCCTAGAAGAGTACGACAAAATCTGCACTAAATGTTCTGGCATCATGCAGAGTGGACAAATTCCTATATGTCCAAAATGTCACAATAAAAATGTCGAGGAAAAATATAGCGTCGGAGCAGCTGACTGATCTCGGGCCTAATGTCTAGGTTTTTCTCATTTCAATGAATTTCTTCGCTACTTCCGGCCATCTTGCCAACGGTTCCATTTGAACAAGATTGGTTGCTTCATCTTTCGATAGACCCGAATCTTCAAGGTCTTTGAGACAATACGCAGCATCTCTTATTTCACGCCATGATTCATTTTGGAAGCTTTCTGTTAGACATTCTTCAATCATCGGTGGTTCTATTCCTATTTTTTCCAACGTCTCACGGCATTTCTTGGTCTTATACGCATAGAACCCTCCACGGTAGCTTATAACTAGATTGGCAACGATCTTCTTACCAATGTCATCTTTTGAAGCGGTATCGAAACCTTTATAATGCGCCAGAAGTTCGTCATGAATCTTACCGTTGTCGACAAATCTTCGTTCATATCTCAAATATGCCAAAATCGTATCTCTTTTTGAGCCTTCTGAAGCAGCAATAATCGCTTCTGGCGTCACCGTCTTTGGCAAGTCATGGTATCTCGTATCTTCATACAATGAGTTCTGCACGTGCTGTCTCTCGTGCGCTAGCACGTTTCCAAACTCCTTCATCACCAATCCATCACTACCTTTGGGAATAAGGATGACCTTACCACTTAACTCTCTCGGTATAGAGCCACCACTCAACGTGCTTCCGCCATGGTATTTCACTTTCGTCTGCAGAGTGGGATCGACATCATCCTTCTCGTATATTGCTCTGGCATAGTCAGATTCGTCATCAAGTAATAAAGCTATGTCAATTGAGCCATAATCAACTGTAACGCCACCCCTCGGTTCAACGCCAAACAACTGCTTAAACAACTCACGAGGTGGCGTATTGCTTTCCCTATATTTGCCAACGGTGTCGTAGGCATTTTGGTATTTCTCAAAAACCTTCGCCGCAGATCTGTTGTAGGTATTATATTCTGAAAGATTAATGGCGCTTATCAACCGTGGTGCACGCCCTTCTGTCATATTTTTTTGAACCTCTAGCGAATTAAGTCGCTGATTATATTGCCACCTAGGATCATGCGTGACTTCATATCCGACTGGGTCTTTCTTCAATACTAGTTTTGGCTTCTCTCTGGCCACCTTTTCCTCCCTTCCAGACGATCTCATGCTATCGTTGGCGGCGATAGACTCTTTTTCAAGGGGGACATCATATTTTGGTGGTAACTCCCTAACTGCATCCAGGCCATCGTTTGCAGCTATACCTGTTTCGGATGACTCAATCGTGCTTACCTTTTGTCTCACTTGGTCTAATACATTTAGGCCTTCTTGTTCTAGCGCCTCAATATCAGCTTTAGATGCGCCCAGCCAAGCCAAGGTTTCAGGATCATCCTTTACATGTCCCATTTTTTCGATTGTTTCTGAATCTATTAGACCCGCAAACTCAGTCCGCATCTTCTCGGCAAATAAAAACATGTTCATTTCAGATTGGCGCAGAAATTCACTTGAAGCATCGAGTCCAGTTGGCGCTTCCATGCTTTTATCACCCAATAGATTTTGCTCTATGTGATCTGATTCGCGATGAATTTTTCCTAATTCAAATCCACGCATATTATTTATTGTTTGGGCTAATACCTAGATCTGCTCTCACCTGCTTCAGTCTTTTTTGACGCAAATTCTCCTTAAAGTCCGATATGACAATACTGCTCCTATTTTCTATGTCAGATAGGCGCTCGGACGCCCACGCAATTACCGAATTGATTTTTTCCTCTTTGTTCATTTGGATTCTTACAAAATAAGATCCCTTAGCTCATCTTGACCAAATACGACCGCTATACCAGTTTCGCTAAATTCTTTCTTCTTTTCTGGTGTCATTAACTCCCCGAGTTCTGTCTCGATCTTTTTATCAGAATCACGAAGACTTTGAGCGACTTCCATCTTAACTTCTTGCTCTCTGGCTCGATCAGCCTCCGGATATACAAATATCATAGTGTTATTGCCGTCGTCATGATATAGAAAGTACTTGTCCACATAAACAGGTTTCCCACATTTACCGCAAGTGGCTTTGTTTATCTCCCCATTCATTACCTTTGCCTTTAATGTTGGATCAGCACTGACATTGATACTATCATACAATTTTACAGTAACAACGTTACCGCACACACATTTAATTTGTTTTGTTGATTCTAATGTCATGTTATTGCATGTCTAATAATACAGTTGTATTTTACCATAAACATTGAAGCGATTGGTTGTGAGCCACTCGCTAGGGTTAAGGTGTTTTCTTCTTCTTTTGCCCGCCACATTGTTTGGCGAGATAAGCGAAGATGTCTGCAATGGTTTGAAACAGGTGCTTCAGGATCCATTGCCCAATTCTGGAAAGCTGTTTGAGTTCCCACTTGACTATCTTGTTGGCCATATCCGTCTTGCCATGGCCGACGATCAGCCCGAATCCGTATGACATAAACAAGATTATCAGTGTGTAGGAAAACAGCAATGTCAAAGTGTTCATCTGTGTTAAATATAACATACCACAACACGAGAGTCAAGTTCTGTCTAGATGTCGCTTACGAATTTATGACTTACTGCTGTAAATGACACATCACCAAAAGACCCTGTTTTCGCATGTCATTCGTGTCATTCACAATTTTTATACATTCATAAATTTTGGCATTTGTTGGCATTTGGTTATTCCTATCTAACACTGGAAACGGCACACTGTTTTGAGTTAAGTGCCATCTCCAGATCTTCGAATATTCCTTATTCTACTTGCTAGTTTTGGTCGCCACCACCAATAATCGTAACATTCTGAACATGCCTATATAGTGCGCCAAATGTACCATTCATAATTCCAGACCCCGACCTAGAGGCCTCATTCCACAATGCCAAAATTCTCCAAACGGCCCTTACGGGGTCTTGCCTCACAAGGTTCGCAACCGTGAGGGGGCACAAATTCGCGGAAAACTCATAATTGCACGAAATTATTGTGTTCAATCGAACAGAAACGTTATTTTTTAATTACTTCACCTGTGGACACTTCAATTTCCTTGATGTAGTCGGCAGACGCAACTTCTATCTCATCCTTGATTGCTTGATCAATCAAATCCATATTGTCAAAGATTTGATCGTAAATTATTTTATTTTTTGGTTTGTCTTTCATCACCTTTTTATATTTTATCGACTAATTTAACTAGGCAACCTAATCGACGCGACAATGTCTTTTCTAAACATTCCGAATTTGAATCACTAGCTGTTCTCAAATTAATCTGATCAATGTCTCTCTTCTCGATGAGAATTTCTCCCGTATCCATCTTCCATTCTCTAAAATATTCTCGCGGAATTTTCATCAGCTTTTTTACTTTTTCAATCTCGTCGGCGATTTCAGATTCAGACAGAGAATTTATTCCGGCCTTTTCCCCTTTCTTGATCCACTCTCCAATTTTTTTATAACTAAATCCCGCCCGCTCAATTGTTTCAACGATCGTATCTCTATCAGGTAACCATTCTACCCCTTCGTGCTCTTGATATTTTTTAAGCCACTCATCGCTCAAAACTTCTTTTGCCCAACCTTCCATACTCTTTGAGTACCGAAAACCATTAACACAAACATCCTTCGCACCAGCGTTTTGAAGCTCCGTCATAAGTACATCTATTCGCTTGTCGGTAATTCCGTAAATAAATGGCTGAATAACTACGAGCGGGTCAAAACCGGCCCTGATCAAATTTCTTATGGTCACTATTCTGAATTTATCAGTCCGTTCAAGTTCTGACAATTTTGCATAGGATACTTCCACTTTCAAAACATCACCGTATTTTTCGAACAACTGTCTGGATTTTTCTTCGGTGATAATCGCCTTGGTGCAAATGGCAACCTTGAAACCGAATTCTCTGGCTTTTTCACAGATAAAATCAAGTTCTTTGGGAAACAAAAGTGGCTCGGATGCCCCCTGAAAACCGACAGTATCGCCCCGCAGTAGTTCAAAATCAAAATTTCGTAATTGCTCTATGTGTTTTTCTCTATTCTTCAATGGGATATTGAAAGCGACAAAAGAATTCATAAAGTATTCCAGATGTTCTCCGTAATCTTCTTTTCTTTCTTGATTCAAGTCGACAATACAATAAGCGCATCCTTGCGGGCAAGCTGATTCGTTCGGATTACGATGAAAATGTTCCTGTTTTGGTTTTTCTTCCGGCACAGGTACTTCCTTTTTTACATTAAGCGCAAAAATACGCGGTGTGTCTATAACTCCATCGGCCGAAGTGGGTATACCGGAAAGCCAACGAGCCAAACTTAACTCCCCAAGAGTTCTCTTGCCTTTAAGTTTTAAACTCATTCCTCCTTTAAGGGAGCAATGTGTGCAAGCGCTAGTGCAAACATCTTTCAATTTACAAACTCCTTTCTTATCCGAGTATTCTATTTCTCCTTCTCCACCCACAACATCGAGTGCCAGCTGAGCTTTTTCCGGTTTCCAATCTGAAGCCGCTTTTGAACATTTTGCCGCCATTTCACAATCATCACAGCTGTATTTTTCGGGCATTGCCCAGTGACAATTATAGTCACTGTCTAGCCCCAATGCATAGCTAACCGCGCAACTTGTTTTTCTAAAAACTTTCAAGCCGAGCTGTTTACCATATTCCTCTATGTATTTTTGCAATTCGTCATCTATGAGTTTGTGATCCTTTTGCCAATTTGAATAGCCTTCTGGCGGTTTGATTTTTTCACCAGTAGTTTTTTCAAGGAGTTTAAGCACATCGGATGTTCCTCTCAGTCCGCTATAACAGAGAATTTTACAGCCGCTTTGAGCTACGCTATCTAGTGTGGATCTGATAATGTCTTTGAAAGCATTGTATCCAGGAATGAGAGGACGTAAATAAGCGATAGCTGGCAGTCCAGCTTCCACTAAATTTCTCAAACTCTCAATTCTTTTCTCATGGCTGACCGGTTCAATCTTTGTTGGCAGATTAGAAACGCTTTGCAATATTACGACCTTACACTTGATATCTTTCAACTGTTGAGCCCTCTCTTTCGAAAACGACGATTTTGAAATTATGCCCACCGGACCGCTATGTCCTGACTCCTCAAGTTTTTTCAACTTTGAAAGAGTGTCCTCCCATTGAATTCCGGGGTCCCCGAAATAGTTATTGATTGATACAGGAATGTCTCTCATCGCTACAGCAATTTCTGCTGGCACATCGCCAATTTCTTTGTTGATAAACGATTCTATTCCCCCGACACCTTCCTTGCTTAGATCACTTCTTGATGAAAGAATGCAATACCCGCATTTGTAGCATTTTTCCGTGTTATGAGCATAGACAAACCATGATTTGACCGCTTCATAAACTTTTGCTCCCAAATTGTGGTCGGCTTTGCCTCCACAGTCTTCTACTTGCAAAACTCTTTCTACTCCGCCAGCGACATCATCAGAACTTTCGACAACCTCCCTTTTTGCTTTTTCTATCACCGCGTCACCGCGTATAACAGAATCAGCCAATTTCTTTTGTGCAAAAGATAAAATTTGTTCTAACTCATTTACAGTTTCTATCTTTGTTTCTATTCCCTCATTTGTCTTGGCCCTAGTCGCAAGAGGCACAGAATATGAGTTTTCAATTGTTTCTAGGTTTTGTTTTTCCATGCTCGAATTTTAGCATATGTAACTAGTCAATTCTACCAAAAACTTCCACAATAGATCATCTCGATAAATGATCCTTAGAAAGAGTTTTAAAAAATGACCCCGATAGCACATCGGGGCCGTGACAACACAGATCAATCTGTACAAGGAACACAATGTTCAGTAATGAGGCACCCCAGCGGAGACACCGCGGCCGGTTGGTTGTTACGCCAGTAGTCTTCGAACCAGCCGTAGTTCCAACTCCACTTCTGGCCGCGCGCATCCCACCAGAGATGACGAACATAGAAACCACCACAGCCACTACGATAGATCACGCCCCAGAAATAGATACGTTGATTTTTCCATTCCTCGGGAATGAACTGCGAATTGGCGAGGTAGAAGTCGAGTAGTTGATCGCCATATACCTGCTCCTTCTCGAGCTTCTCGCGAAGATCCTTACCTTTGATGCAACCATCATTCTGACAATCGTCCCAGTGAAACCTGACCGTGTTGGTAGTAACCGTGACCATCCCGCGCACCCTATTGGGTAGTTGTTCGGAATCCGGTAATATCGTCCAACCCTCCGGTACCTCAGGAGACTTGTCGAAGTCGACTACGTGCTGACCTGTACCACAACCAAATTCACATGCTTTTATACGTACCTTTCCTTTCATTTTTAACACATCCCCTTTCCGAAGATATGTCAGTTATTGTTGTGTCTATCGTCCATAGATCTGCCAGTGGTATAGCACGAGGTATGGTGATAGTAAATAGCGAGCTCATTACCCATCCCTATTCTGGAGGAGATCTAGTATCGCCCCAGATACATTTCTCGATACGCCAGTAGATGGCACATGGTGCATATCTATGTACGGGAGACTGTTTGCTTCGATGACCCCGCAGACCTGATGTTTCCATGATTGACTGATATCAGGACAAATGAAATCAATACCGATGAGGTCTGCGCCACAGAGATGAGCGATCCGCTCGAACATCTCTACATTATCAACATGAGTGATATGAGTTACATCATGTATGTCAGCACCTGTCGCCAGAGTGATTTTCTTGTTCAAATATATTTTCCTATTTGATAGGGGGACAGTATTGAGCGATATCCCCTGTTCATCCAGAAACGCTAGAGTACTCTTCGTAAGATCGATTTTATGTAAAGTAAAGCTATTCTGATCAATATCGCCACGTTTCGCGTCGGCATTCTTCAACTCTATCAATTCGGCTATATCGTGTTTACCGTCTCCGATGATATTCGGTGCTTCTCTCATACAACTAGCGACAAATTTACCCCCAACAACAGTGATACGATATATATCTCCCGAGATAAATCTCTCAACTACAAAATCCTTTTTGAGGATCTGTGATATTGCGACAGCTCGTCTCAATTCTTCTCTCGATGCGACCCCTACCGTCGTATGCTTGCTGAGGGATCCTGACAAAGGTTTTACTACCACGGGAAAATTGATCTTTTCGATCACATAATCCACCGCTTGATCATAGTTCACAAATGACTTACCCGATGGGTTGGGTATGCCGTTCTTTGACAACACCTTCTTGAACTCATATTTATCGTCAAAGTTAAATAGTCTTTTGTTACATGGCAGGATCTTGAAATATATTTTTCTATTAGAGAACGTTATAGAAAAAATGGAGCTCGTTAATCCAAAAAAGGTTAATACGGATACATCTAAACCTCTATTTTTCGCTTCATGGAGCAGAACCATCGTTCTGTTCGATATTTTGTCAGTTTCGACTATTTTCCGTTGCCCCATGATACGTATCATCAATAACATATGGAGTAAACTGTGCTCTATATGATTCGATAGCTTATCGATAATGCTGATATACCTAGACTCGATAAAATGAACTGGTCTCGATACCAGTCTCACGATGCCGACATTTCCCATTTGCTCTAGAAAATGTCGCGGACTCTCTTCGTACGGATCACAGTGCGAACAATACTTTCCTTCGTTTTTATACATATCATGATCATAGCATTTATGTTCCGATATTTAATACAAAAAAGCGTCCCTAGGGGGCGCGCGCAGAACAAATCGAAAGAATTATATGGATTGATTAGCCTAGCTTCTTCAGAGAAGACATGGCGCGAGATTTGAGACGAGAAGAGGTGTTGGCCTTGATATAACCAGTCTTTACTGCCTTATCCAATGCCTGATATAGAGGAGAGACGAGTTTGTTGGCTTCTACCTTGTCCTTACCGATCACAGCCTTACGAAACGACTTTAGCTGATCATCTATCGTGGCTTTGCGGCGTAGATTGAAAACTCGCTTCTTTTTTGAAGCTCGTAGGGCTTTCTTTGCTGATGAAGTAATAGCCATATGTGTATGTGTCGATAACTTAACATGCCGCAACAGAAAAGTAAAGTGTCTCCGCGGTAATGTAATACCCGAACTAGGGGGCAACCTCCCACAGCTCTTGAGTCTCGAGGATATTTTGTGACCAATATACCAAATAGAATTTAGACCAGTTCTAATGTATCATGTACCCATGATCGCCAGCATAAAAGGCCTAGTAACCCATATAGACGTGAAATACGCCATCATAGAGACTGGTGGCATCGGTTATAAGGTATTCCTGACCGCCGACACGATCCATAGTCTAAAAAGAGACAGCCCCACTTCCCTGTGGATATATATGGTAGTTCGAGATGATGCTATGGACCTATACGGTTTCCCATCAAAGAAGGAAAAGGATTTCTTTGAACTACTCATCTCTGTTTCCAGTATCGGACCAAAGTCTGCACTCAATATCCTATCGATCGTGACCAGTGACACTCTCGCCAACGCCATCAGGAGCGGCTCAACAACACACCTAGTCAAGGTCTCCGGAATCGGCAAGAAAACAGCAGAAAAGATCGTGATCGAACTCAGGGACAAGATCGGTTCATTTGGTATGAGTATGGACTCAGAGTTTACTGCCGGCCTATCTAGTGATATGGACGCACTCGAAGCCCTGAAGGCTCTCGGCTATGATGCTGATGAGTCCAGAGAGGCATTGAAGAAGATAGACAAGAAGATAGAAGATACTGGTGCCAAGGTAAAAGCAGCACTAAAAATGTTAAGCTAACAGAACAATATGCTAGATACATTCCTAGGCAAGATCAAGCGGAACATCATACCGGAGAAAATATTCAATTTCTTCCAGCCTATTTATCATTGGACACTATCCTTACTCGCTGCTATATGGTACCGCTTCCCTTCGAGACAGATCAGAGTGATCGCCGTTACAGGAACGAAGGGCAAGAGTTCCACAGTGGAAATCATAAATGCCATCTTTGAAGGGGCTGGTTATAAAACTGCGCTTTCGAATACGATCCGATTCAAGATCGACGAACGATCTCAACCCAACCTCTACAAAATGAGTATGCCGGGCAGGTTTTCCGTGCAGAAGCTGATCCGCCAGGCAGTCAATGCTGGATGTCATTACATCGTGATCGAAATGACATCCCAAGGCGCACTCCTATACAGACACCGATTCATCGAACTGGATGTTCTGGTATTTACCAATATTTCTCCTGAACACATAGAAGCGCACGGTTCATACGAAAACTATCTGGCATCAAAGCTCCGTGTAGCACAAAATATGGCACACTCGAAAAAGATAGAGAGATCGATCATCGTGAATGCTGACGATCCCGAGTCGGACAAGTTCATGGCTTGCCCTGCCGAGAAGAAGATCTCGTACAGTATCCATGATGCTGATCCTTACATCATCAAAAAAGAAGGCCTGGATTTCACCATGGGTGGCCGTACCATCCACTCTCACCTATCTGGTCTATTCAATCTCTATAATATCTTGGCTGCGGCTGCGGCCGCACACAGTCAAGGTATTTCCGACAACGAGATCTCTCGCGCCATAGAGAACTTCACAGACATTCCTGGACGGGTACAGAAGATCATCGTTGACAGTGCTGATAGAAAGCAAGATTTCTCTGTCGTCGTGGATTATGCACACACACCCGACTCTCTAGAGAAGTTCTACCAAGTCTTCCAAACTTCTAGAAATATCTGTATCCTCGGAGGTACTGGAGGCGGCAGAGATACCTGGAAACGAGGCGAGATGGGTCGTATCGCAGAGAAATATTGTGATGAGATCATACTAACTAACGAAGATCCTTATGATGAAGATCCGAAAAAGATCATCGATGACGTGAGGAAAGGTATCACCGTAACTATTCCATCTATCATCATGGATCGTCGCGAAGCGATACGCGAGGCCATAAAGCGTGCCCAGACTGGTGATGCCATCCTCATCACTGGCAAAGGTACTGATCCTTACATCATGGGAGCGAACAATACGAAAATCCCTTGGTCAGATGCCCAGGTTGCAGAAGAAGAACTCACGACAAGGTCTATCCTTGTCTAAATTATCGCATCCAATCCAAACTTGCCATTCAGGACCGACCTCGTTTTTGAACCTATAATACCCTTCTCATCAGTTATCCCATACCTCTTCTGAAATTCTGCTAGAGCAGATACCGTACATGGACCGATGGCGCCGCTGCGTGGACAATCATTCAACGACTTATCCCCCGGTGGATATGTCCCGTCCATAACTAACGCCGTCTGGAGTGCATATATATCTGGAGAGGATGCCCCGTCGTTTTTCGTCACGATATTATTCCACTGATGCGGTATGAGGAGAGTGCCATATGAGAATGTACCTGCAACACTATTCACATCAAAGAAATCCTGCAATCCGAGATACGTCTGAAAAGCGAGATCTTTGAGGGCGCTACTACGAAGGGCTGGATTCACCAATTGCGCTTCATATATGTAGCCATACTCGATCAGCATACTTGCCGCATTCGAAGTATTAGCGGCACCTATAGCGATGAGATCCGGCTCCTCGACTATACCAGTAGACTCACCAGGAAGATCACTAACAGGGTTGTACTTTTCGAGCCTCTTGAAGATCGTATTGGCTACAGCCAGCGTAGTCGTGCTATTGCCATATTGTTTCTCTGGAATATATATAGCAAAACCGGAGTGATCGCCAGGAGTATTTTTCGAATGACCAGTATGATCATTGAAATGTATGTGGATCACTATGTCGATATCATTCTCGTTCGACCATTTGGTGATGCCAAATAGACGGTATGCAACATCAGTAGGTGCTTTGTTATGAATGACCGTTGCTACAGGTTTTTTCACTGTCCCGATGGAGATGAGGTGTGAAACCTCCGCGCGATTGGCCTTCACCCAGGCGATGATATCGGTCCAATTGTTCTTGAAATACGCGGCGAGATTGGCACTCCACGCATCCTTACTTCTCGATATATAGACCTCATAATGACTGTTACTGGCGAGGAATTGTTCCAGATATTGACCGAGCTCAACATTCAATTCTCTTTCTTTGATCAATCCAAATTCCGCACCACCATAATTCGGTTCATGTCCTGGTACGATCATTATCCGCACTTTCTTGTCAGAATCCTTCTTGCTAGCCTCAGAATATCTGGACTGAATATCAGCTACAGTTTTCGGATTGTGGGAAGTGATGACCGCGGCCAGTTGTTCTCCGAAACTAGATATAGCGGATATGGCTACACTCATTTCCTGTGGATACGTGAAAGAGAACCACGGTATCACGAGCAATGTCACTGCAAGAAATATTCCGAGATAATGTCGCATGAATATATTATAACAGATATTTGATCCCTACCTCAGAGTGGACAGTGGGGAGAACAATATCTCCAGATGACATATATTTTGGGTGTGTGCTACATTACTTTCATGCCCGAATTACCAGAAGTCCAAACGACCGTAGATGGCCTCCGGAAACACATAGTAGGCCTCGAGATATCTACCGCATGGTCCAATTATGACAGCCTGTATTACAAAGGATCAGAAACGATCAAAGATCCGCTGTTTTTCAAATACTTCGCCAAAACCGTCACGGGGAAAAAGGTGCTCTCTATCGAAAGGCGCGCGAAAAATATCCTGATCAACATCTCTGGTAACAAAACCATCCTAGTGCACATGAAGATGACTGGTCATCTACTGTATGGCAAGTATAAGTTCGATGAGGGCAAGTCCCCTGCCACGATAGCCGACCCTTGGGAACCGATATCACCAGAAAGTTTGAAAGACCCTTACAATCGTCGTGTGCGCTTCGTTCTAACATTCAGCAATAGTCACCACTTGGCACTGTCAGATACGCGTAGATTTGCCAAGGTAACTCTAGTAGATACGGGGACCATTCACGAGTCCGAGCATCTAGTTGGTATAGGGCCCGAGCCACTAGACGATCTGTTCACACTGGCAAAATTCTGTACCCGTATCCAACTACGACCGACTGGCAAGATCAAGCTAGTCCTCCTCGATCAGAATATCATCGCTGGAATAGGCAATATATATGCCGATGAGTCTCTATGGCGCGCGGGCATCCACCCTCTCCGAACTGTGAAGTCACTGAATGAGAGAGAACTTTCGAAACTATTTTCCGCTATAAGACTAACCCTCTCGCATGGTATAGATTTTGGTGGAGATTCTATGTCTGACTACAGGAATGTGTCTGGAGAAAAAGGTAAATTTCAAGAGCAGCACATGGCTTATCAGAGAACTGGCGAAAGGTGCAGGAAAACTGGCTGCAAAGGAACTATCATCCGTATAGTCGTTGGTGGCAGAGGGACGCACCTATGTGATATACATCAAAAATAGTCTACGAAATAATAAACCCGATAGACGATCGATCCTTACCTGAAAAGTATGATTCCTGCAGTGACAGAAACATTGAGCGACTCCTTGGTTCCATTCATCGGTATTTCGACTATCATATCTGCCAATTTCATGATCTCTGGAGAAACGCCCCCGACTTCATTACCGAAAATATAGAGGATGTTCTTTTTGGCAATTTTCTCCGTCTGGAGCTCAGTTAGTCCGACAGAATCCTCGTCCTGTTCCACGGCGATCACGACGAATCCTTCTTTCTTCAATTTCCTGATAGTTTTCACTACCTCCCCTTCCCCCAGATGTTCCCAACCAACCGTCTGCTCGGCACCTAGCGAAACCTTGGCGAAATCTCGCCTCTTTCTACCAAACCTATCCACTGGCACAGGCGTCGTCTCGACACAATATATCTTGGACACTCCAGCACCGTCTGCTGTGCGGAAAATAGAGCCGACATTGTGAACACTGCGGATATTGTCTAGAAGTAGATAGATTTTATGAATTGTTTTGTTCATCGGGTATTTATCTGGTCTATTGGCCATCAACGATCATTTGACCTATAATTGGTACATTATCATAATTACACAATCATATGCTATCAGCATTTCCTACCCTCCTTTCATACAGCCGATTCTCATCCCTCCTCATCCGCTTCATTCTCAGTATCATATTCATCGCCTATGCATACAGGACCTTCCGAGATCCGGAAGCCAGAATACCCCAGAAGTTTGTCGGACTCATAGAAGGTGTCGCGGGTGTCTTGCTCCTCATCGGACTATGGACTCAGGTTGCCGCACTGGTCATCATCGTCGATATGGTTATGTGTCTGATCGTAAAATTCAGGAGTAGAGCTTTCCTCTCAGACGGTGTAAACTACTATATACTGCTCTTGGTCATGGCCATCTCTCTACTCATCACAGGCGCAGGCTGGTTAGCGTTCGATCTACCATTATAAGATAATCAAATAAATACCATGGATACTCATAACACCGCATCAGATCAAGCTTTCAAGAGTCTGAAAAATGAACTAGACAAGGAACATCTCGCCGTCGAACAGAAAATGAAGGATCTAGAAAGAAAAAACATGGAGATAGAGTCCAAAAAGAAAGATATTACCAAACTCGAAAATGAAGCCAACCTCATCCAGATGGAAGTAGATAGACTGAAACATCTCCGTGTACAGAATGAAGAGAAACTAAAAATGCTCGGGATAGAACTAAAGCGCCTGATCGATCAGAATCAGAAAAAATAAAAGACCGAGAAGGAGTTGGAGAAGTTAATAGATAAGGAGAAGAAGTAAGTTTTATCAGCTATAAAATCATAAAATGGGTATAGAAAATAATTATATTGTTTCTAATGAGAAATCCACAGAAAATGTGGAGCCTACTGCTCTAGCCGAAAGAGTCAAAAAGCTTATTCCGGCCTTATTTCGTCTAGAAACATCAGGGCTAGAGCACCTAGATGAAATACCGCCAGGAAAGCGTGTGATTTTCCTTACGACCCATATGTCTGACTATGATGTGCCTATAGCCATCGCCGCTCTGGCCGACAAGTTCCCCAGATTGAAAGTTGCCGAGTCGTCAACGCATGAGACATTTTCACAAAATCCTGGCGGCTTCATCGGTAGGCACATCGGCGGCGTCGAAAATTCATTTTCTGTTGACTTCACTGGTGGTGGTAGTGGTGACGGTAAAGCGGTTTTCAATCCTCAAAATTTTGAAAGTATGAAGGGTGCCCTCGAGGAAGGCAATGCTATAGTTATCGCTGCATATTTTGACACTACATATAATAACAAAACCTGGAAATTACCGAACAAAGGTGGTAGTGGTGGTGTTTATCTAGGACAAATCACACCTGACGCCGTGCTCGTGCCGGTTGCCATAGATATAAAATCAAAAAAGGCATTTGGAATGGGTGACCCGGGAATTGGTCAGATCATTCGGGAACTACGTCCGAAAGTCGAAGTTCGAATCGGAAAACCTATAGTACCTGACACTATCGAAGGCATAGAGAGATTTTCTACGATACTAAATATGAGAAAAAATGGAGATAAACTATCACCTGAAGATCGTGAAGATTTTTCTAGAATTCACAATGCCATGAAGACAGGCTCAGAAGCCGTGATGTCTTCCCTCTCGGAGATGTTGCCACCGGAGAAGCAATCTGATTCTCAGATCAAACAAATTGATTCAGGAATTACCGATACTAAAGAACGCCTGATCGATCAGAATCAGAAAAAATAAAAGACCGAAGGCTCGCCAACTGGCTTACCCTCGGTCTGTGACAACTATTCTATTTCGTGTTCCTTGAGGTTGTTCCTATCTGCATCGAACATCCGCTGCTGCAAGCCTGGAGGATTGATGGCTACATACATACACAGATCATCGATAGCCTGATCGTGAGTAAGCCTCTTTGTGGACCATCCCTCTACCATCTCCCAGAACATCCGCTGTCTTCCATGCAAGCTTCTTCCTTCAGTAAGGATAGATGAACGGAACGACTCTGGAACAGTGAGTAGGAAACGTTCATAGCGTTTCATCGCCTCCACCAACCAGTGCTTCTTGCCGTGAGCCAGATCGATCACTCGCTTTACTCGCCGGTAGTCCATCGCCATAGAAACTCTACCAGAGAGAAAAATATTGATAAGGATGCGGCTCACGACGGTCTCCGAATCCATATACAACGTCCGATCTTCGATAACATTCTGTTCGGCTTTGGCCTGTCGGACTAACCAGAGAGCGTATTCGAACTGCTCCTTCAGAATATACATGTGGTTCAGGTGGGCATAGCCAGTCCAGAACCCCTCCTTATCACGGTTCGTGGAATGTTTTTCGAGATATTCCACTTTCATGAAGAATGCACCCTTCAATGACCTTGATCGGATATTCGCGACCCAATCACCAAATGAAACTGAATTGTCCTCGAAAGGAATATACTCATTCAGTACCGTGTACCCCTTTCGGAATAACAGCGCTAGATCAGCTCCCTTCACAATATCAGCCCATTCGGATATCAGGTCACCCTGCTTCCCAACCGTGATCTGTGCAAGATGCATACTGATCATTCCCGTAAACATTTCCAGAGACCGATTCCGCACCGCTCCTTCCGTGCCTATACCACCAATTTTAATGGCGACCTGAGTAACGAGAGGTATCATTTCCTTTCGTAGTTTGCGCTTCAGCGCATCTACATCCTTCTCATTCCTAAAGAGGAACGAGAGTGCTTGGGTGAATGGATTTCTCTTATCTCGAATTTGTAATTCCATAACCTTCCTTTCAGAAATACAGCCTCCCAGAGATTTACCCAGGGAGGCTGTGTGTTTGGAAGTTTACTCCAGTGGAGTGAATAGATCATCCACCTTTTCAACTTCTTGTCGTTTGGCCACCCCTTCAGACACGGCCGTCGCATATATTCCCGCGGCGACATCATGGATGAAGTTATTATAATGGCGCCCGTTGTAATCCTGCGGCACCAGCATTTTGAACTTCCTCCATTCGTCTGCGAAGCTGTAGTGCAAGACATTGAGCACTTCACGCCAGTCACCATGATCACTCATGGCCCCGTCAGTGGCGATGAATTCAGGCAAGTCCTTTTCGTGGACAAAACTGAAAACCAGCGCCTCGATCCCGTTCTGCTCATCCAGGACAACCCTCATCAATTCATTCCTGCGCACTTCACCTTCATTGAGAAGAATAAAGGCGCAGAAGAACTGCTTCAGCTCCTCTTGGAACTCCCGAAGAGTTTCGAGAGGGCAATCCTCCTGTTCCGCAGCACTCCACCTGACGCCTACGCGCCGGAAGACTCCGCTGAACTGCTCAGGGGTGATGGCCGTATGGAGAAGCGACGGTTTCACCACATCTGCCTCCGAGGTTACTTGCGCAACTTCGGTAGCAGACATGTGTTGTGCGACTCGCATGACGGCTTCGTCCCCTTCCGTATGGGCAATCTCAGTAAGATGCCCTTCAGCAGCCACTGCACCCTGGTACTTCAACACGGTGGTTAGCTGATCTCTTCTGTTTTCGTCTTCTCGATCACTCATTTATTATCTCCTGTTCTTCTAGCGCCACACGTTGTGCGCCTACATATTTATCGAACTTGAAGTTGGCAACCACAGCGGTCACCAATACCACTTCGAGCCCCTTTTGTTCGAGAATCCTGACGACCTCATGCGCAGCGGGGCGCATCTGGATTGCCCGCTTCAAGAGCGGCCAATGTCCCTTGTCGGCAACATCACCGTCTACGATCCTGTTCATGACCACATGATCATCGAACCTGATCTGATTGTGAAGTGCCAGGGCGGCCATCGTTGGATCATTGAGGAGCAACGGCACGATCGAATCGATACCGTGTCGCAACCAAGCGGTGTATTGTGGAAGCTTGGTCGGGTCCTTGGGATCCGTGACCTCCTCGACTTGTTCACGAAGTTCACGCGCTACCATACTTAATTTCTTCATTTTTTTCTTTTTTTTTGTTTGCTGACTACTTTACTGAACCAACGAATCGAGATATGAATCTACGACTCGCTCCACGACCTCATTGATATCATCAACTTGGCCCTTGGAAATCTTTTCGTCCAATTCTTGTCGCTTTCGCGGGTCAGAGAGGACACTGTAAGCTTCCGAAATCGAGGCAAATGTATGCCCAGCTTCCGGACTCTCGTTTCTGTCTGGATGCCATATTACCGAAAGTTTCCGGTACGCATCCTTGATGTCCGCTATGCTAGCGTTTGGGAATACCCCTAGAATTTGATATGAATTTTTCATGGTGCAAACCTGCCAGTAGACTGTCATATCTTTCGATTCCTGTCAAGGCCTCATAGGCGAATTCAACCTTGAAATCTAACACTACAAATAAAAACTCCCCCAGAAAAACTTCTGGAGGAGGCTGTGGTTATCTATTTATAAGTCCAGAATATGTCAATTCAGGACCTTGACTATAGGTTCCTGCCAGTTTTCGATTTCCTCAAGTGCCCTACGGATCTCATCGGAGGCGCGTGACTGTTCGAAGCTGAGCGTGAACTGCAAGCGATGCCCATCAAGCGCTACAGAGTTGATACCTGTTAGATTGATTTGTCGCTGACTGAACACTCTGGAAATCCTTTCCAAAAGCCCCGGCCGACTTTGTGTCTTGGTAAATTCCAGAGTCACAGAGTTTTTCCCATAGAGCGTGCCCAAGACAGACAATATCCTCATGAATAGCTCGTTCGCCTCTTTCGTGACCTCTGTACCAAAATGATCACGAGCCTTTGTAAACAACTCTTCGAAGGCTGCTTGATCCCTATCGAGAATCATTCGCAGCAGGCGTTGTTCGATCGCAATCCTTCTCGCAAGCATATCCACTGTCTCGGGATTTTCCATCACGATAGACGTATATAGATCGGGGCTTTGACTAACAAGCCTACCCATTGCCGAAAGTGCCACTCTATAAAAAGGACTTGTAAAATCCATACTCTTACTCACTGATATTCCCGCCTCTGTGATGAGAAGGGCGCTTACCAAATTCCCCAGATGAGGAACTACTTGCACCGTGGTCATGTAACTATCATGTTCTGATGCTGTACTCCACTTGATCTTTGCTCCGGTAGCCGCAAGCATGTTAACAACCCAAGTCTTCCATGCAAGTGTAGTCAAACGTGCTGGGCACGCCACCACAGTTTGCCCGTCGAATGACACTTCGGGACGAAACATGGGATGAAGCCCCACAACCTGAGCTTTGCTTTCGAGCATCGCCTGAATAGCGGGCTGCTTAACGGACGTGACATCCATCAAAAGCTGATCTTTTCGAACCCAAGGCAGTGTCAGACCAAAGCTAATAATGCATCTGTTGTAGTTTGAATTAATGTGTTCTGGTTTTATGCGTTTAGAGAAATTATTATGATGAAAATGCTAAAAAACATATTTAAAGGCAAGAAAACAGAGGGTCCCGAGAAATATAAGGGTCTTTCGGATTTTTTCATGCATGCACCGGCTGATGAACAAAAAAAGGTATTTACCGAAGCCGCTCGAAAAGCCAACGAGGATCAAATGAAAGTCTTCAAGCAAGCTCAAGGAGTTGAGGCATAAAAAATAAGCAATACGAAGAAAGACTCGAGCAAATGCTCGAGTCTTTCTGTTAAGTACTCCATTCGGAGAGGACCGAGGGCTTAATATTTTTCCTCGAATGGGTTTCACCCTCTTTCGAGGGGAGGCCGAAGCCGTTGTGATCACATTTTAGCACAAAGTTTAATATGTTGGTTCTGCCATGTATACTTCATCTTTCCTTTTGAAATAAAAGACCAGAATGGCACCGGCAATAAATCCGCCGATGTGCGCGATATAAGCTATATGATTAGCGTTCAAGAAAGCCTGGGAAAGAAACTGATAAAAGATAAACATGATGAGCGTTTGTGGTTTAAAAAATGGTGCACCAGCATCATTGACTAAATAGTGCCGGAACGAAACTTAAATTTTGACTCGTTTGCAACGCTTGTGGATAGCACGCCTTTTCTATTTGCGGGTTGTTCGCACATTCTTGCCGAATACCATACATGCAGGCATCGGATGCACCAGGATTGTCCTTCATACACTGCGCCACTTCATAGTAATTCGAATCAACAGCGAGACATTGCGGATAGGTCTGTTTTACGCACTGGACTGTGCTGATTTGGCTCGCAGGAGTGTAGGAAAAACCAAACGCCATGAACACTATCACATTGACTATAATGAGACTGAACGTGCCTATAGCCGATTTAATCGAAAATTCCATGTACGTACTATTATTTTGCCACCGTCATCTTTTTTAACAAGCTGATAAGGACATCCGGAGATAATGAAGGATCTCCTGCTCGGTGTATTCTGAGCAGATTTCCATTGTGATTATAAATAAGCCAATATTCACCGGCTTGTAACGGATTAACTTCAAAGCTTTTCTTATTTCCGAAAGTGCCTATAACTGCACCGGTTGTTCCATTCCAGGTAAAATTCTTCACAACCCTGGTAACCTCAACTGAAGACGTGTTATTGCCTTCTTTTTTGAGGTAATTGTCAAACGTATCTTTACTTGTTTCGTCGTAACCAAGAACTACATCTGTAGTTGTGTTCACACTACCCAGACGAATAGGCAACTGGGCATGGTATAACCAAGAGGTTGAATAAGAAGTGAACCGTGAAGATGTTAGATTATACATAGAAGGCACTCCCGATGGAACAAGGTATCCGTGCGGTGGATTTGATTGCTCCTCTGCTTTTCTTTGAGCTATTGCTTGATTATAGCGATCTATTTCACTTTGGCCCGGACCAGTGGTAGATACTGATTGATTATCACCAACATTTTCGGAATTTGAGATTGGATTATTCTGAGATTTTTTATTGAAATAATACACGCCACCTATCATTTTGTAACTTCAGGCTCCGAGTCAAAATAGTTCTAACTCCAATAGAGGTCTCGAAAATCACCTTTGATTAACAAAGAGGTTTTAGTTGTGCGCCCAGTTGGAGTCGAACCAACGACCCACTCCTTAAAAGGGAGTTGCTCTACCAGCTGAGCTATGGGCGCAAGTGAGGATTTTAAACGAACGTTCTTACGCTCGTTATAAATCCGAGCGCAGCGCCTATACGAACCTAGTATGGGCGCAAGTGAGGATTTTAAACGAACGTTCTTACGCTCGTTATAA
>Ga0194054_10000349_pt1 | contig 23768 bp, 24 predicted proteins | sample SepL2210m_MetaG_FD_163628 | JGI IMG/M metagenome (GOLD analysis project Ga0194054, IMG submission 163628) | Anoxic zone freshwater microbial communities from boreal shield lake in IISD Experimental Lakes Area, Ontario, Canada - Sep2016-L227-10m | ecosystem: Environmental > Aquatic > Freshwater... | reverse complement strand
GATTTATTGAGCAAAAGTATTTAATATCTAACGATAAACGAAATGATTTTCTTGGCACCTTAATGTCGGCTTATGAAGATAATTTCAAGTTAAATGAAATATATTTATCACAGGGACAAAAAGAATTAAACATATTTTCTGAAAAACAAAATAATTACATAATGGTTGCTCCAACTTCGTACGGTAAATCAGAAATAATTATTTCTAAGATTGAAAAATGTTTATCAAGAAAAACATGCATAATTGTACCTTCCAAAGCATTGTTATCTCAAACAAGGCGGAGATTACTAGAGAATAAAGTTATTCGTGATGGCTTAAAGAAGATTATAACACATCCTGACATGTATAAGCCTTCGGATAATTCTTTTGTCGCTGTTCTCACGCAAGAACGATTGCTGAGGCTATTACAAAAAAATAATAATTTATTTTTTGATATTGTCTTTGTTGACGAAGCTCATAATCTTATAAAGAAGGATGACAGGTCAACATTACTTTTTCAAAATTTATTAATTTTAAAGAAAAGAAACCCGTCAACAATTATTAATTATTTTACCCCATTTTTGGCGAGTCCAGAAAAATTAAGTATTTTATCAAAGAACACAATAATTGAATCAAAGAAGATCAATGAATACATTAAAGTTGAAAGGTACTATATTTATGATTTGCTTAATAGGAGATTGAAATTATATGATCAGTTTTTAAATAAATTTTTTGATGTTGAGCAAGAAGATACAGTAAGTGAAATTGATTTTATTAATCATAATAAGTCAAATAAAAATGTAGTTTATTTAAATCGACCGCAAGACGTAGAAAAGTTTTCTTTAAGTATCGTTAATAATATAGATGAGGATGAAGAGCTGACCAGAGCCAAAAAAGCATTGTCTGATTTTTTACATAAGGACTACAACCTCATTGATGCGATAAGCAATGGCGTGGTTTATCATCACGGAGGCATGCCAGAAATAGTCAGAATGTATGTTGAAAATCTGTTTTCTAAAAATAATAAATTATCATTAATTATTACCAATTCAACACTGCTTGAAGGGGTGAATATTCCAGCGGAAAAAATATTTTTGTTAACTCCTTCTATAGGAAATAAAAATTTTAACCCTTCACAATTTAAAAACATAGTTGGCAGGGTTTGTAGATTTAGTGAGGTTTTTAATAGTGCTAGTGGAAATTTAAATCTTTTGGAGCCAGAAGTATTTTTGATTAAAGGAAGGTTTACTCAAAGTAATGCAAATTTAGAAAGATTTTTGGAAAAGACAGTTAAAGAAAATATTGAAATTACAGATAAAATTGAAAATGTTTTGATTAAAAACAACAACGTCGAACAGCTCAACGAAGAAGAATCTGGACTTATCACCAAGCAATTAGAATATTTAGAAAATATTGAACCAGGAACATCAACATCAGATGCAACACGATATGTTGATTCTGATATCGCAAAATTGTGCTTTAAAAATAACGTCCATGATTTTGATATCTATCTAAATGAAGATACGTTAGTAAAAAGCCATGAGGAGTCTAAGAATATGACAGAGGTTAGTAATGCTGGTGATTTGATTGAGCTCGTTGTTCGTATTTTTTTGAACAACATTACTTCAAATGTTGAAAATAATAATTTTAAAAGATTGGAGAATGTTCAGGCGCAAAAATTCTATGCTATGTTTCTGGGATGGCGTGCTTCTGGTGCTTCATACAAGAAAATGGTCGGAAGTTTTGTTTCCTATTGGAACAAATTGGATAATAAAATAATTTATGTTGGTCAAAAATGGGGAGAAATTAAAAGAGAAGAAGCTGATCGTAAGTTATTATACGTTGATTTGTCAAAAAAAACCCAGTCTCAAATTATAAATTTAGCGATTTTGAGAATTAAAGAAGAACAGGACTTTATTGAATTTGAATTAATGAAGTATATCGAAATTTTAAATGACTTGGGATATCTGAATAAGGAATTTTATGAAATGATTAAATTTGGGAGCAGTAATTTAGTTGTCATAAGATTGCTCAAGGAGGGTTTTTCTATTGAGTTGGCAAAATGCATTATTAAGGAAATATACAAGGATTATATAAGTCTGGATGAAGATGTTGTAGCTGTTAAAAATGAGATCATTGATGAAATGAAAAAAGAAAAGGAAAATGAATTATTAATATTCGAGATAAAATACCACACTAATAAAAACTAGCATATCGCAAATCTACTAAACACCGACCAAAAGTCGGTGTTTTTGGCTATAAGTAGGCAAACTGTTGGTAACTTTAGCTTTACTTTTTAAGTGGTTTAAGCTATATTAGAGGTGCGAAACCACAATTGAATAATCTCGAAAGTCGTGCTGCGAAAGCATAGCTTCTTGTATATAGAAACGGGCACTCCGACCTATACAAGAGGCAGTCTTTCGAGACATCCAATTGTGGTTTCGCGACCAGGTCGGGTGTCCGTTTTTGTTTTCGGGCATTTGAGCTGAGCTCTAATCATTAATTTGTAGTTTAGTCATTGTTAATGACTTACTCGCTCAAAGCCTATGAAAAAATCCTTGCAATATGTGATTGCTTTATCATGTCTAATCATCGCTGGGTCAGTCGCATATTATTTTATCTCTTATGTCCCAGTGAAGAATAATCAAGCCCTCCAAAAGGATTGTTATAAGATGGCGATGGATCGCACTGCCGAAGAAAAGAAGATTGCTTCGCCAGAAGGCACTCTGCCAACTGAGCCGCAATATGCTTTTGATTTCAAAACCAATCGGTGCCTCTATAAAACAATTTCAATGCTAACCACCAAGTCAAATGAAGGCGTAGGGCTAAGTAGTGTGTATTCTATAATCGATTTGCAACGGAACGTCGAGGTGGCTGGCTATTCTAGCGTATCGGGTAAGGATGGAGAAACAATTATGTCAGGAGATAAATATGGATATCTGAAATTAGACAAAGAGCTATTTTCAAAATAATACTCTCAAATATTTCTTCAATCCTCATAAGCAGAAAGCGGCTTCTTTTTAAAATCAATTCTTTTACTGATCTTGTCATGTTCTTCTTTGGTTAAATGATGTTCGTGTGGATTTGATGAGTTATTAGGTTTATTATTTTTAGACGAACCATTTCCCATAACAACACCAACGTTATCGCTAGGCTCAACTTCTGGACACCTAGCGAATAAAGCAGCCACTCTTTCTATTTCAGCATCTGTCGACTCCCTAAAACCTAGTCTAGGGTTAGACCCCATATTTTTCTTTTTGTGCCCACAGTATTTGCATGACTGTCCTGCGATAAGTTCAACGGATGGATCAACATATATAGTTCTTCTAGGCAGATATCTTTTCTCATTGTTAGACAGCCAAAATCTAATAGCAACCATGTTGCCATTCTTGGCTTCTTTTATAAGCGCTGCTTCGCACATTTCTGAAATATGTTCACGTCCATGCTCTAGGACTACGTCGACACGATCCCTGAAATCTTTGTTATCTTTTTTCCAGCGATAAAACGTAGCCCTAGAGATTCCAGCTTTTTTACAAGCAAAAGATATTAAGGGCGTTTCTGAAAGCGCAGTTATAATTTTATCCCTTACTGGATTACTGCGCATATAATTTAACTCGCTTCTTGCCAGTGAGTTTTTCCCAGCGATTCAAGATTACTTCAGCATAAACTGGGGATTTTTCCATAATGCAGCAACGACGCTTGAGCTTGGTAGAAGCTATAAGAGTTGAACCGCTTCCGCCGAAAGGCTCAAGCACTAGCTGGTCACGCTTGGTAAGCACTTTGATATATGGGATTAATATTTCAATCGGTTTTGTACCGAAGATAATTCCTTGTCCCGATGATTTTTCGTCAGCTGCATTGAAGTCAATAAAATCAGTCGGACAATACTTTTTGCCTTTTTCATAACCTTCCCATTGTGGTTTGCCATTAATAGCGAACAAGGCGGTCTCGTATTCGTTTTGTATTAGCTCTTCTTCTGGTTCAAGATCGGGCTGAGCATCTTCGCTGGAAGTGCCGACCATGGCGATGTCGTATTTAGAAAAGAATTTGTGATTGCTGGCATAGCCCTGATTGCGATTAGGCAAATGCCAAACTAGCATGTTGCGGACTTTCCAGTGTTTTTCCATCTCTTCCCAGATAATGCGGATATTTTTCCAATTCTCATAAACGATAATTGAAAAATTATCATTCTGCACTTTAGTGACATTATTCATCCAGAGCTCGGTAAAATTATCAGGCAGTGATTCCGTTTCCAGATAGCGCCTGTTTTTCTTAGCGCCAAAGCCAGTGACCGCCTCGCCATGCTTTGTTTTGCCATGAAGATAATCAAGAATATATGGCGGATCAGTCATGACCATGTCAATCTTCTGACCGTCGACCAGCTTGAGCATATCCTCCTCGATGGTTGAGTCGCCACACATCAGCCTTGAGCCATCAAGGTCATAAACGTCACCTTTTTGAACGGATATTTCAGAGATGTTTAATTTGTCGAGTTCTTTCTTTAGATCGAATTGCTCTTCATTAGTATCTTCTTCAAAGATAGAATCAAGCTCTTCCGAATCAAAACCAATATCCGATAGAAAGGCTTCATCGAATTGAGCCAGTAAACTTAAATCGAACTCACCTTGATTTTTATTAAGCCGAAGGCAGAGCTCCTTTTCTTTATCAAGTTCTGGGATATTAATGAAGACGGCTGGTACGGTTTCGTAGCCGAGTTCTTTCAAAACCTTGAGGCGGAAGTTTCCGCCAATGACGACATTCTTTCTGTCTTCGGCGCTGTTAACTAAAAGCGGATCTACGATTCCGTAGCGCTTGATGCTTTCTTTCAGTTCGGTCGTAGCTTCGTCGCTCCAATATCTTGGATTGTAGTCTGGCGAAACGAGATCGTTTAAAGTTACGTACTCGATTTTTAAATCAAGTCCGCTTCTGTTGGTTGGGCTTGGGTTTGGCATATGTTTGATTTATTATCAAAAGCAAAAACACCCTGTCATGGGTGTTCGTATGTCTGACCAAAGATAGCACAGACATAACAAACACTAACCATAAAATATGGCTTGGGTTTGCTATCCGAGTGAAATCTTTAATCGGGTAATTATTCGGTCAATGGTCTATGAGCGATAATAATAAATCAAAGAGGTGTCGCTTCACTAAAAAGCGAAAGATGATTTGGCGCATTCCTTAGACGGAAAGGCGTTTTAATCATCACAATATTTTGCCTTTAATGTGCTTGATACTTAATTGTATCTTGCTATTATTTTATCACTGTACGCAATTTTTGAAAAAGGGGTATAATTATTTCATGGCTACTTGCTACTTTTGCACCGTGTTTATTGAATAAATGATTGTTTTATACCCCCACCTATAATTTATCGGCATTTTTTAATCAAATTAAAATATGGGCGGCTTATCCACAGCCCAATAAAGCATATGGCAACTAAACATCTTAATGAGCATCTATATTACTCCGATCTGTATGATAAACACACCGTCGAAGAGTGCCGTCGCATTGAAAAGCATACGAGCGATATTCCTCTGGTCATGGATGGCAAGCAAGTCGATGAGGCGGAACGGCAAAGATTGATGACTGCCGTCAATCAAGTCCATCTGTATTTTGTTAAAGGCGAACGTTATGCGAAAAAAACAGAGACTATCCAAGAATGGATGAGCAAGGACAAGGAAATTGATGATTTCGTTGAGTCGGCAAAAGCACCAGGGAACATTACTTGTTTAACTTGCGGTCGATTAGCACCATCAGGCGAAGGTAGTTTGAACATCGGTTATGATGGCAAAAAACATCGGATGTTGTATTTCTATGAGTGTCCGCTCGGGCATCTGCCACACCGAGCTTTCTATGATGATGGCGAAGAGTACAAGAAGAAATATCATCATTGTCCGACCTGCAAGGCAATATTGGATGAAAAAGTTGAGCGTAAGAAGAATAAAATCGTCACCACTTACAGCTGTCAATCCTGCAATTATCAAGAGGTTGATGAATTTGATTTGTCCGTGAAGCCAGTGAAAAAGGAGGAAGTTGATAATGACTACACAAAAGATAGAGATCGCTTCTGTTTGTCAGAAAAAGAAGGTGGAGAATATCTATCCTCAAAGTATGCCCTCGAAAGCTTAAAAGACACCATGAAGGATATCGAAGAAAGGCATAAGAATAAGGAGGTGTATGATGAAGTAGCTACTATCAAAAAGCTGACTATAATCGATTTGGAAAAGCTAATAGCTCCTGAATTGGAAAAGGCTCAGTATGTGAAATTCCACATGAAAGACCCCGAAGTGAGCAGGGATGTTTATGTCCCGTTCGTCGTTTATGATGGCAAGTCTGACCGCTCAGAATGGGATAGTAAGAATGATCTCAAGAAGCTTTTTAAGCAAGTGCTTGAAGGCACGAACTGGAGATTAATGAGCGATGGAGCTAATTATCGCCTCGGAATGCTCGAGGGGCGACTCAGAGCCTTCGAAAGAGAGGAGGATCTGGTTAATCTAGTAAAGAAGGCAAAAAAGAGTTAAACTTTGTTTAGTGTAACATTTGTCTCATTCTATTTCCGAAATACCTTATATTAGATGTTTTAGACCCCGACTCACGTACCTTTTTGAGACACAGAAAAAGACATCAAAAAACCCTTTAAAACCTCGCTTAGCTGGGCACTTAACTCAGCTAGCCCGCATTTTAAAAAACACCAAAATATTGGTGTTTTTTAAAATGCGGAGACGAGAAAGTGCTGGGTAGCACTTTCGAGCGAGATTCGAACGCCGGAATAGAATTTCTTTAGCAAAAGAAATTCATGCGGCGGTGCCTAGCCTGAAATTTTCTGACGAGGAAATTTAAAGGCGAAGGAGAAATTCTCGCCGTCTCCACACACAAAAAACGCCAAACATGGGTAACTGACCATGTAATAGTCGAGGTTTTCTCTCTTGATGAATAATTTTAACTTTATTTAGCTTGATATTTTTGATATAATTTCTGAATGCTACTTTCAATTATATTTTTCCTTTTATACATAATCATTGTCGCTGTTATCGGTGTCGTTTCCTCTAGAAAAGAAACTGAGGAAGATTTTATGATCGCTGACAGAAAGGTTTCAGGTGTGCAGGTAGCGGCGACAATGAGTGCTGGATTTTTTGACGGAGCAACCTTATCTATTTACTTAGCTTATATTTACCAATATGGAATGTCCGCCGCTTGGATGTTTGTGGGTTTGGCTATCGGTTTTATTATGCTTCGTAAATGGTATGGGGTCATAATTAAACGCAAAGCTGACGAAGTTCAGGCTTATACAATGCCAGAATATTTTTTCAAAATATTTGGAAGAAAGAACGGTTTAATGTTTTCTTTTCTGTTAATATTCCAATTTTTCTTACTGATGATTGTTAATTTCATTATTGCTGGAAAGGTTTTGTCTTTGATTTTCCCATTACCATATTATGTCTCGGTAATTATTGGAGGTGTAATTATTCTCACTTACTTATTATTAGCTGGATTTAAAGCCGTAATAAGAACAGATTTTTTCCAGTTAGTAATTATGTTTGTAATGAGTCTAACTGTCGCCATATTTTTATTCGGTAAAACCTCAATCCCTGCCGTAGAATTTAATCCAATCACACTCGGTTTTGGGAATCTAATTGGTTTCTTGTTGCTCGGAAGCATTGGTATTTTGGTTGCTCCCGATCTTTGGCAACGTATCTTTGCGACAAAAGATGAGGTAAATCTTAAACGTGGCCTAGGATATTCGGCAATAATTTTACCAGTTTTAGCTATTATCATTAGCGTTGTTGGCCTAACCACCAAACAATTTTTTCCAAATATCTTACCAGAAGATGCTTTGATTACTGGTTTTTCAAAATTATTACCTCTTGGTTTAAAGGAATTTGGTATGGTTCTGCTTTATGCAGTCGCTCTTTCCTCCTCCGATACCATTACTTTTGTGATTTCTTCCATTTTTACTCGCGATCTAAAAAACTATACTAAAAAATATAGTGGTGAATCTATGAAGAAAATGACAAGATTTTTCATGATAATCTTTGTATTTATAACAGTTATTATCGCAATTTCTTATCAAAATATTATAGCCTTGGGTTTATCAATGGGCAGTTTATCTTTGGCTTTATTTCCCGCTATTCTCGGATCATTTTATTGGAAACTTAATGAAAAAGCGGTATTTTGGAGTTTATTACTATCTTTTATCAGTGTAATTGTTATTTTTATTGCAGACAAAGTTACTCCAGAAAACGCTGCCATTTCCTTGCCAGTTGCTTTATTCTCTCTAATTATTTTACAAAAAGTTTTTAACCGAAAAAAAGAGGATATTTCTCAATAAAGCCGTTCCAACGTTGTCTCCGCCTTGCCATCCTATTTAAAACAGACTAGTATTTCTTTCATGTCCCTAATCCCCAAAGAAAAATCTGTAAACATCGAACCAGAGTGGAAGGCGGCCTTGGTTGATTATTTTGCAACGGAAAATTTTAAAAAATTGGCCGATTTTGTGCGGGAGGAATATGGAAAGAAAAAAGTTTTTCCCAAACCGCAAGACATTTTCCGGGCATTTTGGTTAACCCCTTTTTCTAAGGTAAGGGTGGTTATCCTTGGCCAAGATCCGTATCATGATGACGGACAAGCTCATGGCTTGTGTTTCTCGGTACCAGACGGACAGATGCCGCCACCATCACTAAAGAATATCTATAAGGAAATCGAAAGCGATCTGAAAATCAAGAAAGATTTTTCGGTCGGTAATTTGGAAGATTGGGCCAGGCAAGGTGTTTTTCTTTTAAATGCAATTTTGACCGTCGTCGCCCATACGCCAGCATCGCATCGAGACAAAGGTTGGGAAGATTTCACTGATACGGTCATCAAGACAATTTCCGATAAAAAAGAAAATGTGGTTTTTATGCTCTGGGGCAATTATGCGCGCAGCAAGAAGGGGTTGATTGACGGAAACAGACATCTGATTCTCGAAGCGCCCCACCCGTCGCCTTTTTCTGCTAATTCCGGCTTTTTCGGTTGCAAACATTTTGGGAAGTGTAACGAGTATTTGAAAGCTCACAACAAAAAAGAGATTAATTGGTAATCATTTAATGATCTTCTGGGTTCCCGTTTTCACGGGAATGACCCCGGTAGTAGAGTTTCGACAGACTCAACTCACTACGGGGCAGGCAGAAGAGAGGAGAGCGAGGGTTTGCTTTTAAAAAGCATTGCGTAGCGCGACGGCGCGAGCATAGCAAATTTTCAGCCCGCCTTGATGAGTCGGCGAGGCAGGCAAGAAAATATCCGTGCTCCAAAAGTACCGGGTCGAGCGATCTTCAGTGGGCAATCGCCACCCCGATCACTTTTCTCGCTCCCGCTTCGTGAAGGGCGCGCAACGCTTCGGTCATCGTGGCGCCGGTCGTGATGACATCATCGATGACGATGATACAGCGACCGTGAAGATGGTGTTTCTTGGCCTCATACTCATTCACTCGAAAAGACTTTTTTAAGTTATTCAAACGAGCCGATCGGTTTCGAATCGAAACCTGATGGGGCGTATCTTTTGGTTTCACCAATAAATTCTCCACCAGAGTAAAAGTTTTGCCGCCGTTTTCCTTGTCAACTCGCGCCAACTCTCTCCCGATCAAAAGGCATTGGTTAAAACCTTTTTCTTTAAGGCGGACTTTGGAAGAGGGGATCGGTATCAAAAGGGGTTGTCGAAAATTATCGAAACTTTCCAAATCGGACAATTCGGCAATTATGAATTCATAGAGAAAATGGCTCATCGCCTTGATAATCCGGGGATTGGCCCGGAATTTTACCTCCCAGATCATTTGCCGGCATTTGGGATTTTTGTAGCAAAACATCGCCTTCAGGCGGTCGTCCGGCAAGTTTGCCGATCGCGGTAACAGGTCGAATAATTGATCGGGTGATAACTTTTCCAATTTTCTGACCAGGAGATTTTGTGGTATCAGCAGATCAAGCAGCGGTGCAAAGATGTTTTGGTTCAAAAAGAGTCTGGATTGCTTCACCAAGCCCCGCCCTGACGCGAGGGAAAAAGTTTTCCGCAATTTCATTGTTACATTCATTTGTCTTTATGATATAATACTCTGTGTAAATATCATATATCTATGAGTAATCCTATTTCCGATTTTTTTAATTCCATATTTTCATCGACAAAGGAAGCGAGCGTTTTGGGCGTGGACATCGGTCCATCATCGGTCAAGGTGGTTCAGCTGAAGAAAAAGAAAGGCCGCGCCATTTTGGAGACATACGGCGAACTCTCCCTCGGACCTTACGCCGGGGTAGAGGTCGGACGTTCGACCAGTTTGCCGACTGACAAGATCGCGCTCGCCGTGGCGGATTTGCTGAGAGAGTCAAACACCACGGTCAAGACTTGCGCCTTGTCCATTCCGATGAGTTCGAGCCTGGTCTCGTTCATCAAATTGCCAAAAGTGAGCGAAAGCCAGCTGGAAACAATGATTCCGCTTGAGGCCAGAAAATATATTCCCGTGCCGATTTCCGAAGTCAGCTTGGAGCACATGGTCATACCCAAAGATGAGACTATCGTCTCCGATTTCCAAAACGGGGAAGAGAAGTCCGATGACAAGACCATCGATGTGTTGCTTATCGTGGTGCACAATGACGCAATCGCTCGGAACAAAGAGATTACCAAGCTTGTCGGCTTGGATACCAATTTTTCCGAAATAGAAATTTTCAGCACCATGCGGTCAGTCTTGGAAAGCGGTACGACGCCGCAGATGATCGTCGATTTCGGTTCAAACTCGACCAAGATTTATATTATCGAGCGAAATGTCTTGCGCATGTCTCATATGATCGGGCGCGGTTCGCAGGATATCACTCTGGCTATTTCTAAATCCTTGGGCGTGACTATTGAGGAAGCGGAAAAACTAAAACGCGATCACGGCTTGCTTGGCAAGGACGAACAGTCCAACATTTCCGAAATAACCTCTATTACCCTGGATTATATTTTGTCAGAAATCGGCCGCACCCTTTTGAATTACCAGAAAAACACCGGTCGGAACGTGGGCAAGGTCTTTTTGACCGGCGGCGGCGTGCTGTTGAAAGGCCTGAAGGAAAAGACCGAATCAAGCTTTAACGTGCCGGTGGAGATGGCCGATCCTTTTTCCAAAGTCGAATACCCGGCTTTTTTGGAGAACGTCCTAAAGACAGCCGGTCCGACTTTTGCGGTGGCGCTCGGTTTGGCCTTGCGAGAATTGCAGGAGAAGTAAACTGTGGATACTTTGATGGCTTTTATTTCAGTTTCAGATTATAATTTAGGGAGAATATATGGAAGTCAAAATGCAAACATCTTTTATACCGAAGAAACCAATCGCCCAGGATAATTCCGGGGACGGTTCCAGTGTCAGCCTGCTCACTCTTTTGGCGATAATCATCTTTATCGTCAGTATTGGCCTCGGTGCCGGAGTCTGGGTTTGGAAGGGACAGCTCGTCAAACAAATTGAGACTGACAAGCAGAATCTTTTCAAGGCCAAGAACGCCTACGAGCCAAACACGGTGGAGTCTCTTATTCGTCTGGACGATCGGATCGAAGTGTCAAAAAACCTCCTCGGCCAGCATATCGCCGTCTCGCCAGTCTTCCGCCTCTTGGAATTAAACACCCTGCGCAATGTTCGCTTCAAGAACATGAAATTTTCCTATGGCGATGGCAAGATCATCAAATTGGAAATGGCTGGCGTGTCTCGTAATTTTCAGACGATTGCCAAGCAGTCCGATGTCTTTGGCGGCTTGAAGTTTCTGACTCAGCCGGTAGTTTCCGACCTCAGTTTGGCCCAGGATGGCAGCGTGACTTTCAATTTTACCGCCGGCATCAACATTGACCTCTTGTCTTATCCCAACAGCAAGAACATCGGCTCGACGGCCGAGACAAACGCCTCGACTAATGTCACAAATTAAACTATGAACCTAATCACCCCAACCATCTTAATAATAATTTCACTCGGCATATTTTTCGGTTATGTCGATCCGAATTATCGTGGCGATTTGAGCGGAGGAGACAAGAGTGTCAAAGCTTTGCAGTTGGAAGATGCCGATTATCAGACCGCCCTGACCAACTCTGGCAAGATCGTGCAGCAGCGAGACGTCTTGATTGCCAAGAAAAATTCCATCAGTGACGAACAGCTCGGCGCTTTGCAGAAAATGCTGCCAGACAACGTGGATAACGTCCGCCTGATTATCGATATCGATGGCATCGCCCAGAGCCAGAATCTTTCAATAAAAAACATCCGGTTTGACACCGTGGGCGCCGATTCGGCCTCGACCCAGGTTGGCGGAGACAACAAAAAATACGGCACCCTCGGCATGTCTTTTTCCGTCACGGCCTCATACGACGCTTTCTCGATGTTCCTGACAAAGCTGGAGGAAAGCCTGCGTTTGGTGGACATCACCAACTTGTCCGTTTCCGCCAATGATAATGGTTTCAATGAGTACACGGTCAGCATGAAAACTTATTGGCTAAAATGACAACCAAATATATGACAAGCAAAACCTCACAAATCATCATCGTCGTCATTCTCATCGTCTTAGCCTTTGTCGGTTATCGGCTGTATTTTGTGCCGACCGATACCGGCAGCAGCACTCTGGCCGCTGAAAAAAATACGCAGTTGTCCGCCCAAGGAAATGAATTGTATTTGTCCTTGAAAAAACTAAGCGCGGTCAGCCTGGACAGCTCCATCTTTGCCAACCCGATATTTTTAAGCTTGGTCGACTATACCGTGACCATCCAGGACCAGGCCGTCGGCCGTCCCAATCCTTTTGCACCGATCGGATCAGACGGTTCTTTCAATAGCAGTATTTCCTCAACGACGGTCAACAACGTCTCCCAGCCACGGGTTCGCTAATCGAAATTCACAATGAGCATTTTAGATATTCTAGCTGACAAAGAAATAATCAGGCGGATTGATATCGCCGCAATTCGAGAACAGGCCAAGTCGGCCGGTATTTCTGTCGACGAGATCTTGGTCAAGCGGGGAGTGAGCGAGGAAGCGATCCTGGATTCAAAGAGTGAGTATTACAATATTCCCAGCCGAAACCTTTCCGGCCAGGAAATTCCCTTTGCCATTCTGAAAAATATTTCCGAAGAATCGGCCATGCATTACAATTTCGTGCCGATCGGTTTGAAAGATGAGGTGTTGGAGGTGGGAATAGTTGATCCGGAAAGCATCGAGGCGCGGGATGCCCTGAACTTTATCTCCAGCAAATTGGGCCTGCCTTTCAAATTATACTTGATTACCCTGTCCGACTTTAACCGAGTGATGAACGACTACAAAGGCTTGTCCGGCGAGGTGACCAAGGCTTTGGGCGAATTGGAAACCGAATTATCCGAAGATATTTCTTCGGTCGAATTGAAAAACGGCCGGGAACCTGAAGACCCTTTTGAGACGAAAATCGTCGAAGATGCGCCAGTTACCAAAATCGTGGCGACGATCTTGCGTTATGCGACCGAGGGCAATGCCTCAGATATTCACGTCGAACACATGCGCGACAATGTCCGGGTGCGTTATCGAGTGGATGGCGTTCTTCATACCAGCATCACTTTGCCGGCCGCGGTGCATTCGGCGGTTATTGCCCGCATCAAGATTTTGGCCAATATGAAATTGGATGAAAAACGAAAACCTCAAGACGGTCGTTTTTCGGCCACCATCGAAGGCCGCACCGTTGATTTTCGTGTCTCAACCTTCCCAGCTTATTACGGTGAAAAGATCGTGATGCGTATTTTGGATCAGGATCGGGGAGTCAAAAAATTAAATGACATTGGCCTGTCTCAGAAAAATTACGAGCTGATCATGAATGCCATCAAACGCCCCTACGGTTTGATTTTGATTTCCGGTCCGACCGGTTCCGGTAAGACCACCACTCTTTACTCAATGTTGGGCGAAGTCGACAAGGAAGAACAGAACGTCTTGTCTTTGGAAGATCCGATTGAATACAACGTCGAAGGGATGAGCCAGTCGCAAGTCTTCCCAGAAATCGGCTATACCTTTGCCACCGGTTTGCGTACGACCCTCCGTCAAGACCCGGACGTGATCATGGTGGGAGAAATCCGCGACAAGGAAACCGCTCAGCTCGCCATTCAAGCGGCACTGACCGGTCACTTGGTGCTTGCGACAATCCACACGAACAACGCCGTTGGCGTCATTCCGCGCCTTATCGATATGGGTGTCGATCCGTATCTGATTGCACCTACTTTGATCTTGTCCATGGCTCAACGTTTGGTCCGTACTTTGTATCCAGGCACCGGCCGAGCCGTCCCGGTCGAGGGGGCAACCAAGATGATGTTTGAAAAGCAGTTTGCCGATTTGCCGCCAGAATACAGAAAGGAATTGCCCGAATTTAAAAATGTCTATGAGCCGGAGCCGACGTCCGAATGCCCGACCGGACTCAAGGGTCGCATGGCCGTCTTTGAAGTCTTCCCGGTTGACAAGGAATTGGAAAAGATAATTTTGACCAATCCGACCGAGCCGGCCTTGTTTGAAAGTCTGAGGAAAAAGGGTTTCATTACCATGAAGGAAGATGTTATAATCAAGACGTTGGACAAACAGGTGCCATTTGAAGAAGTGGCCAACCTGTCGAGTTTGCTCTCGTAAAATTAATAGCTTAATCGTGTTATAATTGACATATGGAAAACAAAACAAAAGTTTTAATAATCGACGATGACAAGTTCTTGTTGAACATGTATTCGATCAAGTTCAGCAAAAACAATTATGAGGTGAATTCCGCTACCGGCGGGGAAGAGGCGATCGCCAAGATCAAGGAAGGCTACAAGCCGGACATCATTCTCTTGGATATCGTTATGCCAGTGATGGACGGTTTTGACGTCTTGTCGGCTTTGAAAAAAGATAACCTGGCTGGCAATGCCGTTTTGATCATGTTGACCAACCAAGGACAATTGGCCGACATCGAAAAAGCCAAGAGCCTCGGTGCCAATGGCTATATCATCAAAGCGACGACCATTCCTTCGGAAGTGGTTGAGGAAGTGACGAAGATTTACAATACGAATAAAAAATGACCCTTCTGAGGGTCATCCCTGCGAAAGCAGGGATCCGGGGATTAGATTCCCGCTTTCGCAGGAATGACATAAAGGTGCAAGTGGAGATGATAGAAATAAAAAATTTTAATAAATAAAATCATGGCCGATTACAAACAATATTTGAACGAATTGATCGAAGCGGTTTCCCGGGAGGGCGGTTCCGACCTGCACCTTTCCGAAGGTCGTCATCCGACCTTGCGCGTCTCCGGTATGCTCTTGCCTTTGGTCAAGCATCCAGTCATGACAAAGGAAGACACTGACGGTGTCCTTGACCTGCTCCTCTCGCCAGAAAACAAAAAGATTTTTGCAGAGACGAAAGAAATAGATTTTTCCTACTCCGCCGGAACCAATCGTTTCCGCGGCAATGCCTATTTCCAGCAGGGAGCAGTTTCCGTCGCCTTGCGGTTGATTCCAAAGAAAATTCGTTCTTTTGAAGAGTTGAATTTGCCGGCAATCTTGAAATCTTTTGCTGACAAGCAACAAGGTTTCTTCTTGGTGGTGGGTCCGGTCGGCCATGGCAAGAGCACGACTCTAGCTGCAATGATTGATCATATTAATGCCAGCCGCGCCGAGCATATTTTGACCATTGAAGATCCGATCGAATACATTTACGAACAGAAACGCTCCATCGTCGATCAACGCGAAGTGAGGATCGATACTGCCGACTTTCCGAATGCCTTGAAAAGCATGTTCCGAGAAGATGTGGATGTGGTATTGATCGGAGAAATGCGCGGAATAGAGACTATTTCCACGGCCGTGACCGCCGGTGAGACCGGACATTTGGTCTTTTCTACTTTGCATACAAATAGCGCCTCTCAGACTATTGATCGTATCATCGACTCCTTCCCGGCGGCCCAGCAGGATCAGATTCGCAGCCAGCTTTCGACCAGCTTGGTCGGGATTTTCTCTCAGCGTTTGGTACCCCGAGTCTCTGGCGGTCTGATCCCGGCTTATGAATTGCTGATCAACAACAGCGCCGTTTCCAACCTGATTCGAGAAAAAAGAATTCACGAAATCAATACTGTGATCGAGACCGGTTCCCAAGAGGGAATGATTGATATGAACCGTTGCTTGGCCGATCTAGTGGCTCGCGGCGAGATCACCGTCGAGAGCGCCTACCAATTTTCGACCAATCCAAAGGTCTTGGAAAGAATATTATAATTGACAGAAAAAAATGATCTACAAATACAAAGCTATCGATCCGCAGGGTAGTCAGAAAGAAGGTACTATCGAAGCGGTAAATATCGAGCTCGCGATTTCTGGTTTGCAGAAAAGAGGCTTTGTGCTGACCGATATCCACCCACTGGAGGAAAAATCATTTTTGGAAAAAAGAATTTCGATTTTTGGCGGCGTCTCCAACAAAGACATCGTGATCTTATCGCGACAGATGGCAACCTTGTTTGAGGCTCAGGTCTCAGCTTTGCGTGTCTTTCAGTTATTGGCTTCCCAGTCAGAAAATCCGATTATGCGCGAACAGTTGGAAGAAGTCGCCAATGATTTGCAGGCCGGCAGTACGATTTCCGAAGCGATGTCCAAGCATCCGGACATATTTTCCGATTTCTATGTGAATATGGTCAAGTCCGGCGAAGAGTCCGGCAAGCTCGATTCTACCCTAATGTATCTGGCCGATTATTTAGATCGTACCCATGAAGTCACCACCAAGGTGCAAACCGCTTTGATCTATCCTGGTTTCATTATTTTTACTTTTATCTCGGTTATGGTTTTGATGCTGACGGTGGTTATCCCTAAAATCAGCGCCATTCTCACCGAATCAGGACAGGATGTGCCGATCTATACCAAGGTGGTTATCGGCCTGTCTCGATTCTTTGTGGATTATGGTTTGCTAATCCTAGTATTTTTGGTCATCGGCGGTTTCTTTTTGTGGCGCTTTGGCCGCACCGACGCCGGCCGGACTTATTTTGACCGCATCAAAATCACTACCCCGGCCATCAAGAATCTCTACCGCAAATTATACCTGTCTCGCATCGCTGACAATATGAACGTTATGCTTCTATCTGGTATTCCGGTCGTCCGCGGTCTGGAGATTACTTCAAAGGTGGTGGACAACAAAATTTTCGAGAATGCCCTGATCAAGGCCGGGGAGGATGTGAGAACCGGCAGCTCGATTTCTGATGCTATGTCCAAATCCGGAGAGATTCCCGGCATCTTTGTTCAGATGGTAAAGATCGGTGAGGAGACCGGACAGCTCGGTAATATCCTAAAGACTTTAGCCGGCTTTTACCGCCGTGAAGTGACAAACGCCATCGATGCCGTCGTTGGCCTGATCGAGCCAGTGATGGTGGTGGTGCTCGGTTTTGGCGTTGCTTTTCTCTTGGCCGCCGTGCTCATTCCGATTTACAATATTTCGAGTGCTATGTAGCACCCCGTCAAATAACTTTAAATCAAATTTGATGTTTTACTATACCTATGTATTGAGATCAAAAAAAGATTTAAAATTCTATACCGGATGCACAAAAGATTTAAAGTTAAGATTTGAGCAACATACGTCTGGAAAAGTGAAGTCAACTATCGACAGGAGGCCTGTTGAGCTTATATATTATGAGGCGTGTAAGAATAAAGATGATGCCTTTCACCGTGAAAAATATCTTAAGCGTTATTATGGAAAGCTATTCTTGAAAAATAGGCTCAAATCTTATTTGATGGGGTAGGATTCCCCAGTCAAACACTGCTTCGCAGTAATTTTGCCAGAGCAAAATTGTTTGACGGGGTGAATGTGGATAATTCATTTGTTGCAAGCAGTATATCTGGTATAATGTATTATGCATAAGTTCATTTATGCTAATTTCATCCTGATTGGTCGAGTTGTACTTTGTTGCTCTTACGTAAAGCAATAAATTGCAATCAATCGGGAAAAGAAAATTATCAATAATTATAAATTTTTTTATTTAAAATATGAAAAATACAAAGAGAGGTTTTACATTGATCGAACTTTTGGTGGTTATCGCCATCATCGGTATTCTTTCTTCAGTCGTTTTGGCTTCATTGAACTCAGCTCGATCCAAAGGAACTGATGCCTCAATCAAGAGCCAGCTTGCTGGTGCTCGAGCTCAGGCTGAAATTTATTATGATGGTAATAATCAGTCATATGTTGGTCTATGTACGGCTTCAACTGGGACATTGCCAATGATGAATGCAGTGAAGGTAAATGCAGCTACGTCTACCTGTATTGACAACTATACAAATGGTGGTTGGGCAATGGAGGCTCCGTTAAAAACCGCAAATGCTGGTACCTGGTGTGTTGATAGTACTGGTTATTCCGGATCAACCACAAAAGCTATTAGTAGTTCTCAACTCTGTCAGTAGAAAAGTATTATCTTGATCTTAAAAAACCGCCTTCGGGCGGTTTTTTTGTTTGGCGATTTTAACGGCTATGTTATAATACCGGTATGAATTTTTTAAATTATAACTTGAAAAAAAGCCGAGGCTTCACTTTGGTCGAAGTTCTGGTGGTAATCGGTATCGTGGCGATATTGTCTACTCTGGTTTATGCCTCGATTTCCGACACCCGAGCCAAGAGTCGCGATGCGCAGAAGATCGCCGATGTCAGCAATATCCAGCTTTCCTTGTCGATGTATTACAATCAAAACGGTGGGGAATACCCGACGTCATTGGACTTGTTAGTGCCAAAGTATCTGCCTCAGATACCAAATCCGATTTATAAGTATGTCGCTTTTGGGAAAAAGGTTACTGCTGGCACGATGAAATGCTCGATGTACCACATGGGGGTTGCTTTGGAGTTGCCAAGCGGGCAGATCGATCCAAATTTGCACTTTGATTCCACTCGGGCCAATCCGCAATTCAATCCCACCGACCCGCTTTATAAATACGAGTATTGTCTGGTTGGCGCTTCGGGTATCAAAGGAACCGATCCTGCTTTAACAAAAACTTTTTATGACGTTCGTCCTTAAATACTATGATTACCACCTTTAACATATTTTTTTCCATTATCGTTTTCTTTTTCGGTTCGATCATCGGCAGCTTTTTGAACGTTGTCATCTTGCGTTACAATACCGGAATGTCCTTTGTTAAGGGCCGTTCCATCTGCTTTTCCTGCGGTAAGAAACTGACCTGGTATGAACTGATTCCGGTTGTGAGCTATCTGATCCAGGCTGGCCGTTGCCGCGGGTGTAAAAGCAGAATTTCTCCGCAATATCCGCTAGTTGAAGCTTTGACTGGATCTTTGTTTGTCGGAGTTTTTATGCTCTTCGGCGGGTTTATTCCGTTTTTCTCGATCATTCCTGATTTTTACACCATCGGTCTTATGATCATCGGCTTTATGACTGTCTCGGTGCTTGTGACGATCTCGGTCTATGATATTAAACATAAAATAATTCCAACAGCCCTGTCGGTTATTTTTAGCGTCTTGTCTTTGATAAATCTTTTCTACTATTATTTCTTCACCAATGATTTGGCGCAAAATCTGCACACTCATCTGGTCTGGTATCTGTTGGCCGGTCCGGTTTTGGCTTCACCTCTCTTCCTGATCTGGCTTATCTCTCGAGGGAAGTGGATGGGTCTTGGCGATCCCAAATTGGTTTTAAGCATTGGTTGGTTCCTCGGTCCGATTCTTGGCTTGTCGGCACTCATCCTGGCCTTTTGGTCCGGAGCGATTTACGGAATAATTATGCTGATTCTGTCAAAAATGAAATGGCATGGCCTGCAGATTACTGGTAAGACGGAAGTGCCTTTTGCCCCTTTCTTAATCCTCGGATTTTTGGCAGTCTACTTTTTCGGCTTTGATGTCCTGGGCCTAGCGGTTTTGATACCGTAGAGTTTTGAATTTTGGTCTCAGGTCCTACGTTTAACGTTCTGAAGACATATGATATAATGTTTTGGTAATGTCTTTGTCTTCTAATAAAAAAACAATGAGAGTATCTAGGGGTTTTACTCTTGTGGAATTGCTTGTCACCATCACTATTTTTGTAGTTCTGACCGGGGTGGTCCTTTTCAGCCAGAACAAATTCAACGGCAGCATAATGCTGACAAACCTGGCTTATGATACCGCCCTTACTTTGCGACAAGCGCAGACCTATGGCGTGAACGTTCGAGAATTTAACGGTAATTTTATGCCTTACGGCGTGCATTTTGATAAGACAAATTTGAAGTCGTTCATCCTTTTCACCGATCTCAACTCCAGCGGAGTTTTTGACGGCGATCCGACGGTTTGCTTGGATCAGCCAAACGGTACTGATGATGGTTGTGTCCAGAAATTTAATATCAAAAGCAATAATTTAATCGGCAGCATTTGCTCATCGGTTACCGATAATAATACTTGCGACTACCAATCAGCCGATGTGACTTTCAAGCGACCCAATCCGGAGGCTAATATAAGATTGACGAAAAATGCCAGTACGGCCATCTTTGATAATGTGAGAATAATCCTGTCCAGTCCGACAAACGAAACCCGCGAAGTCATTGTCCAGAAAAACGGCCTGATTTATGTCAAACAAAGATAATGTCTTTTTTAAGTAAACAAAAAATAATATCTGCCAACGTTTCAAACGGTTTTACCTTGGTGGAACTCATGGTCGCAGTGGCGATTTTTACCATTGTTGCCACAACCGCCGGAAGTGCGCTTATGGGTATCATCTCTGCCAACAAAAAAGCACGTTCCATCCAGTCAGCGATGAATGACGTGAACTTGGCTTTGGAGAGCGTTTCCAAAGATATGAGAATGGGAACCGATTATGAATGTTCGAGCAGCGATACGGTACCCGGCAATTATTCTTCACCTTCTTGCCCTACGACCGGCGGAACTCTCATCAAATACAAATCCAACAAGGATGCCAATGGCGATGGTGTGAGCGATTATATTTATTACAAATTTTACCCAGCCGATTCTACCAATAAAGGATCGATAAGGATGTGTGCAGCGAGCGGAAGCATCTTTTGCAATTCAGACAGCAGTTTTAGCAGTCTGACGTCACCAGAAGTCAACGTCACCAAGATGAAGTTCTATGTTGTGAATGGTGGAACGACTTCCGGAGCCCAGCCGCGGGTGGTAATCACAATGAGTGGAGAAGCGGGAGCGGTGGTCAGCTTAAAAACCACTTTTGATATTCAAACTTCGGTTTCGCAGAGAGTAAGAAGCTATTAATCATATTATGCATTCATACTGGACAAAAAATAATAACGGCAAATCCAAGCGAGGCTATACCTTGATGGAGGCGCTCGTGGCGATCGCCATTATTATGGTGGCCGTGGCTAGCCCGATAACGATCGCCCAGAAGGGTTTGAATTCGGCGGTCTATTCCAAAAACCAACTGATCGCTTCGTATTTGGCCCAAGATGCCATTGAGTATGTTAAAAACCTGCGGGATCAGAACATATTGAAAGGCAATGTCTGGTATACCGGTTTTGCTGGCATTTGCGGCAAGGATGCGACAAACAATGATTGCCAGATTGATACCTTGAAGGATTATTTTACCAATCCGGCCAATTCTGCGACCCCGGCCATATTTACCTTTGGCACGATCGGCACTGTTTTAAAGATCGATGACAATGGTTTTTATGGGTATTATAATCCAAGCGGAACAGCGACCAAGTTTGTCAGAAAAATCCATATGGAAGGGATAGCCTTTTCCGGCGCCCTTGCACCGGTTGACGAGGTTTGGATGGTTGTGACTGTCAGTTGGGGGGATATAAATGATCCAGCCGATAAAAACAAAGTTGAGGTCAGGACTTCATTATACAACTACTAATGCTGAAATTTTCCAAACAAAATAATCGTCGGGAAGATAAAGGTTTTGCCCTCTTGTTTGCCGTGCTGATTTCAAGTCTGCTTTTGTCGATCGGTTTGTCGATTTTTAGTGTGGCCTTACGCGAGTTGTCCTTGTCCACGGCCGCTCGGCAATCGGTCTACGCTTTTTATGCGGCTGATGCGGGCCGGGAGTGCGCAATGTATTGGGATATCCGACAGGGCAAGATCCAATCGCTGCAAGCTGGATCGAATGGCGCAAGCACAATCTATTGCAACACTCCCAGCCCAGCTTCGGTTGCTGTTTCTTCTGATCATGCCTCGTGTCCGACCGGTGGCTGTCTGGATCCGGTGGTGTCGACTTTTACTGTCAATTTGAATAGTGGGGTTGAGGCGGATTATCCTCAGAGTTCAATCAAGATAACCAAGAGTTGGCTGAATAATGATCCTGGTACCGGCGTGATCAAGACCACCTATGAGGCAGATGGTTATGATAGCATCGCCGGCAATCGTCTGGAGCGAACTATCGTTCAGACGGTGAATCAGTAAAAGACGCTCGGCATGACACTTTTGGAGCACGGATATTTTTTTGCTAAAAAATTCCTCGAGCTCGCGCCGTCGCGCTCGCTAGTCTCCAAAAGTGTCATGCCTCGCTTTAACCTTGTTCTATATACGTAAGGCTTTTGTAAAAACAATCCCTCGCTTCCACCAAACTCTTCATTTTTCGCCCATAATTTTCGGCTAGAAGACCGGACCGTTTTCTGCTATTATAGCTTCATGGCAATCGACAAGATATCCAAGGAAACAACGGATCGTTATGAAAAACTGGTGAAAATCATCGATCATCATCGCTATCTTTATCATGTCCTGGATCAGCCGGAATTGTCCGACCAGGCCTACGACTCCTTGATGGAAGAATTGCAGGCGATCGAGGCGAAACACCCGGAAATCATGTCACCCCTCAGTCCGTCCCAACGGGTCGGCGGGGCGCCGCTCAAAGAATTCAAAAAAGTCACCCACGAAGTCCGTCAGTGGTCTTTTGACGACTGTTTCGATTTTTCTGAAATGAAAAAATGGGATGAAAAAGTGAAGCGAATGATCGAAAAGGAAACCGATCTGAAAAATGAAAAGATCGAATATTGTTGCGAACTCAAGATCGATGGCTTGAAAATAATTTTGACTTACCGAGAGGGCCGGTTGGTCCAGGGTGCCACTCGCGGTGATGGGCAGGTGGGTGAGGATGTGACCAACAACATCAAGACCATTCAAACCATACCCTTTGTCCTGCCTGAAAAGGCCGATCTCATTGTGGTTGGCGAGGCCTGGATGAATAAAAAGGAATTGGCGAGGATAAACAAGGAACGTGCGGCTCTCGGCGAGCAGATTTTTGCGAACACCAGAAACGCCGGTGCCGGTTCGATTCGCCAGCTGGACCCGAAAGTGACCGCTTCACGCAAGCTCGATACTTTTATTTACGATATCGATAAGTATTCTTCGTTATTGCGAGGATCTTCCCGTGGCAATCCAGAAATACCGTCCACTCAAGGTGAGGAACTAGAACTGTTAAAAAAATTCGGCTTTAAAACCAATCCGTATTATCGTGTCTGTAAAAACCTGGATGAAGTTCAGAAATTTTATGACGAGTGGACAAACAAAAGGCACAAATTGGACTATGAGTTGGACGGCATCGTCATCAAGATAAATTCCAAGAAAATACAGGAGGCGCTCGGCTACACTGGCAAGACGCCGCGCTGGGGCATCGCTTATAAATTTCCGGCCGAACAAGTGACGACTGTGGTGGAAGACATCGTTTTGCAAGTGGGACGAACCGGTGTCCTGACGCCGGTCGCACACTTGAGACCGGTGCGAGTGGCTGGTTCGGTAGTTTCGCGAGCGACCCTGCACAACGAAGATGAAATCAAGCGGTTGGACGTGCGAGTCGGCGATACGGTGGTCTTGCAAAAAGCCGGCGATGTCATCCCGGATATTGTCCAAGTGTTGATAGATTTGCGGACCGGCAAGGAAAAGCC
>Ga0194054_10000348_pt1 | contig 23774 bp, 19 predicted proteins | sample SepL2210m_MetaG_FD_163628 | JGI IMG/M metagenome (GOLD analysis project Ga0194054, IMG submission 163628) | Anoxic zone freshwater microbial communities from boreal shield lake in IISD Experimental Lakes Area, Ontario, Canada - Sep2016-L227-10m | ecosystem: Environmental > Aquatic > Freshwater... | reverse complement strand
ATTTTCTATATAGTAATCAACTTGTTCAATATCAGCTCCAACACCATCTCCGGCAGATAGGCTTTGGCAAGGAGATCGTAGTGATTGAGTAAGACCAGCAAAGTCTCGGAATTTATTCCCGCCCCGCGAAGTCCTGACGAAGTGGGGTTGGATGGTTTTTTGTCGGCTAGGGATTTGAGAAAATTAAAATCGGTGTCGGTCAATTCATCTCTGAGTTTTTCTTCGGCCGTTTTCAGATTGCGCAGAAGCATGATCGAACGCATTTTGTGAAGCACTAGCTTGTAATACAAGAGCAAATCGATATTGGCCTCGCTCGCCTGCCCGACCGCCTTGAGGCCGATTTCCAAATTCTGATCATCGATCGCGCGAATGAAGTCATTGACCAATTCCCCCTTGGGCGCTCCGGTCACAAGCTCGACTTCCTCGACGCTGATCTTTTTATCTTTTGATGAACCGATTATTTTCTGTAAAATGCTTTGGGTATCGCGGAATGAACCGTCGCCAAGGAGAGCGATCAGATCGGCCGAGGCGGAATCCAGGGAGAAACCTTCTTTTTTAGCGATATTCAAAGCGACTTCCTTCAGGATCTTCTGGGTCGGCTTCTTGAAAGAAAAAGTCTGGCAACGGGAAACAACGGTCTCGGGAATTTTTTCCGTCTCGGTGGTCGCCATGATAAAGATGACGTGCTTAGGCGGTTCTTCCAGAGTTTTTAGCAGGGCATTCCAGGCACCCTTGGAAAGCATGTGGGCTTCATCCAAAATATAGACTTTGTATTTGGAATCGAACGGCGAAGTGTTGACGTTTTCATTTAACGAACGGATATTGTCCACGCCAGTATTGGAAGCGGCGTCGATTTCGATAATGTCATTTGCGCTGGTGCCGATCTCCCGGGCAAAAATTCGCGCGATGCTCGTCTTTCCCGTTCCCCGCGAACCAGCAAAGATATAGGCATGGGCAATATTGCCAAGTTCGATCGAAGACTTCAAAACTTTCACGATATGATCCTGACCCAAAACTTCGGAGAATTTTTGCGGTCGGTATTTTCGATATAAGGCTGTTTCTGACATAGAAAGAGTATATCATAGGAAATAGGAACATTGAACATATTGCAAAATAATATATGTAGTGTATAAATAAAAACGGACTCAGGATAAACATATTTGGAAAGGAGCACTGAATGACAGAAGAAAATAAGCCGCGGGCGCGGGTCGCCCTGCTCATCTATTCGATCAAGGTAAACGAAAGCGGGGTGCGCGAACTGGCCGTCCTGCTCCACTCGCGTGGAGAATATGACTTCCAGAAAAATCAGCCCGAGACTTTCCCCTATCTTTTCCAACCATCCTGCCACGGCAAGGTGGACGGCGAAGAAGAGCTGATGCAAGCTTTGCATCGGGAGATGAAAGAAGAGATCGGCGGACGTTTTTGCTCGACGGCCTGGCCGCTCATGGAATTTCATAAAATATATGAGGAGGTCAAGCATGACCGTCACACGACGACTTATGCCACCTTCATTTCCAATGAGCCGCTCAAACATCTGCAGTTATGGTGCGGCAGTGCCGGATTTGCCTTCGTGACGAAGCAGGAATTCGAGCACCGAGCGCTCGGCGTCTGTACGCCAAGCGCGTCGGCAACCATTGATCTTCGGATGTCGCATATCTGCATGATTGTGGACGAGATCGTAGCGGTCAGCAATGGGTTCGATCTGTTTCGGGATAAAGTGCTGGGGTGGTGAAGATTGTTGGCGGGCGAGTACTCTCGCCCGCTTTTTTGTTTCGTTCATAAGCTGGTCCTGTTTTTTAGATGAAGCGAGATGTTACCTTTTTAGAGACTAGTGAGGCTGACTGAGCCGAACTCGAGGAATTTTCTAGCAAGAAAATATCCGTGCTCTAAAAAGGCAACATCGAGCGACCTCTTTTCTTTTTCATCTCCAAGGGCTATACTGAAAAACATGAACGTAAAAGACATCATATCTCTAATGGAATCGCCGACCAAAGCCGATTTGGAGTTGGTGGAAAATACTTATGATTTCGCGCAAAAAGCCCACGAAGGAGTTCTCAGGAAATCCGGCGAACCTTACTTTGTCCACGTCTACGAAACAGCCAAGATATTGGCCGAACTGAAAATGGGGGCCGAAATGATCGCCGCCGGCCTTCTTCACGACTCGATCGAAGACGGTGTGGCCAAAGAATCGGAGATCCGGGAAAAATTTGGCGACGAAGTCCTCTTCCTTGTGAACGGCGTGACCAAGCTCGGTAAATTGAAATACCGCGGGGCGGAACGCTACATTGGCAGTCTGCAAAAATTGTTTGTGGCTTCGGCCCAGGACATTCGAGTCATTATCATAAAACTGGCGGACCGCCTTCACAACATGCGCACCCTGGAATACGTCCGTCCCGACAAGCAAAAAAGAATTGCGCTCGAAACTTTGGAAATATTTGCTCCGCTCGCCTATCGCCTGTCGATTCGTAAACTCTCCCGCGAGCTCGAAGACTTGTCTTTCCCGTATATTTATCCCAAGGAATACAAAGAGGCCAAGGAACTGTTAAAACTTAAGAAAAACGAAACCCTGCCCAAGCTGGAAAAATTCATGAAGTCAGTCAAAAGAGCCCTGGCCGAAGAAGGTCTGACCAATGTCAAAACCGACTATCGACAGAAGGGGTTATACAGCCTGAGCAAGAAAATCAACAAGAAAGCCGGTGACATTGATTTGATCTACGATATTCTCGCCATCCGCCTGCAAGTTGACTCGATTGAAAATTGTTATCGCGCCCTGGGTATTATCCATAACAAATGGCGACCGTTGCCAGGAAGAATCAAGGATTACATCGCAGTGCCAAAACCAAACGGCTACCAAAGCATTCACACGACTGTCTTCACCGGTGACGGAGCGATCGTCGAAGTCCAGATCCGAACGCCAGAAATGCACCGAAATGCCGAGTTTGGTATTGCGTCTCATTTGTCGTACAAGAACAATGCAAAAGATAAGAGAGCAAGATTTGCAATAAGTGAAAGCCCCGACAAAAACTCGGAGATAAATTGGTTTGAACAATTTCTGCCTCGTTCCCTGAATTTTTCCAAACACGCTTCAAACGGAAAAGATATTCCTACCTGGATCAAAGATTTGGCCGACACCCACAACATGTCCGCCAAGGACGGGACGATCGAAGACCTGAAGGCGGACTTTTTCTGCCAAAGGATATTCGTCTTTACTCCCAAAGGCGACGTCGTCGACCTTCCCATCGGTTCGAGCCCGATCGACTTTGCCTATGCCATCCACTCGGATGTCGGCAACCACATCAGCAGCGTCAAAGTCAATGGCAAGATGGTCGCTCTCAATACTCCGCTCAAAAATGGCGATTTCGTGGAAATTGTCACCAAAAAATCCGCCAAACCAAGTCGCAAGTGGCTGGATTTCTCAAAGACGACTATGGCCAAGAGGCACATCAAAAATGCCTTGGGCGAAAAGGAATAACGCTCGCCCTTACCTTTTTGGAACACAGGTCGGATTTTCCAGCGAAAATCCGCCTTTCCTCTCGTCAAAAATTCGTCAGCAGACTGTCGAACCAAGTATTTTTGACTCCGAGAATTTCCAAAAAGGTAAGGGCTCGCTCCCTCTCAAAGACGAGAGCGAACCCATTCGTTTTACGTGTTAGCATAGCCAGCTTAGAAAATTAAAGAGTTTTTTAGAAATTGGAGCGAGGGATTGTTTTTACAAAAGCCTTACGGAGCCGGATTTTCAGTAGAAAATCCGGCGAGTAGAGAATTAATTTTGCGACGGCAAAATTAATATCGTGCTTTTTAAAAACAATCCCGAGCGACTTTATAAGGTAAAATTCCTCACCGAGTACATCTCTTCCTCTTCTTCTTGTTTTTTCTTTTCTTCGAGTGAACGGTCATCCATAAGCGGTGCTTCTTCCTTCTCAATTCTCGCCATTTCTTCGCTGATGTCCCCCACTTTTGCCGCGTGATTGTTCAGCATCGAGTTTGCCCCGAGGCTCTGCTTTTCGTTAACCATTTTGAGAATTGCTTCCAAGTCATCTTTGGAGAAGAAATCGATCGTAATTTTTCCGCCGGATTGTTTTGTTTCAATATGAACGCGCGTACCGAATTTTTCCGACAGCTTTCCTTCAAGCTCGGCAATTTCTGGATCAGGAATGCTCTCCTTGTTTCTGGCTCTCTCGACGGCAATCTTGCGGGCAGTCAGTTCCGCTTCGCGAACGGTCAATTTCTTGTAATAGATTTCCTTGAACAGCACCTCCTGTTCTTCTTTTCGATCAGCCAACATCAAGAGCGGTCGGGTGTGGCCCTCGGAAATTTTCCCTTCGGACAAGCCGGTCAACATATGCTCCGGCAACATCAAAATACGGAGACTGTTGGTGACATATTCCCGGCTGCGACCAACCTTGAGGCCGATTTGCGCGTGTTTGAAATGGAATTCTTCAACCAATCGCTGAAAGGCCTTGGCTCGATCCACGCAATTCAAATCTTCGCGTTGGAGATTTTCAATGATCGCCAGTTCCAATTTTATCTGATCGGTCTCCTGGGAGCTGCGGATCAAAACCGGCACCTGCGACAGGCCGGCAATCTTGGAAGCGCGGAGTCTTCGCTCGCCGGAAATCAATTCGTATTCTACCAGCAGTCCGCCATCAGGCTTGACCGTTTCGTTTCTGGTCACGACCATCGGCTGTAAAATGCCGTATTGGCGAATGGAATCGGCCAATTCTCTCAATTTGGACTCGTCAAATTCTTTTCTTGGCTGAAAAGGGTTTGGATGGACTTTCTCTATTTCTACCCAGAAGATGGAATCGCTGAAAAATTGTGACATGACAAATGTGTAATGATTAAAATATAAATTAACCTAGACATTATAGCATACCATTTGATTTTTGAAGAAAAAAAAGTTAGACTATTCATGTCAGTTAAACAAATTGACAAACGCTTGCCGGAGTGGCGAAATGGTATCCGCGCACGACTCAAAATCGTGTCTCGCAAGGGGTGTGGGTTCAAGTCCCACCTCCGGCACAAGATTATGGCTAATAGAAAAGTTAAAACAAAAGCGTTAAATTGGACGCCTAATTTGGCTTATGTCGTCGGTCTTCTTACAACTGATGGTTGCCTATCAAATAATGGGAGACATATAATAATGCGATCATCAGAAATTGAACAGTTAAAAACTTTTAAGAAGTGCTTGGATATTGATAACAAAATTGGAAAAACTATTTCTCTCGATGGTATTATTTCGCATCGGGTGCAGTTTGGAGATGTTGATTTTTATAAATGGCTGATAGGCATAGGTCTGATGCCAAATAAAAGCAAGAGTCTGGGTGCAATAGATGTGCCTGATAGATATTTTGTTGATTTTTTAAGGGGTCATTTGGACGGAGACGGTTCAATCACAACCTATCTCGATAAATACAATACCAAAATAAAATCTAAATACGTTTACAGACGGCTGTTTGTACGGTTCATCTCAGCTAGTCAAAATCATATCAATTGGCTGCATTCAAAAATCATAAAAAATCTTAAGATTTCCGGTAGATGTTATGTATATAAAAGTAAGCGTAAAAACCAGTCCGATATTTTTACCATTAAATTTATGAAGAAAAAATCCCTGGATTTGTTGAATAAAATATATTATTCAGATGATATTCCTTGTTTATCAAGGAAAAGATTAATCTATAGGTCTTTTCTACTTCAAAACAAGTGATAATTAAAAAACACGACCATTTGATGATCGTGTTCTGCTTCAAAAAATGAAGCTTATATCCCGACGGAAACCTTATGATATTCTTCCGCCCCCACCAAGCTCAGGGGATTTTTGCCGTCCCAGCGGATTTTACCTTCGACGACCCGATTGGTAAAACGCCACTGATAATAATGTTCTGCCCTGTTCACCCTGGCCGCCAGACTTTCGGCGGTATCATCCGGAAGGATTTCCACCTGGCACCGAAAGAACACCGGACCGCGATCGTATTCTTCCGTTACGAAATGCATGCACACTTCCGAATGCGTTATCTCGCCGCGCTTGAAGGCCGCCAAGACCGCCTCGTGCACGTGATGACCATACATTCCCGGTCCGCCAAAAAGTGGCAACGGGCCGGGGTGTATATTGATCGTCCGATCCGGCGGAAGCCCGACAACCTTCTTCAGCCAGCCGGACAAGGCCACGAAATTGGCCCCGGTATCGGCGACATAGCGCTGATAATTCTCAGCCGTCCACGGACCGGAAAAATGAAAGAATGGAATTCCCAAATCAAAAGCCCGCCGATGCACCCCGCCGTAAGCATGATTGGAAACCACGCCCACGATATTGGCGTAAAGAGAACCATTGTCGGCTGCTTCCACCAATTTCTGGAATCCCGAACCGCCGCCATCCTTATCACCAGACGCAAAGACAAGTAGATTTTTCATCTGCCAAATTCCTCCTATTGTTTTAGAAATTTCAAACCCGAGTCTACTCTAGCAAAAACAGACAATAATGCAACTTGTTTTTAAAATAAAAAAAACCGCCCACAACCACCTTTCGGTAATCGTGAGCAGCATACAACCTCATTTCACTTCATCATGATGGAACTTCATACCATTTGCCGATTTCCGCCGGCTTAGATTCCATTGGTTTCGGCAGGAATTCGTTCTCCGTCGCTGCTTTGCAGGCAGCCAGAACTCCATAGTCACCAAAGTAAGCGTGACCAGATTCATCCAGTTCAACCGGCTGTCCAGGCAAACCCTGAATCGAACCGATAGCATCACGATCATCTTCGATTGTCGCACCCTTAAGCGCAACCCCGAGGACGGGAACTTCCGGGTGACCAGCCAAGCAAAGCTTGACCTTGATATCGGCCGGCAACTGAGCCGCTTTGCCAGCACAGGCCACGACGGCATCAGACTTGATGAGTTCGTTGTTCGCGAAATCAATCAATTCCTTCTGATTCCGATGACAGCTCATCACCGACACCCGGAATCTCGCCCGGCCACTCAGCCAGTCCAAACCCCGATGAAGCTGTGGTATGTCGCTAGAACTTCCAACCACAATATCCACCGTCGGTCGCCGATCCACCACGTCGATTCCCATCTCCTCACGCTGGAAGCGTTCAAGCTTCATACCGGTCAGGCGCCAAAAGATGTAGCGATAGATTTTTGTCGTCATCTCCACCACATCAGCCGGAACTTCCTGAGAATGAACCCAGGCCACGTCTTCCGGATTTTCCGGATCACGCTTGTCAATGCCGAGCTTCTTGCCCCATTCGCGCACATACTGCTTGTCTAGCGAAGCCGGGAACTTCCCAGCCTTCATCGCTTTCTGCCAAGCCTTCTCATCCACGAAACGGCTGGAGTCCGGCGTCCCTTTTTCGTCCGCCAGAATGTTTCCACTGAATTCAAACTTGGTATCCGCCAAGCGAATTCCATGCGCTGCAGCGTAATTGGCAATCACGCTCGCCACCTGAATCGCCAGACGTTCCCGTTTGAACCCATACTTTTCCACCACACTGTCAGCGGTGATGTGAAGGTCATGCCCCTCCACCGCTTTGGTTGTCGGCGTATAGATCGGATACGGAAGCAAACTGCCATCCGTAAGACCAGCCGGCAATTTGTGCCCGCAGATCATCCCGGTCTCGTTGTAGCTCTTGAGACCAGAACCAGTCAGCACCAGACGAACGATATCTTCCACTTCTGGTGCTGGCAAAAGCCGGACTACTGTCGATCGCTTTTGCAAGTCCAGGTTGCCGCGCAAATATGACGGCAGGAATTCATCAATGCCGGCGCCACAGGCCACCATATCCGTCTCGCAAAGATCCCGGATGACTTTCGCCACCCAGAAATAATTGAGCGCTGTGAGTACTTCGCCCTTCTGCGGAACCAGAGTGTTCAGCACAAAGTCAAAAATACTGCACCGATCACTCGCGACCACAAACATCAGCTTGCCACCGCCAAATTTACTGAAATGACCCAGATCATAAGTATCCCGAACCTTGCCCTGCCCAATCAAAGGGCCTGACAAAACCGGGGACCGATCCAACACTGCTTTAGGAATCTTCGCCATCTTCTTATCCAACCTTTCTTTTTGCTTTCTTTATCACTATTACTGTTTAGAGAACCACTACCAAAATCTGATGTTTAGACTATACTTTTTCTACAAAAAGTCAAAATAAAAAAACCGTTCATGATCGCATTACTGCAATCACGAACGGATAGAGGAATTTCGCCTTACCTTGTCTGTAAAACAGACAGCTTCACTCAAAAGGATAGTAAATTACGCTCCCTTCGGGATTTGTAATCCGTACTTCCCTTCCTTTTGGATTCTCCGGATTAGCGACAACACGCCCAATCACCCGGGCCTCAATGCCGCAGCTCCCGGCGACGGCGATGCACTCGTCGGCCACAGCACCAGATTTCACTACTGCCTCGAGCCGATGTCCCATATTATAGGAAGCATACGACTCCAACCAGGAAAGGCTTCGAACATCCTTCAACAGTTGGAAAAGCGGAGGCATGGGGAACAGATTGTCTTTCACATATGCAATCCCTGTCTGCCCAAACTTTCCACACTTGGTCTGGCCACCGCCCGAGCAGTGTATAAGACCAAGAATATGCTTTCGACCGACTTTTTTGAACAGCTTCGCCATCAAAGGCAAATATGTTCGAGTTGGTGACAAAAGCGCCGAGCCTACCGTGAATCGCAAATCCCCCGGCAAAGGATGATCATCGAGATAATACTTGCCACAATAGATTAGCTTCTTGTCCGTCTCGGGAGCATAAGTTTCCTTAAACTTCCGATATACCGGCAAAAGCAAATCATGCCGGGCATTCGTCAAACCGTTCGAACCCATTCCCGAGTTCGGTTCGGTCTCCCATTTTGCCTGGCCAGTTGAACTGAAACCAACGATGTAGGCCGGGGCTTTAATCCTACCGGCATCAATGACATCTTTCCGCTTGAAACGAACTGTCACGGTATTATCCACCGTAATTGTCCGCACCAAGTCGCCGACATCCGCCGTTTCCCCTCCGCTAAACACGCAAGGGACACCGAGCGAGGTCAGCAAATCACAAACTTCCTGACAGGCATTGATAAGTTCGGCAATGACTTCACCGGGAATAAGCGCCTTATTCCTGTCTATCGTGAGAGAGACAAGAAACGGGCCGACTCCGCCGGCACAGCCGACATCATCGAAGTTCATAAAGAGGCTGTCGCGGATGATGCCTTTCCAGACGGAAAGATCACCAAACTTTTTCCACCAAAGATAACCGAGGCTTGACTTTGTCCCCGCCCCATCAGCGTGCTGAATATTGCAATACTTCGGATTGCCTGCGAGCACGTCCGGCAAAATCTTGCAGAACGCCCCGGGAAACAGGCCCTTGTCCAAATGCCTGATGGCATTGTGAACGTCTTCCTTCGAAGATGAAACTCCGCGCGACTCATAACGAGACCTTGCATTCTTGCTTTTCATCCGACCATTCCTTTCTCTTACTATTTCTTGTTTAGAGAACCATAACGCCATAATAGCGTCCGCTTTTTGTATATTGGGCTATGCTCCCAGTCTGTTTCAAATACTAGCTCCCCGACTTTCAAATTGCAAGAAAAAAAATATTTAAAAAAAGAACCCTCAAGTCTGCCATTACAGCAGACCCGAGGGTCCAAACAAACATCACGGATTCAGTCACCTACAACCGAGCCCAAGATTACTTATGTTTGAGGCACCAATTTCTGGCATTCTCAAACATTTTCAACCAAGGCGAAGCCGCAAGATCCGTCTTCCATGACTCAGGCATATAATGCCACTGCCACTTCAAGAACGCCCTTTCAGGATGAGGCATCATTGCAAGATGCCGTCCATCAGGCGAGCAGAGAGCCGTTAATCCGAGACCCGAACCATTCGGGTTAAACGGATACTTTTCCGTCGGCTCATTATTCGAATCCACATAGACGAGAGGTGCCAGGTTTTTTGCCTGTACTTCATCCAGTATCTTCGAATCAGGAAACACCAACCGACCCTCGCCGTGAGCGATGTGAATGCCGAGTGTTGACCCTTCCATTCCCGCCAGCAATACTGACGGACTTGGCTGAATCTTCACCTGGCTCCACCGTGACTCAAAGCGCCCGGACCGATTGTGAACAAACCGCGGTTGGATTGTTTCGTCCAATCCCTTCCACGGCACCCAACCAAGCAAGGCAAACAGTTGGCAGCCATTGCAGACCCCCAACGAGAACGTATCCGGCCGGTCGTTAAACCGGTCAAACATTCCTCTGAGTGCCTCATTGTGCTTGATAACTCCCGCCCAACCTTTGGCGCTATCGAAGACATCCATAAACGAGAACCCGCCGGTGGCGATGAGACCCTGGAACTGTTCCAGGTCCACTTTCTCTGCCAACAGATCACTCATCGTAATGTCGTAAGGGTCCAAGCCGGCAGTATAAAACGCCGCCGACATCTCCCGATCGCCATTCGAACCTTCTTCACGCAAAACGGCCACCTTCGGACGATACTCACTATCCTTGATAACCACTGGCGCGGTTGGCTTGAAACCAAGTTCATACACTGGATCGTGTATCACCTGATAACTAGCAAACTCCTCATCAGCCACTCCATTTTTCGTCTGGAGTTTTTCGAGCTCGTAACTGGTGGACTCCCACCACTGACGAAGCTTCGCGAGCTCAATACCAAATACCGCTGGACGTGTGGTTGTTTTCCCAACTACCTGTAAGGTAGGGGCTCCTTCTTTCCTTAAGACCTGATCAATCAGATCTTGATTCCCCGGATTATACTCAATTATCAAACCGAGTTCTTCCGAGAAATTTGTGGAAATAGGATAATAATCCATACCACTTCTGACAACCCCACAATTTCCACCCAGGCACATTTCCGTCACAGCTGTGAAGAGACCGCCATCACTCCGGTCATGGAGTGACAAGATCACACCACAGTCATGAAGAATTTGTATTGCTCTCCATGTGGCCTTGAGAATTTCCGGATCACAATCCGGCGTCAAATTCCCAATCTGATTGAGAGCTTGAGCGAGGGCCGAACCACCGAGGCGATTCTTCCCAAGTCCAAGATCAATCAAACCAAGGCGACTCACTCCCGGATCTTTAATATCTGGCGTCAGCACTTTCGAGATATCGGGCATCGAGGCATAGCCAAGGACAACCAACTCTCCAGGCGCTTTCACCAACTTACCTTCAACTGTCGCCGCCATCGAGAGACTGTCTTTTCCGCCGTCGCAAGCGATACCTAGCGAGATCATAATGTCCCGCATCGCCACCGCCGCATCGTAGAGAAGTGCACCCTCATTCGGCAACTTTGCCGGCCACATCCAATTTGCCCGACACCGAACCGCTGAAAGATCAATACCGCCAGCTGACATCAGATTAGTGAGCATTTCGCCCACCGACATCCGTCCGCCCGCTTTCGGATCAATCAACATTTTCAACGGCTGTTCGCCAAGCGCTGAGGCCACTCCGGTCTTTCCGAAATATCCATCAGCCAAGACCTGAACATTACCAATCGGCACCTGACTCGTACCACAACATTGCTGTTGCACCACGCGCCCGCCGACACTGCGATCAACCTTCCGGACCAAGAAACCTTTCGACCCCACGGATACTTGCTTGAGGACAATTTCCGCCGCCTTTTCAAGCGACAAATCCGTCGGCAATTCCAAGGGTTTGAGATTCAGTGCCTTGTGATCTGACTTGAACGTCTTCTGCGGGAGCTTGCCCAGGATGTCTCGCAAATCGAGATCAACCGGTGTTGTGTTTTTTTCTGAGTCAATCACTGTGACGCGACCGTCACCCGTAATCTCTCCCAGTATTTCACAGTTCACCCGTTCTCGAGCGCAAATACTCTGGAACAACTCCTTATCCTTCGCCCTGATCAGAAGACCGTACCGCTCTTGGTACTCAGCACTCCAAATGGAGATGACGGCCATCGTCTTGTCGCCAAGACGAATCTGCCTGATGTCCACCTGTCCGCCGATAGTTTCCGTAAGCTCGGTGAGTACATTACTCGGCCCGCCCGCGCCCTGGTCATGAATGGATTCGATGGGATTATTGTCTCCCATTTCCACACACGCCCGAATGACACGGACAGCTTTGTTACCCATCTCACCGTTACCACGCTGGACCGACTTGAAATCAAGCCCGGCGTCGTTCTGACCTTGTGCCATACTGGAGGCGGCTCCTCCGCCAAAACCAATATCATAAGCCGGTCCACCAATGGCCACGATGAGCATTCCTTTTTCCGGGGTTTGCTTTTTCGTGTGCTTGCCATCAATGTGCCCAATTCCGCCGCCGTAAAAAATCGGCTTGCGGAATTCCCGACGTTCACCGCCAACCTCCTGACAGAAGGTTCTGGTAAATCCGCCGATCGTCGGCTCTCCGAACTGATTCCCGTAATCGAAATCCCCGTTACTTCCTTCGAGGAGAATTCGTAGCGGCGTGGCATGCTTGTCGCTTGCCTCACCACCAATGACTTCTCCAGGAATTTTGTAACCGGGAATAAACAAGTTGCCCACGCAATATCCAGCTGTTCCAAAACCAATGAGCGATCCACGCCCACCAGCGCAGGTATCACGAATACGTCCACCGATCTTTGTCGCTGCCCCAGGATAGGGAGCGATAAGTGTCGGATGGTTATGCGTTTCCGCTGTTGCCGTCGGATGAAGTGTTCTCCGCACCAACTTGAAACCCGAAGGATTTCCGGGGTTTACTGGTGCAAAAAATTCCACCCGATAGCCATGCAGGGCGCCAACGTTGTCGTTGAAGGCCAGAATGCTGACATCTTGTCCAGAAACCGCGAGAAGAGGCGCCCGCACGATATCAAGCAAACACTCCGGCATTTCCACTCCGTCAATCACCATCTTCCCTTTGAAGTACCAGTGCCGACAGTGCTCGCTGTTCGCGTTACCGATCTGGAAAAGTTCCACATCGGTGGGATTCCGTCCATATTTACGGAAAAGCTCCGTGTAGTAGGTGACATCCCAGGCGTCCATGCCAAGACCGAGACGTTTGTTCGCCGCTTGAAGCGCACTTTCTCCCTGTTCCAGAACAGGAATAATTTGCACGTCCGCCGGCTTCACATCAAGGTCAAAACTGGAAATACCACCGATCGGATAGACGGCTTGCGTCATCTGATCCAAATGTTTTGCCACAATTTCTTCTGGCGTGGTGCCATCCAATTTGTACAAACGCGAACATTCAATCCGCGTCACCTTGTTCAAACCCATCGCCTGGCAAATTGCCACAGCGTTGGTTGAAAAAGGCGTTTCCACATTCAGACGCGGACCAATCTCCACGAATGAACCGGCGCCATAAGAGGAAAGTTCCCCCGTAAGCAACGGCTCAAAAGTTTCGGCAATCACCCAGCGGAGCTTTTTCAGCTCAGCCATTGTGAATTCCGAAAGCGTCTCGATGTAAAAGCAAATTTCGTACAAACCAAAGTTCCTAACCAATTTCGTTATCATCTCTTCTTCTCCTTCTTTCTTCTTGTTTTGTTTCCTATCTGCTCTGTTCTTGTCAAGGAACAGGATACTCAAACGAGTATAAATCTGTTTTGAATACTACTCTTTTGGAGGCAAATATCAAGCCATAATAGTTCCTTCTTGCAAATTGTTTTTTAATATGACAATCTTTTATTAATATGAAACCAGGCAAGCTTCCCAAGATAATTGTCGTCCTCGGCCCGACGGCAACCGGTAAGAGCGACCTAGCGGTGGAAATCGCCAAGAAATATAACGGCGAGGTAATCAGCGCCGACTCGCGCCAAGTCTACAGGGGGATGGATTTGGGAACGGGAAAAATTACCAGGGTAGAAATGCAAGGCGTCACCCATTTTCTTTTGGATGTCGTGAACCCGAAATCGGTCTTCAATGTCGAGAAATACCAAAAACTTGCCGATAAATCCGTTCGGGACATTTTGAGCCGGGGCAAACTGCCAATCATCTGCGGTGGTACCGGTTTTTATATTCAATCTATTGTCGACAATATTTCCCTGCCAAAGGTCGAGCCCAATCCTTCGCTCAGGAAAAAACTCGAAAAGAAAAATTGCGGACAGTTATTGAAAATATTGGCCAAACTTGATTCCAAGACCGCGGCAAAAATCGATCAAAAAAATTCCCGCAAAATCATCCGGGCAATTGAAATCGCCACCGCTCTCGGCTCGGTGCCGATACTAGAGAAAAATCCAAAGTATGAAAGCTTGCAAATCGGGCTGACTATCCCGGACAAAATCTTAAAAGACAGAATTTATCTTCGCCTCACAAGACGTCTGGCGGCTGGCATGCTGAATGAGGGAAAAAAACTGCATAGGGATGGCTTGTCTTGGAAACGGATGGAAAATCTCGGCTTGGAATACCGTTATATGGCTCGACATCTGTCCGGCAAGATTTCTTACGAGCAAATGATTAGCGAGCTCGATAGCAAGATCTGGCAGTACGCCCGCCGTCAAAAAACCTGGTTCCGCCGGGACAAGAGGATAAAGTGGTTCAACCCATTAAAAAAGACTGATATAATGAAAGTCTTAAAAGAAGTTAATAAATTTCTGTTTTTTTGAATTATATCCTTTATTGTGCTAGTATTGCGGTCACGGGCCTATAGTTTCAATGGTAAAACATCGCACTCCAAACGCGCAGTTCCCCGTTCGAGTCGGGGTGGGCCCGCCAAGATTGACCCTTGCTTTCTTAATATTTTTAAGCTATACTGCCAAGCGTTAAACAACACAAATTTATGTCACAAGATCAATTAATCAAACTGGCCTGCAAGACTTGCAAGAGAGTCAACTACTGGAGCCGAAAGAATAAAAAGAAAGTTGAGCGAAAAATCGAACTCAAAAAATTCTGCAAATGGTGCAAGAAAAACACCGTTCATAAAGAAGCTAAGAAATAATAAAAAAATAACCCTTTAGGGTTATTTTTTTGTCATTACCTTGAAAAAGTGAATTTAGTTTCCACACTCTGGATCCCCGCATCCGCGAGGATGACAGAAACAGAACAAAAAAAATGGGCCTGTTGCTTTCACAACAGGCCCGGAACCAAACAACACAACCGGAGAACTCAGCCCTTGCCCCAACCATAATAGTCCCACATCTGGCGATAGACCTCCTCGTGGAAATCTTGCCACTCAAACCAGATATCATAGACACCAGGCTCGAATTCCTTCTGACCGGTGGGGCTTGTCTGCCACTCCGTATCGCCGGCATAGTTGTCATCCTTGAGTCTCCGATATTGGAAACTGGCTGACACTTCGCCTTCGGACGTCTTGGCTTTCACCGTCACCGTCACCTTTTGGGTGATTGGCAACTGATAAAGCATATTGACGCCAACCGAGTTGGTGCTGGGAATTGTCGCCATAATATTCTGATTCGGCGCCATATATTCCCGGCCTTCAATCATCGGATTCAGGCTTGTTTCCTGACTGGCCGTAACCTTTTCTTCGCCGGTGCTTGGATTAATGACCGTTGTCACATATCCGCCAGCTCCATCCGGCTGAATAATCTGAAGTTCAGCGGTCTGACCGTTCAAAGCCAACTGATCGCCAGTCACCCAACCAGGATACCGGATATACTTCTGACCGCTCTCGCTGGTAAAGACTTCGCAATACCGATAACCGACGAGGTTACCATTGGCATCGTAAATCTTCACAAACGCATTCCAGATATCACTGATATCTTTTGAGATCGGCAGAGCAACCGTATAATTCGGCACTCGCAATGTCACCGAGGTGGGTATGCCCCACACGCCATTTTTCTGCAGCGCGGTAACGCTTTCAATGCCGTAAATCGTGCAATTCTGATCCTTATCAAAATACTGAACTCTAGTCCAGAAATTCGGATAGGCCGGATCGAAACTGACTTTCAAACGAACATTGCGCACCGCTTCCCGCAGCTCGGCTGCCTTGGCCACATTGGTCCACACCTGATTGCCGGAACTCTGGTAAACATGTTCACCATCGATTCCGACATAGGCCTGCACCGACCGCTCTTCCAGATAACTCCGGAGAGCCGGCCCAGACTTCAAGGCTTGCGCCCAATCAAGCTCGGCCCTTGCTTCCGTTCCCAGAAACAAAACACCAAACAAGATTGCTGTCAGAAAAACCCCGACTCCATACAACTTCCATTCTGCACTTCTCATCTTTTTCACCTCTTTTCCTTTCTTTTTGTTTATCTACTTGTTGACTGGATTCAGACTCACTTCCATTATTGCCACATTCGTCGACAGCTCCGCCCGTTTCAACCCGGCGGTCTGCATCGGCTTGGCAATCACACTTGATTGCGCCTTCTGCGCAACCTCCGAGTGTAGCGATGCCTCCTTCGAATCATTCCTGATCGAAAGACCGGCAACCTTCAGGGCGACAAAGAACAGCAACAAAGTTGCCATTCCGCCCCAAATATAACCAACGGAACCATTACTACCTTTCACTCTTGTTCTCCTTATTGTGTTGTCAAAAAAAATACAAAAATATAGAAACCCAACGGTTTCTTCCTACCCTTAATACTAGCATAGTATACAACTTTCGTCAAGTGCTTTATTCGGGCTGGATTTTGGCAAAGCCAAAATCCAGCCCTTTTACTTTTACGCTAGCACCTACCGGTATATCCTCTTTATCAGCGGATTGATCCTGGTCACCAATTCATAACTGCTGCCATCGATCAAAGTAGCCATATCATCAATAGTTATCTCTTCTTTGCCGTCACGACCGATAATAGTCACCTCATCCCCCACTTTTACTCCGGGAATATTAGTCACATCAACCATAATAATATCCATGCACACCCGTCCCAAGACTTTGGCTTTTTTACCTCTGACAATCACTCGCCCGATACTAGAAAGGGCCCGCGGGAAACCGTGCCAATAGCCGATCGGCAAAACGGCGATTTTCGTATCATGAGAAAATTTTTCGGTAAAATCATAGCCGATGCTTTCACCCTTGGCCGCCGTCCCGATTTCACCCACAATGGTCTTCCAAGACAGCACCGGCGACAAATTGATTTCGTCTTGAAGATGTGCCCTGACTTCCTTGGCCGGCCAAATACCATAAAGTCCGATACCGATTCGCACCATATCATAATGGGCTTCCGGAAAAATAAGCGCGCCAGAAGTGGCCCCGGCATGGGCAATCGGGTTGAAACCGCTTGCCTTAAAAGTTTCGACCCATTGATTGAATATGTTTATCTGATCCCTAGTCTGTTTTGGAAAAGACGGATTTTTGGCCGCCGCAAAGTGCGTATAAAGTCCGGAGACTTTTATTTCCGAATTATTTTCCAAACTAGCAATCACCTTTTTTATATCAGAAATGCGAAAACCATGACGATTCATCCCGGAATTCACCTTGATATGGACTCTCACTCTGTCATTCCCGCGTAGGCGGGAATCCAGTTCTGATTCTTTCGATCCTGGTCTTCGTGACGAGGACAAAACTTTCTTTATTGCCTTAAAATTTTCAAAGCTTGAAACCGTAATATCGATATTAGCCGCAACAGCTTTTTCAATCATTTCGGGCAAGGTATAACCGAGGACAAGAATCGGCGTCTTGACTCCCTCCCGACGCAAAGCCAAGCCTTCGACGACAGAGTCCACTCCCAAATAATCAGCGCCAAGCTTTTCCAATTCTTTGGCAAATTCCACCAGATTGTGACCGTAGGCATTGGATTTGACCACTCCCAATAATTTGACCTTTCGGGGTATAAAGGCCCGAAAAGCTTTATAATTATGAGCTATCGCTTTTTTGTCGATTTCAATCCAAGTTCGCAGACCTTCCCGTAATTTCTTTTCCATATGGAGTAATACTACAAAATTATCCGGGAAATCACAAACGCAAAAGCCGCGCGGTAACCCGCGCGGCTTTTGCCCTAAGAAGCTACAAGCTAAAAGCTAAAAGCCCGCAACCTTCTTATAATTTCAAATCAGCCATCGCTTCGTCGACAGTCTTGGAAGCGCGGAATTCCGGCTTCATGCCACCGACTGGCTCGTTGATTTTCAAATTGACTCGTGAGTTGTTCTTCATACCGACAACCCGCAAAAGGGTTCGGATCGCCTTGGCGGTGTTACCCATTCGGCCGATGACCTTGCCCATATCAGCAGGACTGACATCAAGAGTGAGAAGAACTCCCATCTCATCCACGGTTCGGACAATCTTTACATCGTTTGGATTATCTACCAAAGCTTTGATAACGTAATCCAAAAACTGTGCGTCTTTCTCCATTGTATTTGTTTTTAAAATTTACTGTGCAGTAGTTCGACCATAATGCGCTCTCGCGCTTCGTTAATTCTGTACTGCTATCGTCCATTCTATTATGAACCGAAAATTTTGTCTAGCAAAAAACAAAAAGAATTCCGAGGGCGGAATTCTTTTTTAATATTTATTTAGGCGGCGACTGGAGCGGCTTCGGCCTTGGGAGCTTCAGCGGCGACTTCTTTCTTGGGCGGAGTTTTCTTTGGCTGCTTGTTCACCTTCTTGCCGGTGATGACTTTCTTGGTGATCAAGAGGTTTCGCATCGTGTCTGAAAGCTGTGCGCCTTTTGACATCCAATACTTCACTCGGTCAGCATCTATCTGGCTGTTATTCTTGGCTTTTCTAGAATCGTGTGAACCTAGAATTTCCAAAGCACGGCCGCTTTTTGTGCTTCTCTTCGAATCAACGACGACGACTCTAAAGGTCGGCTCGTGAACTCTTCCTACTCGTTGTAATCTGATTATTAACATAATTGCGTATATTAGACGAAAAACACCGATAAGTCAAGGACATATTTACAAAAGACTGCCGGATATAATCCAGGCAGTCCAAACGATCACGCAATATTTCACAAGCTATCTGAGCAATCGCTTCAAGCGCGGACAGGCCCGGCCATCCACTTGCTTTTTCACCCGCTGCCGGAAATCGAGGCTGGAGTAGACCGCAATAACGGCCTTGCCTGCCAACTCGGGATTTTCCGCGAGCGCCTGCCAAAAATATTTGGCGCCGACCGCTCCGCAAATATGGCGGACGTTTTTCATGATTCCCGGCTGGAAAGCCACCATCTCATCAAAAGAACTGTTCAACTTTTTTGGATCAGCCATCTTCACCCTCCTTGGTAATTTTTTTATGTTATAGCATAAATATCTGGCCTTTTCAAGAGTTTTCTGTTAGAATGGTCAAAATAATGAAAAGCAAGAGAAATCAGAACCATTTCCGCAAACCGGATTTCAGGAAACATACCAATAAAAAAATCGACCAAAAACTGGCAAAGATAACCGGCATTTTGAGCGTAAACACCCGCGGCGTCGGCTTTATCAAACCCTTGGTCGGCGAAGAAGATATCGAGATTCAGAATGCCGACCTTCAAACGGCCCTAAACGGCGATGAGGTCGAGGTTGTTTTACTGTCCAGCCGAAAAGGCCAACGTCCGCAAGGAAAAGTCTTGGCAATAAAAAACCGGGCCAAAAGAAGGTTTGCCGGCGTCTTGCGCAAAGAAAATAATAATTTTATCTTAAGTGCCGATGACAAAAAAATGTATGCCGATATTATCGTTTCTCCGGCCAATGTCCAAAAAATGAAAGCTCAGATCGGCGACAAGGTCCTGGTTCAGATTATCCAGTGGGAAAAGACGGCCAAAGGGCCGCAGGGAGAAATCATCCAAGTCCTTGGCCGCCACGGTGAACACAATGCTGAGATGCAATCGATCGTGCTTGAACGAGGCTTTGAGATTGATTTTCCAACCAAAGTCGAAGCGGAAGCGGAACATATCGAGAAGACCGAAAAACCGATACCGCGAGAAGAAATCGTCAAACGCCGGGATTTTCGCGATACGCCGACTTTCACCATCGACCCGATTACAGCCAAGGATTTTGACGATGCCATTTCTTTTAAAAAGTTGGGCGACAACCTGTTCGAGATCGGTGTTCACATTGCCGATGTCTCCCATTATGTCCGGGAAAAATCCGCCCTTGATGAAGAGTCTTTGAAGAGAGAATTTTCCGTTTATTTGGTAGATCGGACGATTCCGATGTTACCAGAAGTCCTCTCCAACGACATTTGCAGCTTGAACCCGAACGAAGAAAGGCTCACCTTCTCTGCTGTGTTTGAAATGGATCGGAATGGAAACATTTCCAAACGCTGGTTCGGTAAGACCGTGATCAAATCCACCAAAAGGTTTTCTTATGAAGAAGCCCAGGGGATTTTGGATAAAAAAAGTGGTAATTATTTTGATGAATTAAACACCTTGAACGAAATCGCCAAGAAAATGCGCGCCACAAAAGAAAGAAACGGGGCCATTGATTTTGAACAGGATGAAATCGCTTTTGATCTCGATCCGACCGGCAAACCGCTCCGCATTTATCGCAAACAGCGCGTGGACACCCATAAATTGGTTGAGGAATATATGTTGCTCGCCAACCGCGAAGTAGCCGAATTTATTTTCAAGGCTTATAAAAAAATAAACAGCGATAGCCCGTTCATTTACCGTATTCACGATCTGCCGAACAAAGAAAAAATCGCCCAGCTTGGCATCTTTGTCAAAGCCCTGGGTCATGACCTAAAAATGGGTAAAAATGGTGAGATCGGAGCCAAGGATTTTCAGGAACTATTCCGTCAGATCGAAGGCCGGGCGGAAGAAAGCATGATCAAGACCGCCGCCATCCGCTCGATGGCCAAGGCGATATATTCGACAAAAAATATCGGCCATTTCGGCTTGGCCTTTGAATATTACACGCATTTCACCTCGCCGATTCGCCGCTATCCAGACCTGCTTGTCCACCGTCTATTGGAAAAGCACCTGACCGACCAAAAACTTTCCAAGAGCGAATGGATTAAATATGAAAAAATCGCCGAAAGGGCGACTGAACAGGAAGTCAAAGCGGCTGAGGCGGAGCGTGATTCCAAAAAATACAAGCAGATAGAATTCATGATGGACAAAGTCGGCCAAACTTTCAGTGGCGTCATTTCCGGCGTCACCGAATGGGGCCTGTATGTCGAGGAAGCGGAAACCAGGAGCGAAGGTATGGTCAAAATCCGCGATCTTGGTAATGACTACTATAATTTGGACAAGAAGAATTACGCGATCGTCGGCGAACGAACAAAAAAGAAATTCTCCCTCGGCGACAAGGTGAAATTCCAGATCGTCGGCGCAGATTTGGAAAGGAAGACTTTGGATTTGAAACTGCTCTAAAAACCGAGCGAGCCATTGTGTTTCTGGAGACTAGTGAGCGCGACGGCGCGAACTCGAGGAAAAATTTAGCAAAATTTTATCCGTGCTCTAAAAAGGTAAAGGCGAGCGGTATTTGATTCTGATTAAGCTGGACGGAAGTAAAAAGAGAGAGACGAGCGGCCTACTTTGCCACCTGCACCGCTTCTTCAAATTGGATCGAAAGAAGTTTGGACACGCCGTCTGAACCCATCGTCACGCCATAGATGATTCCGGCTCGCGACATCGTCTCGCGGTTATGAGTCACCAAAATCAACTGAGAATATTTTGACAAATTTTCAATCATATCGCCATAACGCTTGGAATTGGCCTCATCGAGCGCGGCATCCGTCTCATCCAAGATGATAAAAGGCGGCGGATTTACCTGTGACATGGCAAAGATCAGGGCAATCGAGGTCAGCGTCCTCTCCCCACCAGAAAGCATCATTAGGCCTTTGACTTTTTTCTTCGGCAAATTGACTTCGATATCGATACCCTCCTCGCCCTCTTCTTCCTCCTCTTGAACCATCTCACCATCGTCAGCCATCGGCATTTCTGTATCGCTTTTCTTGCGCTTCTTCTCCCGGATTAAAGCCAATTTGGCCGTACCGCCACCAAACATCTTGCTGAAAAATTCCTGGAACTGGACATTGATTTTTTCCACGCCCGCCTTGAATTCAGTCGCCAACTTTTCATCCAATTCCTTGATAAGCAGGTTCAATGACTCTGATGATTTTACCAGATCTTCCAATTCCTTGGCCAAGAAAGTATCGCGCTCCGACACTTCACGGAATTCTTTCATCACCTCGTCGCCGCCGCCAATACCGGAATCCTCAATTCGGATTTTTATTCTTTCGATTATTCGGCGTCGCTCTTCCTGCTTGACCCTCTCCTCCCCGGCTACTTGTTCTGGCGTGAGAGAAACGTCGCCCTCACCGAAAATTACCATCTCCTGATAACGGACAGCGCCAAGACCGACTAGCACGCCGGCCTCGGTCAACTCTTGCTTGAAATTTGCCTCATTGGTGACCAATCTTTCTTCCCGACCCCTCAATACCGCCAAATGTCCGGTGATTTCGTTCTGTTCGGCCATGATCCTGAACACCGCCTTTTCCGCATCGCGATTAGAGTCTTTTTCCTTTTCGATTTCATTTTTTACCTTATTGTACTGAGACACCAGATCATTTTCTTTGATTTTAATCTCCGACAGACCAGCTTCAATCCCATGCTTTTTTTCTCGCAAGACCCTCACCTCCTCTTCAATTTCTTTCTGGGCGGTCAGATTTTCTTCGGTCTTATTTTTATCAATAAACGATTTTAACAATTCCCTAATCTTACCAAGAACAGTTTTGATTTTGCTGATATCCTGAGAGGCGGCCGCTTCATTTATTTCCACATCGATTGCCCGAGCGACGTTCTCCACACCAGAAAGCTCGACGGTCTTGGTCTCCGCCGTTCTCGCCAAATCGCGCTGTTTTTGTAACAGCCTTTCCAAGGAACTGACTTCTCCCTCGATTCGGCCGATTTCACGCATCAAAGAATCCTTTGATGATCGCACTTCGCGCAGACTGCTCTCCAAAGCCATTATCTCGTCGCTTTTCTGATCTTTGGTATCGGATTTTGCCAATATTTCCTTGGCTTGCTTCAACTCCGTTTCCAAACGGTGCAATTCAGCCAAAGGGCCTCTTTTTTCATTTTCCAAACGGCTTTTTTCGACATCCAAATAATCTTTTTCCCGCTTGAAATATTCCAAATACAGCTTCTTCAATTCTTCCCGCATCTCGGCGGTTTTCTCGATTTTCTCTACCTGCTTTTTTAGAAACTTGATATGGGGAGCAATCTCGCGTCGGAGCGATTCGACTTGCTTGATATTTTCTTCGGTCTTGTCCAGCTTTCGGCGACTCTCCTCTTTTTTGTATTGGTAGATTTTGAGACCAAGCGCATCCTCGATCATCTCCCGTCGTTCACGAATATTCGAATTCAAAATCTTGTCCGCCTCGCCCTGGGAAATAATGTGATGCCCGGAAGCGCCGATATGAGCCGAAGCCAAAAGTTCGATAATGTCACGAAGTCGCACTGGAGAACCGTTGATGAAATATTCCGAGACAGCATCGCGATGGACGACTCGTTCAATCGCCACCTCGTCAAAATCAATATTTAAAATCCTTCGGCTGTTATCAAAAACCACCTTGGCTGAGGCCCGATTGGCTCGAGGCGCATCCTTGCCACCGTTGAAGATAAGGTCTTCGACTTTCTTGCCACGCATCGATTTGATACTCTGTTCGCCTAGCACAAAACGAAAAGCCTCGGCAACGTTTGATTTACCGGAACCGTTTGGACCAACGATAGAAGAAATAGGACAGTTAAATTCCAATACCGCTTTTTTCCCAAAAGATTTAAAACCGGCTAATTCAATGCTTTTCAACATGTCTGGTATTGTAACAAATTCACCCCTCTTTTAAAAGGGCACTCATCTCCCCCTTTTTACTTCCGTCCAGCTTAATCAGAATCAAGCCGGACTCGGCGCTCCGTCGGCTGGAAAATTAAGTCGGCGGTCTTAACGGAAAATCAAAAACTCGTCATATCAGAATATTCCTCAAACAGTTTGATTTTCCTAACCGCCTC
>Ga0194054_10000347_pt1 | contig 23792 bp, 16 predicted proteins | sample SepL2210m_MetaG_FD_163628 | JGI IMG/M metagenome (GOLD analysis project Ga0194054, IMG submission 163628) | Anoxic zone freshwater microbial communities from boreal shield lake in IISD Experimental Lakes Area, Ontario, Canada - Sep2016-L227-10m | ecosystem: Environmental > Aquatic > Freshwater... | reverse complement strand
ACAGCATACTCTGCAAGAATGCCCGTCCCTCAGCGGTTGTCCCACCCGTATTTAGTAAGAAGCCGCCGCCAGCACTGATGCGGCGCAGCCAGCCGGCCGTCAAATTCTCCTCGTCCTGTACCGTGCGGTTGTCCGGCAATATGAACGATTGGAGGGCAACGCGTCCTTGGAGTACGGTCTTCTGCGCTTCCAAGTCGGCGGTGGTCTTGGAGAAACCGTTGACAAAGGTGGTCTCGAATCCGGCGAATCCGGGTAAATCCAGCAACATACTACCGCACTGCAGAGTCGGGCCGCAGGTATGCAGAAAGATTGGCCCGAGTTGCTCCGACATCATCTGCCAGGAACTGCGGGCGACTTCCAGATAGGTGTCGGGCTTGATTACTGAGATGTAATCATCCACCAACAACCCGCGCACCCAGACTGGCTGTACACCGCGTTGCCGCGTACGTGCCAGTGCAGGATTCCCAATCACCTGCCACATCGCCTTACTGATGTCAATGATCATGCCGGTGAGCAATTCGGAGAACTGGCGCACCAACTCCGGTTCCGTGAGGCAAGCGACCAGATAGTCTTCCTGATCCATAAGGCGCACCGCGTTGGTGGTTGGCCCCTGCATCTGCGGATATACGATAGGCAGCCGACTCTCGGTCGCCTCGACGAGGAAGCGGCAGGTTTCAAGAATGCCGCGGCAGGGTTCGACGGCCATTGGATCAGGCCGTGACAGCTTGGGCAGGTCCGTCGCCAGGTCGCGAATCAGAAACGCTCTGGGAATGACCGCTCCATCGGCGGAGGCATCGAACTCCGCCCCCAGCATGCGGGGGATGAGGTCAGAGGTGCCGTAACCGGGATAGAGCATCGGCACGTAGTCCGACTCCGGCAGCGCTTCAAGATTGAGGATCATGCCCATGAGTTGCCAGGCCAGTGTGTGATCCAGATTGTTCTTAGCCCACTGCGCTGGCTTCTGTTCCAGTCCGGCTGCCGCATCGGTGACGTCATACTGGATGAACGGCCGATCCGGCGTCTTGAAGCGAAAGATATCGTCGGCGCGACGTTCGGTTGCCGCGATTCGTTCCTGGTGCGGCGCAAGCGCGTCAAAGAAGACACGGACAGCATCCTCCCGGTTCGACGCATGAGAAAATGCGTTTAGAAAAGATTGTGTAGTTGTTTTAGATGTCATGTTCATTTTTCCTGTGAATAGCCGAAAAGAGTGGCCGAACGCAAAGCGACGTGAACCAGCACTCGGTGCCCAGCGAGTGATCGCAGGTTCGCGTGAGTCTTCCATTTAACAGGAGCCCGCAGACTGTCCCCGCGGACTGGTTGGCAGTCTGACAGCGCGAAACCTGGCAGCGGCTGGTCGTTTTCATCGAGCAGTGCGACGCGCGCCTCGCCGATGGTTCCGGCATCGAGGTTGAGCGTCAGTGCCAAACCGGTGAGAGGGGCGGCAACAAAGGTCAGTTGGCCCTCGCCCGCCTTCGCGACCGCACCGACCAAGCGGTCCCGCTTCTGCACGAAGCGCCAGATTTCGCCATCGCCATCCGCCATGCGCTTGTCGCCCTGGCCATGAGTCGTATCGAGCACTGCTCCGTATTGCCACAACTCGTCCCCTCGCTCGATCAGCCCGAGTCCGAGGAAGACCATCCCCGGCTTGCGCCCCAGCAGGGCCGCGGTCACATACGGTGACCTATCAAACCGCTCCCACTGCCTGCCGTCCCGGCTGGTGGCAAGGTGCGCTACACAGACACCATCATTTTGGTACGGGCCGTTATCCGCTTCAGGGGCGTGGTTATAGAACGTGGGAAACGCAACATATAACGGCGGGCGGGTCGGGTAAACCTGTGGCATCAGAGTATACACGTCGGTCTCTGGCGGATCGCTTTTGTCACAGGCGAACACAACCGGCACTTCGTCGATGAAATGGGGCAGCCGCTGCCGGGTGGGGAACGGACCATCCTTACCGGACGGCGTCAGGCCCACCGGCCGATCCAGCGCGTCCGCTTCCCACCGCCCCACCTTGCGCTGCCGGGAGCGATTCGATCCCGGCACCCAGACACGGACATAACCCGCATAGCGACCCGACAGCGGATCAGCGAATACGACGTTTTGGGTGTCTGACTCGAAGGCCAACAGTGCCTCGGTGTCCCGGGTCCAGCGCCATCCATCTGGAGAAGTCCAGCGAAAAACGCCCTGGCCAAACAAATTTCCAACGAAAGCGTAACCAGTGGTCGTCCGCAGCACGGATCCCTCCATGGTCGGCAGATCGGTCAGGTTATTCTTCGCCGACCCTTCGAAGGAGCGCAACCCCAGTTCCGGGCGCTGCCAGATCACCCCGTCCGTCGATTCGGCGTAGGCGAGTCCCTTGAAGGTCGCGGAGCCCCGGCAGCCATACCACAGGCGCAACGTGCCGCCGTCATCGATGACCGTCAGGTACAGTCCGAGCATGCGCTCCCAGTTCCCGGCGACGCCAAAACAACGCTCGGCACGTATCGGGGGTTGCACGCGTATCGCAACACCTGCCGTATGCTGGACCACGGAGGAGCGGTCCATAACGAGCGTTGCGCACGTCCCAGACCCTATTGCTGGCTTCAATCCCATTTCGGCTGCGTTAGTCTGTGTCGGCATCAGTATCCCTCCTATCGTTAGTAAGGACAGGGTAAGCAACTGGCTTATTCGTTCCATTCTGTATGGCTTCTTCCTTTTCCAGTTCATCCCAGATCCTCCACGGTGGGCAGACACCGCAGTTCGGCTTCCGGTAATTGCAGGTGCAGGCAGCGGTGTGAAATAACAAACTGGAGCACGCCGTTCTCGGTGAAGGCGTTCATGGACAAGATACGGGTGATCGAGTTGCCGATGAGCATGATTTTTTGCTTCATGAGTGCATCCCCAATCGTTTGTTTTCCAAAGCCTTGATCTCGCGGTCAATCGCCGCTAAATCCAGAGGGTAAACGCCAAACTCGTTGACAACATTCACCATCTCCCGGATGTTTTCGTCAGGAGTATCCCTTCCGCACTGGTCGCCGGTCGACAATATGAATCCGCCGTTTCCACCGGCATCGCGAATGGCTTTCAGGCTTTCGCGGCGAACATCCTTCACGCTGCCCCGAAGCATCACTTCCGTAGTGTGAAGGTTGCCCATGAGGCTCAGTTTTTGGCCAAAGTTGGCCTTAACCTCGGCCAGGTCGCAATTGCCCATCGGTACGATTTCCAGGGGATTGATGGAGGACAAATCGGTCTCCAGCGCGCACATCTCGATTAGTTCGCGCTCAGGCCCGCAACAGTGGATCTGCGACACGATACCTGCATCCTTGCAGAGTTGGGTGATGATTTTGATTGTAGGAAGTGTTAGTTCCCGGATGATGTCGGGGGTATTGGCTACGAGCAGGCCGGAACCGCCGGTCAATATGAAGTCCGGTTTCACGGGAGCGGCGAGAATACGCTTCAGATATGCCACCGCCTCAGTGCCGGCGCGCGTGCTCCACTCCCTTACCTCGTCAGGGTTATCGTAGTAATCATACACGGAATAGCCATCCCCGACGTCTGGAAGCCCCAATTTAGGAGGACTCACGGCAACCCCGAGTACGCCATGCCCGTCAAAACGGTCCAAGGCCTCCTGTAACAATGCTATGCCCCAGGCATGCGGTTTCACCCCTTCAATGGGCTCCCAGCGGCTGGGCGGTGGCGCCATGCCGATTTTCTCCGCTGCCAGCGTGGTCGGCGGATCAAAGCGGGGATAGACCGTCAGCCGGGGCGACCAGACCTTAGCCTGCCCTTTGCGTTGGGAATAGCCGCGTGTGACCAACCGTTCGGCGCTGCGTTCGACAATGACGGTTTGCTGGTCCAAGTTGGGATCGGGTGTCGCGGCGGGCGCGGTGGGATCCGGTAGCCAGAAGCCATCAAGGTTAGGCAGCCACCCGTCAATGCCAAAATATTTGGCCGCGTCGATGAAGGCCTGCCACAACGGCGGATCCTGATAGAGATAGATATCCCAGAAGTCCTTGCCGGTCAGGCGGCAGGGGATCATGTTCGAGATATCCGGCGCCACCGGGATCCGGTCAGGCGTGCCGTTGCGCATCGCCGTCAACATACGTTGTCGTGAGTTCATAGATCCATACTCCTTACTTGCATCTGTATAACGGCGCACTCGTGTCGATCGAGTTCCAACTCCACAGCGGCACCGGAGTCTGTCGATGTCAGCGGAATCTGCTTCGTCGATCCATCCTGGCGATGCAGGATCACAAACTTTCGGGACACATTGCCCAGAACCGCTTCATCCAGAATCAGTTTCACATAACCTCCGCCCTTATCGTCTTCGGTGCTGCCCTCACCCAGCACAATGCTGCAAGTCTCAGATGATTGATAGGACTCATAGCGGCAGGCATGCACTGTCGCTTCGGTTTCAAGGGTGAAGCCGGTATTATCCATAAAGCGGGCGTCCACCGTGAAAATAGCCGTCTTCTTGCGCAGGGCCGCCAATTGCTTGATCCGGGCCGCGAAGTCTGGGACGTCAGACAACGCCAACTCGAAAGCACGCACATTGACGTTCAGCAGGAACCCCATGGCAAACGCCCGCCCGACCTCATGTTCATGCTCGAAGGCATCGATCGTCCACGACTGGATCGATTCCGGCAGCACGTAGCGGAAGACTTCCGGGCGCATCCAGTTCCACGGCCAGTGCCACCAGAGATTGCAGACCTGCGTATTCCAGATATCCGGCACTTCACCCATCAACCAGGCATCGGGATTACGTCGACGTATGGATTGGCAGACCTGGTCCGTCCAGGCACAGGCGCCGGCGTGGGTCGGGGCGCCGACCGGGTGCCCGTGATGCTCGGCGAAACAGTAGTCCTCGGCGAACGGCTGATCGATGAATACCGTGCCAAACCCCATCTCCAGCGCGGTCTCCATCTGGCGGATGGCCCACTTCTGGAAAGCGGGGTAGGCCTGGCACAGGCGCCTTCCGCCCCCCTCCAGATAGGCCGAAAGCTCCATTCCGTTGTTTGCCCGCATGGGATAGGACTCCGGTATCGCCACCCCGTACCGACTGCGGACCGCACGGTCTTCCCCCCACTCTGCCCAGGCATCGTTTCTGACATCGACCAGGCGAAGATTGATCAGCGCGTTGGTCTCGACGCCCAGCCCCTGCGTTTCGGCCAGCACGCGTAGCAGTTCGCGCTGCCTCTCCGGCGGGTTATCGAACAGGCCGCCTTTCCCAACCTTGGTGTAAAGCCCCATGAAGGACATATCCCACAGGCAAAAGTGATCCATCCCGTGCTCCAGGCCGTAGCGCGCCAGGGCCGGCAACGCCGACAGCGGCCGCCAGTCCCGACCGTTAAAATCCTTAAAATACGCGTTATGAAAACCGATAGAATGGCGCAGGCGCTCGGGCGCATACGGCGCCTTCCACCACGTCAGCAACCACCGCCGCAACCGGTCCGCCGTCACATGCCAGTCACCGGTATGCGGGCCGATGCCGACCGGTTCGCTGGTCCAGTTGTCGCCCGACTTCAGGAAGGGCCGTTGGATCCAGGCCCAACTCGGTCGAGGCGACCCGCATTTGACCTCGGCCAAATCCATAACGACCACTTCATGGCGACGGTCCGGCACCATCGGGTAGAAATTGAACGAAAGGCCGATGCCGTCGCCGGAAATGTCGCAAAGCGGCGCATGAAAGTTAATCCACCCGAAGCTGGTCCGCCGGTGCCGGCGCATCAGGTTCCACCCCGCGCCTGAGCGCATCTTGAATGGATCGAACGGATGGTTGGCGCCACACTGGATCTTGCCGCGATTCTCTCCCTGGTAGCCGGTAAAGCCGCCCACCCAGGGAAAGATGGCCTCGCACACCACATTCGGATCGCTGTTCTCGATGGTCAGCGTAAACAGGGCTTCGTCGGCACCTGACGGCAGGGTGACATGCACGGTGGCGGCGACGGCGGCTTCGAGACCGTCGCCGGCGCGCAAGTTGCGAAAGTGGATGTCCAGCGCGCCTGGGCTCGAGACAAACTCGGGGAGGCCCGATTCATGACTGTCGCAGTAGCGGTCGCTCCACCTGTCCTCGTTGGGCACGAACAGGCGGAACAGACGACCATCATTCGGGTTGCCAAGGTGATTTTGGCCTGTCTTCAGATCGGTGATCTGGATCAGACTTCCATTACTGTCGTCGAACTCAAGGGACATCATTTCATTAGCTATTTTCATATACTTTCCTCTTCGGTCAGGACGGCAAAGCCCCAGTCCGTGCAGTCCATTTGCAATTCGGTTGTACCCTCCGGTCCTGGCACGAGCTGATACACGGCACCCGTGATCAGGTCGCGGATGGATTCGCTCGCGAAAAACCCCTTGCGGAACCGCAGGTGGGCCGCGTGGTGGTCCTTCTGGAAGAAGACGAAGACGATGCGGCGATTCCCACTCATGCCGTGTTTAACATAAAGGAACGAGGACGAGTCCGGTTGTGGCAGGAGCACGTCGACCTCACCCTTCACGCCGGAATTCCGCACCACCCAGATCACATACTCTTCAAAACCGGGATTTGGCTTGGCACGGTAAGACTCTCCCAGATATCCAGCAAAATAAATAACGCGTCCTGCACCGACAGTAAGCGATGACAACAAAGCACCATCTTTATTCCCGGCATGAACCGTTCCCTGATGATGTTCCAGAGGTGTCAGCCACTGTGTCAGTTCAAGCTCGCATTTCAAACCATCCAATTCCACGGCCACAGTATCGCAGGTCAATTGCCTGCGGCCGATTTCCTTCACGCCGGTAAGCCGCGCCAGAAACCGATCGGCCGGATAGCTGTAGAATCCCTGCGGATTGAAGGCCCCGCATTCGGATTCGCATACCAGTGTTCCGCCGTTTTCAATGAATCGTTTTAATGCGGTCTCAAGCGCCGGCGAGAAGACAAGTATGCGTGGCATAAAGAGGACACTTAAGCCGTCAAGTGCATCCAAATGCTCCTCTTCTACGGCTATGAACGGAATGGACTTGCGGACCAGCGCGCGGCAGTATCCGTGGAAGGAAGCTGCAGTTGCGTAACCTGTCCCAGTATCGGCATACTGCAGATAATAACTTTGCGGACTTAACAGAACTCCGACCGTGGCTTCGGTCGGCCGGTAACCATCGATCAACTCCTTGTGCTGTTTCAGAACGTCACCAGTCACGTGCATGGCCGCCAGCCGCTCCTCCGCCAAGCCGTCGCCGCCGCTGAGGCCATAGCCGTTGGACTCACGACCGAATACTTCATCGCGCCAACACCAGAACAGGATGGTGTCGGCACCACAGGCAAAGCCATTCCAGATCCAGCGTTGCTGCGAGAGCGCATCAACAGGCTTGCCGAGATCAAATCCGATATTGCCGCGTCCGCCTTGCAGTTCGCTCAGCCAAAGGTGCTTCCCCTGAGCGGCACTGCGGACCAGATCAATGCGCATGCCGAAATCCGCGTCATCTATTCCCGCACCCCAGATGGGAAAACTCGAACATCCGACACCGTCCAGATGATCGGCGAAGGCCCAGTCGTTGCCACGATCCATGGGCGTGTTCTTGTCATGTCCCGCATATTCGCTGCATGGATGGGCGCCATGAAGTGTGACGGGATGTTTGGAATCCAGCGCCTTGATCACGTCGAACCGGGCCCGGCCATGCTGATTGCTGCGCACCGTCAAGAAATGGGAAAAGGCCATCATTTCCGTATAGGTGTGGCCGGGCCACTTCCCGGGCTGCACCTCATCCCAGTTGCCGTAGCGGCGTTTCCATACACGGTTCAGGCCGTCAAGGCCGCCATAGGTCTGGTCGAGCCAATGGCGGAAGGCGGCCAACGTGTGCGGGCAGTGGCAGACAATACCGTCGGCATCCACGTTCCATCGCGTCTCGTTCCAGCAATCCCAACCGCGCAGGTTGGGCAGATCGCGATAGCGCGTCACCACCGCACGGAGGAAAGCGGACATGCGCTCCCAGACGCCGGGATGATCGGTACAACCGCCTGGAGTGAGACCGAAATGGCATTCGGTTCGGTTCTGGCTTACAATCCGCTGTCCAAGATGATTCACCATCTCGCTGCCGGGAACTTCACTGTGGATCCAATATGGCTGAATCTCCGCAATGGTGCTGAGAACCAATCCGAGGCCGTGCTTGTCGGCCAACTCGACCAAACGGTCGTAATCGTCAAAGGCATATTCCCCAGGTTTCGCTTCAATCCAAGACCATAGCAACCACAGTTGCACTGTATTGAGTCCGGAATCGCGCATGCGGCACATATCGTCTTCCCAATATTTACTATCGGGAAACGGGGCGCGGTAATATTGTGCACCAATATTCATTGTTGGAAAATCCTCCCCGTTGTATTAAGAATTGACATTGCCTGCCGTTGAGAACATTTCACGATACTTCTCAAGCGCGCAGAATATGGCCTCAATGTTCTCGAGCGGAACGCCCTGGTCGATATTTCCCCTAAGCCAGAGCCCGCCCTCAGGTGCACCGAGTTTTTCCACGGAATCACGGATATGGGCGTCGATTTCCGCCGGACTTGCGAAAGGGAAGAGTTGGCGGTCAAGGTCGAGATCAACACAAACCTTGCCTTTGCATACACGCACCAGGTTGTCGATGCCGTTGGCGCGGATTTGCGGATTGATGACATTCACTCCGCACTCCACAAAGTCCGGGATAATCTCGTGGATATGGCCATCCGTATGCATATACACCAGATGCCCTGCGGCCCGGACACGCTTGAAGATGGCCTGGTAGCAAGGCTTGAGGTATTTCCGCCACTTTTCCGGCCCCATAGGCAGGCTGGTCTGCATGCCCTGATCATCGCCGAAGAACACCATCTCCGGCTCCTTCTTGGTGGCAAGCAGCAAGTCGACCTGGCGCAGGTTGTACTCCAGCACGATGTCGATCAACTGCTGCAGTTCCGGCGGTTCCTCGGCAAAATCCACCATCAACTCTTCGAAACCGCGCAAATCCGCAAGTCGTAAAAACATAAATCCATGCGGAAAACCGATATCTTGCTGTGGCGCCTTGAGGGTGCGCACCATCTCCCGGGTTTTCAGCGGATGCCCGGTGACGATGGCTTCCATGCCGTGGCACACATTGCTCCACACGCAGCCCCATGCGTCGATGTGTTCGCCTTCGGCATAGGTGCCAGAGACCGCATCATAATCGCGCTCTCCGCTGGTCTGCCATGGAAAGAGGGATGCGTGCCTCTCCACCAGCCGATCGAGAGCTTCCCGGTAATGCATCCAGGCTGCGGGCAGGATGCAGATACTCACCGGTATCTGTTCCGGATGCAGATAATTCATCGCCTTCAGGTAATCGTCATTTGGTAAGTTCATCGTTGTCTCCTTGGGAAAGTTTGGCTCGAGCATAAGGGTACCAGGGTTACACAAGCTCCTTCGCCGTAGGCAGGCATTTAAGTTCGCTTTCCGGCAGTTGCAGGTGCAGGCAGCGCTGCCAGCGGTGAGGAACAAAAATATTCAGGACACCATTATCTGCAAACGCATCAATATAAGAACATTGCCAATTAAACCAGTCATTTTCCAAATCAGGTGCAGCGGCGTTGGCAAAGACGAAGCGCGGCTCACTCCAGGTGTTACCCTCATCAGTGGAGAGGGATACCCATATCTCGGAGCGATCCTTCATACCGGGATTATCTCCGCCCAAATTGACGTAACTGCTATCATGATGCCGGTTGTGATGGAAGGCGGCCAGCGTCTTGCCGTCGGAGAGATGAAAGAGCATCGGTGGCGCGTCGGGATGGACCAGCGGCGTAGGCGCCGGATTTGCCCACGTTTTGCCGTCGTCTTCGCTACGGGTCGCCCAAAGATGCCCTTCGCAGGTGCGAAACATCATATACACTTTCCCGCCGCCGAGGTTGATGGGACGTCCCTCGTCCATGCGGTTGAATTGCGGCACGCACCAACCACCATGCCTTGCGTTTGGCCCGACCGTCCACGTCTTGCCCTGGTCCTCGCTGCGCAGCACGTATTGGCGGGTCATGAGACCCGGTTTATAGGACCAATCGCCTTCATGCGAGCAGAGCAACCAAGCACCGGAGTCGGTCTCGCACATGCGCATCACCGACATGCCAAGGAAACCCGGATCGTTCTGGGGCCGGATGATGCGCACCTCGCACCAGTGGTGTCCATCGTCATCCGAGTAGCGGTAGCCGATTGGAGCGTTCTCCGCCAGACCGCGGTCGGAAGACCACAGCCCCCAGACCGGTTGTGTGCCAAAAGCATAGATCCGTTTCGAGCCCTTTGGGATCAGGGGGATGAAGCCGTGTTGGTTGTAGTCGATGTCGAAGGCGACAGTCGGCCCCTGCCAGGTCTTCCCCTGGTCCTTGGAACGGTAAGCCACCATGTCATTCGCCTTGTCGAACTGCGGACGGTGACCATAGTGACAGCTCCCCGTGGGCTTCTCTGCCGTGTTAGTGGGGAACATCAGCAGGTAATCGCCGCCCGGAGTTTTGGTGGCACGGGTTTCAAACAGGCTACCAGTGGCGGTGTGTACGACCTGGCCGGATATGGCTGGGCAGGCTAACACCAGGGCGAGGTTCTCATCCACCCGCAATCCGGCGGGGAGCGTCGCGAAATTGACGGTGCGGTGGGCGATGGTCGTTTCATTTAGTAGTAATTTTGACATGGTAATCTCCTCTTCTTCGATTATTTTACTAACTCGGCGGTGACAATTTCACTGGTCATCGGGCGGCTCAACCGCACCAGGATGCCGGTCTCGACGAGTTCCCGCCCGCTGGCGGTGAAGTTCTCACCGGTGTTGGCCATCAACACCTGGTAGGTACGGTCGCGACGCAGGCCGCGAAATGCGAACCTGTATTCGGGTGCGGCTTGGCCGGCCAAACGGAACAACGCGCAAATAGCCTTTGAGGCATCGGGTGCGGCGTATTCAAAGACACACCAGTCCTCCGGCTGCCAGTCTTCGACCGATTCGTCGGACGGCGGTTCGGTGTGGTGATAGACGCGGCAGGTATCCTTCAGCGGTCGGATATGGTGCTTAAAGAAATCGACACTGCGGCGGATGCTCTCGAACGCCACCGGATTCTTCTCGGCCAGGGTCGGCCATACGCCGCTGATACAGGGATTGCCAAGCAGCATGTTCATGCGCACCTGCATATCCAAATCGCCGCCCAGGTGGGCGTTCATCACCACGCCGGTGAACCTCGCCAGCCTTTCCGGCGGCAGTGCCAACATGATCCCCTGTTGCATCCGCACGGCCCGCGGTGCCAACTCGTAGTCGCTGAACCAGGTAAAATCGGTGCGCGACACCATTCCGAGGTCGGTGCGCCCGCCTCCACCGGCACAGTTCTCCAAAATCAGTTTCGGATGCCGTTGCCGTACGCGTTCCCAAATGCCATTCATTGCCTCGTAATGCCGCCAGATAGTCTGTTCATCAAGACCGTCCCGCAGGTGCGTGCCTCCATTGCCGGGATAAAGATTGTAGTCCAGCCTGAATAGATCAATGCCGTACTCACGGATGGCCCGCTCGATTTCGGACTCGACCCACACCGCCACCTCGGGCTTGGCCAGGTCGAGATGGTTGTTAATGCGCTTACCGTCCACTTCGAGCAGCCAATCGGGATTCTCTTGGATGATTGGGCTGTTCTCGGAAGCGGCCTCGATCCAGAACCACAGACCGCATTTCAGCCCTCGTTTGCGGGCGTGAGCAAAGACGGGGGCGAAGCCGTTGGGCAGGCGGTTACCCGGGTTCCAGTTCCCTGTGATATGCCAGTCCTCGCCCAGGTTGCCATACCAGCCCGCATCAATGGTGAACACCTCGGCGCCGAGATCGGCGGCAATATCGATTTCGCGGATGAGCCGTTCCTCACTCATCTCGTGATTCATATAACTCCAGTGGTTGTAGCTGATCAAGCCGCAGCGGTCGGCATCCCATGCCGGCAGGACGCTCCGACGCTGATGCGCATGCAGGGCTTGCGCCATCTCAGAAAGGTCGCCTGCCATCCCACCGAAGTGAACTTCCGGCGTCCGGATGCTCTCACCAGGCACCAGAACGCGCAGGTTGCCGGAACCGAACGGACCGATTCCCGCATGCACACGACCGTCCATCATGGCGGCCCGCAGCCGCCAGTTGCCCGACCAGGCAAGTTGCATGACAAAGATATTGCCCGCTTTGCCGTCGCGCAGGTAGAGGATCGGATGACCCCAGCCGCTCTTGCCGGAGGTTTCGCTCAGCTCGAACGGTTCCTCGCCCAATGGCCGCCACTCGAAATGGCCTTCGTTCGAGTGCCGGTTGTCAATGAAGTAGCCAATTTCATAATCGCCGTGGGCGGTAGAATATTTCGAGTTATCCCCCCAGTAGCAGTCGCCGAACTGGCAGGGGAACACCCTGCCCGACCAAACTTCGAGCGCGCTGAGCGCCCAGGGTGTAGTACCAATGTTTTGCAGGGTTAGCCAACGGGTGAATAATCCAGTGCCGTCAGCCACCGTGTGTACGGTCACCTCCACCGGTTGCTCCGCATGCCGTAAGACGACCTCGGCGTGTTCCCCGTCGGATGCCATATTGACCACGGTCCAACGGTTGCTCACCTTCGCGCCGTCGATGCTCAGGTGAAATGCCGCGTTCTCCTCCGCATCCCCGCGGCAGACAGGATTAATTTCCGGGCGGCTAATAGGTGACCAATAGCGCGCGATCCACGCGCCGTCGCGCAGCCCCTCATCGCTGATAATCAACCCGCTGGTGCAGCGCAGCGTCTGCGGCACCCCGCTCGCATCGGGCTCCAGTGCCTGGCAGTGCGCATAAACTGGTTCAAGGGCGTTCGGGTGCTGAATGGCAGCCGTTTCAGTGAGCAAATCAATGTCTGACATGGGATACCCTCTCTGTTGATTTATTAACGTACCGACTCGACTGAATACCCCAGCAATTCTGCCCGGCGCTTCAGATAATACTGAAAATTCTCCCATGATACATCGGGAGGTACGCTGTGATCCACGGCGGGGATACAGCCGCCGGCTTCAACAGCCGGGCGGATACGTTCGAGTTCGCGATCAATGGCGTCAGGACCGGCGGCCAAGGCGCGCTTGTCCACTCCGCCCCACACCGCCAGTACGCATTATAATCCGTATTTATCCCTGAGATAATACTCAACTCTGGTGCGCTCACCGTCGCTGAGGACATTGGGGTAGACGATAATTTCGGCAATCTCGCCGAGGTAATACATGCTGAGATCCTCACCGATTTTCGTAGCCAGATGCCCTGATGGGTTGTGGTTCGCCCCTAACGCATCTGTGCCCTTCTGGCCATTTACGTACCCTTTAACGGTGCCTGTAGCATTATTCCAGGTGGCAGCAAGGATTGCCGGCGACGTGGTGGCGGGCATGGAGGCAGCAAGATTAGTGTTAGTTGGACTGGCACTGCGCGCGCTCATTTGCCAATTTCCACCAGTAACATAGGTACCCCATAATGATGAACAAGATGTATACGATGAACGGAGCAGCACTTTCGTTGAGGTAATATCTGCTGTTTTGGCAACAACAAACCAGCTAAATGTCCCTACGTTGAACGCTGCTATCGGTCCGATCGCCAGAACAGTCGAGCTGCCATTGAATGTCAGACTGGGACGCCCATTCATTCCAGTCGCGTTATAGGTTGGTTGCTTGCTTCCCGTCGCCTGGCTTGCACTGGCGCCGGTGTCACTCTGGTCCGCCCAGGCGGATACTTTGTTGTTGCTGTCTTTCGTCACGCCGGCAGATGCGTCTAACTGCAATTTTACGCCTAGCACGGGCGGGGTGGTCCAAATCAACGGTGGAGTATCCACGGCGGTTACATGGCCGTCGACATAACTCACCAGTGCCTTGCCGCTATGTCGCTTCTCGCAATTGCCCAGATTTCCAACTATGTTAGTATAACTACTACTGCCGCAATCCGCCGTCAGACCAGCACTGGCCGGGTCTGGAATACTGCCGATCGATTGCCCGGAGCGTGACTCGTAATAGCCATACCCGTTTGGTGTGCCTTTCCCTTTCGTCGGGCAAACCAGCACTCCCGGGTCAACTTCAATATCGCTCCACACCGTACCTGAGGATGGTAATGTTTCTTCATGATCCTGTACATACATCTGCAATGTCGCCGCAATCTGCCGTTGATTGCTGGTACAGGTCGTTTGCCGCGCCTTCTCCCGCGCACGGGCGAAGACTGGGAACAGAATCGCGGCGAGGATAGCAATTATGGCTATCACGACCAGCAATTCGATGAGGGTGAAACCTTTTTGATTGGTTTTCATAGTTTTTCTCCTTTTTATATTTTTCCAGTAATACTGGATAAAATCTGTAACTTGATCAGAAGTCTTATTAGCCAATATCAATCCAAGATTTGCATCAGCTATTAAATCTACCGATACTGCATATAAATTAACAAGTTTTTCGTTAATTAATATCTTCTCTAAAAATTAATTGGATTCATCATTTTTCTCCGATTTTTCAAATAAAATTAAACTGCTGATTGTTAAAGCAGCAAACCAGGTCTCAGCTATTTTATTCATGCCATTTTCATTCGGATGTACACCATCATCTGTAATATCATCAGCAGTCAATGCAGAATAAATATCAACAAAATATACTTTTTTATTATCATTTTGTAATAATGAAATTATATCCTGAAGTGATTCATTATATGCTTTAACATTTTCATAACCATTACGAGGAGGTTTTTGTGGAGTAATAGACGCAACAAATAGATGACCATGAAATTCTTTTGTTATAGTTGTAATTAAAATATCCCTTGCTGCAGCATCAAATCCATTGGCACCGGACATTAATAATATTATGTCAGGTTGATGTTTTTTAATTACAGTTGTGATGTCAGGAACAGATATTTCCTTAACATTGTTTGCGTCCAAAACATCCTGTGGTGTCGGTACTAATCCGCCTGATAAAATACTATGGTTTCCAAAACCAGCCAGACCATGATGATTGGGTTGAAATGTCGGGTCGATAATACCATCATTGCCAAATGCATGATAATTTAAATCCCCAACAAACTCAAAACAAACATTGGCGGAACGAAGTTTATCCTGCAGGATTTTTCGCCAACCGCCGCCGTCAGGATTTGGTAAGCCAATAGCTTGACCTTTGTAAGGCCCATCAGAATATATTGCTAAATATGTACCACGGGTAATGGAATCACCTATCGGCATTATTCGCATTGCATTCTTCTCCTTCCCCTACTTACATAAGCAAAGAACCATTTTTACCATTATAAGTTAAGTTAAGAAGCAATGTAGTATAAATATTCAGCCAATATGTTTAAAATCAAGCCAATGTACAAAAATAATTAAAGATGAATGTTAAAGAAATTATATCATATTACCGGAATTACTTTCTCTCCCATACCAAAGGTTTCCAATTCCACCAGTATATATCATCCAAGTTTTGGGTATCAATCAGGCAGGCTTCCCTATTAAAATCTCAAACTTTTGAGAATAAATAAAGTCATCTTCTATAAAAAGGTGGTTTCATGTTGTCCTGACATCTCGCAATGGTGACAACTACATGGTACGCTCTGGCTCCACCACCTTTCCCACAGGCTTTTCCTTCTTCTTTAAATCTTAACCCATTCACGCAGTCGCGGGTCGTTTTCTAATTTTGCCACATCTTCCGGGGTGGTAAAATGGACTCTTTCTTGTATTAATTCGTGGCATATTACTGGCAAGCCGTCCTGAATCATCATGTCCATTGCTTCGGTTACGTATCTTTCTTTCTCGCCAGAAATATTCATTTTATGCAGGTATTGCCATATCTTTTCTGAATAGACGATGATTCCGCCGATGTTCCAGTTGGTGCCAGCGGTGCCGGGTTGAGGTTTCTCGATGAGTTTTTTCACCCTGTTGCCATTGCGATATACCGCGCCGCCTGCCCAGGGGTCGTCTACCCAGTTTATGCTCAATACGCAATCAGCATTGGCCGGGTGGGTGTTTGCAATGTTGAATACCGCGGTCAGATTTTCCGGCGCGGTCATAATATCTCCCCAGTGCAATAATACCGGGTCATCACCGCATGCTTCTTCTGCCAGCAGCATCGCTCCTGCGGTGCCATTTAATACCGTTTGTTCGATATAGGTCATTTTCATGCCAAATTTGCTGCCATCGCCAAAATAATCTTTTATTACATCACCCAGGTAACCATAAATAACTATCGTTTCAGTGATGCCGACAGCGGCAAACTCGCGGATTATCCATTCCAGCAACGGCTTGCCAGAAATATCTACCATTGGTTTTGGTTTGTCAGCAGTAAGCGGCATCAGCCTTTTCCCGCGGCCGGCCGCCAAAATAATCGCTTTCTTAACAGGTTTAATCATTAATTATCATCTCCAGATATTAATTCCACTTTTAAGCAACTTATATTAAACCGAACATAGGGATAATATCGAGTACAGGCAGCGAATATCGTGTTCTTTCGTAAATTAAACAAATCAATATTTACGATATTCGAGCCAATCCCCTATTTTTTAAATATTTTTTGACAGGACTAACAGGATTAACAAGACTTTTATCCTGCCCATTCATGTTAATGTTACACAATTGGCACTGTGCCGGCTGCTTTTGCCAGTTCAACCGCCATATCGGTATCTTCCCACTTTACATTCAGGTCAGTGCGGCCGAAATGTCCGTAAGCGGCGGTGTCGCGATATTGCGGTTTTCGCAATTGCAGTTTCTCGATTATTTTCAATGGCCTTAAATCGAAATATTTGCGGATTAGTTTATCGATATCATCGTCGCTGATTTTTCCGGTGCCATAGGTTTCAACGCAAATAGACAGCGGTTCTGCCTTGCCGATTGCATAGGCAACTTCCAACTGCAACCTTTCCGCTATTCCGGCGGCAACGATATTTTTTGCGATATAGCGCATCATATATGCAGCACTGCGATCAACCTTAGTCGGGTCTTTGCCGCTGAATGCGCCGCCGCCATGGCTTGCCATGCCGCCGTAGGTATCAACAATAATCTTTCTGCCGGTCAGGCCGGTATCTGCTGCCGGTCCGCCAACTTCAAATTTACCAGTTGGATTTACCAAAATCTCAGTTGTATCATCAATTAATTTCAAATCACCCAGCACCGGGATAATCACATATTTAATTAAATCCTGCTTAATTAAATCCTGGTCCATACCAACCGCATGATGGGTGCTGATTAACACTTTATCTATATGAATCGGTTTGTGGGCGTTATATTCTACTGTTACCTGGGTCTTGCCATCGGGACGCAGATATGACAGTGTGCCGTTTTTGCGTACCGTTGCCAACTGTCGTGCAAGGTTATGTGCCCACTGAATGGGAGCCGGCATTAATTCCGGTGTTTCAGCACAGGCAAAGCCGAACATCATCCCCTGATCGCCGGCACCACCGGCATTAACACCCATGGCGATATCTGGTGATTGCCCTATTAATAGATTTTCAATTTCTACTGTTTCGCCATCAAAACCTGTCTCTGCGTCATAACCGATTTCTGCAACTGTCTTGCGAACTATTTCATTTATTTGCGACATATCTGCTTTGGCTGTTATTTCACCGGCGATAATAATTTTTTTAGGGGTAACAAATGTTTCACATGCTACTCTGGCTTCGCTATCCTGCGCCAATATCGCATCCAAAATCGCATCAGAAATCTGGTCAGCAACTTTATCGGGATGCCCCTCGGTTACAGACTCTGACGTGAACATATAATCTTTTTCCAACTTGACTTGACCTCCGAAAATAAAATGCTCATTTGGCGAAGTAATTATATCAATTTCTGAAAATTTTACAATAAAAATACTTGGTTCGGTTTTCGGTTTTCGGTTTTCGGTTTTCAGTTTTCAGTTATTACGATTAAGTTTTGAATATTAAAAGAAATTTTTAATAATAAAGTAAACCATAACTTGAATTATCGAAGTTAACTAAGCATAACACCTAAAAATAATCTTATCCTAATCAATCCTTATAATCGATGTGAAAAACAATAAATACATAATGCACCCTAAAAAGAAACGCCGTTGCCAATTCTCGTTAGAGACGGCAACGGCGCCCCGGCATAATGAGGGAGTTATCTGCCGGTACCTACGGTTGGTCAGACCAGTAAGCTGACTTTAATTATGCCACCGATTTGTTTCAAAAATGTTACAGGAAATTTAAAATTGCCAGCCTATTGAAACACGGCCCGCGGTACTAATGTCTACAGATGGCCCACTGTAATGATTTTTGGCATTTGCCCATGTCCAACCAATAGATACAAATACTTTATTTGCTTCATTTGAATCGCCGGGATTTATATTGGCAACCCCGACAGTAACCCGACCGCGGGAAGCACTTTCTGATGGCTGCATATAGTATCGAGCACCACCGAACCAGCCGCCTTCCCCATTTAACCCTACACCAGCGGTAGCACTTACTTGATCAGTAAGACGATAATCAAAGTTCGCACCTAACTTTCCGTACTGGTCGCCATAACCAAAACCTGCGTGAACTTTTCCACCATCACCAGCAAATGCTGCGACTGACAGTGCTAAAACAACAGCAACTAATAAATAACGCATTTTTTTCTCCTGCCTTTTTCTTTTAAACTTAATTTTTATTAAACTTAATTTTTATTCCACAATACTATTAGTAAAAATGGAAGAGAAATAGTTTCACTTCTCTTCCAAAAAATGATAATTATTTCAATAAATTCTATTATCTGCTTTCATCTACCCAGAACTTGTCGTAAATTGATGACAACGACTGGTCGTTGTGAATGCGACGGATACCTTCTGCCAGCATGTGAGATACTGTCAATTGTTCGATTTTATCAATTCGTTTTTCTGGTGTTAATGGAATTGTATCTGTTACAACCAATTTCTTAATTGGAGAATCCTGCAATCTTTTAATAGCTGGTCCGCTCAACACGCCATGAGTTGCGCAAGCGTAAATATCTGTTGCGCCGCGTTCCATTAACGCATTAGCTCCAGCTACTAATGAACCGGCAGTATCTACAATGTCATCAACGATAATTACGCGCTTGCCGCGAACATCACCGATTACATTCAATACTTCGCACTGATTTGGTTCCGGTCGGCGCTTTGCAATGATAGCTATGTCGCAGCCAAGACTGTCTGCCATCTGGGTTGCGCGTCCCAGACCGCCGACGTCTGGTGATACTACAATGGTGTTGTTATCGCGGATTCCATGAGTGTGGAAATATTGTGCTAATAATGGACCAGCGGGAAGATGGTCAACCGGCATATTGAAAAATCCCTGGATTGTCAGCACGTGCAAGTCTACGAAGAAAATACGGGTAGCACCGGCAACTGAAATAAGGTCAGACATTAAACGGGCGGCAATCGGTTCGCGGGGTTTTACTTTCTTTTCCTGCCGGGCATATCCGAAGTATGGAATTACTGCGGTGATTCTGCGGGCAGATGCACGCTTCAGAGCATCCAGAATAATCAGAAGCTCCAGCAAGGTGTCGCTGGTTGGTGGACAGGTAGGTTGAACGACAAATACATCCATACCGCGTACACTTTCCTGTACCTGTACACGTATTTCACCATCGCTGAATCGTGTAATTAATGTATCCAGCAGCTTAATGCCAAGATGCTCAGCAATCGACTTGCCCAGCTCTGGGTTTGCAGTGCCAGTTATCACACGTAAATCGTTCATGTTAACTCCCCTTTGTTTACTCACGGTCGCGCACTATACGCGCCGGTACGCCATAAGCCATTTTATTATCCGGAATATCTTTTGTCACAACGCTGCCGGCACCTGTAAGAGCATTGTCGCCAATATTAATTGGCGCAACGATAAGGGTACCACTGCCGATAAATGCTTTATTGCCGATTGTTGTCTTGTGCTTCTTCTTGCCGTCGTAATTGCATGTAACGGTGTCAGCCCCAATATTTACATCCTCACCCAGTGTAGTGTCACCAAGGTAGCCTAAATGATGAACCTTGGAGCGCTCGCCAACTTTTGTATTCTTCATTTCGCTGAAGTTGCCAACCTGACCCCCGGTGCAAATCTCACAACCGGGACGCAATCTGCTGAATGGTCCTACTTCTGCCCCACTGCGCAATATAGATTTTTCCACACGTGAAGATATAACATTGCAATTATCTTCAATAACCGCATCGAATAATTGCGACGATGGGCCAATCACACAATCTTCACCAATTTTAGTCTTGCCAAAAATCATGGTGAACGGATGAATCACAGTATCCTGGCCAATTTCAACATCCAATTCAATGAACGTTGATTTCGGGTCTGTAATTGTCACCCCATTTTCCATGTGTTTTTTGCAAATATCTTTGCGAAGCACTTCTTCTGCCTCTGCCAATTGCACTCTATCATTTATACCCGCTACAATTTCTTCGTTATCAGCAATTACAGCACCTACACGATGTCCATCATTTATTAATATTTCAATGACATCGGTAAGGTATAATTCGTTCTGGTCGTTATCCGGGGTGATTCGCTGCAATGCGTTAAATAATAATTTCGCGTCAAAGCAATAAGTTCCCGCATTAATTTCTTTCACTGCGTATTCTGCCGGCGAGGCATCGCGCGCCTCAACAATTTTCAAAACATTACCGCCATCAATATCACGGATAATTCTGCCGTATTTCCCCGGATTTTCGTAAATAGCAGTCAGCAATGTCGCAGCATTTCCATCAGCATGATGCTTATTGACCATTTCACTCATTACTTCCGCAGGTAATAACGGGACATCTACGCAATGTACAAAAACGGTGCCGTCAAAATCTTTCAGTGCTTCGGTTGTCATCATAACGGCATGACCAGTACCATTCTGCGGCACTTGCAGCGCATATTCAACGCCATCGCCTATCGCGGCTTTTACTGCATCCGCCTGATGACCAACAACCATAATTACGCGGTCAATACCGGCAGCACGAGCAGCACGCACCGGAAAATAAGCTAATGGCTGGCCACATAACATTGCCAACGCTTTAGCCTTTTTCGACTTCATGCGCGTACCTTTTCCAGCTCCCAAAATAACAGCTACTACATTTTCTCGCACTGTATTTGCTCCCAATTAAACACAAAAAGGGATGCATTTTTATGCATCCCCTTAATATACTATTTCAAAAATCCAGCTACTAAATCGCCACATTCATCTGTGGGGATAATTCCCACATCCAGACTGGGTATGCGGCCGGTGGCGAGAGCGGAAATCACCGCATCCTCAACATCTTTCGCTGCTGCTTTTTCACCCAGACTATCCAGCATCATTGCCGCTGCCAATATTGTAGCTAACGGACTGACGGTATTTTGTCCGGTGAATTGCGGTGCGCTGCCATGAACCGGTTCAAACATTGATACGCCTTCAGGATTTAAATTTCCTGATGGTGCAATACCTATGCCACCCTGTGTAATTGCGCCAAGGTCAGTGATAATATCGCCAAACATATTTGTTGTTACAATAACATCATAACGATGCGGTTCTTTCACCATAAACATACAGCAAGCATCAACATAAGCATGATCTTGTTGTACATCAGGATATTCTTTGCCAACTTCTTTGAATACCCGCTGCCATAAATCATGCCCGTAAGTCATAACATTTGATTTATCTACCAGGGTTAATTTTTTACGTGGCCGGGTGCGAGCCAATTCATATGCGTAACGAATACATCTCTCAACGCCCATTCTGGTGTAAATAGCAACCTGGGTTGCCACTTCATTTGGCTGACCTTTATGGGTGAAACCGCCGGTACCGACATACAGGTCTTCAGTATTCTCACGTACTACAATGTAATCGATATCAGCGGGAGTAACATCTTTCAAAGGCGAATTAACGTTTGGATATAATTTCACAGGACGAAGATTAATATACTGATCTAAACCAAAGCGCAATCCCAGCAGCAACTGCTGTTCGATAATACCTGCTTTAACATCGGGACGACCGACGGCTCCAAGAAAAATCGCATCGTAACCTTTCATTACTTCTATTGCGTTTTCCGGCATGACTTCGCCAATAGAAACGTAACGACCACCACCCCAGTCAAAATATTCATAATCAAATTTAATTGAATATTTTTTCGAGATAGTATCGAGTATTTTAATACCTTCGCGAATAACTTCTGGACCAATTCCATCGCCGGGAATAACAGCAATCTTATATGATGCCACTTGATTTCCTCCGGTTGTAACTTTGAACGACTAATTTTACCTTTTTTTAGCCTGCTTTGACAACCAGCAGAAACCATTTACTAACATATAATTTATTAAAAACAAATAAAAAATGCCCCGGATGCATTTTATACACCCGGGGCATTTTATTAGTTAAAAATTATTTTCTGTAAGTATTAATTGTTACAGATGCATTAATCGCAGCGTTATCTGCATAAGCAGCGGTGATTGTATTGGAAATCTGTGATGCTGCACTGCTTCCCGATGAAGGAGTCACGTCAGCACGCAGGCAATAACTTCCAAATGCTGCCAACTTAATTGAATAAGTTGAAACGGTTGAGTTATTTACAATTTGCTTGGTAATTAACTTGCCAGCACCATCAAAGTAGTTTACTGTCCAGCCAGTCTGTCCGCCAGTAGCAGTTAATGATATTACAACAGCGCGACTGGCGGTATTTTTCACAGAAATGTAATACGATGATGTACGATTCCCGGCAACGGTTGCTGACGCAGCAATATCACCGGCATCAGCTATTTTGCTGCGTACTTTCATTTCTAAACCATCGGCAATTTGCAATACTTCAGTTGTAAAACTGCTGATTGGAGACCAATCGGTGACAGTCCCATTTCCAACTGCACGTACTCGCCAATAAATGGTAACACCTTGCGGTTGAATCGGTAATTTAACTGAAGTAGTTGGAATTAATTCTGACCCAAATACTAAGTATCTGAATGAAGAATCTTTTGCAGCCTGTACATGATAATAACGTGCGCCATCAACACCAGTCCAGCTTAATTCCGGGATAACACCTGATGTTGCCCCAACGGTAGGAGCAATAATCTCCGGGGTTTTCATTTTTACTACAACCTTGGCTGTGTTAAATGCCCAAACCTGCGACCATTCACTGTCTTTAATAGTTGTTGTAGCAGTTGTTGTTCCGGCAGTAATTGCATCAGTTGTCGGTGCAATAGCCTTTACACGCCAATAATAATGGGTGTCGGCGGTTAAGTTTTGTGGTGAATATGAAGCAACTGTTAATCCGGTTACTTCTACTAATCCGACAGTAAACTTCGAGTCAGTTGCAATCTGTATGTTATAGGTTGCTGATGTATTCATGGCGCGCCATGTTAAATTAGTAGTAACAGCTACTCCGAATGCACCATTTAAAGGTGTTAACAACTGTGGAGCCGGCAGAGTTACAGTTTTAACTTCTGGAGTTGGCGGTGTAACTACTACTGTTGCCGGTTTAATTGTAAATGCTCTTACCAGCGACCAGTTGCTTTCCAGCAAGTATGACGGTACGCCCAATGTCTGAGATTGATTCGTTTGCGCATTCAAAGTAAATATATCATTAGTCGGCATTGCTTTCACACGCCAGAAATATTTACCAGCAGTTAAATTATCGAGCGAGTAAGTATTTCCTCCTGTTGCGGTATAAGTATTTACCCCATTTCCAGTAAACTTTTCATTATTTGCAACTTGAATGGTATAGTATGATGCGTTAGCAACACTACGCCAGGTTAACTCAACAGTCGTTAATTCAAGAGATGAATTATTTGTTGGAGAAACCAAAACTGGTGCTTCCAAACGAGTTAATTTAGGGATTACAACATCGCCACCCTGTGCGAATGCAATATTGCATATACAAAATAACGCAATTAGTGCGAGGAGAATATTT
>Ga0194054_10000346_pt1 | contig 23839 bp, 29 predicted proteins | sample SepL2210m_MetaG_FD_163628 | JGI IMG/M metagenome (GOLD analysis project Ga0194054, IMG submission 163628) | Anoxic zone freshwater microbial communities from boreal shield lake in IISD Experimental Lakes Area, Ontario, Canada - Sep2016-L227-10m | ecosystem: Environmental > Aquatic > Freshwater... | reverse complement strand
ACGTCGCAGGTAGCGGGTCCGCTCGACGAAGTTCTGGTAGTTGCTCACGATCCCGGTGTGGTCGCTCGAGGAATAGACCACCGGCACCACCGCGTCGTGATCCAGCATGAGGTCGTGAAAGGACTTCATGTCATCCTGGCTGCTGGAAATGATGCAGCGATAAACCTTGTCCACATCGATGTGGGTGGGACACACATCGCAAGCGAGGCAACGAAGGACACGCTTGCCGGTCACATTGAGGATCGTGGCATCCAACTCAGCGGAATGAGGCTGCAGCAGGGTGCGAAGGCGTTGTTCCGCCTCTCCGTTTCGGTCCTGCAAAATAAGGAAAAGCGGTTTGAGCGGCCCCCCGACCTCCACTCGTTGATTCAGCCTTTTGAGCAGAGAGGCCATCCGGCGCCCGGTTCCCATCGAGGTGTTAAGCCCATACTTGTCCTTGTGCATCGTCCCCACATCGCCCGCGTGCCCTGTGCCGCCGTATTGAGCGGTTGTGTCGCTGTCGTTGCCGACAGCCGGCATGCCGAGATTAATGAAATCCAGCATCTGGTAGATGAGCGTCGTTTCCTGCCCGCCATTCCTTTTGGCACCAACGGCAATTCCGCCGTAGAGCTTGCCTTCCAGGCTGCGGCGGAGCTCGGGATCCCTGCGGATCAACTCGACGAGGCTCTCGGCAACGCTTCCCCGGTCACCAAAATACACAGGGCCCGAGACGAGCAACCCATCTGCCGCAACAAGCTTTCCCTTAAGCTCGTCTTCGTTTTTCGAGCGTCCGTTGGAAAGGAAATATTCGGCGAGCGAGACGTGTTCGACATCGACCCCGAGTTGCATCGCCGACCAGAGGGCGGCGGCGAGCGCCACCTCCGAATTGCTGAGCCCCTTGTCTCCCCGGCTCTTTTTCAGGTTGTCATAAATTTCGAGGAACGACTTTCCGTCCCTGCGTCCGGCCTCGATAAAATTCTCCAGACAAAGTTCGGATTCCTTGGTGAGAAAGGCAAAGAGATCCTCCTCGGTCTTGAGGGTTTTCAGCGATGCGATGAGAGCCTCATTGCCAGCACCCCAGCGTGCGTTTCTCAGGCTCGCCGCAATCCCCAGAAGTTTCGGTTTATTATTCATGGTTTATCCTTCTCATGGGCGCGTTGTCCGCCTTAAACACCATACGTTTTCGATTTGATGATGTTTCCCGTTGCAAAACCGGGGGCTTCTGGCAGAGGCAGAGCAACTATGGCACGGCCATTTTGTGCGCTCAAGCCCGATACTGTTCCAGGAACTTTGAGGAAGCCGTTCATCTCTCCCGCGAAGCCGTCTGTGGCAAGATACCGCAGCCAAAACACGGCCTCCTGCCGTCCATTCCATCCGGTAGCCACCCCATTTCCAAAGATGACCTGGAACCCATGCTGTCTGGCGCGTTCGACCATTCCTTTGAGTGCAGCCGAGCTTCCCTGTTTCATCCACTTCAATTTGATATACGAGCCGGCACCCGAGCGGGCTGTCTGGTCCAGAGATTCCAAACCGGTGATCGCCTCATCCAAGGCGATCGGAATCGGCGAGGATTTCGCCAGCGTTGCGGATCCCTCCCAGTCCTGCTCGGGCAGCGGCTGCTCGAGGTATCGCACGCGGGCGGGGTCGCAGGCCCCGGAAACAATCTTGGCGGCGTCCAGATCCAATCCTTGGTTGGCATCGAGACGAAGCCATTCCGCCTCGTGGAGACAGGGTTGGACTTCCCGGATGAGGCCGGCCTCGTGGCCCGGCGGATACACGCCGGCCTTCATCTTGAATTCCGCGTAGCCTTTGCCGCGTGCAGATTCCAAGCTGGCAATCAGTGAATCGGGAGTTCCTCCCTGAATCAAACCAATAAGAGGCACCTCACCGGTCTCAGTCGGAGCGCCCAGCACCGCTTCCTCACAGGCGGTCCGAAGTGCGGTCGTCAAAAATCCATCGCCATCCGGCGCGCTGGGAAAAATGCCTGCCGCCTCTTTTCCCAAGGAGTCCTCACAAGCGCGTTCCATGGCCGCCCACACATCATCTGCCGTGGAAGGACAATAGCCCGGCAGAGGAGTGCTCTCTCCCCAGCCATGTCGGCCGTCATCAAGCTCCGCTCGGCAGAAGATGGAGTTCAAGAACTCCACAGGGCCATAAGAAAGCTGATACGGTTCAAAAAGCGGGGTGCGGACCCAATGAATCGAAACGTTATTTACGGATGCCATGTCTTAATGAAATGAGACTCCTTGCAATGCGCGTCGCTCCTTTTCCATCCACCACTTTGCGTCCGGCAACGGACATGCGGGCGCGGTCGGCGAGGGAAATCCGACGGGCAGCCTCAGCGGCATCTGCCGGAGTATCCGCCACGATGACTGAACCAAGATTTTTCCAGTCGGCCGCATGAAGAGCCTGATGGGAGGATTGAGGGATCGCCACCGCCGGGAGCCCGAGACAGGCAGCCTGAACGAGCATCTGGCCGCCTGCCAAAACAGCAAGATCGCTCGAGGCCATTAATTCCGCGACTTCGGCCTGATTCAACCACTCTCTTCTGACCACCCTGGAGTTGGCAGGAATGGCGGATCCAGGCGCGCCACAAACGATCAGTTCGGCGACAGGAACAGCTTTTAACAGCAACCTCACCACGGAGGCAAGGTTCCCCCCGGTATCATTCCCTCCCAGCGCGACAAAAATCCGCCCGGATTTTTTCCGGATGCGCATGTGTGCGCGAGCTGCTGCAAAAGCACCATGGAGACTGGCATACTTCGGGCCGAGAAGCGCGCCCGGGCAGTTGGAATATCGTCCGCAGGTTGCGGAAGGTGAGGCATTGACAATCAGGGAGGCTCCGGGAGGAGGCGCATAGTGGTCGTCGAACAGCAGCACCGGATTCTGTCTGGCAGAAGCGATGAGAAGCTTTCTCTGGCGATAGCTGTCGAGCACAACCGCACAAGGGCGCTCCTCAAGGATTGCTCTTGAAAAAACTTTTGCATTGGCGGGGAACGTGTGCGAGAGCTGCATCTCGGAGATCTTTCGCCTCCGCACCGGTGTCATCATGCACCCCGTGACGTCTGCCTGCAGGAGGGCCTGAAGAACGGGATAGGTGCGAAAAATGTGGCCGCTTCCGACACGGGCACCGGAATCCGCAAAACAATAGATGTCAGTGCCGCAGCTCAAACGGACATTCCTCAAAAATCAGATCCGTCGTCGTGCGGAGCATGGTGACTCCGGCGCGGAACCCGGGATCGGATCCCACCTCATGGCCCAGCCCAAGCTCGACGGTTGTCACCGGGAAATTGGTGCCTGCTCCCACGGCAAGATATCCGTATCCCCAAAGCCTGGGGTTGATTTCGATGAACTTGAACTGCCCGTCCCGGGGATCAATCATCCACTCGACGTTTGCGGGCCCGCGCCAGGTTCCGATCGAATTGATGAGCTTCTCGGTGTTTGCGACCAGGGCTTCATTGACGAGGGAAACCCCTCCCGTGGCAGGCCCGCCACCGGGGTAAAGCGTGCGGATGCTTCGCGAGGAAAACCTCCTCGTCACCCGGCCTTCGGAATCATAAATCAGCCCGACAAGATGCATGCTCCCGACAGGGCCGGGAATTTTTTCCTGGAGCAGGACGTCATGCGCCACGGTCTTCACATATTCCATCGCGGCATCCACAGAGAGAATCGTCTCCACGTTTTTCATGCCATGACCCTGAACCGGCTTGATAATCCATGGAGGCGGACAGTTCGACAGGAAGTTCTTCACCGCCGCGAGCCTTTGATCAAGTGCTTCCACCCTAGGGATGAGAATCGTGGCCGGGCAAGGCAGGCCGCACTTCAGAGCCGTCTGTGTCGCACGAAATTTATCTGTGGCGCTGGCAACCGTTCCCAAGTCTGGCAACAAAACCCTCGCCCCCGAAACCTCAATGTCGCGATGCCTCTCCGCCAGGAGCTCAACCTCCCCCTCAATACAAGGGAGAACAAACTGTACCCCGTGCTTGAGAATCACACCTTGGAGCACACGCAAATACTCCTCGGGTTCCGCTACAGCAAGAGGAACAACCTTATTGGGAACACCAAACTGATACAGTCCGGGCGAACTGGCTTCAGCGTCACAGGCAACGATCTGGTATCGCTGTGATTCCACCAAGGCCCGAAGAGCATTCAAACCGGGCGGCGCACCGACTGCGGTGACCAGAACAACCGGCCGGTCCGAAGAGACACTCATGATTTTTGAGATTCCAATTTCATTTGATATTTTAATTCCGCGAGACGCCAACCTTCCTCGGTATCAATATCCTGGGCCTCGAATGACGAAAGGACGACGGCCCCGCGTCTGGCTTGCCGGAGAGAACGGAATCGTTTTAATGCCTCCACGCGGGAAAGGTAGTATTGGCCGGCATCGAAGTAGCAGGGTTCCAAATCCTGTGTTCTGGTGGTGTTGTGCTCAGGCGAGAGGGATTCTACAGTGCCTTCCCTCAGTCGGAACCCGCGCTGGACCGGGGACTCAAACTCCAGAAGCGGAAGGATCCCATCCAGATCGGGCCTCGAATCAAGGAGATTGACTGCCGCCCTGAGGTGCCCGGCTGTGACAAAAGCCGCAGTGGGATAAATCGATAAAACCGTGTCAAAGAGTTTCCCCCGGTTTTCGTATTCGAAAATCACCTCGCGCCAGACATCGGCCGTGGCCGCCGTATCCGTGGAATTTGCCGCGGATCGCATGAAGGGAACTGCCGCCCCATGCTTCCTGGCAATCGTGGCAATTTCTTCACTGTCGGTTGAAACCATCACTTCTTCAAACAAACCCGATTCCAACGCGGCAGCGATAGGGTATGAAATGATCGGGCTCCCATGAAAGATGCGAATGTTTTTTCCAGGCACACGCTTACTTCCGCCACGGGCCGGGATGATGCAAAGATTTCGAGCAGGCATCGGAATTCGAATCGGAGGGTCGGTGGAATTTAGCGAGCCGGTCGAACCAGCGTATTCCGAAGAGCGTCACACACGGAATCCTGCTCATCGTCCGTAAGTTTGCAGTGAAGCGGAAGGCTCATCGCCCGCCTGTAATATGCTTCCGCTTCGGGAAAATCGCCGCGCTGAAATCCGAACTGCGCATAATCGGGCTGCAAGTGGACAGGAATGTAATGCAATTGCACCCCGATCCCTTGGGCGTGCATTTTCTCATAACTCTCTTTTTGGGAAAGCAGGAGCCCATCAAAGTCAATGTCCACGCTGTAGAGGTGCCAACTGGATTCCCGGTCGGCAAGTCGCGTCGGCCTTCTCAAAGGAAACCCGTCGAGCAGTTGGTCATACCGCTCAGCCAGCGCTCTTCGTCTGGACAGGAACTCATCCAGACGCTGCATCTGACTTCTGCCGAGTGCGGCTTGAAGTTCGGTGAGACGATAATGGCTCCCAAGTTCATTTTGCTCATAGTACCAGGGCCCGTCGGGCAGACCCGCCATTTCTAAGGGGTTTTTTGTAATCCCGTGAGTTCGAAGGCGTCGCATTTTCTCAGCGAGAACCGGATCATTGGTCAATGCCATGCCTCCTTCGCCTGTCGTGATCATTTTCACCGCATGAAAACTAAAAACGGCGGCATGTGAAAAAAGACAGGAACCAATCGGATTATTATGATAAGTCGCCCCCAATGCGTGAGATGCGTCCTCCAGCACATGGAACCCGTAGCGATCAGCAAGGGATTGGATTTCCTGCATATCACAGGGCAGACCGGATAAATGAACCGGCACAACGATTTTAGGCAGGCGACCGGATTTTTCTGCGGAAGCAAGTTTGCGCGCCAAAGCCTGCACAGACATGTTGTGCGTTGAAGGATCGACATCCACAAAATCGACCGATGCCCCGCAATAGCGCGCGCAATTTGCCGAGGCCACGAATGTGATGGGCGATGTCCAAAGCCAGTCGCCGGGCACCAAGCCCATGGCCTGGCAAGCCACATGCAGGGCTGCCGTGGCGCTCGATGTCGCAATCGCGTGCTGCGCACAACAGGAACTGGCAATAGCCTCCTCGAAGAGGGGAACCTCGGGACCCTGTGTCAGAAAATCAGAGCGCAGCACACGCGCGACCGCAGCAATGTCGGCTTCTGTAATGTGCTGCCGCGAGTAGGAAATCATTCCAAACCCGCCAGATGGTTGAGTTTCACAATTTCAGCCACGGTGAGAAAATGGGAATTGGTCCCGGAATTATATTCGAATCCCTGCTCCACAGGCTTCCCTTCCTCGCCGATTTTATTCGGGCTGTAGCTGTTATTCCGCTCGCTAAAAATGATGGACGGACGGATTGCGAAGTGGTCCTCGAATTCCAGCGTCAGATGAGAATCATCCGCCGGGCACATGATTTCATGAATTTTTTCCCCGGGGCGGATGCCGATATTTGTTTGGGGGAGGGTGGGAGCCATGGCGGTTGCGAGATCAGTGATGCGCACCGAGGGAATTTTCGGGATGAAAATCTCCCCGCCCCGCATGCGTTCGAAGTTTTTCAGCACAAAATTCACGCCCTGCTGAAGGGTGATCCAGAAACGCGTCATGCGCACGTCGGTAATGGGAAGCGAGACCGCGCCCTCCCGGATAAGATTCTGAAAAAGCGGCCCCACCGAACCACGCGAACCGACCACATTTCCATAGCGCACCACGGCAAAACGACAGCGATGAGCGCCCGTCATGTTATTGGCGGCTACAAAAAGTTTGTCCGAAGCCAACTTGGTCGCACCATACAGGTTGATCGGGTTGGCCGCCTTGTCGGTTGACAGGGCGATGACTTTCTCCACATCGCACTCAATTGCCGCATGGATCACATTTTCCGCGCCATGGATATTTGTCTTGATGCATTCCATGGGATTATACTCGGCGATTGGCACATGCTTGATTGCCGCCGCATGGATGACGTAATCCACCCCCTTCATAACTTGCGTTATCCGATCCTTGTCCCGCACATCACCAATGAAATAGCGCATGCAATTGCCATTGAACTCCTGCGCCATTTGCGACTGCTTGAACTCGTCCCTGGAATAGATGATGATTTTGCGGGGATCGGAGTGCTGCAAAATGGTGCGGACATACTGCCTGCCGAACGAACCCGTTCCTCCGGTAATGAGGAAGGTCTTGTCTTTGAGCAGCGTGTAATCAGGCGTGTGGATGGAGTTCATGATAATGGAATGCAAAAAATGAGGTTGCAGTGATGGGAGTGCGAATTGCGCGTGATTGCAAGGGTGCGGCTTATGCGATTTTCCACTTGGCGGGAGCCAACAACACCCCCTGGCCCGGCATCTTGCCGCTCCCATAGTAGTTTGACTCCAGCACGGTAAAATGCACGGCCCCGTTCACTTCATCGAGGGATTTGGCACCTTTTGGCTGCGAATTAATGTAGTAATCGAGATGGTATAATCCGGGCATCAGGGCAAGGGCTTTGAATTCGCAAAGGAATCTTCCGGATTTGCCAAGTTCCCTCCCGAGGGGATCTCCTGTAACATAGTTGCTGATTGAAAGAATGGGCACGTCAAGATGAGACTTTATGACGATGCCGACCAGAATATTTGGAAACTTCAGATTATGAGGATTTTCATACTCCATTTCCACGACAAGACTTTCTCCAGGAACATGAGAACACACCTCGCGGCCCGCGCTGTCCTTCAATTTGATGCCGACGACATATACCTCGCCGGAGCCTTTCCGATCACTTCGCTCGTTGAGAGGTTCGTTATGTCTCTCCATGCTGGCCGCATAGAATTGGATGGCTTCCGTCTGGGTTCCAGTAAATGCCACCTTCCCATTGTTCAACACAATTCCCTTGGTGCACAAACTTTCCACCGCTCCTGCATTATGACTAACAAAAAGAATGGTCCTTCCGCCCTTCACGGCTTCTCCCATTTTTCCCAGGCACTTTTTCTGGAATTCCGCGTCACCGACCGCCAGAACCTCGTCCACAATCAAGATGTCGGGCTCGAGATGCGCTGCGACGGCGAACGCCAGGCGCACGCTCATCCCGCTGGAATACCGTTTTACCGGAGTATCAATGAATTCTTCGACACCTGAGAACGCGACGATCTCATCGAACTTTGAGCGGATCATTTCCTTCGGCATACCAAGGATCGCCCCGTTCAGATAGACATTGTCACGTCCGGTTAACTCTTGATGAAAACCCGTCCCGACTTCAAGCAAACTGGCCACCCTGCCTTTGATCCTGGCTGTGCCTTCGGTAGGAGATGTAATTCGGGAAAGAATTTTGAGGAGGGTGGATTTCCCTGAACCGTTCCGCCCAATAACTCCAACCACATCGCCATCATTGATCTCCATGTCCACGTCTTTGAGTGCCCAGATGATTCCGTCGTGTGAATGGGTGTCACGAGCATCAACCATTGCATTGGGATCCGGGCGTCCAAGACATCGGGCAAAAAAGCTGTTGATGTCCCGGAAAAGGTAGCGGCGGTTGATCGCCCCGAGACGGTAACGCTTGGAAAGACCTTCAGTGGAAATGACGGGCATGGTTAAACGGTATCCACAAAGTTGTTTTCAGCGGAATGGAATGCAACGAGACCGGCTACCAGAATAACGAGCGTGACTAACCAGCCGACGAAAATCTGGGCCAATGTGATGGCGGAGTTGCCAAAGAACGCATAGCGAAAAGTTTCGATGACAGGAACGACCGGGTTCAGGAGAACAAGCCATTGCCATTCGGGAGAAACAGCAGAGAGAGGATAAACGATACAACTTCCATACATCCAGAGCTGGATACCAACTCCAAGCATCAGGACAAAGTCTCTGTAGCGGGTTGTCAGCGCAGTGATCAAACATCCAGCCCCCAGGCCGAGGAGAGAAAGCTGTATGATGACAAGAGGGGCAAGCAGGATTGTGAAAGTCGGGTTGACTGTTTTAAAGCTCTCTCCGTAATAAATATAGATTCCCAAAAAGAGGACAAACTGGATCGCAAAGCTCAGGAAGTTGTTGATGATTCCCGCAATTGTCACGATGAGACGGGGGAAATAAACTTTTTGGAACAGCCCGGCATTCGCTGTAAATGTTCCGGCCGCGCGTGTCAGGGTCGCGGAAAAAAAGGTCCATACCAAAACCCCGCTCATGAAAAACAACGACTGCGGAGCTCTGCCCGTGTCTATTTTGGCGATGCGTCCAAAAAGCAGTGTGAATGCAAATGTTTGGATCAGAGGCGGAATGACAAACCAGAGCGGACCGAGGAGCGTCTGTTTATAGCTGCTGACAAAATCCCGCCGGACGAACAGAGCGATGAGCGACCGGTAGTCCCACAGTTCCTTCCATGGAAGAAGCTGCAATCTGGAACGCGGGGAGATGAAAATTTCGGGTTTGGTGTCAGACATGGGAAGGGAAAGTCGGCAGTTTGAAGTCTTCAGTTGGCAGCGCCGGGAAATGGGAAAGCGGAAAGCTGGCAGTCTTCAGTTGGCAGCGGGCGGAAAATCAGAAAGTGGAAAGGCATTTTGTTTTCAGCCGCCAGTTGGCAGCAGACAGCGCTTACACAGTCCGAACCGGCTTTTGGAAGAAAGTGTGAATTCCGCATTCCTTTTTTCCCAAGCCCTGCCACCGGCCATCACGCTCGTCCGCTCCCGGAGCGACCGGTGACGTGCAGGGCATGCAGCCGATCGAGCGGTAGCCCTTTTCGAGAAGAGCGTTTGTGGGGATCTTGTGCTCCAGCAAGTAGGCATCCACGCGGGCACGGGACCAATCCGCCATCGGGCTCACTTTGAGAATCTCCTGCACGCTGGAGGAAGTCGTCCTTTGAAAGGCCTCAACGAGACCGGTCTTGCTGCGCTCCTTGGATTGATCGCGACGCACGCCCGTGATCCAAACGTCCAAGGTCTCGAGTTTCCGCTGCAGCGGCAGAACTTTCCTCATGTGACAGCACAGATCGGGATCGCGAAGCCACAGTTTTTCCCCGTGCATTTGTCCTTGCTCAGCCATATCGAATTCCGGGACCAACGATTCAATTTGAAGAGACAGAAATTTCTCGATTTTTTCCTTAAGGTCGAGCGTTTCTTGGAAAAGCACCCCGGTGTCAATCGTGAACACGGGGAAAGGCATGCCATTGGTATAGGCCATGTGCAAAATAACCAGTCCGGCACCTTGCAGGCTTGTTCCGATGGATGCGCGCTTCCCGAAATTTGACCAGCACCATTTGAGCGCCTCCAAGGGGGTTTTAAAATCGGGATACTCGCGAGTTTGTGTTCTCGTCATAAATCTCAGCTTTGCTTGTTTCGATCCGACGAGCGAGGTCTGCCATCGGTTGCGGATCCTCCGTCGTTCTCGGCTTTCACCCAGAGGGCCAACCCTTCGACTCCCTGCTCCAGCGTCAGGGATGGATGGAAGCCCAGTTTTTCGATCAGCGAACAATCGGCCACCCATCTTTCGGGGTCGCCCGCCGTTTTCCGGCCTTCGAATTTCGGGGCAGATGCGCCCGGGAAAAAACTCCGGATGGTCCCGGCAGCTTCGGAGACGGTTGTTTCAACGCCTCCGGCAACATTGTATGCCTCCCCGGTGCAAGGGGCCTTTTCGACGATGAGCCGGAGGGCGCGGGCGGCGTCGGTCGCATGAATGAAATCGCGGGACTCCCGGCCGGTGCCTTTCAGGGCAGCGCAATTTTTTTCCGCGTATTGCGAGGCGATTTCCCAGAGCACCTGGCGGCGAAGTCCCGGCCCGTATGCAGAGAAAATTCTAGCCGAAGCGGCGGGCACATCGAAGAGCCGCGCGGCTTGCTCCATGAGAACTTCGCAAGCCCGCTTGTGATAACCGTAGGGAGAAATCGGCTGCACGGGGGCGGATTCCTGAATTGGCAGTTCCTCAGGCTGCCCATAGACGGCGGCACTGGAGAGCAGAACCGTGCGACAGCCCGGGGCGAAATCCCTCAATGCCGACAGCAGCGCCTGCGTCACCCCCACCGATGACGCGAAGTCGGCGTCCGGATCGGCAACCGAGGCGGCAACCGACGCCCTCCCCGCCGCATGCAGGCAAGCGGACGGACGGAATTCTTTCAAGAGCCCGGGAAAGGACTCGTCCGGAAGCTGAAGGCTTCTGTAGATCACGCCGCGCGGCATTGTGGCATTCTCGGGGGAAACCGCGTCCACCGCCAACACATCCCATCCCCCGCGGATCATTTCGCGAACGATGTGGCGGCCTAAAAATCCCGCGGCTCCGGTGACTAAAACAAGGGGCATGGAAGAAAATCTAAAATTGGGAAATCAGAAATGAGAAAAGCGGAAAGTCGGCAGTATTCCGTCGGCAGTTCCGGAAAAGCGGAAAGGCGTTCAGCGGTTCAGAAGGGCGAGGAGAGAAATGGGAGACTGGAAGGCTAAGACCTGAAAGGAGAAAGCAGAGAATTGGCCGCGAAGAGGCGTGAAAAGTCACGAAAATCTAGAATCGTTGGCTGAACGAAGGCGACACGAAAAGGGAAATTCAATAGAGCGAAGCCACTTGAAAATTTCCAGTTTCCGAGGTTCTCATTTTTTTGTGAATCCTCGTGCCTTTTTGTGGCTGGTTTTGTTAAGGAATGGAGGCAAGGCTCCATTCCTGCTCAAGCCCCAGGCTGGCGACCCAACGGAGAAGTTCCGTGTCATCGGCGATGCAATGCGCGTCCCTCATCGCCCGGATGTCATCGAGGTGTTTCTGTGATTGGCCTTCCCGAAAAAACAACAGCTTGTTGACGATAACGGATTCCGGAGGAGCAAACCATCCGTCCCCGAACGGTCCGGACATGCGGCGCCGGTGCTCGAGTTCCCAACGCGCGAGGGGACTCTTGCCGGGCAGGTAGCAGTCAGCCCTCAAGGCACTGTGCTGGTGGATGATGTTGAAGTGTCCCCGTGATTCCCTCTGGATTTCCGCCAAAAGCACTTCCTCCGGCGGGAGATAAAAATCCTCGACTGGGAATGCCCGCATCAGGGATTGCAGGTGATGCGGAGCGAGGGCGATCACGAGATCGGCATCCAGCGTCAGCCGGGGACGACCGTAGGCAATCGCTGCAAGCCCTCCGACGATGCAGTAGGGGATCCGGGCCTCTTCGAGTTTCCCGAGAATGAGATTAATCTCCTGCATAGCCTGTCACAAAAATTCTTCGCGTCCGGGCTTCCAATGCGCCCTCCGTCCAATCCGGGTGCATTGACCTCAGGCCGCTTTTTTTAATTTCCCAGGCTGTTCTGTAAAGAGACAAAGCCGTTTCGAGCCGCCGGGCCGGGGACATTTTCCGGATCAGCTCATTCTGAAGTTCTTCCGCTTTTCGAAGGTGGTCGAGCATGGAGGAAAGGAAAGTTGGCAGCGAGTGGAAAAACAGACGGAAATTGGGAAATCAGAAATGAGAAATCAGAAAGTATTCAGTCGGCAGTTTTCAGTTGGCAGCGAGCGGAAAGTTGAAAACGGAAACGGGGGCAAAGGATTGGCCACGAAAAGGCACGAAAAGGCACAAAAGAAATGTGGATGGCGAGCACACGCTGGTTGGAAGGAAAGTGCGATGTGGGGCGGGGGATTGGAGCCTTATGAGTTATAGGATAAAATGTGAAATTTTCCCAAAACATGAAAATCCGCATCATTGTTGCTGATGATCGTTGAAATTCCATGCGCGGCACAAGATGCCGCCAGCATGGTGTCAAGAAGGCGCTTGCGTCCAAGCCGATGATCTCGCAACCAGGCGATCCATGTGGTCATGGTTTCCCCATCGGGATAAACGCGAAGAACTTCGCGGGCTTGCCACCAGTGCTCGGCCCTCGCCAAGGCATCATCCATGGATAACGGCTCTTTCATGCGTTTGGCATCGGTGACCACATGGACAAATTCGGCCAAAATTTGAGGTGCCACTGCAAACTCGTGGCCTCCGTCCAATAGGCGATTCAGCAGGGCATCGGCAGACTTGTGGAAAATATGGTCGCGGATTTCAAGCGCCACCAGAAAATCGGTATCAATCGCGTGCGTCATGGAGCATTTCTCCAAGCAAGTCTTCGTCGTTGCCAATTGGCTGCAAGGGAGCGCCGACACTCGCCGGGCGACGATTGCGCAGCGTCGTTTTCCGCAAAATAAATCGCTGGTGGTAATCTTCCATGGCGCGGCGAATCAATTCCGAAGCGCTATTCCCAACCTGCTTGGCATAAATAGAAAAATCACGGTAAATCGGATCGGATACATTGACAGTGATGGTTTTCATACATGATAGGATATTTACCCTTAGAGAAATGTCAAGTGCTAAAGCCCGGCATGGGAAGAAAATTAGAAATTGGGAAATGGGGAAATCAGAAATGAGAAAGTGGAAGTATTCAGTCGTCAGTTGGCAGCGGGAGGAAAAGCGAAAACGGGTGACTGTGGGCGGCAGTAGCGGCACGCCTACACCGGGATAAATTGGATCAGAGAGGGCGAATTTTCTCCGATCAGCGATGGGCGGATTCGGTTGTCGAACGTGGCCAGAATCCCATGTTTCTTTTGGCAAAGTTTCAGCAGATAGGCATCGGTTGATTGCGCGGATCCCAATGGCAACTTGCGGGCCGCCAGCCATTCGGAAAGCGAATAATCGTCGCTCCAAAAAGCATATTTTTCTGAAGCCGCCTTGAATTCCTCCAACCGCTCGGCGAGATCCGACATCGGCAATGGAGTGTTTGGGTAAGCGGGATGCGAGAGGATTCTCAACACTCCGTTTTCTGTAATCGGGCATGTGCTCCAGCCGGTTGCGCCTGTCTGCGGGAACCATGCATGCGCAGCGGCATGGTGGACATGAGCCTCATCGAACAGAGCTACCAACACATTGACATCCAGAAGGCAGGGCATCCCTATTCGTCCCTCAGTTTATTGACGATATCGAGCGTGACAGACTCGGCATCTGGTCTCCGGGCAATGACCCGGAGACCGTTGCGCACAATTTCATTGTGCACAGGAGATTTGAGACTCTTGCGGATGAGGTCTGAAACCGCCTTGCCAAGACTCAACCGCTGATGCCTGGCCAAACTTTTGGCCACTTCCAATACATCATTTTCGATATCCAGCGTCGTTCTCATTGGCGCATCATAGCATCAAGTGCGACGATGTCAAATGTGTCGAGTTCACGATGCTTTTTCATGGCAAGTCTTCAGGATTTTAGACCTTTCGAGCGGCATCTTTCCGGAATCTGGCCGACATGGCGCGTTCGAAGCTGGAAAGTTCGCGGAGCAGGGCATTATAACGCGAATAGGCATCGCCGCCTTCATTGCGCAAAATGCGGTAGAGAGTGAGTTCTCCCTGTGTGAAGCAGGGGGAAAAGTTGCGTGGCATGAAACCGGTCTCTTTCAGCCTCGGGAGCGCGATAGCGACAAGGCAGGCTCCGACGGTTGTCCGGCAATCCAAAAGATCGCGGATCCCCAACCGGATGAGCGCCGCGCCGGGGAGTCCGTCGAGATTCGCCGTCGAACCGCAGGCGTGTTCACGATTCATCGCAGAATTTCTCAACGGATCCGGCGAAGCTCGGAATATCAATCGCCGGATACCGGATGAGGGCGGGGCGGATGCTTTCAAAGAGCTCCAGCAAGCGCGGGGAACTGATCAGCTCCCGAGCGAGCATGGCGCTGACATCGGCAAGATCCCGCGCGTGGCCGCGCTCCAATTTGGAGAGAGCCTGTGCAAAAAAGTCGTAGTGGTAAAAGTCCAATCGGCCAACTCTGGCAATGAAAAGACTTCGGTCCCTCCATCCGGGCAATTCCGGGATGAACTGATCGGGGCTCGCCAATTCGAGGTTGACGTCCAACTCTTCTTTCAACTCAGCGATCGCCTCAAAAAATCCAGCAGGCTCCGGATCGGATTTCAGGTCAATATCCACGGTCATGTCCCTCCATCCAAACAAGAGGGCCGTTGCGCCACCGGTCAGATAAATCTTGCCATCCCCTTTGACCCGGCTGCCCAGAGCTGCGATAAAATCCAGAACTTTCGTTTTGTCAGCTTCAGAACGCATGGGGAAAGAAGAGAAACTTGAGGCCTGAGACTTGGAACTGGAAATCTGAAATCGAAAGAAGGTTGCCTCGTTTCACGTTCCGGCAAGGAGATCCTCCTTGGTCCGCGGAAACTTATCGTCGGCATCCGGAGCCAGGCGCCCCTCGGCGATCGCGCGTGCGCGGTTCATCGGAAACCTGAGCGAAAGGGTCTCTGCTTCCTCCAGCCATTCGAGTTTTTCCCGGAAGGGAGTCGCCATTCCCAGCAGGCGATCAAAATCCCGGCTTCCTTCCGCGGTCCCCCATCGATAGTCAGGAATGATCTTCACAGGAAAGCCTTTGGCAGCGCTCCAGTTCGTTGATGTCTTCGAGATCCCTTGGGCGTGCGGCCTCGCGTTTCATGGCGAGAAGCGCTTCGAGCGAAACGACGCGGGCGCTCACGCCGTCAGCCACCTCGAAAGAAACAGACCGAGCGTATTCCTCATCGAATGAAAAGGGCTCGTAGACAAAAATATCCACCGGCGTGCGTCGGTGCTTGTCGCTCCAGAGCTTCAGCGCGATCATATTTTTTTCCTTGCGCCAGAACGCACGTTTTATGGGGTCGGCAAAACTCTCCGGCGTCTCGGGAATAGCCAATTGATATCCAATGTCGATGAGCACCCGTAGTCCTCTCGAACAATTTCCGGGATCGAGCTGGATGACCAAATCTATGTCGCGAGTCATGCGCTCAAATCCATGCGCATTGACCGCGAGCCCTCCGACAATTAAATACCTCACGCCGCCACCGTTTAACGCTCGCACAATCGCCTCCACACTCCGGACTTCCATGACGCTTTAATTTTTAAGACTTGCCCCGCTTCCGGACAAGCTGCCGCCTTTGGTCATCAGCGGTTTTTCCACCGGCCCATGCAGGTTTTCTCGATTTTCTTCCCTGTCTTCCACAGGTTTGCGCCGGGTTGGCGCGCTAGCTCACCAGAAACTTCAAAATCCAAGGCATCATCTTCTGCCCGCGCTCCATCCAATGCTTGAGCCGTTCGATCCTCTGGAATGCGGCTTTGCGGTCTTTTTCGTTCATCTCTTGAGCGAGACTTTCCATCCGTTCGACCCGCTGCAAGGCCCGCTTCATGCGGGGATTCAATTCATCCTTGATGAATGACGTCGCAAATTTGCTGAGTTCCAGGTCGGCAACATAGTGGTCCCGCCGCTCGCCGGGAATGTAAACCACCTTCACAGCCCCCACCGAGCGGAGAAGCTTCAGCCCCTGGCTCGCCGCGCCCATGCTGATCTGCAGCCGATCAATCAGGTCATCCATCGAAAGAGCACTCGTCGCCACAAACAGCAGCCCGTAAATCTCCCCCACCGACTTCGGGAGACCGATCAGCTTCAAAAAGCTGATGAACATCTCGATCGCTTCGATGTCCAGCTCGGACAAACGCTCAGGCTTTTCCAAAAGGGAATTCATCTTGTTCCGCACGCTTTACACCTGCTTGAGAAATTTTTCAATAAAAAATGAAAAAAATGATATCGAGGAAAAAATGCCTCGAACCTGTCGGCGTGGTGCGGGTGGGATGGAAATTTTATCTTCGCATTTTTGAAGGATCAAGCAGCGAAGGGCCAAGGCGACAATCTCCCGAGCGACTATTTTCTTTTGTCGGATTTTTTCTTTCAGCCGGTGATTTTTCTTCCCATTTTTCTTCTTGCCTCCCGGGATGTTTTTGTTTTGTATTTCGATCAATGAAAGCCGCTGCCGCACTCTTGATCACGCTGACTTTGACATTTTCCGCCTATGCGGACATACAGGCTCCTCCGGCATCGGACCAAGGACCGACGCGGAAACTGGGACGCGGGCTCAGCAATATTGCTTTCGGGATCACTGAGATTCCGGATCAGATCATGGCGGTCAATTATGCCGAGGGGAACGCCGCCGCTTGGAGCTATGGGGTTGTCCGCGGTGTGGGACGGGCTCTTGCCCGGCTGGGTTATGGGGTGTATGAGGTCGCTCTTTTCCCGTTCCCGACGCAGAAGGGAACCTACTATCCTCCTTACCGCAGCGATATTCCTTGGATCAATTCCGGATATCAGGAGTTCCCTCCGGAATTGGGGTTTGATACGCGTTACAACTACTGCCGCGACTACCAGCGGGATCCGAACTGATTGACGGATCAATTTTTTCAACAGCCGCCCGCAGCCCGACTGTCGGCGGCTGTTTTGTTTTATGCGTCCGTTTCGGATGGATGCCTCTCAATTTCGCGTGTTCCGCCGAGTTGGTTCTCGCGCCTGGCGAGCAGGAAGAGGAAATCGGAAAGCCGGTTGAGGAAAACCAGAGTCTGGCGGGGGATCCCCTCCCCCCCGGGGACCGACAGAGCCTCGCGCTCGGCCCGGCGTGCAATTGTCCTGGCGATGTGGATCTGGGCCGCCGCAGGAGATCCTCCGGGCAGGACGAATGTCCTCAGCGGAGAAAGTTTCTCCGTGAGAAGATTCATCTCCCGCTCGATGCGCGCAATGCTCTCGTCAGAAATTTTCGGGTTTTGTCCCGGCTCCGGCACGGTAGCCAGATCGGTGCAGAGATCGAAGACGAGGAACTGCAGGGCAATCAGAGCTTCCCTGACCTCTGCGTTGGGTGAGACGGCGGCGGCGGCTCCCAAAAAGGAGTTCATTTCATCCAGCGTTCCACACGCCGACACGCGCGGGTGGGTTTTGGAGACACGCTGCCCGGAAATGAGGCTCGTCTCCCCCAAGTCGCCGGTTCCTGTGTAAATCTTCATCGGACCCCCCTGCCGCTCCTGCTTGGCCGCCACGACCGAACTTCGCGGCTACCAATCCGCATTGGATCCCCGGGTATCAATGTGGGTGAACCCCGGATAGCGTCCGACGCCCCCTTTGAAAAGACCTTCCTTGCGTATGTCGCGAGCGGTGGCCGCCACTTTACGGGACGAGGAGTTGAATCGGATGTCGATGGCATTGTTGCGGATGTGGTAGGAATTACACTTCGCACCGGGGCATCTTGCGTTGTAGGCAGGGGATCGGTAAACTGAGATCACCTCGCCGACCGGCTCGCCGAGCCGAACGGCCACCTTGTCGAGCGTCAGCAGCGTGCTGCGGATGTTGCTCCAAAGCTGTCGGGGGGGCAGCGTGTTGTGCACGCTCCCATGCGCCTTGGCGTGCGTGTCCATAATGTCCTGCACAGAGATTTTCCGGAGCCCGATACGGCTCAAAAAATTTCGGTAGGCATCGGCACCCGGACCAAGAACCCCCCGCAATGATGGAGGAATGTCGGTCTTGCTCCCGGGGTCCTCCCCGCGGAAAACGTCCATCACGCTCCACATCGCCTCCGCTTTGCCCGCACCCATAAGCAGGCCGGTGCCAACGCAAAAAAACAGTCCGAACAGCCGGCGTCGCGGGATATCAATTCCAGTTGCTTGCATCATTTTAAAAGTCAAACAAAGCATAAAATCGTGTTCGGCAAAGTGATTTTTTGAAAAATTTGAAGCACATGCCGTGCCAATGATCGTTTGTGTGGGAGGAGTCTCTCCCGGGCCGAAGTCCCGCAAACTTTTCCGCTGCCGCTTCCACTGAGGCGTTTCAAGTGAGGCGTTTCAAGTGAGGCGTTTCAAGTTGATATTCCGATTCGATCAACGCATGATGATCAGTTCTTTTTTGTGACTACCCTTCCGCGGAAAGCATTGCTGATCGCCTGCCTCGTGATTCTGGGCTCGACCCCGTCGTGGACGCAGGATGCCTCGGATCGTTTTCTCCGAGCCTATCAGGATTTTCAGAGCGGCGAGAAACTGGAGCGCGACGGGAACCCGCGCGAGGCATTTTCCCGCTACCAGAGCGCCGCAAAACTCCTCGAACAGATCCTCAAATCCGATCCGGAATATAACCCGCCGGTCGTGGAATACCGGTTGAAAAAGACCCGGGAGAACATCGCCCGCATGGAGCCGGAAATGTCGAAGCTTCCCGGCATTGCGGAAGGGCCTGAAGGACCGCTGCCGCAGGCGGATACAATCACTCTTCCGCCTCCGGCAATCAATACCACGCGACCCTTGGTGCCCTCGTCGCGTCCCGCTCCATCCGGCCCGCTGAGGCCGGGCGCATCCTCACCTGCCTCGCCTTCCGGAGAATTGTCCTCGCTCCGCCAGCAACTTTCCGGGGCTCGAACGGAGAACGAGCGGCTTAAGGAGAAGCTTTCCCGCCAGGCGGCAGAGCTTCAGAGCGCCCGGTTCGAGGTGGACAAGACAAAGGTTTCCGTGGTCGAGGTCAAAGCTCAGCTTGCCCAGGCGCAGGATGCCATGGAGAACGCGATCCGGGACCGCGAGATTCGGGCGGCCCAAGCCCCTCCGCCCGAGGACAAGCGCCTGGCTGAAATCAATAGGAAAGTCCTCGAGATGGAAGCGGACAACGAGGCGCTGACAGAAGAAAACCAGCGGCTTTTCTCGAAGCTCGAAAGCGCTTCGAAATACATCGAGGGGGCGGAGACCGGACGCAAAATCCTCGACGCCGATCGAAAGAAAATCGCGAAACAGCGCGACGAGGCGGTCGCGCGCACGAAAAAGATCAGGGACAATACGGCCGCGATGGAACGTCTCACCCGGGAAAAATTGGATCTGGCAAAAAAGTTTTCCCAGGAAAAAAAGGAACTCGAATCGAAGCTGGCGGAGGCCACGGACACGCAGCGTTTGGAAAAGCTGTCCGCCGAGAACAAGGATCTCGCCACACGTCTCGCGGAGAGTGAAAAAAAGCTCGCCGAAGCGGAAAAAAAGCCGGAGGAGAGCGAAAAAATTCTGTCCGAGCTTCGCAGCGAAATCCATTCCCTCAACGACCGGCTGCTCGAGAGCCAGGCCCAGATCGCATCCCGCGACGACCAGGTCAAGGCGCTCGCCAAACAACTCGACGAGTCGTCCGGCGAGGTTGCCCGTCTCCGGTTGAACCCGCAGCCGTCAGCCGAGGAAAAGCGCACGATGGTCGAGAGCGACCTGCTCCGCACGATCATCCTCCGGCAGATCAAGGAGCAGTCAGGGAGGGATGCGGCGAGCAGTGAACTCGAAAAAGAAATCCAGGCACTCCAGATCAAATCCGACACCATCGCGAAACAGATCGATGTTCTCCGGCGTCCGGCGTTCCGGCTCAGCGACGACGAAAAACTTCTTTTCAAGGAACCGATCGCGATGCTCAGCGAGCCGAATCCTTCCTCGCTTGCTGTGACGATGGCTGTGGCCAAACCGACGGACGGTTTCCCCGTGCAACCCGCAGAGGGGCCGGAGTCGCTTCCGGATGCCACACGCCCTGTCGTGGATCAGGCGCGCAAGCTCTTCGAACTCGGCCGCTATGCGGAGGCGGAGAAACTCTACCAGCAGATTGTGGAATCCGCTCCAAACAACTCCTTTGCCCTCTCCAATCTGGGCGTCACCCAGATCCAGTCCCGCAAGCTTTCCGCTGCCGAGGTGGCGTTGAAAAAGGCGACGGACATCAACCCGAAAGATGCCTTCGCGGCAACAAACCTTGGTGTTGTTTATTGCAAACAGGGGCGGTTCGATGAGGCAATCACCTCATTGCAGGATGCGATCGCGGCTGATGCAAAAGATTATATCGCGCAGAACTATCTCGGAATCTGCTACGGGGAAAAAGGCTGGAAGGATCAGGCTGAAGAAGCCTTCCTACGGAGCATCGCGATCCGGGACGAGTATCCTGACGCGCATTTCAATCTGGCGGTGCTCCATGCCACCGCCGAGCCTCCATCGCTCGATCTGGCGAAGGAGCATTATCAAAAAGCCCTCCAGCACGGGGCCGAGCCGGACCCCTCGCTCGAACAGCTTTTCCAGAAGCCCCGGTGATTCTCGGAAATCTTTCCAATGGCCCCCCGCGTCCTCCCGTGCCATGTTTTGTCCATGAAAGCCACTGTTCTTGCGGTGCTCATGCTCGCCGCAGGCGTGGTTCTGGCTGAAGACCCCATGCTCACTCCGCTCCAAAAACAGGTGACAGCCCAGTGCGGCACGGAGCCGCCGTTTCAAAACGAGTTCTGGGACAACCACCGCGACGGGATTTACGTTTGCATCGTCTCCGGACGGCCGCTCTTCAGTTCGAAAGACAAGTTTGACTCCGGCACCGGATGGCCGAGTTTCTCCCGTGTGATCGACGGGGCCGCCATTGAGGAAAAAGAGGACAAATCCGCCGGCAACACCCGCACCGAAGTCCGCTCGATCCAAGGCAACTCCCACCTCGGCCACGTCTTCCCCGACGGACCGACCGGAGTTCGCTTCTGCATCAACTCCGCAGCCCTCCGGTTCATCCCGGCCGAAGACCTTGAAAAAAACGGCTTCGGCGAGTATAAGAAATTGTTCGAGCCGCCGGCGAAGAAATAGCCGTCGCGCCTTATTCCTTCCCGGCTGTGTCGAGGAGGGCGTTTAGCACACTAAAGCAGTTTAAGTAAAACTAGCCGCGCCCGTGCCGGGCGTGTTGGCGGAGAGCATGGTGAGATGAGCCTCAGAGGCGCGTCCGACACGGACGCGGCTACAGCGCTCCTCTTTCAAAACGGCCATATATTTATTTAAACTGCACATTGCGCAGAACAGGCAAACCGTCTGCGGACGGGAATTCCGCGTGCGGCGAGGAGGTCCTTGGCATCGTCCACGGTAAATTTTCCAAAGTGGAAAATGCTTGCGGCGAGCACGGCGTCGGCGCCGCCTTTTTCCAGGACATCCGCGAGGTGTTCCAGGTCGCCGGCTCCGCCGCTGGCGATGACCGGGATGCCGACCGCGCTGCCGACCGCGCGCGTGAGTTCGAGGTCGTAGCCTCCGCAGGTGCCATCCGCATCCATGCTGGTGAGCAGGATCTCCCCGGCGCCAAGGCGTTCGGCCTCGATCGCCCACTCGACCGCATCGCGCTCGGTGGGCTTGCGGCCGCCGTGGGTATGAACCCTCCACCGGCCCGGCGAATCGCGCTTGGCGTCAATCGCGACGACGACGCACTGGGAGCCGAAGGCCCGCGCCCCCTCGCTGATCAGCTCCGGACGCTGGAGGGCGGACGTATTGACGCTGACCTTGTCCGCGCCCGCACAAAGCATTGCGCGGAAATCCTCCACCGTGCGGATGCCTCCCCCGACGGTGAGCGGCATGAAGCATTGTTCGGCGGTGCGCCTCACGACTGAAATCATCGTGGCCCTCCCATCGCTTGATGCCGTGATGTCCAGAAAAACCAACTCATCCGCGCCCTGCCCGTCATACATCTTCGCGCATTCGACCGGATCCCCGGCGTCCCGCAGATCCAGGAACCGGGTTCCCTTTACCACGCGTCCGTCGGTGACATCCAGACAGGGGATCACACGTTTTGCCAACATGTCTTATTCATGCTTCGCGACGACGGGAAATCGAGAAGAAAACGCGCCGCTTCAAAAAATGCCGCGCGAAAAATCCGACGGCGTGGGGCATGCCGCTTTTCCTTGTCGCGCTCGCGACAAGGAAACTTCGCCTGATCCTGAATGCGCGTCCGGCGAGAAAACAGGGTTTGCACACGGCGCGTGCGCTCCTATGATTCCCGAAGGGGATCCCGGTTTTGTGCCGGCTCCCCGATATACCATGAAGGGTCTCTATGAAAAAACGGAGCGCGTCTGGAAGATGTTTCTTGCGTCCGCGCCGGCATTGCTCGCGATGTCGTCCGTGTTATTTATTTCCTCCTGCTCCTCCACCGGCGGCTACGGGCCCGGGGCCGGGGCATTCGACACGGTGGTTGTGGATGCGGGGCACGGCGGACACGACCGGGGAGCGCGGGCATGTTCCGGAGCGCCGGAAATGTCCATGAACCTGGACACCGCGCATCGCCTGGCTGATGTTCTCCGGAAGAGCGGGCTGCATGTCATCGAGACGAGAACCGGAGACTATTTCGTGACCCTCGGGCAACGGGTCGCGATGTCGAACAGAACCGGGCGGTCCATCTTTGTGAGCGTGCATTACAACGATGCCCCGCGGTCCAGGGCTCACGGGATAGAAATCTTCTACCAGAGCCTCCGGTCGAAACGTCTTGCGGCAAACATCCTTCAGGAAACCACGCACGCCTACCGCACCGAAAACCGCGGCATCAAAAACCGCGGCTTCTACGTGCTCCGCAACAATTGCAGGCCGGCGGTCCTCTGCGAACTCGGCTTCGTCTCGAATCCCTCGGACAACCGGAACATCCACAGCCCGGACATGCGCCAGCACCTTGCCGAGCGGATCGCCGCAGGGATCCTTGCGGAGCGGGGGGACAGGCAGCCGACAAAATGAGAAAACCCGCCCGCCTTGCGGCGGAGCGGGTTCTCTACGTGGCGGGAGGGAAATCCTTTGTTTCTTAAAGCGCGCTTTTGAAAGCTTTCCCCGCGGAGAACTTCACGGACTTCGACGCTTTGATTTTGATCGGTGCTCCGGTCTTCGGGTTCACGCCTTTGCGTGCCTTGCGGGCGGCAACCTTGAAGGTGCCAAATCCGATGAGCTGGACGTTTTTGGTTTTCTTGATGCCCAGCTTGATGCCGTCAATGACGGCGTTCAACGCGCGTTCGGCGTCGGCCTTGCTGGAACCAAGGGTTTTCTGGACTGCTGTGACGAGTTCTACTTTGTTCATGAGGTTTTGTTGATTTGAGTTGATTGCGAAGTCTGGTGATAAACTTCTAAGTGGAGACAATGCCAAGAATTCCCTGACGGTGTCAAGCGGAGAGCGGATGTTTTCGTCAAAAAAATCTGTGCGGCTTTCAGTTCGATTCGTCGGGTGGCACCGGGGGCTCGGGCTCGGGTTCCGCAGGCTTGTCGTCGGGCTTCTGCGGCGCGAAGACCTGCTTGAAAAGTTTTCCGATGATCGGTGCGGCGTGGGATCCGCCATGCACGGTGTTGTCGTTCGGTTCGCCCTCGTAGAGCGCGGCGAACGCATAGCGCGGGTTGGCCGCCGGGAGGAATCCGGCGAACCATGCGGCGGTGCGCTGCCCCCACTGCGCGGTGC
>Ga0194054_10000341_pt1 | contig 24139 bp, 18 predicted proteins | sample SepL2210m_MetaG_FD_163628 | JGI IMG/M metagenome (GOLD analysis project Ga0194054, IMG submission 163628) | Anoxic zone freshwater microbial communities from boreal shield lake in IISD Experimental Lakes Area, Ontario, Canada - Sep2016-L227-10m | ecosystem: Environmental > Aquatic > Freshwater... | reverse complement strand
GGCGCCCATGGCGCCGTTGAGGGAGACGGCGGGTGAGGCCGTTCTCGCGCGAAGCATGGCCTGCTCTTTTTCCTTTGAGCGTTTCGCCTGAATCTGGGCCGGCAGCATGCGGAGTTGGCTCTCGAGTTCCTGAGCCTTGCGGCGGAGTGCTTCCGCTTCTTTCTGCAAACGAATCTCTTCCGCACTCAGCTTGTTCGAGCGGGCAGGGGAGGGGCGCGCCATGGTCTATTTCGCGGCAGAAAGAATGGATCCAATCCAAACCAGGAGGCCGATGGCCGCAAGAATCTGGAGGGGAAGTGTGAATGCAAATCCGCTTTTCAGCCAGTAGAAGAAACCGCGGTCTTCATACATGGCGTAGTCGCCGTCCATCCCGCCTAGCGGGTTCACCTCGCCGGCGGCTGCGGGCTCGGAAGAAATCTTGGCCTGCGCTTTAATATACTCCGCCCGCGCATCTTCCACCGAGCTGATCGCCTTGCTGAGTTCCCGGGGCAGTTCGTTGCTGCTCCAGCCCCTGGCGTTGATCGCCTCGAGCTGTCGCAGGTGCTGGGTGAACGCGTTGTAAATCGTATGGAGCTGTTCGAGTCGCTTCTGCGTTTCCTCGACTTCGCGCTGGACGACAACGAGCGAGCGCGTGAGCTTGTCGAGCATTTCCGAGCGGCCGGTGTCGAGCTCGTCCTGGCGACGCTTGAGTTCTTCGAGCCGTCCCTTCTCCCGCTCGATCTCCTCCTGCTTCTGTTTGAGGCTTTCCAGTTCTGCGCGAACCGCCTGCACCTTGTCGCCGAGTTCGCCGGCCGCATCTTCTTCCAAGTCGAGGTAGGGATCGGGATCTTTGTTGTAGTCAGCGGACATTGAATAAATTTGGTTGGATCAGTTGTAACCCGTGCCGCCGGAATTTCCAGCGAAAACGGGCGGGCCAGTTCAAGAAGATGATCGACGGGAAACGCGCATGAGCGGGCAGGCTCGATTCCATTTTGGCAGCCTAATCCATCAGCGGGAATTCAAAACGGCTCTCGTCATGAACGATCAGATTCATCTCCGGCACGTGCTTGTTGTTCCAAAAGCTATTTTTTCGTATGGGGCAGACGATCCTTTCGGCCCGACCCAGAAAGGCGGGCCACCAGGCGAACGTGCTTTCGGAGATGATCAATTTTTTCGCTGCAGCGAGAGTCAGAAAATCATCGGTCATCGAACCGCTCTTCACCTCTGCGTCGTAATTATTCCTGAAGTGGTCCAGAAACGTGTCATCGGGGGCGTCAGTAACGATGACCATGCGCCGCCAGGAGGGAAACATCGCAATGGCCCTCTCCAGATGCAAAAGCGGTGTCGCCCAAATGGCGACATTAGGACAGGTATGAGGGAGGGCATAGTCACAGCGTCTGATGTGCAGGTGAAGGTCGTCCGGATGCACATCAACGCGATCCAGCGATGGGAGCAGCAGCCATTCCTTCCGGATGAGTTCTTTGTGGGGCTGATAATACTCGTAGCGCTGAAACCAGCCACAGAGCAGGAGCGGACGGATTTTCTTCAGAAGGGCGGGATCGAACAGGTGCCCGTGGACGGGGATGAATGCGCTCTGGTTGATCAGGGGCATGAGCCGCTTGAAATTTAAAAGGGAGCCGCCGTTTTGGGATTGAGGCCGCCAAAGATCATCATAGGGGGCCGTGTGGGCTTCGTCCTTGTAGAAGTGGGGAGGAAATTCGACCCGGACCCCGAACTCGTGGTGCAATATCCTGCCGAGACAGTATTGAAATAACTGATTCCCAAATCTGTGGCGCCAAAGAAATTTGACCATTTGAAAAAATCACTTTTCGGCTGACGCCGGAACCGCTGCCAAACCGACCTGGAGAGATCGAATGCGACGAATTATTGAACCCGCCCCGGCTGACGGCATACACGGCTTTTAAAGGAAATCACTTTTCGCGTGTCGCGGGCGTTTGCCCGTCAATTCCACCCTCAAGCGGCGGTTCCATGCTGGTTGCGTAGCGAAATGCCGAGGCGAGGTCAAGTCGCCGACGAAGGGGCAGCTGACATTTCAGGGATCTCGAAGCGGCCGGGAATTGGCTTCAGCTCTTGAGATGAGCTGGCAGATTGCCGAGCGAACCTGCGATCCAAAACGGGGGCCACGTGCCTCCTTCGCATTTTTCCGATTGATCGGGCCGCTCACACCGGCAAGGATCGCACCGCATGAAACCCGATCTTCTCTCCTCCTGCCGTGCCGGAACTTTGGTTTGCGATGGGGCGATGGGAACCCAGTTGTTCAGCCGCGGGCTCACGCCGGGGGAATGCGGGATGCGGTGGAACGAGGAGCGGCCTTCCGATGTCGAGGCCGTTCATTCCGCCTATGCGCAAGCCGGCTGCCGCCTGATCACCACTAATTCTTTCGGGGGCACGCGGTCGATGCTCGAACGCCACGGCTTCGGCGACCGGGTTCTGGACTGGAACCGACGGGCCGCTGCTCTCGCACGGGCGGCCGCCGGCGCGAATGGCTGGGTCCTCGGCGACGTCGGGCCGTTCGGAGATTTTCTCGAACCTCTGGGGGACACCACCGAGGAGCAATTGCTCGGAATTTTCCAAGAGCAGATCGGCGCGCTGGTCGAAGGCGGCGCCGACGCCATTCTGGTCGAGACGATGAGCGACCCGGCCGAGGCCGCTGCCGGCGTGCGGGCTGCGAAATCCGTCAGCGCGCTTCCGGTGATCGTGACATATGCGTTTCAGAAATCCGCAGGCGAGTTTCGCACGATGATGGGCACGCCGGCCCGCGAGGCCATCCTAGCGGCCCTCGGGGCCGGGGCGGACATCGTCGGAGCCAACTGCGGAACCGATTTGAGCCTGGATGATTACGCGGTCCTGGCAAAGGAACTCAAGGCCGCGGCGGGCACGGCTCCGGCGATTTTGCAGCCGAACGCGGGCGCTCCCAAGAACACTCCCGAGGGCATCTGCTACGATGCCACGCCGGAGGAAATGGCAGCCGCCGCACTGCGCCTTCGCGAAGCGGGGATTTCGATTATCGGAGGATGCTGCGGCACGACTCCCGCCCATCTGGCGGCCATGGCACGGGCCCTGTCCTGATTTGAAAACCACGGCGGAGATCGAGGTTGAGTCGGGCGGACGACTCCACCGCCTACAAGCGGACAGGCTGGAGCGGACGCTTGCCGAGATTCTTGCATCGGCGGGGTTTCCGCTCAACACCCGATGCAGCCAGCGCGGGGTGTGCAGGGGGTGTCATGTGATTTTGAAAGGGGAATCGCCCCGGGACTTGCTCGCGTGCCAGCACCATCTCTCTGCGGGGGATTCGATCCGCATCGCGATTCCGGGGCGCTCGCTGCTATCGCATCCGCCCTCGGTGGTCAGCGATTTTCAGACGGTGGTTCCGGTGGGATGCGACCCGATTTTCACAGGATCAGGGACGCTGGGCGTGGCGCTGGACATCGGGACGACGACAGTGGCCATGCTCCTCGCGGAGCTGGGAAGTGGAAAGGTGCTCGCCAAAGCAACGGCCTTGAATGCCCAGGTGGCGCGCGGCGACAATGTCCTCACAAGAATCCATCTCTGCCAGACGGACAAGGCAAATATCGGGCTCCTAAAAGACGATTTCTGGGAGAAAACATTCCGCCCGCTTCTCAAGGAATTGTTCAAGGAATCCGGGGCAGCGATCGCCGACGTGGCCGGCGTGGTCGTGGCCGGAAACACCACGATGCTCCACATCGCCTGCGGGGCGGACCCCACCCCGCTTGGGATGGTGCCGTTCACGCCCGCGTTCCTCGACCAGCGGGAATTCACCGGCGATCACTTCGGTCTGCCGCGGGCGGTCTGCGTGATTTTTCTCCCCGGCATCTCTGCCTATGTCGGCGCGGATATTTCCGCAGGGGCCGCCTGCTGCGGGGTCCGCTACGGGGCGCTTCCACAGCTGCTAGTGGACGTCGGGACAAACGGCGAAATTCTGCTATGCGGTCCGAAGGGAAACCTTTCCTGCGCGACGGCGGCGGGACCGGCCTTCGAAGGATGCGGGCTCCTCTGCGGGATGCGCGCGGCCCATGGGGTCGTCGGAAAAATTTCTTTGGAAGCCAATCCATTCGGCGCCGGATTCGAGACGATCGGAGGAGCCTGCGACTCCCCGCACGGGATCACCGGATCGGCCTACGTGGATTTTCTCGCGGAAGGCCGCCGGGTGGGACTGCTGCAGGAGAACGGACGCTTCGACCGGGACTTCGCAGCAGCGCGCCCCGATCATTTCCGGCAGGAAGAGAACGGCCTGAGCTTGCTCCTCTCGCCGGACCTTCCGGACTTGCGCATCGGAGAAGTCGATGTCGCCCTGCTCCTGCAGGCCAAAGCCGCGATTGCCGCCGGGATCGAGACGCTCCTAGCCCTTCACGACCTCCCGGCCTCGGGAATCGGACGGCTGTTCCTTGCCGGAGGATTCGGCCTGCACCTTTCGGTCCCGAATGCCATCGCCTGCGGACTTCTCCCAGGTTTCAACGAAGACCAAATTTCCGCCGTTGGCAACACGTCGCTCGGCGGTGCCTACCTCGCCATGCTCGACCGCTCGCTCGCAGCAGAGATGGCGGACCTCGATGCCGGGACCATCGAACTTAACCTGGATCCCGGGTTCGAGGACCGTTACCTCGATCACCTCTCGCTGCCATGATGTCACCATCATCGCCACGATACCCCATGATCCGGGTCGCGCACGCTTCCCGGAACTATTCCTCGCGGCGTTCCTCGGCGCGGTCTTCAAACCGCGTGTAATCTTCCAGAAACGTGAGCGGGACATCGCCAGTCGGGCCGTTGCGCTGTTTGGCGATAATGAGGGTCGCCTTGCCTTCGGCCTCTTTCCGGGCTTCCTCATCCTCGGCGTAATATTTTTCGCGGACAAGGAGTGCGACGACGTCGGCATCCTGCTCGATGCTTCCGGACTCGCGCAGGTCGCTGAGCCGCGGGCGGCCTTTACTGTCGCCGGTGCGGGATTCCGGGTTCCGGTTGAGCTGCGCGAGAACGATCACGGGGATTTTCAGCTCTTTGGCGAGCGCTTTGACGCCCGAGGAAATTTCTGCGATTTCGATCTGGCGGTTGTCCTGAGCGCGGCGCGTGTTCGAGCGCAGGAGCTGGAGGTAATCGATCACGACCAGCTTGATGTCCTCGCGGTTGTGCAGGCGGCGGGCTTTGGCACGCAGCTCGAGGATGCTGAGTCCGGGAGTGTCGTCCACAAACATCTTCGCCTTCGAGAGCAGCCCGGCCGCCGAACTGATGCTGCCGAGTTCCTGCTTGCCGATGAAACCGTCGCGGAGCTTTTTGGAATCCACTCGGGCGCGGGAGCAAAGCAGGCGCTGCACGAGCTGCGGGGAGCTCATTTCCAGGCTGAAGACCGCAACCGGTTTTCCGGCGTCCAGCGCCACGTGCTCGGCGATATTCATGGCCAGAGCGGTTTTGCCCATCGACGGGCGGGCTGCGATCACGAACATTTCCCCCGCATGCAGGCCGCTCGTCATGTTGTCGAGCACATGGAATCCGGTCGACAGCCCGGTGATGCCGCCTTTGTTGGCGACGAGTTGCTCGATGCTGGTGATCGCGTCGTTCACCATCTCCTTCATGGTCGGTATCGTCGAGCTGACCCGTTCCTCTCCGATTTCGAGGATTTTTTGCTCGACCTCATCAACCAGCAATTTGACATCCCCCTGCTCGTCGTAGGACCGCGCGGCATATTCGGTGCAGACGGTGATCACTTTTCTCAGCAGGTATTTTTCGCGGAGGATTTCGCGGTAATAGTCGGCGTTCGCCGCAGTGGGAACGAAGGTGAGAAGGTCGGTGACGACCGAGGCTCCCCCGACCTCGTCAAGCATCCTGCGGTCCTCGAGGTGCTGCGTGACGGAAATCAGGTCGATCGGCTTGCCGGCATTCCGCATCTCCACCAGAAGCTCGAAAATCTTCTGGTGCGCCGGCAGGTGAAAATGCCCGGCCTCAATCTGGGAAATCGAGTCGTCGAGGACGGTCGATGAAAGGAGGACCGACCCCAGCAGCCCTTTCTCCGCGTCGAGGCTCTGCGGGAGCGACCTGTGAACATCCGGCAAATAACTAGCCGGTTTTTGTGAATAATCGCCTCTTTTCCCCCGGCCTTTTCCAGTCGGAGTCCCGTTTGTGGAAACGGGATTCTCCTCAGGGCGACCAGGAGATCCGGCGGGCATTCAGGTCAGGATTTTGAAGTCACCCTGCGGCGGGGTTTTTTATCGGAATCGTCTTCCGTTTCCTCGCGCTTGGGCGCGACGACCGGGGCGGTCACCTTGAGGTGCAAAGTGGCCGTGACATCGGGATGAAGCTTCACGCTCACCTCGTGCTCTCCGGTTTCCTTGATCGCCTTATCGAGGACGACCGCGTGCTTCGGAAGATCCGCGAGGTTCAGTTCGGAAGCGATCCGGTCGTGGATGTCCTTGGCCGTGACCGAACCGAAAGCCTTCCCGGTCTCGCCGGTTTCCAAGACAAAAGAAATTTTGAGCTTGTTGATTTTGGAGGCGAGTTCCTCGGCGGCATTCACCTCGCGTCCCTCGCGCTCGGCACGCTTGGCTTTCAGGTGGTTGATCTGGCGCAGCGAGTTTTTCGTCACCTCGAGGCCCTTGCCCTGCGGAAGAAGAAAATTCCGGGCGTATCCGCGGCGGACTTTGACGATATCGGCTTCCGCGCCGAGCGACGGGATGTTGGCTGTGAGAATAATTTCAGTGTGTGCCATAGGAATAAGAGATTTGGCGGGAGTGAGAAACTAGCAAGTCGCAGGGTCGTGTCAACCCTGCTCATTCAGAAATTCGCGCACCCGGGGCGGGGCGGTAACCGGCTTTTGCATTTCCCGCCCGGCGGCGGTGCGGTTAGTATGCCCGGTCGCAAGGGGAAGCCTATGGAATTCGCGAAAATCACCACGTCTGTTGTTCTGGCGGCCATCGCTCTGACAGCCTGCTCGAAGCCCGCCACGCCGAAGCCGGACGTCATCATTTTGCACAGCGGAAGGATCCGTGGGAATGTTTACCCTGTCGGCTTGCAGGACATTTCCCCCCTTCAATATTATCCGTATCTGGCCGGATATATCCGGAAAGTCCGGGAGGAGGCCAAAACGTCGGGAGCCGAGGTTTTTGTGGTCGATCTCGGCGATAGTCTGGGCGGCTCGTTTGCCGCCCATGTGACTGGCAGTCAAAACATGACCGCTTTTTTCAACGCGGCCGGATATGACGCGATCATGCTCAGCAATCTCGACGCTTCGGTGCCGGAGACGGCGATTCAGGCGCTTCAATGCAGGGTGCTCAGCCCGTTTCACAGCCCTGCCGGATCTCCCCCCATGCCGCCAGCGGGAGTGCGGCTGAACAAACGGGACACCACGCTTTTTCTCCTTTCGAACTTCTATGGCAACACGGACCCCTCGAGCCAGCCGGGACGTTTTCCGACCGGCTTCGGGAAGGTCAATGAGGGAGTAAGTCCGGTCCGCGACTATTCTGGGGTTCTGAAATCCCTCGGACCGAAACCAGAAAACTCGCTCACGGTATTCGGCTGGATGAAATTCGAACCCACCGACAACCCGCCGGAATCACTCCTCTCGAACCTCAGGCAATGGGGTGTGGACGCGGTTCTTGCACACCGGATCTATGGAAGCCGGGAGCGCGAAGCATGGCCGGCGAACGGCTTTGTGGACTGGAATCCGCCGGTGTCGCTGAACATCCTCCGAAACAACGGGGGCTTCGCCCTCGCCCGCCTGGACCTCGCCCGCGCGGGTTCGGGATGGAAGGTGCTGCGCCACGAACTCGTGCCGATGACCGCCAACAACACACCGGCGGATGAAAAAGCGGTGGCAGCGATCGATAAATTCACCGATGCGATCCGGGCGGCAGACTCCCCGCTCTGCGATCTCGCGGATCCCGTGGGAGCAGACCGCATCCTTGAGATTTACATGACTGCCCTGACTACCGTTTCCGGAACCGGTGCCGTGGCCTGTTCCGAGGAGTCGATCCGCTCCGATTGGAGGGCCGGAACGCTCCGCGCGAGTCAGGTTTTTAACAGCCTCCCGTGGAGCACCGGGCTCGTGCAAATGAACCTCTCGCCCGGTCAACTCCGCTCGCTGGCCGATACCAAAATCTTCCGCGTCGCAAAACGCACCGCTGAAGAAGGCCCGGTCTTGCTGACCACATCGCGTTTCCTCGGCCAGTTGATTGCCAAGCAACCGCAGATGCAAGGAGTCGAGATCGTGGAATTGCCCGGCACTTCCGAGTTTGATCTCTTTTGGGGCTATTTGAAAGCAAACCCCCGGGCTGTTGTCTCCGGGCTCGCCCCGGGTTGGAGTATTCTCGGAACTCAATGAATGGCTCCCCTTCCTTGCGGCTGATCCGGATTTGCGCCTGTGCCATCGTTCTGGCCGCAGTGGGCTCCATTCTGTTTGCAGTCCTCGGCCGACAGAAGGAGGCTCACATCCGGATCGCCGCCTCGCGAAACCTCCAGCAATGGGGGATCGCTCTCAATCTTTTCCTGATCGAGAACGACAACCGGCTGCCGGAGGTTGGAAAGATGCCGGTGGCCCGCTCGCAGGCAAATGCCTGGTTCAATGCCCTGCCGCTTTATCTCTCGGAAAAACCGCTTGCAGAAATCCCTCCCGGTGAACGCCCCCGGCCCGGCGTTCCCTCGCTGTGGATCCGCCCCGGCACCAAACCCGTCAACATCTGGGATCCGGAGGTCTATTTTTTCAATTACGGCATGAACCGGAACCTCCAGCCTGTTGATGGAAACCGCAGTTTCCGGATCAACGAAATTCCTTTTCCTGGCAACGTGGTTTTCTTAGCCCCGACCGAGGGCTACTCCTCCGACGCCGGACCCGAAAACGTGGTCTTCCACAAGACGAAGACCGCGCACATCCTGTTTTGTGACGGCCATGTCCAGCCCGTCACCCGCGCCAAACTTCTGGACCCGGCATCCCTGCCCGCAGCTGCCGCGGAAAAAGATGTCTCCTGGTTCCAGTATTGATCGAAAGCCCGGAAACCCAGCCGCTGAAGTGGCGGAAAAGAAGTTGATCTTGCATTGGCTGCGACTAATGTCCGAATCGCTTCGGGAAAAATTTACTATGGGATTTTTGAAAAGGATCGCACTTCTTCTGCTGCTCGTGTCGGCAGCCATTTGCTCCGCCGTCGCGGCGGAAAGCTTCATCATCGTGGACGCACAGACCGGTTTCATTCTCGGTTCCAAGGCCCGCGATGAAAAACTGCCGGTTGCGAGTCTCACCAAGATCGCCACGGCGGCAGTGGTCTTGGATTGGGCCAAGCTCAAGCAGGCCGACCTTTCCGTTCCCGTCCAAATTTCGCAGGCGGCGCTCAGCGCGGGAGGCGCGAACCCCGTCGGTCTCCAGGCCGGCGATTCCGTGAGCGTGCGCGATCTCATCTATTGCGCCCTGCTGGCTTCCGACAATGTCGCCGCCACCAGCCTGGCGGAATTTGTTGGAGCCCGGCTTCCGAACGCCTCCGGCCTCGATCCCGCCGGAAATTTTGTCTCCAACATGAACGCCCTGGCCCGCTCTCTCGGCATGCGCAGGACGCTGTTCCTGAACGCCTCGGGTTTCGACGGAGACGAGAAAAAGACGCTCCCGTTCTCAACGGCGGAAGACATGGCCCGCCTGACCCGCTACGCCTACGATGTGCCGGGGTTCCCGTTTTACGTCGCGCAAGCATCGCGGCAGATCCATGTGCTCCGGAATGGCGCGGACATGCCGCTTGATATTCAAAATACGAACGAGGCACTGGGCCGCAACGGCATCGACGGGGTCAAGACCGGCCGCACCCGCCGAGCCGGCGACTGCCTGATCCTCTCCTCGCACCGCGCCCCGGAATCCCGGAAGGAAGGGGAAACCGTCTTTATTACACCGCGCAGAATTATTGTCGTGATCCTGCGTTCGCCGGACCGTTTCAACGAAGGCCTTTCGATGATTCAACAGGGGTGGGGCCTCTACGATGCCTGGGCTGCAAAAGGAAGAAAAACCCCGAAATCCCAGTCGCTCTGAACCCGCTCATGGGTGAGAAACGAATCGGGATATTGACGAGCGGCGGCGACTGCCCGGGGCTGAACGCGGTTCTGCGCGGAGCCAGCCGCGCGGCGGACAAACTTGGCTGGCAACTCATCGGCTTCAAGGACGGGTTTGAGGGACTGCTTCCGCCCGGCGACTTCATGACCTTGGACCGGAGCGCGACTGCCGGCATCATGCACCTTGGGGGGACGATCCTCGGCACGGTGAACAAGGGCCATTTTGTAGCGAGAGCGGGTTCCGATGGCCATGCCACGATTCCTGCGGACATCATTCTCAAGGCCCGGCAGACATTCGACGACCTCGACCTCCATGCGCTCATCGTCATCGGCGGCGACGGCTCGCTGGCCACCGCCCTGCAACTGCATGAGGAAGGGTTCCCCGTTGTCGGGGTTCCAAAAACCATCGACAACGACCTCGAGGCCACCGCCAGGACATTCGGCTTTGACTCCGCGGTCGCGTGCGTGGCCGATGCGCTCGACCGGCTTCACACCACCGCCACCAGCCACAAACGGGTGATGGTCTTGGAAGTGATGGGCCGCCATGCCGGATGGATCGCATTGCACGGGGGACTCGCCGGCGGCGCGGATGTCATTCTCATTCCGGAGATTCCGTTTGAATTTGAAAAGGTCGCCGCTGAAGTGATGCGCCGCGACCGCGAAGGCGCGAAAAGCACGATGATCGTCGTGGCTGAAGGCGCCTCGCCAAAAGACGGCCGCCAGAAACGCCACCACACCGCGAGCGGCGAACACCGGCTCGGCGGGATCGCCGAGATCGTCGGCCGCGAGATCAGCGAGAGGACCGGTAAAGAAGTCCGCACCTGCGTCCTGGGCCACCTCCAGCGCGGCGGGGCCCCGACCACGCTCGACCGGATCCTCGGAACCGGGTTCGGAGTCAAAGCGATCCAGCTTGTCCTCGATGGAAAATTCGGCTCGATGGTCAGCTACCAGAACTACGTCACGATGGACGTCCCGATTTCCCATGCCGTTCACAAACTCCGCCGCGTCAGCCCCGACTGCCAGATGGTCGGAACCGCCCGCGCCGTGGACATTTCCTTCGGCGACTGAATTCAACCCGCACAACAAATGGACACATCATCACAACTCAGAGCAACCATCCGCGACATCCCCGACTTTCCGAAACCGGGGATCCTTTTCCGCGACATCGCGCCGGTCTTGGCGGACGCACGGCTTTTCCGCGCCGCCATCGGAGAGTTCGCAAAGATCTGCCGCGCGTCAAAAGCGGTAAAAATCGCGGGGATCGATGCGCGGGGGTTTCTCTTCGGTGCGACCGTCGCCTACGAGCTGGGCCTCGGGTTCGTGCCGGTGCGCAAGAAGGGCAAGCTCCCGTTCCACACGATTACGCAATCCTACGATCTCGAATACGGCAGCTCGGAGGTGGAGATCCATACCGATGCACTCGAAAAAGGTGAAAAAGTCGCGCTGATCGACGACCTCCTCGCCACCGGTGGCACCGCGGGAGCAGCGATCAAGCTGATCAACCAGTCCGGCGCCCAGGTCGTCGCCGCCGCCTTCCTCATCGAGCTCGCCGCCCTCGGTGGCCGCAAGGCTCTCGGCGACGTCCCCGTCACTGCGATCGTCACCTACGCCTGAGTCAATTTTCCTGCGGCGTAGAGCGAGACGACGCCGAAACACATTTTGAGCGGGAGCTCGCAGTGGAACCCGCGGCTTTCGATGAGTGCGGACATGCCGGAGCCGCGCGGGAATGCCTCGATCGATTCGCCGAGGTATTTGTAAGCTTCGGCGTGCCCGGTCGTCCAACCCGCGATGCGCGGCAGGACATGGTGGAGATAAGCCCGGTAAATTTCGCGGAGAGGCCCGCGGGGCGGAAGAGAAAAATCGAGCACGACGAGCAGGCCGCCCGGGCGTAGCACGCGGTGCATTTCAGAAAGCGCCATTTCCCAGGACGCCATGTTCCGGAGCCCGAACGCCACGGTCACTGCATCGAATGTCGCATCACGAAATGGCAGAGCCAGCCCGTCGGCTTGGACCAGCCGCGGCACCATCTTCCGCCGCGCCTCCTCGAGCATCGGAAGGCAGAAATCCGCCCCGACGACCTGTGCGGACGGACAGGCTTTCTGCAAGGAGATCGCCAGGTCGCCGCTCCCGGTCGCGAGGTCGAGAACGCGCGATGGCCGGGAAGCCGCGACAAGCAGCGAGACGCGCCGTCGCCAGAGGAAATCGAGGCCGCCGCTCAGCAGATGGTTCGCAAAATCATACCGCCCCGCGATCGACGAAAAGGTCTTCTGAACGAACTCTTGTTGTGACTGCGGGTGAGGCACGGATTTCCCGGGAAAAAATGGTGCTCACGAGAGGATTCGAACCTCCAAGGGTTACCCCATACGGTCCTGAGCCGTACGCGTCTGCCAGTTCCGCCACGTGAGCGACGAAGAGGAAGTATCTCCCGATCAGCCCGTCAAGTAAACCCGAAAAAAATTGATTCCCGGAGGATTTTCGAGCGAACTCGTGCCCATGATCGATTCCGAGGACCACGAAGAAGCGGAGGTGGATTTTATCCCGGAGGATTTTCCAACCGCTTCCGGGCCGGCACTCGTCCTCCTTCTTGGCGCGGTGGTCGTGGGGATTCTCACCGGGCTCGTCGGCATCGCGTTTCTTGTCCTGCTGCGGAAGGGCGATGCGCTCCGCGAGGTCCTGACTGCCTCGCTCCACACATGGCCGCCATTTCTCGGGTGGCTGGCCCTGTCCGCACTCGTCTCCGGAGCAGTCGCCGCCGCCGCCTGGATGGTCGAACGGTTTGCCCCCACGGCCAAAGGGAGCGGCGTCCCCTATGTCGAAAAAATCCTCCGGGGTAACGGGCAACCGCACCATGCGTGGGTCCTCCCGGTCAAATTCCTCGGCGGCTGGCTGGCGTTGTCGGCCGGGCTTGTCCTCGGACGGGAGGGCCCGCTGGTCCAGATGGGCGCGGTTATCGGGGAAAAGGTCGGACGCCATTTCCCCGGATTGAGGGGCGCATGGAAATCCCTCATGGCCGCCGGTGCGGGAGCCGGCCTCGCCACAGCTTTCAACGCCCCGGTCGGCGGGACGATATTTGTTTTGGAGGAAGTCTTTCGCAAGATCACCCCGCAGACATTTATCCTTACCGCCACCGCGGCTTCGGTCTCCGTCTATCTTCAGCGGGCGGTCTTTCACATGCCGCAGGACTACTCGGTCCCGGTCATTCCCGATGCCCCGGCTCAGGCGGTCTGGTTGTTTTTTCTTTTCGGGACGGCCATCGGAATCCTCGGTGTGCTCTACAACCGGCTGCTTCTCGGACTGCTGGCATTCGGCGGGAGGCTGGGCAAAATCCCGGTTCCGCTACGCGCCGCGGTCATTGGCTTCCTGATGGGATCGGTCGCATGGTTTGCGCCGAGGTGGGTCGGCGGTGGCGACGATATCACGCAGTCGATCCTGGCCAGCCGCTCGGAGGTCTGGCTCCTCCTCGGCATCGCATGCCTCCGGTTTGTCATCGGACCGCTCTCGTATTCGGCCGGCACGCCCGGCGGGCTCTTCGCCCCGGTTATCGCGCTGGGTGCCATCGTCGGCGCGGCTGCGGGCACACTCAATCACGCCCTGCTCCCCGAGGTTGTCCCCTCGCCACTGGCTTTCGCGGTCGCGGGCATGGCCGCGTTTTTCACCGCCACGATCCGAGCCCCGCTCACCGGCATCGTCATCTGCCTCGAAATGACCGGCTGCTACTCGCTGTTCTTCCCTATGCTCGCGACCTGCCTCGGCGCCTACCTCATCCCCACACTTCTCAGAGACGCGCCGATCTACGACGCCCTTGCCGCGCGGGGGGCGAGGAACAAATCATAAAAATTTGGCAGGGCTGAAAATATCGGGTAAATGGAACGCATGGTTCCGCAGGAAGATCTTCAGCGCCCGGTCCTCGAGTTTTGCTCGACGGATTTTTCGGTGCTGGACGAGAACCTGACGGCCGGCGAGGCGATCGAGTCGTTGCGGGCGCGCGGGCTGAGGGACCAGATCGTCTATTTTTACGTAACGAATGCCGAGGGGAAGCTGGCCGGGGTCCTGCCCGCGAAGCGGCTGCTCACCGATCCCGTGGACACGCCGGTCGCCTCGGCAATGATCCGGAGGGTCGTTGCCATCCCGTCGAAGGCGACCCTCCTCGATGCCTGCGAGTTTTTTGTCCTCCACAATTTCCTCGCGTTCCCGGTCGTGGATGCGGGCGGAAAGATCGTGGGCGTGCTCGATGTCCGCGTGTTCACCGGCGAGGTGCTCGATTTGGCCGAGCGGGAGCAGATGAAGGACCTTTTCCAGTCGCTGGGCTTCCGGGTGTCCGCCCTGCGCAGCGCCTCGGCATTGGGGGCGTTCGCGCTGCGGTTCCCTTGGCTGCTTGCCACCATCGCCGGCGGCACGCTCTGCGCGCTCCTGGCCGGGGCGTTCGCGGAAACCCTCGAGCAGCGGATCGTGCTCGCATTTTTTCTCACGATGGTCCTCGGGCTGGGCGAGAGCGTGAGCGCCCAGTCGGTCGTCGTAACCCTCCAGGCGATGCACCGCTCGAAGCCGACCTTGGCGTGGCTGCTCAAAACCCTCGGCAAGGAATTCCTCACCGCGGGCCTTCTCGGTGCCGCCTGCGGACTGATCGTCGGACTGATCGTCGCGTTCTGGAAACACGATTTCCCCGCGTCGCTGGCGATCGGAACAAGCATCTGGCTGTCCACGATCACCTCCTGCCTGATCGGTGTCCTCATCCCGGCGGGGGCACGCGCCCTGAAGCTGGATCCCCGGATCGCCGCCGGCCCGCTCGCGCTCGCGCTCGCCGACATCTGCACGCTCGCACTCTATTTTGGCCTCGCCAATTTCATTCTCCTGCACTTACCGTAGAAGGTTCCATTTATTCTTTTCCATGAAAACCAAACGAGCCACGAAACCTTCCGCCAAACCCGCTCCGGAGCGCGGGAAAGTTATCAACGGGGCGGAGATCCTCGTCGAATGCCTTGAGCGCGAGGGAGTGGATGTCATTTTCGCCTACCCGGGCGGGTGCTCGATGCCGCTGCACCAGGCCCTGACAAAAACCAAAAAGATCCGCACGATCCTCCCCCGCCACGAGCAGGGTGGGGTATTCGCCGCGGAGGGCTACGCGCGCGTGACCGGCAAAGCCGGCGTCTGCATGGCGACCTCCGGCCCCGGCGCGACCAACCTCGTGACCGGCATCGCGGATGCCTACATGGATTCCATCCCGCTGGTGGCGATCACCGGCCAAGTTCCGCAGGACATGATCGGCCGCGGGGCGTTCCAAGAGACCGACGTGTTCGGCGTGACGCTCCCGATGGTGAAGCACAGCTACCTCGTGTGGGACATCAACGAGATCCCGCGCATCGTCAAGGAGGCGTTCTATATCGCGCAATCCGGGCGGCCCGGCCCGGTGCTGATCGACATCCCGAAAAACATCCAGAACCAGACCGCGCAGCCGGTTTTTCCGAAGTCGGTGAACCTGCGCGGATACAATCCGGACAAGAAAGCGGACGACGTGGCATTGCACGAGGTGCTCGGCATGCTCGAGCACGCGAAACGGCCGATGATTTATTGCGGTGGCGGTGTGATCTCGGGCGAAGCCTCGGCCGAGCTGCTGGAATTCGCGGAACGCGCCCAGATCCCCGTGGCCACAACTCTCATGGGCATCGGCTGTTTTCCGGAAACCCACGCGCTCTCGCTCAAATGGCTCGGCATGCACGGCACGGTTTACGCCAACAACGCGGTGAACGAGGCGGATATCCTCCTCGCCATCGGCGTGCGCTTCGACGACCGCGTAACAGGCAAGGTCGAGAAATTCTGCGAGCACGGGACGATTGTCCACATCGACATCGACAACTCGGAAATCAACAAGAATAAGCTCGTTCGCCTGCCGATCCTCAGCGATTTGAAATACGCGCTCGGCCGCCTGAACAAGACGCTCGAAAAGGCCGGATTTAAGCGCCTCGCCAAAGGCCACGGACGCTACGCCGACTGGTATCGCCAGATCGCCAAGTGGAAAGCGGCCAACCCTCTCAGCTATAAGGATACGCCGGATGCCATCCAGCCGCAGCACGTGATCCGGGAACTCTACGACCTCACGAAGGGCGATGCCATCATCACCACCGGCGTGGGCCAGCACCAGATGTGGGCGGGGCAGTTCTACGATTTCACCAAGCCCCGCACGTTTGTCACCTCGGCCGGCCTCGGTTCGATGGGCTTCGGATATCCCGCCGCGGTGGGAGCCAAGGTCGCGCGTCCTGACAAGGAAGTCATCGACATCGACGGCGATGGATCGTTCCTCATGAACGTGCAGGAACTCGCCACCGCACACATCGAAGGCATTGCCGCCAAGGCGATCATCCTGAACAACCAGCATCTCGGTATGGTGGTGCAGTGGGAGGACCGCTTCCATGGTGGAAACCGCGGCCACACATTCCTCGGCGACCCGAAGGACCTCAAGCGGATCTACCCAGACTACGTGCAGATCTGCAAGGGCTTTGGCGTCACCTGCGAGCGCGTGATCCACAAAAAAGACCTGCGCGCCGCCATCGGGCGCCTGCTCGCCTCGAAGGAAGTTTACGTCCTCGACGTGATGACCCCCTACACCGAGCACGTGCTCCCGATGATCCCTTCGGGCAGGACTTACAAGGACATCATCACCGAGTAGCCGGAGCAAAAGCAGCGCCGAAGGATTATCCACCACGCCGGTTGGCAGCGGGGTGATTTTTTGATGGAATGCTGACATGCCTGCGAAGCCACCGGCCATCGTCCTGCACACCGGGAAAATCCCGCTCCCGCAGGCGGTGGCCGCGCACCTGCGATCGCAGGCCGAAAAATCTTTCGATCACATCCTGGTGGTTCTTCCCACAATCGAGGCCGGACGCCGTGTGATCGATGCCCTGCTGGGTGACGACACCGTTATTTTTCCGCCGCGGTTCGCGACTCCACTAACCTTGGTTCCATTCGGCGAAGGCGAAGGCGTGGCCACTACGCCCCAGGCTCATATGGCATGGCATGCGACTTTGTCCGACGCAAAGGACTGCCCGCTCACGTTCGGCGACCATCCCGGAACCAAGCTCGCCGCTAGCTTTGTCACGCTCACCCGCGATCTGGCCGCGGGCGCGTTAAACATCCCGGCCGCAGCCAAAATTCTCTCCGCACGTGATCCCCGATGGGAAGAATGGCCGGCGCTTTGGAAATCCTACATGGCACGGCTGTCCTCGGCCGGCCTTCGCTGCCCGGCAGAGGTTCAGATCGAGGCTGCGGAGAATTTCAACCCGCCTGCCGGGATCACGAAGATCCTCGTCGCCGGCGTGGCGGATTTGCCGCCGCTGGCCATACGCGCGATCCGAGCTTCCGACACTGAGATTCTCATCCACGCGCCGTGCCTTGATGGAAAAGGTTTTGACGAGTTCGGGCGGGCGCTCCCGGAATTCTGGTCGCGTGCTCCCCTGCCCGTCGGCGACGCGCAGATCCAGGTCGTCAGCGATCCGGCGCACCTTGGCAGGACGGTTGTCGGGATCGATTCGACTTCCCGCATCGCGGTCTTCTCCGGCGAAGCGGGCCTCTCGGCGGACATTGCCTGCGCGCTCGAGGAGTCGGGGCGCGAGGGGTTCATGCCCGAGGGGAACCCGCTGAACCGCCATCCGGTCACGCGCCTTGCAATGCTCATCGCGAGCCTGCCGGGCGACGGATCGTGGGCGCATCTCGAAGCGCTGATTTTTCATCCGGATTTTTCCGCGTGCATCAAAACCATCCTCCCGAGGGAAGCACACGATGGCTGGAACCGGCTCGGGGCGCTCACGTTTTGCGCAGGCCTGGAAGAGGTTTTTGCGCGGCTTCGCCAGAGCCGTTCGAGCGATGACGAAAAGACCAGAACTCATCTACTCAAAACGTTCTCGCCTCTTCTGGAGAAGCTGCTGGACCTGAGACAATCCATGTCCTCTCCCCATGCCGCGGCCGCGCTGCGCGGGATTCTGTCCGACATCTACGGCCCGCGCGACATGGGTCGCCGTCCCGGAGACAAGGAGGCCGCAAAAGCTGTCATCACCCTGCTCGACGAAATCTCGGCATTTCCGGCGCTCGCCCGGATCGATGCCGCTGCCTTGTTGTCGATGCTGGAGGCCGTGCCGGGAACGTGGACGCCGCCGCGCGAACCCGGAGCGATTGAAATCGAAGGCTGGCTCGAACTAGCCGGAGAAGATGCCCCGGCAGTCGTTCTGGCAGGGCTGAACGAGGGCCTGCTTCCGACAAAGAGGCGCGTGGATGCACTCCTGCCGGATGCCGCCCGCACCGCTCTCGGCTTGGATGATGCGGTTTCGAGGCATGCCCGGGACGCCTCAATCCTGCACGCGGCGCTCGTGGTGAGAGAGCCGCAAAACGTCCACATCCTCTCGCTCCAACAGGCCGCCGACGGGAGCCCGCTCAAGCCATCGCGACTCCTGCACCGGGTGCCGGACAAGGATCTTCCTCAACGTGTCAGAAATCTCGTCCGTGCTCTCTCCGCGCGGGCCGAGCTTCCGCCGGTGAGGTTTACCGATGAGCCGCTGCGGATCGCCCGGTCAGCGGAGCCCGCCCACTCGCTCAGCGTCACGGCATTTAGGTCCCACCTTGCCTGCCCGCTGAGGTGTTACCTTTCCAATCGCTTGGGATTTTCAGCGCCCCGGACCGGAACCCCGAGCCTCGGCGCCGATGTGTTCGGGAGCTGGATCCACGATGTTCTCAAACAACTCGGCACCGACCCGGTTCTCGCCATATCGCGGAATGCGGACGAAATCCGCTCGTGGCTCACCGCCCGCTGGGACGCGCTATTTCTGGGGCTCGAACACGATGTGACACTCATGCTGCAGCGCGAGTCGGGACGTCTGCGGCTCGAGGAATTTGCCACGGCCCAGGCCACCATGCGCGCGGAGGGCTGGAGGACCGAGCTTGTGGAATGGAAGTTTTCTGACATCACCCCGCCCGGATGGCCGCTCGCCCTGCGCGGGAGGATTGACCGCGTGAATGTGCGCGACGGGGCGATCCTGCTCATCGACTACAAGACCGGCGGGCTGAAGAAAAATTCCAATCCCGCCCGCGCGGCCCACGTGCGGCGCGCCCGCCCGCCGGGGCTGTTCGGGGTCAAACCGGACTATGCGATTCTCGGCAACGACGTCTGGTGCGACCTGCAACTCCCGCTCTATGCCATGGCCGTTTCTCTGGCCAAGCCGATCGAGATCCCGGAGGAAATCCGGCTCGCGTATTTTCTCCTCGCCGACGATGTCGCGGAAACCGGCCTCTACGAATGGGCCGATGCCGACATGGAAAGCGCCCGTCGCTGCGCGCTGGGGGTGGCGCAGGAGGTGGCCTCCGATGCCGTCCTCGACTGGATCGCCGCGAAGGATTTTAGCCGGTTCGCGGTCGATCCGGATCACGACGATTTCGAGGCTCTTGCGCTCTCGCATTTCATCGAGGAAGGGGCGCTCGTCGTATGAAAACCCCGCACCTCCGCATCCGCGCCTCGGCTGGGACTGGAAAAACATTCCGGCTCACCGACCGGATCGTCGAACTCCTCCTCCTCGGCGCCGAGCCGGGAAAGATCATCGCCCTCACATTCACGCGAAAAGCGGCGGGCGAATTTCTGGTGAAGACCCTGCGGAAGCTGGCCGACCTCTCGTCAGACAAGGAACAGGTCGCCGCGTTTTGCGCGCGCCGAGGGATCACAAAAAAACTTGCGCCGGAGGATTTTCTACCGCTTCTACGCAAGCTTGCCGACTCGCTCGATAAAATCGAGTTCGGGACGCTCGACAGCTTTTTTTACCGGGTCGTCGCTGCCTTCGGAGCCCCGCTGGGCCTGGGCGCGTCGCCTCGGCTCCTTGATGAAACCTCGGCCACACGGGAGGAGCAGGAAATCCTGAGGCGCGTCGCGGACGGACTCGCTCCGCTCGATCTGGTATCCGAACTCGTGAGAGGCCCGGCGCGCGCGAAGCTCAACCCGCTCGCTCCGGATTTTGAAATCCTCGCCCGCATCGAATCGCTTTACGCGCTTCACCCCGAGGCCGCAGCCTGGGGGGACGAGGTCGCCATCTGGGGCCGCGCCGGCTGCCCGTGGAAAAAGTTTGAGGCCCCGGAGGATTTGTCCGAATGCGCGGAGAGAATAGCCGAGGCGATCGCCCAGCTCAACGCGCTCCGTCCGGGATTTGGGAAGCTCGGGGTTGTTGCCGAACAGTTGCTGGCCGCGAGCGAAAATCTCCTCGCCGGAAATCAGGTCACCGTGGAATACCGGAACAAGGAAATCACGCTGACGATCCTCGAACGCACGCTGGCGCTGCAGGCGGTCGGGGCCTGCCTATGGCGGGCAATCGCTCCCCGGCTGGTCCAATCGCGGCGCTGGCTGCAGATGGCGCGGGCCTTGCGCGACGCACGCGACCGCAGGCTCGTCAGCGAAGGCACGCTGAGGTTCGCGGATCTGCCGGTCCTGCTGTCGCGGATCACGGAGTCCGGGATCGGGCCCGGGGAGTTGCAGTTCCGCCTCGACGGATGGTTCGATCACTGGCTGCTCGACGAGTTCCAGGACACGAGCCGGATCCAGTGGCGCGCGATCCAGCCGTTGCTCGACGAGGTTCTGCAGGACGCATCCGGGACAAGGTCGTTTTTCTATGTCGGCGATGTGAAGCAATCGATCTACGGATTCCGCGACGGCGACCCCACGCTCTTCGGGGAAATTTTTGACCACTACACACGGCATGCGCCCGACCACATCACTGAGGAATCGCTCGGGGAATCGCGGCGGTCTTCGAGGGAAGTCATCGAACTCGTCGGCCGCACATTCGACCCGAATTCGCTCACGTCCGCCGGACTGCAGGAACAGGTCGTCGAGCGCTGGAAGCAGGCATGGACTGAGCACACTGCCCACGAGAGCAATCCCTCGCCGGGATTTATCCACCAGATCATCTGCGACCAGGAAGATACCTATGCCCGGGTTTCCGAAATCGTGCGTTCGTCGGCGATCCTCGACCGTCTGCCGCTCACCATCGCTGTCCTGGTGCGAACCAACGACCAGGCCCGCGAGGCCGTCGGCGAACTCGGCCGCCTCGGAATCCCGGCAACGACGGAATCGAATCCGCACATCGCCACCGACAACCCGCACGGCGTCGCGGTTCTCATGGCCGCCCGTCTCGTTGCCGATCCCTCGGATGACTTCGCGCGCCAGGCGCTGGGGCAGTTTTCAGTGTTCAGTGATTTGGTGTCCACCGAGGAAGCGCTGCAACTTTTCCATCTTCAAGGCGCGCAGGGCATGGTGCATGAGTGGTTGAAAAAACTTCCCATCACTTCGCGGCACTCCTCGCTGCGCCGGGCCGCGCGGGAGTTCGACGACAACGTGCAGGGTTCGCCCCGCGAATTTGCGGAGTTCCTTGCCGAATACGCCGACCCGACATCCGCGCGGCCCGGAACCGTCCAGATCATGACGATCCACAAAGCCAAGGGCCTCGAATTCGATCTGGTCTTTCTCCCGCTGCCCAAGGACACGCGGATGGACAAGCGGCATTCCGACGCGCCGTATTGCTCGGACGGCGACCCCGCCTGGGTGCTCCAACTCCCCGCCGAGAACCTCTGCGCAGCCGATCCGGTCCTGCGGTCCGCCGGCGAACGCCTCCGCGAATCCGCCGCCTTCGACAGCCTCTGCGCGCTCTACGTCGCGGAAACGCGCGCCAAGCGCGCGCTGGTCATCCTCAGCCAGTCAGCCAAAGCGACAAAATGGTCAACCTGAAGCCTGCCGCCTCGGGCATCGCCTTTTTTCGCCCTACGCGATGCGTTCGAGGAGGAAGGGCTTGAGGTCGGCGATGGCGACGCGTTCCTGCTGCATGGAATCGCGGTGGCGCATCGTGACGGTGCCTTGTTTTTCCGGGCCGTTTTCTCCGACGGTGTCGAAGTCGACTGTGATGCAGAACGGCGTGCCGGCTTCATCCTGGCGGCGGTAGCGGCGGCCGATGGCACCGGATTCGTCGTAGAAGACGTTCATGTCCCCGCGGAGCGCCTGGACGATCGAGCGGGCGGCCTCGACGAGGGCGGGCTTGTTTTTCAGGAGCGGGAAGACGCCGCATTTGATCGGGGCCATGCGAGGGTGGAAGCGCATGACATTGCGGGTTTCGGATTTACCCTTGTCGTCGGTGACCGTCTCCTCGGCGAACGCCTCGCAGAGCAGGGCCAGCACGGTGCGGTCGGCACCGGCGCTGGGTTCGACGACGTGGGGCACGAAACGTTCTTTCGTCACCTCGTCGTAGTAGTCGAGCGGCTTGCCGCTGTGCTCGATGTGCTTTGAAAGATCGTAATCCGTCCGGTAGGCGACGCCTTCGAGCTCGCTGACGCCGAACGGGAACTCGTATTCGAGGTCGTAGGTTTTTTTCGAGTAAAACGCGCGGTCGCCGTCCGGGATGTCGTTGATGTGGATCTTCGAGCGGGGGATGCCGATGTCCTCGTAGAATTTCAGCCGCTCTTCGAGCCAGTAGTCGGTGAGCTTGAGGCCGTCCTCCGGGCGGCAGAAATATTCGATTTCCATCTGCTCGAACTCGCGCGAGCGGAAGATGTAGTTGCGCGGGTTGATCTCGTTGCGGAACGCCTTGCCGATCTGGGCGATCCCGAACGGGAGCTTCTGGCGCGAGGTGTCTAGGACGTTGCGGAACTGGACGAACATCGCCTGCGCGGTCTCGGGACGGAGATAAACGAGGTTGTCGTCGCTCTCGACCGGGCCGGCGTAGCTCTTGAACATGAGGTTGAACGCGCGCGGCTCGGTGAGGTCACGGCTGCCGCAATTCGGGCAGTATTTCGTGCCGTCCTTTTCCGGGAGCTGGTCTGCGCGGTGGCGGGTCTTGCACGCGCGGCAGTCCACCATCGGATCGGAAAATGTCTCCTCGTGGCCGGACGCCTTCCAGACCGCACGGTTCATGATGATCGCGCCGTCCATGCCCTCCATGTCGTCGCGCTCGCGGACGTTGCGTTTCCACCAGAAGTCCTTGAGGTTTCTCTTCAGCTCGACGCCGAGCGGGCCGTAATCCCAGAAACCGTTGAGCCCGCCGTAGATTTCGGAGGATTGAAAAATGAAACCACGCCTCTTGCAGAGGCTCACAATTTTTTCCATGCGCTGAGAAGACTCGTCTTTGGCCATAATAGGAACCGCCCATCAAACCCGACCGCCGCCAGATCGTCAACGCAGCAGTCGGGCCTACCCTTGGATAGCCAGCATCCCCACAATCTGGCCGGCAGAGTTTTCAACCACCACGGGAACGAGCGGAGAGATCGACGCCATGGCGGCAGTGAGCGGGACATCTCCCCTGATTCTGGCCACCGGCTGCGCCAGGTCGTCGACGGAACGGGCACCGAAACCGTCGGCCATGGCTTTATCCAACAAGGGAACACTCACGATTCCGATGGCGCGAAGTTGCTGGTCCACAACCGGAAAAATCCCCTGATGGCCCGCCCGGGCGAACGTCAGCGCGCGAGCGACCGGCGTGCCGGTCGGAATCGCGGAATAGCTGGAAAACATCACGTCCGAAACTTTACGGTTGCCGGCCCCGGAGCGGAACCGCGCGTAGGCGAGCTCCTGCTGGGCGCCGACAAAGACGAACATCGCGATAAAGAGCAGCATGGTCGGCCCCCCGGTGAAACTCCACACGGCGAAACCCACAGCCAGCACCTGGCCGACGCGGGCCGCGATCAGGGTGGCCTGCGTGTGGTCCATCACCATCGCAAGCAGCGCGCGCAGGACCCTGCCGCCATCCATCGGAAAGGCGGGGATGGCATTGAAGGCCACCAGCATGACATTCATGTAGAGAAGGTTCTCGAGCAGGCCTCCTCCCCGGTCGATGTCGGTGAGGTCCGACATCCGAACTTTTACGGCAAGAAAGGCGACGAGCACCAGGGCGATCGCAACGTTGACGGCAGGTCCCGCGATAGCAACCACAAGTTCCTGCACCGGCTTGTCAGGCATGCGCTCCAGCCGGGCGACCCCCCCGATTGGTAGCAGCGTGATATCCGGGGTGCGGATCCCGTAGGCGCGCGCCGCGAAGGCGTGGCCGAACTCATGAAGGAGCACGCAGAGAAAGAGAAGCAGCGTAAACCCCACCCCTTCAAT
>Ga0194054_10000336_pt1 | contig 24268 bp, 20 predicted proteins | sample SepL2210m_MetaG_FD_163628 | JGI IMG/M metagenome (GOLD analysis project Ga0194054, IMG submission 163628) | Anoxic zone freshwater microbial communities from boreal shield lake in IISD Experimental Lakes Area, Ontario, Canada - Sep2016-L227-10m | ecosystem: Environmental > Aquatic > Freshwater... | reverse complement strand
GGAATCGCGTCAGCGTCCCGCTCGACCAGTCGGTATCGAAGGCGAGCGCCCGCAGGTTTTTTCCGGCCAGCCAGTCGGCCAGGTTGATCAAAAAAAAGGATTTCCCGACCCCTCCTTTCGAGGTGGCGGTGATGATGATCCGGCGGCTGACCGGCCGTTCGACAAACGCCTTGCGGGCGGTCGGGGAAGGAAGCACCGGCGGGTAGTCGCTCTGCTGCGGCCGGGCGTGTTCGCGCGTGGAAAAACGTCCGAAACCTTCCGGCCCGGAACTGCGCGCAGGCTGCCCCCTCAAGGGATCGCCCATGGAAAAACTTTTTTCAAAGCTCATGGGATCCACCTGCTCGCGAATTGGCTTGTCATCATAGTTCTCCCTCCTGCGACTCCGGAAAAAATCGTCCGAACCGTGGGAAATCCAACATGTGCCGCGGCAGGAAACGGGAATTTTTTCAGGGGCGAATTTGGCACAAATTGCGACCGGTTGCAAGACAGCATATTCCCTCCGCCCACTCGAGGACAAGGTTTTTTGTCCGCCGCACGCCTGCATTTTGCCGCTTCCGCACGACGTTCGCGCGGGCGGAACCTCAAAAAACCTTGGGCTCGCCCTCCTGAAGAAAGCAAACCCGATCGGCGAGGCGGAGGGCTTCCGCGCATTCCATGAGCCGCTGCGGAGGTTCGTGAAGAGGTTCGTAGCTGAGGCGGAACGTGCCGAAGTGCATCGGGATCATCGTGCGGGCGTTCAGTGCCACGAACGCCTTGAGCGCTTGCTCCGGGTTCATGTGGACATCGCGCTTGGTCGGCGCGTCGTAGGCGCCGATCGGCAGGAGGGCGATCTCGACCGGGAGGCGCTCGCCGATTTCTTTGAACCCGTCAAAATACGCGCTGTCCCCGCAGTGGAAAACCGAACGCCCGGCATACTCGACATGGAACCCGCCGAACCCGCGGTGGTTGTCGTGGAGGATGCGGGCCCCCCAGTGCCGCGCGGGGGTGAGCGTGATTTTCAGCGACCCGAATTCGAAGGCCTCCCAGCAGCGGAGCTCCTGCACATGGTGGAAGCCGAGCCCGCTGACGAGCCCGCCGACATGCTCGGGCACGATGACCGGCTGGTCGCTTGCCACCGCGCGGAGCGTCTTGCGGTCGAGGTGGTCGAAGTGCGCGTGCGTGACAAGAACCAGATCGATCGCGGGCAGGTCGCGGATCTCGAGGCCGGGCTGCCGGATCCGCTTCACGACCTTCAGCCATTTCGCCCAGTTCGGATCCACGAGGATGCTGTGCTCCGGCGTCTGGATGAGGAACGACGCGTGCCCGATCCATGTGAGCGCAATCTGCCCGGCGGCCAGCTCCGGGAAAACCGGCTTGAGCTTCCTTCCCTGCCGCTTCGTGAAAAGCGACGGAATAATCACCTCGGCGAGAAAATTCCTTTTGTGCCACCCCTCGCCGAGCTTCATGTCCACGTGGTGCTCGGGGCGGCGGGCTTTTCTTTTTGCGAGGAGGCGGTGAACCATTGCTTTATCAGATCCTGCCAGCGGCCCGGCTGCCTTGCCGAGGTTTTTCGTAAAAACAAGGAGAAAACAAGGGGCCAGTCAAGAATGGTGCTAACTTAAAAGTGGTTTGGCATGTAGAAGCGGCAAGATGCCGCTTCTGCGTTGGCTTAAGTTAGTGATAGTGCCATGCGAGACCCTTTCCTGACCCCTGGAGATCTATTCCAATCGGAGGTTGATGCCTCCACAACCAACACGTAGAATCCCAAACATACCCGCATTTCATAGCTTGTTTTAGCTCCTGTCGGTTCGAAAATGGATCCTGCCCCAGATCAGGAAAATCATATATCTGCTGCTCATCATGCTTAACATAAAAGTCACCGCGCTCGCGGAATCTCACTGCCTCACTCCGAAAAATCTTCCGGAGACCTGCTATCTTTTTTCCTACTTCGTGGACAATGGCCAGGACGGCCTGCGCCTCGCTTGGAGCCGGGACGGGCTCAAGTGGCAGGCTTTGAAACACGGGGAAAGCTTTCTCCAACCCAAGGTCGGCAGGGAGAAAATCATGCGCGACCCGTGCATCGCCCAAGGGCCGGCCGGCACCTTTCACATGGTCTGGACGGATAGCTGGGAAAGCCAGACGATCGGATACGCCTCGTCCAAGGATCTCCTCACTTGGAGCGAGCAGAGGGACCTCGCCGTGATGAAGGATGAGCCCGCGGCGAAAAACTGCTGGGCACCCGAGATCGTTTACGACGCGGAGCAGAAAGGCTTCATCATCTTCTGGGCCTCGACGATTCCGGGGCGGTTTCCCGAGACCGAGTTCGGGGGCAAGAACGACCACAACCACCGCATCTACGGCACCGCCACGCGGGATTTTAAAACCTTTACGCCCACGAAACTTTTCTTTGATCCCGGTTTCAACTGCATCGACGCGACGATCCTTCCGCTGCACGGGAAGTTTTTTATGTTCTTCAAGGACGAAAACAAGCTGCCCTCGCCGATGAAGAATCTGCGTCTTGCCGTGGCGGATCGTATCTCAGGTCCATACCTCCTCCAGGCCGATCCGATCAACCCGCCCGGAAGCTGGGTCGAAGGTCCTTCTGCTCTCCAAGTGGGTGACACCACATATCTCTATTTCGATGCTTACACAAAGGGTTGCTACAGCGCGCTGCGATCTCGCGACCTGAAGACCTGGGAGGACGTCACTCCGCAACTGGATTTTCCGAAAGGCACAAGACATGGCACCGCCTTCCCGGTGAAGTCCGGGATATTGAAACGCCTCCTCGACGACGACAATAAGCCCGGCCGCTGAGATCCCCGGCCACGCGCCTCATTCCATCTCTTGCGAACGGGGTTAGTCCCAAACCGTCACGTAAGATCGAGTCTAAAGAAAAACGTTCCGTGTTCCTCTCTCGCGCCTGGCTCCGACGGGCATGAAGCGGAATTCTGAAAGTGTTTCGTTCTCGATGTTCTCTCGATGATGCCCCGGCGCTCGCAGCCTCATGGGAAGCCGTTCCCCGTTCCTTTTCCTTCTCTTGCGTGACGGATTTGGATTTTTCCCTGCTTGTTTTTCCACGGGCGCACCGCCGCCCCCGCCTGCCGAAAGGCTCGCCATCCGCAAAACCCCATCTCGCACGCCATCCAAATCATTTACAAATAATGTATCACCTGGGACATTATTTGTGAATTTCATGATAGGGAGCAAGCAGACGTCTGCCTGCAAAATGAGCCATCCACAATAATCCCCCCAGTAGATTCATCTGGATGGCATACAAAAATTGTCCCATGTGGGACATTATTTGTGAACATCCCTGGCGGAGTGGAAACGGGGACTGGGGGCGAGGATGGGGCCGCCTTTGAAGGGAGGGCGCCTTGTTGAGGGCGACATTCCGCGGGCGGCGAGCGGCGTGCTGCGACGCAAATCCGCGTAAGAACGCAGGGGACAGGGGGGAGGTTTGACGGACGATAGATCAAGGGAGGGGTATCGCCCTCGGCACCTTTGCTGTGGCAGATCGGATGCCGGGGGCGACCTGCCGCCATTTATTGCGCTTATGCGCGGATCGGGGTCAGTCAACCTAAAAAGGAAAATGCAGGGGCAGGGGCTCCCGCAGAGCCCCTGCAGAGAGTTGGAGGAAGATCACCAATCACCCGGAAGATGTGGACCTATTTTTCGTAACTTCATCTCCTCTGCGTCCCTGCGCCTGCGTGAGATTCTATTTCGGTATTTAGGGTCAAAGATCCTTGACGGTTTTTCTTCTGTGTTTTGAAGCAGGTGACGGACCATCAATCCTTCTCCGGGTGGGCCACGAGGTCATAGACCTGCGAGCCGATGACTTTCGCGTTCACAAAGGTTCCGGGTTCACACGGCTCCGTGAGGACGGCCCGGCAATCCACTTCCGGCGCGTCGTGTTCGGTGCGGCCGATGTTCGGCTGTTCGACGAGGATCCGGACGGTGCGCCCGGACATGGCGGCGGCGGTTTCGCGGGCGATCTTCTGTTGGAGCTGCATCGCCTCGCGGTGGCGGCGGTTTTTGACGCGCGGGGAAACCTGTCCGTCCATCTTCGCGGCGCGCGAGCCGTCCTCCTGCGAATAGTTGAAAACCCCGAGCCGCTCGAAGCGTGAGGACGCGATGAATTCCAGCAGCGCGTCGAAATGTTCCGCGGTCTCGCCGGGGAATCCGACGATGAACGTCGTGCGGAGCCCGAGCCCCGGGATGCCTGCGCGGAGGCGGGCGATGAGGTTTTCGATGTGGCCGCGCGAGGTTTCGCGGCGCATCGCTTTCAGCATGTCCGGGTGGATGTGCTGAAGCGGGATGTCCACGTAGCGCGCAGCCTTCGGGTTGCGCGCGATCGCGGCGATGAGTTCGTCGCTCCAGTGCGCGGGGTGGGTGTAGAGCAGGCGGATCCAGAAATCTCCGGGGATCTCCGCGATCGCGTCGAGGAGCTGGATAAGCGTCGTTCCGCGGGCGGGGTCGGCCGGCTGGCGCGGCCCGGCTTTTTGTTCCCAGAGATCCATCCCGAAATACGTGGTGTCCTGGCTGATGAGGTTGATTTCCTTGACCCCGTCGGCGACGAGCTGGCGGATCTCGCGCAGGATGGATTCCAGCGTTCGGCTGCGGTGGCGTCCACGCATTTGCGGGATCACGCAAAAGCTGCACGGATGGTTGCAGCCCTCGGCGATTTTGACGTAGGTCGTGTGGCGCGGGGTGAGGCGGAACCTCGGTGTCGCGTAGTCCGGGATATACCGCGGCTTCGGGGTCACGAGGTTCAAAACCCCGCCGCCAGCGCCCAGCAGGCCGCGGAAAATTTTCCCGGCGCCGGAGACCTGGTCGAGCCCGATGAACGCATCCACCTCCGGAAGGTCGCGGGCCAGCTCTTTGGAAAACCGCTGGGACAGGCACCCGCTGACGACGAGTTTCTGGCCCGGCCGCAGCCCGCGGTGGGACTCGAGGATCGCATCCACCGACTCCTGCTTGGCGGAGTCAATGAACCCGCAGGTGTTCACGACGAGGATGTCCGCCTCGGCCGGATCGGCAGTGATTTCGAACCCCTCCTCGCACGCTCCGCCGAGCATGATCTCGGCATCCACGAGGTTCTTCGCGCAACCGAGGCTCACCATCCCGATTTTCCGGACGGACGGACTCACATGCGAGGAAACCGCGGCCTTCAGCCCGTGTTCCTGCATGGGCAGGATGCCCGTGCCACTTGGGCGGACGGCCTTTGGCATCGTCAGGGAGTTGGAGGCGCAGACGGCGATCCGGGCGGGGGAATGGCCGGAACAAACCGCTCGACGGCATCGGTTTTTTCCAGCGGAAATTCTTCCGGCGCGGCGACGGGATCCGGTGCGGCGGACGGGGGAGCCGTTATCTCGGCGGGCGGCTTCGACCGTGCGACGCGCTCGATTTTTTTGATGGTGAAGTAGGCGAACAGCCCGGCGGCGGCGAGGAGCAGCAGCAAGACAATGGTGGCGAGGGTCGCGAGAATTCTGAAACGTTGCCTGCGCGCCGGCTTGGCCATCGCGGGGAGATGGGCGGCGAGCGCGTTGATGTATTCGAAGCCACCGGGGGCGGCGCCCGCCCGGTCGGGGAGGAGCGGCCGGATCTCATCCTGCGGGAGGCCAAGGTATTCCGCATAATCGAGCAGGAAGAGCCGCACATACGTCGGGTGGCTGAAGCCGGAGAAGTCATCGGCCTCGATCTCGCGCAGCCGCTCGACGCGGATCCGCGTGTCGGCGGCCGCCTTCTCGATCGGGATGCCCGCCTTCGCCCGGGCCGCGCCCAGCCGCGCTCCAATAAAAAAATCCGGTGTGTCCATGTCTTAAAATTCTTCGTTCAGATCCACGAGGATCTCGCGGTCCTTCGCGCCATCCTTCGGCCCCACAATGCCACGTTGTTCCAAAATATCCACCACGCGTGCGGCGCGGGTGTAGCCGAGTTTGAGCCGCCGCTGGAGCATCGAGGTGGATGCGCGGTTTTCCTGGCGGACGATTTCGAGGCACTTGGCGACGAGTTCCTCGTCCTCGTCGCTCACCTCCTCCTCGGGGATGGCTGAGCTCGTCATCTTCTCGTGGATCCCGGCGTCAAATTTCGGCTCGGCCTGCCCGGCGACATATTCCACGATCCGGTGGATCTCCTCCTCGGTGACGAGGACGCCCTGGGCGCGGGTATATTTCGAGGTTCCGGGCGGCAGGTAGAGCATGTCGCCTTTCCCGAGAAGTTTTTCTGCGCCGTTCTCGTCGAGGATCACGCGGCTGTCGATCTTGGAGGCCACCTGGAAGGCGATCCGGCTCGGGATGTTCGCCTTGATGATCCCGGTGACGACATCGGCGCGCGGGGTCTGCGTGGCGACGATCATGTGGATCCCCGCCGCGCGGGCCATCTGGGTGATGCGTGCGATCGCGCTCTCGACATCCGCCGGCGCGGTCTGCATCAGGTCGGCCAACTCGTCCACGATGACCACGATGAACGGCATGCGGTCGGGGACGATGAGGTCGTCCGCCCGCGGCACGCGGATCGGCGGCATTTCCTCGTCGGGCCCGTCCCCGTTTTCGGTGTCCGTCTCCTCCTCCGGCGGCGGGGCAGCCGGCACGCTTGTCGCGTCGAGTTCCTCCTGCGATTTCGGAAGCGGACGGCCGTTGAATGTGGAGATGTTTTTTACCCCGCACTTGGCGAAAATTTTATAGCGGAGCTCCATTTCGTCCACGACCCAGCGGAGGGCGAGGAGGACTTTTTTCGGGTCGGTGACGACCGGGGTGATCAGGTGGGGGAGCTTGTTGTAGCTCTGCATTTCGACGACCTTCGGGTCGATCATGATGAACCGCAGCTGCTCGGGAGAATACCGGAAGAGGAGGCTCGCGATGATCGAGTTGATGCAGACGCTCTTCCCGCTGCCGGTCGTTCCGGCCACCAGGCAGTGCGGCATTTGGGCCAGGTCGCCGATGATCGTGTGCCCGTAAACATCCATGCCGAGCGCCAGCGGCAGGAGGCACTTGGTCTCCCGCCAGGCGTCCTTCTCGAACAGCTCGCGGAGGGTGACTTTCACTTTTTTCGAGTTGGCGATCTCGATGCCGACCGTGTCCTTGCCCGGGATCGGGGCGAGGATGTTGATCCGCTCGGCGCGCGTCGCGCGGGCGATGTCGCGCTCGAGCACCACGATTTTGTCCACGCGGACTCCGACATCCGGGTAAACTTCGTATCGCGTGATCGTCGGGCCTTTCGTGATCGTACCCGGCGTCGCCTTGATCCCGAAGGTCGCGAGCGTCTCGATGATGAGACCCTGGATCATGAGGAGTTCTTCGCGGTCGAGCGGAATCCGTTCGGACTCGTCGTGCGGATCGAGGAGATCGAGTCCCGGGAGCGTGTAGTTTTCGAGGTGGACCCCGGCGAGTCCGGGCTTGATCGCGAGATCCTTCTCCCCGCGCAGGTCCGACAGCTTTGGCTTTTTTGCCACGGGCGCCAACGCGTCAATGATCTCCGGCTCCGGTGCGGGCGCAGCGGGTGCGGCGGGCAGCTCGGGAGCCGGCTCGATGAGCGCGCCGGGATCTTTTTTCCGGAGCTTCTTCTCCAGTTTTTCGGCCTTCTTTTCGAGCGTCTTCCGCTCCTCCTCGATCCGGCGCTCGCCGTCCATCCGCTGCAGCCTCGCGAGGTGGCGCGCCTCCCGCCAGACGAGAAACGACTTCCAGGCATGCCTCATGTCCCGGACCGGATGCGTGGAAACCGCGAAGATCAGGCTGATCAAATACAAGATCGCCAGCAGGGCCGCGGAGATCGTCCCGAACGGCTTCAGGATCGCTTTTGTCCCGACATAGAACCCGAACCAGCCGCCGGGCCCGTCCGGGCTGATGTCCTTCTGCCAGCTTTGAAGCGCCCAGGGCTGGATCGCAAAAAGGCACGCCGCGAGCAGCACCATCAGCGCGCCCCAGCCGGCCTTGTCTTTGAGCGAATACCCGGGTACGAACCACTTCGCCAGCCCATAGCCGACCAGCCCGACCGCCAGCAGATATCCCGCCGCGCCAAACAAATACAAGACGTGCCCGGCCAGCAGCGCCCCGATCAGCCCGCCCAGATTGTGAACCACCGGCACCGGGGACGCCTTCGTGTAGATCAGCCACGCCCACTTCGGAATATCCCCGGGGGAATACGTCACCAGCGACACAAACAAATACGCGCCCAGACAGACGAGAAGCAGTCCGATAAAAAAATGGGCGGCCCAATTGTTGCGCGAGCGATTAGCCATGAAACGGGTAAGTTTCCCGCATTTTCTCCTGTTAGGCAAGCTTCTCAAAATGTCTCAGAAAAAGCCGGGCGGGCGATCTCCCCTCCACGGGCGTCCCGCCGGCGGGCTTGATGGCTGGGGTCCGGAACGTTTTTCTTGTCTCTACTTCGTCGCCGTGACGAGAAGCGTTTGGAAGTGCGGGGCCTCCGCCTCCCGGGCGACGATCGAGGAATGGATTTTGGAAAACCCGGCCTTTTTGAGCATCTGGAGGAACTCGACCTCCGCGAATCCGAGCCAGATGTGGGCGTAGAGCTCGCGCGCCTGCTCGTAGCCGTGGCTGGCGAGGTCGAGGATGACGATCCGCCCGCCGGGCTTGAGGATCCGGCACGCGGCCGCGAGGGCGCGCGGCGGGCTCGGTACATGGTGGAGAACCTGACTGAAGAGCACCAGATCCACCGACCCCGGCTCAACCGGCGGCTCCTCGACGTCCCCAACCCGGTATTCTAAGTTCCGGAACCCGTGATCGCGCGCCAGCGCCGAGCCGAACTCAACCATCTTCTCGGAATTGTCCACCGCGATCACCTTCTTCGCCGTGCGCGCCATCAGTTGTGCCAGCATCCCCTCGCCGGCGCCCATGTCAGCGATCACCATCGGCGGCAGGAGCCCGAGCGCCGCGTGCGCGAGCGCCTGCCAGGACCGCCCGGGCACATACACCCGCCCGAACCGCCCGGCCAGCTTGTTGAAATACTCGGCCGCGCGGTCTTTGCGCTTCCGCATCGTGAGCACGAGCGCCGCGCGGTCGCGCGCCGCCTCGGGAAGATCTTCCCGCGCGGATTCCCGGATCGCCCCCACCACGCCGCCCGGATCGCCCGCCGCCGAATAAAAAATGTTTTTTCCGACCCGGCGTGCGCGGACGAGGTCCTCGCGCTTGAGCAGGCCGAGGCTGGCCGAGATCCTCGACTGCGCCATCCCGAGGATTTCCTGCAGCTCCGCCACCGTGAGCTCCTCCCCGGTCAGCAGAAGAAGCAGCCGCAGCCGCGTCGGATCGGAAAGCACCCGCAGAGATTTTATTGTTGACGACATCTGACCCATGAATACATTGGCATATCTCAATACGTAAAGCCTCACCTTCAACAAAAAAATTCCTTACCATGTCACGACGTTATATTTTTTCTTCCGAATCCGTTGGCGAGGGCCATCCCGACAAAGTTTGCGACACGATCTCCGACGCGATCCTCGACGCGTGCCTGAGGCTCGACCGCACGAGCCGGGTCGCCTGCGAGACGTTTGTCAAAAGCAACACCGTGGTGGTCGGCGGCGAAATCACCGTGCCGAAGCTCCGGGGCGCCTCGCTCGACTCCGCCCTGAATGTCGGAAAAATCGTCCGCGACGCGATCCGCGAGATCGGCTATGTGCATGACGACGACGTCTTCCACGCCGACCGGGTATTCATCAACAACCTGCTCACCAGCCAGAGCCCGGACATCGCGCAGGGCGTGGATGCGAAGGCCGCCGAGGGGAAGGGCACGGGCGAACAGGGGGCCGGCGACCAGGGACTCATGTTCGGGTATGCCTGCAACGAGACGCCCGAGCTTATGCCCGCACCGATCATGTTCGCCCACCGCCTCGGACGCGAGCTCACCCGCATCCGCAAAAGCGGAAAGGTGAAATGGCTCCGCCCGGATGCCAAAAGCCAGGTCTCCGTGCTTTACCAGGATGGACGCCCGGTCCGCGTGACCAACGTGGTCATTTCGACCCAGCACTCCGACGACGTGAAGAACGACGAGATCCGCCGGTTCATTATCAATAACGTCATCCGCAAGGTCATCCCGAAGGATTTCCTCGATGCGACGACCGAGTTCCTGATCAACCCGACCGGACGGTTCGTCGTCGGCGGGCCGCAGGGGGATTCCGGGCTCACCGGACGCAAGATCATCGTGGACACCTACGGCGGGATGGGGCGCCACGGCGGCGGGGCATTCTCCGGAAAGGATCCCTCGAAGGTGGACCGCAGCGCCGCCTACATGGGTCGCTGGGTCGCAAAAAATGTCGTGGCCTCCGGACTCGCGGACCGTTGCGAAGTCCAGTTCGCCTACGCAATCGGCCACCCGAATCCGGTGAGCATCCACATCGACACGTTCGGCACCAACACGGTGGATGAACAGCAAATCGAGCGGGCGGTGACCTCGGTTTTCAGCTTCAAGCCGGCCGACATCATCCGCCAGCTCAACCTCCTCCGCCCGATCTACTCGCGCACCACGAACTACGGCCACTTCGGCAAAGACGATCCTTACATCACATGGGAACGCACCGACAAAGCCTCCCTGCTGAAGAAGAGTATTAAGGGTTAAGACTTAAGATTTAAGTTCTCCGGCATGGCGTATCGTTCGTTTGAGGATCTTGAGGTCTGGCAGAGAGCCTGTCGGCTGTCGGTCGGAATTTTCGAGACGTTTCATTCTTGTAAATACCAAAATCTCACCGCCCAAATCGAACGGTCCGGCCTTTCGGTGCCATCAAATATTGCCGAAGGTGCAGAACGTGGAGGTTCGAAAGAATACGCCCAGTTCCTGAAAATCGCCAAAGGATCGGCCGGAGAACTCAGAACCCAACTCTATATCGCAAAAAAACTTCATGCCATCCCGGCATGAAGCCGCTTCGCGCATGCTTACGGAAAGTTCCGAAATCTCCGACATGATCGAAGGCCTAAGAAAAGCCATCCTCCGCACAAAGCCTCAGCCACTTAAACCTTAATACTTAAACCATAATACTCGTCCTTATGTCAAAAACGCCCCGCTCCGCCATTAGCCCCGCCACATCCACCACTTCCGCCACCGCCAACCTCGCGAAATATTCCGCAGCGACTCCGGCCGGGAAAGATTACATTGTCTCCGACATCGCGCTCGCCGGTTGGGGGCGCAAGGAAATCAGCGTCGCCGAGCACGAGATGCCGGGCCTGGTCTCGGTGCGGAAAAAGCACGCGAAGCACCAACCGCTCAAAGGCGTGAGGATCACCGGATCGCTGCACATGACGATCCAGACGGCGGTGCTCATCGAGACGCTCGTGGCGCTCGGCGCGACCGTGCGCTGGGCGAGCTGCAATATCTTTTCGACGCAGGATCACGCGGCGGCGGCCATCGCCGCGACCGGCACGCCGGTCTTCGCATGGAAGGGCGAGACGCTCGAGGAATACTGGGAGCTCACGCTCAACGCGATCACGTTTCCCGGTGCCCTTGGCCCCCAGCTCGTGGTGGACGACGGCGGCGACGTCACGATGCTCATCCACAAAGGCTACGAGCTCGAACAAGGCAGCAAGTGGGCCTACCAGCCGGCCGACAACCACGAGGTCTCAGTGGTCAAAGCCCTCCTCCGCCGCATCGCCAAAGAGCGCCCCGGCTTCTGGACAAAAGCCGCCAAAGCCTGGAAGGGCGTCTCCGAGGAGACGACCACCGGCGTGCACCGGCTCTACCAGCTCGCCGAGCAGGGCAAGCTCCTCGTCCCCGCGATCAACGTCAACGACTCGGTCACCAAGTCGAAATTCGACAACCTCTACGGCTGCCGCGAATCGCTGGCCGACGGACTCAAGCGCGCGACCGACGTGATGATCGCCGGCAAGGTCGCGGTCGTCTGCGGATACGGCGACGTCGGCAAGGGGAGCGCCCACTCGCTCCGCGCCTACGGAGCCCGCGTGATCGTCACCGAGATCGACCCGATCAACGCCCTCCAGGCCGCGATGGAAGGCTTCGAGGTCAACACCGTCGAAAGCACGCTCGGCATCGGCGACATCTACGTCACCACCACCGGCAACATGGACATCATCACGCTCGCCCACATGCTCGCCATGAAGGACCAGGCGATCGTCTGCAACATCGGCCACTTCGACAACGAGATCCAGGTCGATGCCATCAAAAAACACAAGGGCGTCCGCATCGAAAACATCAAACCGCAATACGACCGCTACTTCCTGCCCGGCGGAAAAAAAAGCATCTACATGCTCGCCGAAGGCCGCCTCGTCAACCTCGGCTGCGCGACCGGCCACCCGAGCTTCGTCATGTCGAACTCGTTCACCAACCAGACGCTCGCCCAGCTCGACCTCTGGCAGAACAAGGACAAATACAAAAAGTCGGTTTACCGGCTGTCGAAGAAGCTCGACGAGGAAGTCGCCCGCCTCCACCTCGGAAAAATCGGAGTCCAGCTCACGAAGCTCTCCAAGGCCCAGGCGGAATACCTCGGCGTCCCGGTCGAAGGCCCCTACAAACCGGAACATTACCGGTATTGAAAATCCCGCGCCCCCGCGGCACGAAATTCCAACCCCTCACAAATAATGTCCCACCTGGGACATTATTTGTTGATGCCGACCCTGTCGGGCGGGCCGGTTTTGAATGGGCGCGCGCGACGGTTCCGAGGAATCCGAGGAGGAATCCGGCTTGCGCAGGCGGGCCGGGATCTGGGATGCAAGGGGTGTGAATTTTCGTCTTTTGGATCCCGGGCTTCGGTCGATTGCCGCGAAGGTGCTTTCGGGCGCGCGGATTTCTGATGCCGACGCGCTGGCGCTTTACGCGAGCCATGATCTCAACGGGATCGGGGCCATTGCGAATGTGATTCGCGAGCGGATCAACGGCAACGTCGCGACCTACATCCACAACCGCTACATCAACTACTCGAACGTCTGCCTGCTCTCGTGCGGGTTCTGCGCGTTTGGAGCGAAGAAGCGCGAGCCGCATGCCTTTGAGATGGCGGCCCCGGAAATCGTGTCCGCCGTCCGCGACGCGGTGAAGCACGGGATCACCGAGATCCATATGGTCGGGGGGCTGCATCCCTCGCTTCCGCGGGATTGGTATCTGGATCTCCTGGGCGATCTGCGGGCGATCGATTCCGGGCTCGTCATCAAGGCGTTCACGGCCGTCGAGATCCGCCACCTGGCCGACCGGATTTTCAAGATGCCGGTGCGCGAGACGCTCGTCCTGCTTCGCGAGCACGGGCTCGGGGCGATCACCGGCGGCGGGGCAGAGATCTTCGACCAGGAAATCCGCGACAAAATTTGCTTGGGCAAAGAGACGGCCGACGAGTGGGCGGACGTCCATCGGACATGGCATGAGCTCGGCGGGCGGAGCACCTGCACGATGCTCTACGGACACATTGAAAATGCGGGTCACCGGGTGGATCATTTGCGGAGGCTCCGCGGGCTCCAGGACGAGACCGGCGGGTTTACGGGGTTTGTCCCGTTCGCGTTCGAGCCAGACGGTGCGCGCCCGGGCCTCCAGGGGATCCCGCACGCGACCGCCCACGAGGAGCTCCGCAACCTCGCCATCAGCCGGATCTACCTCGACAACATCGCCCACATCACCGGCTACTGGATCAGCCTCGGACTCCCGCTCGCCCAGATCTCGCTCTCCTTCGGAGTGGACGACCTTCACGGCACGATCCAGGAAGAAAAAGTTTTTCACATGGCCGGGGCGCCGACCCCGCGGAAGCAAACGGCGGAGGCTCTCGAAAAGGCAATCCGCGGAGCCGGCCGCGTGCCGGCGCAACGCGACAGCTTTTACCGGCGGATCGAACCATGAGCCTCCCGCGTCTCGGCTGCGTGTCCTACCTCAACGCCCGCCCGCTCCTCCACGACCTCGAGGCGGAGCTCGCGACGCCGTCCGTCCTTTCGGAGCGCTTTGCCGTCGGCCGCTATGACGCGGCACTCCTGCCGGTTTACGAAATTTTCCGGCTTCCTCAACCGCGCATCGTGGACGGCTTCGGGATCGGATCGCTCGGCGCGGTGCATAGTGTCGTCGTCGTCCACCGCGGCCCGCTGGAGGCCGTTCCCGAGATCGTCCTCGACCCGGCCTCCCGAACCTCCTCCCACCTCCTGCGCGTGCTCCTCGCCATGCGGCTCCGGATTTCCCCGCGCCTCGTCGAAACATCGGACGACACAAATGCCGCGCGCCTCATCATCGGCGACCCGGCCCTGCGGTTCCAGAGCGGGATGGACGCCTCATGGTCCGTCCTCGATCTCGGCCGGGCATGGCACGAATGGACGGGGCTCCCGTTTGTCTTCGCGGCATGGATGCTTGCGGAAAATGCGCCGCCGCAAACCGCCGACCTTCTCCGCGAGGCCGCCCGCGCGGGACTCGCCGCCCGCCGGGAAATCGCCGCCCGCGAGCCCGACCCCGTCGCCGCGCTCGACTACCTCACCCGCTCGATCCGCTACCCGATCGGCGAACCCGAAAAGCAGGCGATCCGGAAATTCCGCGAGACGCTCGCCGCCTGTGGCCTCCTGCCCGCCGCAGGGCCGGAACCGGTTTTCGTCTGATGCCGCCAACCGTTCCTGATTGCGTTTCCGCCGGAATTTTACTGATATGGAGTCATGGCGCAAAAACCTGAGAAGCCGACTTTGGAGTCCGCGATGGCGCGGGTTTCCGAGATTGTTGCGGAGATGGAGGAGGGGAGCCTGCCGCTCGAGGCGCTGATCGTGCGCTACGAGGAGGGGGTCGGGCTGGTGAAATTCTGCCAGGAAAAGCTGGACGCGGCCGAGAAGAGGATCCAGATCATTTCGCGCAATGCGCGGGGAGCCGTGGAGCTCGAGGACTTCAAGGATTCGGATGCCTGAACCGACGCCGAAACCGCAGGCCGCGTCGCTTCTGGCCGGAATCGATTCGCCGGCCGATGTGAAGGTGCTTCCTGCGGAGGAACTGCCTTTGCTGGCGACCGAGATCCGCGCCGAGCTGATCCGTGTGCTGTCCACGACCGGTGGGCATCTCGGGCCGAACCTGGGGGTTGTCGAGCTCACGATCGCGCTGCACCGGGTGTTCAGCACGCCGCGCGACAAGCTGGTCTTTGACGTGAGCCACCAAGGGTATGTGCACAAGCTTCTGACCGGGCGCTGCGGGCGGTTCTCCACGATCCGGCAATTCGGCGGGCTCAACGGGTTTCTGCTGCGCGCCGAGAGCGAGCACGACTGCTACGGGGCGGGGCACGCGGGCACCGCGCTTTCCGCCGCGCTGGGCATGGCCGCCGCGCGCGACATGCTCGGTGGCGACGAGCACGTCGTCTGCGTGGCCGGCGACGGGGCGTTCACCTGCGGGATCACGTTCGAGGCGCTCAACAACATCGCCTCGACGACCAGGCGACTGATCATCGTCCTCAACGACAACGAGTGGTCGATCGCAAAAAATGTCGGAGCGGTCGCGGAATACCTGAACCGGATCGTCACGAACCCGACGTATGCCGGCCTCCATGACAAGGCGGCGAAATTCGTCGAGTGGATCGCCGGGAAAAGCGCCCGCAAGCTCGCGCACAAGGCGGAGGTCGGGCTCAAGAACCTCCTGGCCCCGAATGTGATTTTCGAGGATCTCGGGATCCGGTATTATGGGCCGATTGACGGGCATGATGTCGGGTTGCTCACCGAGACGTTCGAGTTCCTCAAGACGCAGAACGATCCGGTCATCCTTCACATCCTCACGCAGAAGGGCAAAGGCTACGCGCCGGCGATCGAGAAGCCGGACAAGTTCCACGGGCTCGGGAAATTTCACCTGGATACCGGCGAGACCGACGCCGGGCCGACCCCGACGTATTCCGAACTCCTCGGCCGGACGCTGGCGAACTTCGCCGACCACAACAACAAGATCGCCGCCATCACCGCCGCGATGCCTTCCGGCACCGGGCTCGTGGGCTTTGCCAAGCGCCATCCGGAAAGGTTCTTCGATGTGGGGATTGCCGAGGAGCACGCCGCGATCTTCGCCTGCGGGCTGGCCGCGCAGGGGATGAAGCCGTTCCTTGCGATCTACAGCACGTTCATGCAGCGCTCCTACGACATGATCCTTCACGACATGGCCCTGCAGAACCTCAATGTCGCGCTCTGCATGGACCGCGCCGGGCTCTCGGGCGACGACGGGCCGACCCACCACGGGCTTTTCGACATCGCGTTCCTGCGGGCGGTTCCCGGGCTCGCGCAGATGCAGCCGAAGGACGAGGAGGAATTCGCCGACATGCTCTGGACGATGGTGAACTACCACGACGGGCCGATCGCGATCCGGTATCCGCGCGGAGCGGGCACCGGCGCCGCCGCAAAAAAAACGCCGCAAATTCTTGAGATCGGGAAGGCCGAGGTTCTGCGCCACGGGTCGCGCGCGGTGATCTTTGCGCTCGGCAACATGTGCGAGCTTGCCCTCGAAGCCGCGTCCACCCTGGAGCAGCAGGGCATCTCCACCGCGGTTATCAACGCCCGCTGGATCAAGCCGCTCGACGCGGCGACAATCGAATTTTTTGCGCGCGGAAGCGAGGTCGTCTGCACGATGGAGGATCATGTGCTGGCGAACGGCTTCGGCTGCGCGGTCATGGAACATCTCGCGGAGCAGAGCATCGTGACCCCGGTCGTGCGCGTCGGATGGCCGGATCAGTTCATCGAGCACGGCAGCGTCCCGGTGCTCCGTGCCAAACACGGGATCACCGCCGCCGCCGCCGCCGGAAAAATTCTTTCCGCTCTTCCGGAGCGGCGGCTCGCAAAGGTCCAGCCGGCCGCGTGAACCCGCGATGAGATCGGTTCTGCTGATCAAGCCCGGGTCGATGGGGGATGTGGTTCATGCGTTGCCGGTGGCGTCGGCGATCCGGCGGGCCTGGCCGGAAGCGGTCTTGACGTGGGTGGTGGATCCGCGCTGGGCGCCGCTGCTGGAGGGGAATCCCGCGGTTTCTGCGGCAAAGTTTTTTCCGAGGGAGGAGTTTCGCGGGGTGGCCGGCTGGGCGCGCGCGGCGCGCTGGTATCGCGCGCTCGGGAGTTTGCAGCCGGATGTGGTGGTGGATCTGCAAGGGCTTCTGCGGAGCGCATGGATGGCGAAGTGCAGCGGCGGCCGGCTTGTCTGCGGGCTCGGAGATGCGCGAGAGGGCGCGGGTTTTTTTTACAACCGCACCACCGAGGTGCTGCCGGGCGAGCATGCGGTGAGGCGGTATTTGCGGGTTCTTCCCCTGCTGGGCATCGATGTTCCGGAGGAATGCGAATTCCCGTTGCCGCCGGGTATCCCGTCGGAAATTTCCGGCGGGTATGTTGTTCTGCATCCGTTCGCCCGCGGCGCGGGGAAATCGCTGGGTGCCGAAGCGATCCGGGCGTTTGTCACGGAATTCCGCGCGCGGAGCTCCGCGCCGGTCGTGATCGTCGGCATGGGGGACGTGCCCGGCGGGATGCCCGTCGTGAATCTGGCGGGAAAAACCACGCTGCTCGCGCTGCTGGGGGTTTTGCGCAGCGCGCGATTTGTCGTGAGTGTGGACAGCGGCCCGATGCACCTCGCGGCCGCGGTCGGCGCGCCGATGCTCGGGATCCACACCTGGAGCGATCCGCGGCTCGTCGGGCCGTATCGCGCCGATGCGTGGATTTGGCAGGGCGGGGACATCCGGCGGCAGGGCCCGGGTTTTCCGCCGCTGCCGGAAATGCCCTTCACCCCTGATGCGGCCGCCGGGGTCGCGCGCTTCGTCGCCACGCAGTCCGGGTGAGGCGCGAAGGTCAACCTTCCGCAAACCCTTCCGGCATCGGCATCGGACGGGTCATCGAGCTGGCAAGCTCGACGCGCTGCCCGGACTCGGAGGCATCAAGGATCGAGTGCATGATGTCGAGCACGTGGTAGGCGGTCTGCGCGTTCGCGCGGTGCTCGTGCCCGTTCTGTTCGGCGGCGATGAGATCCGACACTCCGAGGCCGCGGCTGTTGTCGGCATACCCGAATTCCAATGGGATCTCCGTCCACTCGCTTTCCCCTTGTCGCCGGATCCGAACCGGCCCGCCGAACGTGTTGGGATCGGGGACGGAGAGCGTGCCTTCCGAGCCATAGATCTCAATGTTGGGCATGCTGTGGGCCTGGACGTCAAAGCTCGTCACCAGGGTCACCAGCGGGCCGGATTCGAATTCCAAAAGCCCGGCAATATGGGTCGGGGTTTCGACCCGGATCATTTTTCCGGCCAGCGGCTGACTTTTGATTTCCCGCTCCGGAAAACTGATGCGGGCGGCACCGCTCACCCGTCGGACCGGGCCGAGCAGAGTGGTAAGCGCCGTGAGGTAATACGGCCCCATGTCAAAAAGCGGACCGGCTCCTTTTTTATAAAAAAATTCCGGGTTCGGGTGCCAGCCTTCGATGCCCGGGCTCATCATGAACCCGCTTCCCGCCACCGGCTCACCGATCGCGCCGGAATCCACCAGCTTCCGGCAGGTCTGCAGCCCGGCACCCAGAAACGTATCCGGCGCGCACCCGATCCGCAGGCCCTTCCCGCGTGCGAGAGAGATCATCTCGCGGGCCTCACGTCGTTTCGGTGCCAGCGGCTTTTCGTTGTAGAGGTGCTTCCCGTTCTGGAGAACTTCGAGCCCGAGCTGCCCGTGGACCGACGGGATCGTGAGGTTGACCACCAGCCCGATCTCCGCGCTGGCGAGCATCTGCTCGACCCGCATCGGAGATGGGATGCCATACTTCTCGGCCAACGCCTGAGCGCGTGAATAATCCAGATCCGCGCACGCCGCGATCTCGATGTTCCGGAACTTCTTCCCCGCCTCCGCGTAAATCCCGCTGATATTTCCGCAACCGAGTATCCCAACCTTCATTTTTTTCATGGTGTTTTGTAAAACCTCATCCACGGAATTCCAAATTTCCACACGAGGCGAGGACAAAATCCCAAACCGCAAGCCCTCCGGCAGGGAGCACCTGCGAACCAAACCTTGCTTGAACAGCCTCCAATCCCGGCTATTTTTGTCGTCTATGCAACTTTCCATGCGCACGGACTATGCCCTGCGGGCGCTGTTTACTCTGGTTGAATACGACGGGAGCGACCCGATTCCCATCGGCGAACTCGCCCGGAGAAACGACGTGCCCAAGCGTTTCCTTGAGCACATCATGCTCGATCTCAAAGAAAGAGGCTGGGTCGAAAGTGTCGCCGGCAAGCGCGGTGGCTATCTCCTCAAAAAAAACCCGGCGAAAATCACGATGGGCGAGGTCGTGAGACATTTCGACGGATACCTTGCCCCGATCGCCTGCGTGTCGGTGACCGATTACAGGCGCTGTTCGCAGGAACCGGTCTGCCGGTTCCGCCGCGTGCTTCTTCGCGCGAGGAACATGGTCGCCGCATTGATGGATCAGACAACCCTGCTCGACGTGCTGCGCGGATCACCGGTGCTGCCCGCGGAAGTTTTCGGCCTCGACGGCGAGGGGATTTGACGCCGTGAGAACCTCGTTCCTCCCGCGCCGCCTTTCCGTGCTTGACGCACGGGCGCGGCAAAAGCTTATTGGCACAAGATTTTCATCCATGAACCGCCCGCTCTTCCTCTGCCTGGCCGCCGCCCTCGCCGGCTGCTCCTCTTACGATGCCCGCCTGAACAACCGCGCCACCCAGTACCTCGGCCAGGACGGCTCGATCATCGCGCGCTCCAGCGAATCCACGCTCGCCGACAAAAACTCCTACTGGGATGGCGACGGAGTCGAGGGGGCGCCCTCGATCGTGATCGACCTCTCCGATCAGACCGCCTCGTTCTACAAGGGGGCGAAACTCGTCGGCGTTTCCGCCCTCTCCACCGGACGCGAGGGGTTCGCCACGCCGGCCGGAAATTACAAAATTCTCCAGAAAGAACCCAACCACGTTTCGAACCTCTACGGCGATTACGTGGACGCCGCAGGGGTTGTCCTCGTCCGGAACGTGGATGTAAAAAAAGATCCCAAGCCGCCCGGAGCTGTCTTCGCCGGCGCTCCGATGCCGTTCTTCATGCGCCTCAGCAATGCCGGCATGGGCATGCACAAGGGATTTCTCCCGGGAGTTCCCGACAGCCACGGATGCATCCGCATGCCGGAAAAAATGGCGAAAATCTTTTACAACAACGTCTCGATGGGCACCCCCGTCCGCATCGTGAATTGACTCCGGTCAATCCTGACCGCATTTGTTCTTGTCAGTCTCCGCGGGTTGGAGATTCTAACGCGCCCGCATTTATTTCAACCAAACAACCTCATACCAATATGTCAGCCACTACGATCACAGCCATCCGTGCCCGCCAAATCCTTGACTCCCGTGGAAACCCGACCGTCGAAGCCGACGTCGAGCTCGCCGGAGGAGTCACCGGCCGCGCCGCCGTCCCGAGCGGAGCCAGCACGGGCGAACACGAGGCAGTCGAACTCCGCGACGGAATCAAAACCTCCTACCTCGGCAAAGGCGTCACCAAGGCGGTCGCCAACACCGGGAAATTCCTCGCCCCCGCGCTCGTCGGCCTCGACGCCCTCGACCAGATCGGCCTCGACAAAACGATGCTGGAAGTGGACGGCACCCCGACGAAAAAGAAAATTGGAGCGAACGCGATCCTCGCGGTCTCCCTCGCCGCCGCCAAGGCCGCGGCCGAGCAGGTCGGCCTCCCTCTCTACAAATACCTCGGCGGGCCGAACGCCAAAGTCCTCCCCGTCCCGATGATGAACATCGTCAACGGCGGCGCCCACAGCGACGCCCCGATCGACTTCCAGGAATTCATGATCGTCCCGAAAAACTTCCCGACGTTCTCGGAGGCGCTCCGCGCCGGCACGGAAATTTTTCATGCTCTCAAGGGCGAGTTGAAGAAGCGCGGGCTCTCGACCGCAATCGGCGACGAGGGCGGGTTCGCCCCGGCATTCACGTCGGCGGAGGACGCGCTCGATACGATCGCCAAGGCGGTCAAGGCCGCGGGCTACAAGTTCGGATCGGATGTCTTCCTCGCCCTCGACGCGGCCTCCAGCGAGTTCTACGACGCAGCGAAGAAATCCTACGTCTTCAAAAAATCCGACGGGGCGAAGCTCACCGCAGACCAGCTGGTCGCCTACTACGGCAAGCTGTGCGCGAAATACCCGATCATCTCGATCGAGGACGGCTGCTCGGAGAACGACTGGGCCGGATGGAAGAAGCTCACCGACGCGCTCGGCGACAAGATCCAGCTCGTCGGCGATGACGTTTTCGTCACGAACGTCGATTTCCTGCGCAAGGGGATCGACCTCGGTGTCGCCAACTCGATCCTCGTCAAGGTTAACCAGATCGGCTCGCTCACCGAGACGCTCGACGCGATCGAGCTCGCGAAGGAAAACAGCTACACGGCCGTCATCAGCCACCGCTCGGGCGAGACCGAGGACACGACGATCTCCGACATCGCGGTCGCGACGAACGCCGGCCAGATCAAGACCGGATCGCTCTGCCGCACCGACCGCGTCGCCAAATACAACCAGCTCCTCCGCATCGAAGAGCAGCTCGGCGACGACGCCATCTACGGCGGTAAAATGCGGGGCTGACACGAAGGTCAGTCAACGCCAGCGCCCTTCGAGAAATTGTCGCCGCGCCCGTGCCGGGCGTGGCTGCGTGAACTCGCGCCAACAACTTCGCTCGATACAACCCGTTCAGGGTTGGCATATGGGTTCCAATATCCTCAAGGAAAAAGGGGCGTGGACGCTGCAGGGCTCGAACCTGCGACTTCCACCGTGTGAAGGTGGCACTCTACCACTGAGTTAAGCGTCCGGAAGGAGAGGGCATTCCACAGCAGATCGCCGCGCCGCGCAAGGCCAAAGCGACAGGCCCAAGCGACAACCCGAAGCGGGCGGTTGATTTCTGCGGTTTTCCCACACATGCTGTGCGGATGTTGAATTTCATCTGGCTGGGGCTTGTGGTGCTGGCGGTGCTGCTGGGCGGGTTTACGGGCCAGCTTCAGGAGGTGTCGAACGCGGCGTTCGAGGCGAGCAAGTCGGCGGTGATGAACGTCGCGCTGCCTCTGGCGGGGGTCATGGCGCTCTGGCTGGGCCTGATGAAACTCGCGGAAAAATCCGGGCTTGTGGAGATTCTTTCCCGGGCGTTGCGGCCGGTGCTGCGGTGGCTTTTTCCGGATGTGCCCGCGACGCATCCCGCGATGGGTTCGATGGTGATGAACATTGCCGCGAACATGCTCGGGCTGAGCAATGCGGCCACTCCGCTCGGCTTGCGCGCCATGCAGGATCTCGAGAAGTTGAACCCGCGGCCGGGGACGGCGACGAACGCGATGTGCACGTTCCTCGCGATCAACACGAGCTCGGTCCAGTTGATCCCGGCGACGACGATTGCGATCCTTGCGGCGGCGGGCGCGAGGAATCCGACCCAGATCATCGGCACTGCTTTCTTCGCCTCCTGCTGTTCGGTCATCGCCGGCATCACCGCGGTGAAACTATTGGAAAAGCTCCCGATGTTTTCGCTTCCTCCCGGCGGGGCCGTGCCCGCGCAGGAAATCCGCGGGCAAGAGGCGCCCGGCGCGCCCGCGCTTGTCCGCTGGGGAAACCTCGCGCTGCTGGTGTTTGTCGCGAGCTTTGTCATTTTCGGCTGGAGGCACGCCTCGCTCCCGGAGCTGCTTGCGCGGCCGCCGCTGGTCCGTTTCGTGGAGACGGTTTCGTATCTGGCGATCCCGTTTCTCGTCGCCTTTTTTCCTCTCTACGCAGCGCTCTGCCGGGTGAAGGTCTATGAGGAATTTGTTGAGGGCGCGAAGGAAGGTTTCCAGGTGGCGATCCGGATCATTCCCTACCTCGTCGCGATCATCGCGGCGGTGGCGATGTTCCGCGCCGCCGGGGGGATCGCCCTCATCACGCGGGCGATCGGGCCGGCACTCGCTGCGGTTTCGTTCCCGCCGGATCTGCTGCCCCTCGCCCTCATGCGTCCGCTGAGTGGGAGCGGGGCGACGGGCATCTTTGCCGAGCTGGTGAAAACCCAGGGGCCCGACAGCCTGATTTCGCAGATGGGAGCAACGATCATGGGAGGAACCGAGACCACGTTTTATGTGCTCGCCGTCTATTTCGGATCGGTCGGGATCCGGCGCACCCGCCACGCAGTTCCCGCGGGGCTGTGCGCCGACCTCGCCGGCGTCACGGCCTCGGTGATCATCTGCAACCTGGTTTTCGGACGCTGACATGACGGAAACCCTCCGTTTGTTGCAGATCGTTCTTCCCGTCTTTCTTGTGATGGGAGCGGGCTATGCGATGCGGCGGGCGCGGATTCTCACCGAGGAGGCGGATCAGTCGCTGCTCGGCGTCCTGATCAAGCTCTTCGTCCCGTGCCTCGCGCTGGACGTGATCATCGGCAACGAGGCGCTCGTCCGTCCGGCCAATCTTTTTCTGCCGCCGGTCGCCGGGTTCGCGTCGTTGTCCGCCGGGATCGGCCTCTCGCTGCTCGTCGCGAAATGGTTTTTGAAAGGCGATGCGGTGAAGCGGACGTTCGCGTGCACGGCCGGGCTCCAGAACTACGGCTACATCCCGCTGCCCTTGTGCCTGGCGCTCTTCGACCGCGAGGTTGTTGGCGTGCTCTTCGCGTTCAACCTCGGCGTCGAGGTCGCGATGTGGACGCTCGCCGTGGCGACGGTTTCCGGCAGGCAGGCGGACAAGCGCTGGTGGGAGCCGCTCTGGAATCCGCCGATCGTCGCGGTCGTCGCGGCGATCCTTCTCAACCTGGCCGGAGCAAAAAACTGGATCCCGGCATCCGTGGGCACGGCGTGGCACATGCTCGGGCTCTGCGCGGTTCCTCTCGGGCTGCTCGTGAGCGGAGCGTTGCTCGCCGATTTTGCCAAGCCCCATGTGCTGCGATCCGGATGGAAGGCTACCGGACTCGCGATCGGCCTGCGGCTGGGGGCGCTCCCCGCCCTCCTCATGGCCTCGGCCTTCCTGCTTCCCTGCGACCATGCGCTCCGCTCGGTGCTGGTCGTCCAGGCCGCCATGCCGTCCGCCGTCTTCCCGATCGTGCTCGCAAAAATCCACCGGGGCGACATTCCGACGGCCATCCGGATCGTGCTGGGCACCTCGATCGTCGGTCTCGTTACGATCCCGCTCTGGCTCGCTTTCGGCCTGCGCATGATTTCGTGAGGAAATCCTGCGCGGCCGATGTCCGTTTGTCTGGTGTCGCTGTGCGAAGACGGAGGGATCAGGATTGCCCGCCTGCCCTTTCCCATGTAGCCTTGTTCGAGTGACCGGCATCAAGTGCATGGCAGTGTTGAAGGCGTTGGGAGAAATCAACCGCCTCCGCATCATGCGCCTGCTGCTGGGCAGGCAGCTCGGCGTGAGCGCCATCGCACGACGGCTGAAAACTTCGGAATACAACGTGTCCAAGCACCTG
>Ga0194054_10000333_pt1 | contig 24435 bp, 14 predicted proteins | sample SepL2210m_MetaG_FD_163628 | JGI IMG/M metagenome (GOLD analysis project Ga0194054, IMG submission 163628) | Anoxic zone freshwater microbial communities from boreal shield lake in IISD Experimental Lakes Area, Ontario, Canada - Sep2016-L227-10m | ecosystem: Environmental > Aquatic > Freshwater... | reverse complement strand
GTGCTCCAAGGATTAAGGCTGACTCTCAGACCGGCCTGGGCCAGATAAGGAACGACCAGGCCCAGGGTTTCAAACCAGGGTTCATCCAAGCTCGCTCGCAGATGCCCTTCATTCCACTCCTCGGTGTTGAGGTGCAATGTCACTTCTTTGATCTGATGGGCAGCGGCATAACGCAGCAGGCTTTCTGCATGCGCCTTGCGGTCGCCGTGGGGTGGGATACAGTAACGGAGAGAATAAACCGGCGAGACGGCCATGGGCGCTTTGCCCTCGTGAAAACCGGGTGAAATAGTTTTATTGGATGCCATGAACAAGAAATTGCATAAAAAAGAAACTAACGCAAGAAAAATGCTAAATGCATTTAGCTTTGTCCACACCCGTAAGCAGAAATAGTGAAAAAGAAATTGACAGCCGGACCGATTGCCGCTAAATCCCTTTAGCAGCGACATGAAACTGGTCACAATCAAAGATGTAGCGAGAGAGTCTGGTGCCTCGAGTGTTGCGGTGTCGCTCGTGCTCAATGGGCATGGAAAGACTCAGCGCATCGCCGTGGCCACCTCTGAACGGATCATAGAGGCAGCCAAGCGACTCAATTATCAGCCCAACCGGGCCGCGATCAGCTTGCGCTCGAAAAAAAGCAATCTTATTGGCTTGGCGATGCGGACCGTGAATCACCCGACTCAGTCGGCTTTGAGCCAGCGTCTTCTGCAACGATTGGCTGCGCTCAAATTCGAGGTCCTCGTCGAGATTATTGAAGATTTCACCTCAAGGGAGCTTGAGAAATTGCTGCACTATCGGCCTGAGGCGTTGATTGTGGGGCCGCTTTATGGGATCAATTCACTCGCGCCCTCTGTTTACAAGATGATGGGGGATTCGTATCCCCTGATCGGTTTTGAGGGTTGGGGAGCCATCACTTTCGACTTGGTGACCTGCGACTTGGGGATCATGGTGGAAACATCCATCCGGCACTTGCGTGCTCAAGGACACCGGAAAATCGGCTGCGTCATCGGCGGCAGCAATCCCCAGATCGAGACCAAATACCGCGCGTTGATGGGAGGGAGTGGCGGGGGGTTCCACGGGGCGTTGCACGTGATCTATGGCACCTATGAAAACGGCGAACTGTTCGCACTCAATATGCCGACAGGGAATGATGCGCCTACTGCCTACGTATTCCAGGATCCCTGCTTTGCGACAGGCTTCCTGCGGGGGGCTTGGAAGCGAGGGCTCCGAATACCCGACGATGTGGCGTTTGTCCTCACGGGGTATGCCGATTTTTGTGATCATCTGCCCATCAAACCGACCACAGTGACGCCGGATCAGGATGAGATGGCGGATCTCGTCGTGAGCTTGCTGGTGAGTCGACACGAGGGAGATCTCCTCATGGAGAAACAGCGTAAATACCTGGTGCCGCACCTGAGGATTGGGGAGTCTTGCGGGGGACGATTTATAGATAAGACCATCGGAGCGCAAGCGCTTCAGAAACCTGCCTTGTCACTCGGCTTTACGCTGATTGAGCTGCTGACCGTCCTCGCAATCTTATCACTGCTGATTGCGCTGCTGGTGCCGGCGATAGTTGCTTCCAGAGAAGCCGCCAATCGAATGAAATGCATTGAGAATCTTAGGGGAATTGGGGTTGGAATAATGATGTATATTTCTGACAATGACGGGCGACTGCCAGCCATTGATAATTCTATTTCCCAAAATGGCGCACTTTCTTATGCCGCTAGGCACATGACCTACTCGACGCCATCAACGCCGGTTATGATTGGGGAAGCTCCGCCATTTACTGACGGCTATACGTCCATTAAGTTATATGATTGCCCGTCTGACAAAACCCGTAAACCCGAGGTCGATTTCTGGCCCTATTGGGGTGCAAATAATAATATTAGCTATGCTTTCAATTATCTCTTGCTTTGCGGCCCGGGAGCTTCGTCAGGCCAGATTCGGATTGTTAATTTCGCCAAGCCCCATCAGGATATTTTGTTTGGTGAAGTGGACGGCTATGTCAATTATTACATTACGTCGCCGTTTGATGCGTCGTTTGGCTGGTGCTCGGGAGGCATGGCTCACCATCGCTCCAACGGAAGTAACTTTTTGTTCCTCGATGGGCATTGCGAGTTCGTGACGCTGGATTATTACAAAAAGATATTACGATACCAAGGGGACATCTATGATGGAACTCACTCCGTCAATTGGTCATCCTCGCCTTGAGTGCTGGTAGAAAACCACATTTGATCTCCCTGCACAGATGCGGGCGCAAAAGCAAAAATACAGGATCTGTCGCGTCGTCTGGCTTTTGAAAAAAGGAGTAGCCGCTCACGGGTGCTAAAAGTAGATGTGGCGAGGGCAATTAGTATTCGGGATCAGCCCGGCGTCTCATCCGTTTGAGAGCCGGGCGAATTAGTCCTCGGAAATGGTCGAGAAGGGAGAAAAAATTGACAGCCGGGCCGATTTCGGCTAAACCCCTTTAGCAACGACATGAAACTGGTCGCAATCAAGGATGTAGCGAGAGAGTCTGGTGCCACGAGTGTTGCGGTGTCGCTTGTGCTCAATGGGCACGGAAAGACTCAGCGCATCGCCTTGGCCACCTCTAATCGGATCATTGAGGCAGCCAAGCGACTCAATTCAGAAAATTACTTTGCCAAGAATTAAAATATGAACTTGAACGAAAGTGTGAGCGAATTATTTAAAACGCATTCTGAAGTGAATAATAATTCATTTTTGAAAGCCATGTTTGCGACTATTGGATTTACGTTTATATCCAAAAAGTATGGATGCAGTGATATTTCTGACAAACTTTCGGTGCTATCGACTTCGACCACGGAAAGAGAGGGATCAACTCTCCATTCAGTCCGATATTTTCATGAAGAAGCAGGCCTTGAACTCGACGCTTTGTATGAGTTATTTCTACAAACTGGTGTTGTTGAAATCAGCGGCGCCATGCGCAATGTGAGCGGACGGGTCATTGAGAGCGTGAAGGGACCGTTTTCGCTGTCCTTGGAATTTGATCTGGAGAAAACTGGCAGTATTAAAATGTCGAACATCTCAGGTGGTTCGAGTTGCAGCGGAAGCTACCCGCCTCCTGCCTACAAGATCACCCAAGCGGATGGCGTCTACAATATTCTTGGAGGGATCCACGGGGGGCGCTCGACCGAAACGGAAGCCCCCTACGCGATCATCACCGATTCCTTGGGCGAGAACGGAATTTTCTATGCTTACGAGTGGCCGTGTCGCTGGATCTTTAACACAGTCCAAGGGAAACGGATACTCTCCTGCCTTGCGCATGTGGCGGAAACAGAATTCGACATGAGCCCCGGTGAAAGCGTGGAGATCCCCAAGGTTGTCCTCGGTTTTTTTAAGGGTGGCATGGCTGCGGGCTCAAACCAATTGCGAAAACATATTGTAGATCATGTGCGACGACCGATCAAAGGCGGTTCCCCTTTGCCGCCGGTGTTCTACAATCACTGGTTCGGACTGGGCAATGATTTCGATATCGAGGTCTTAAAAAAAGAGGCCGCTGTCTATGCCGACCTCGGCTGCGAATACTTCGTGGTCGACACCGGTTGGCATGAAGGCGGGTTTCGCAAGGGAATCGGTAATTGGGAGCGAGATGACCGGACCAAATTTCCTCATGGAATGGAGGAGTTCTCGGATTATGTGCGCACCCTGGGTATGAAGTTCGGGACATGGCTTGAGCTTGAGTTTTCCATGAAGAATTCCGACTGGGGACAGCGGCATCCGGATTGGTTTTACAACGCGCCCGGCCGACGTGACTTTGTAAACCATAAGAAATCATTTGAAGAGATGCTGCTTAAACTGGATGACGAACAGGTTCGCACCTCTGTGCTGGAATTTCTCAAGGGATTTGTCCGAAAATATCAGGTCGAGTGGCTTCGGTGGGATTGTAATAATTCCCCGGCCCAATTCTGGGATGCCAATGAAATGGAAAACGAGTGGGGAAAACTCCAGATCGCTTACGGGAACGGATTTTACCGGCTTTTGGATGACTTTATGGCGGCCTGCCCAGAGGTGCATATCGAAGCTTGTGCCGGCGGCGGGCACCGCATGGATCTGGGAACCCTTCGGCGTGCTCATTCCTGCTGGATGAGCGACAACGCGGCGTTTTACGATGCCGTTCGCCGTTATCAGATCAATCTCAACCGGTTTGTCTCAGGGAATTATCCAAATTCTATCTTTATCTGGGCGACCTACAAGCAGGGAAGCGATTTCAAGTATTCATTCGGCAAAGAGGGCTGCCCGGTCACAGCCCTTCGCTCAAAAATGGCGGGGCCGCTGGGATTCTCCGAGCAGAGTCATTTCTATACGCAGGATGCCCTCGCCTTTCTAAAGAAGGAGATCGCCGCCTATAAATCCATGCGGCACCTGCTGATGAAAGAGTTCTATCCCCTGTTCGATCCGAAAAGCATGGCGGAGTTTGACGGATGGCAGTTCCACGACCCTCAAAACGAGGAGGGGGTATTCATGGTTTTCAGATGCGAATCGGCTGATGAGAGTGTTGAAATCGGTCTTCATTCGCTTGAAATCGGCACTCTTTATGAGCTGACCCAGGCCGACTCCTCTCAAAAACTGACGGTTAGGGGCGGAGATCCATTAAAGATCAAGATCGATGAGATCAATGGAACCGGGTGGTTCCGCTATCAGCGTATTCGCTGATATTCCACAAGATGTAAGAGGGTATCTGTGTATGAAAAACCAAAAAAAGAAAACTGTAAATAAACCAACAAAATGAAAACTATAAACATGAAACACATCGTCATTGCTGTCATCGCAGCGCTTTCGCTCAACGCATCGGCAGAAGAGCCTGTCAAAGAGGTGAATTTCGATACTTGGGAAGCAGTTCCAATGACAACGACATTTGCGGCGAGTATTAAATCTTTCATAGATAACAATTATCCAGTGCCTGTTGAGATTCAGGGGCCAACCTACATGGCGTTTATTCCCAGCTGGGGATTCCCAGGCATCATGGTTCCTGAAAACGAAGCAGTTAAAGGTAAGGCCGTTTATTTTGAATCCGGAGAAGAAAGCTACGCGGTGGGGCAACATATCCCTTTTGGGGCGTTTCTAAACCCTGAAAAAGAATACCGTTATGAAATCTATCTGAAAGGGCATGGGAAGTTCAGTTTCTCTGCATGGCTCTCCGGAGTTAATGCCGAAGGGAAAAGCAAATTCATCTCTATAGCGAACCTGATCGAAATTAAAACGGAGGAGGGTGACTGGAAGAAATATGAAGGCACATTCAAGGTGCCGGAAAATCCTGACGCTGAATATTCCACTTATAATGGTCTGCTATTGGGGGGGATCATGATTCCTCGACGCGCCACAATCTATGTCGATGAATTCAGGATTTTCGAAAAGTAACCGTTTAGAGTTTTCGGTAATGAGTGTTCAGAGTTTGAAGTTTAAAATAGCAGGGGAAATCCGATAATGAAAATCTGCTTAAATTATATCTGTTTCGCTGGCGTGATTGGGGTCATGGCTGTCAGCGCATTGGCGACGCCCCCGTATGGGGATCCGAATCAGCCGTACGACAAGATCCCTGGAACATGGGAGACCGATCATGTGAAATGGGCCAAGCCGCTTGCAGGCGGCAAGTTGAAGGTTTTGTTCATTCTCCCATACCCCACGGCACGGGACGTGGTGGAACTAGCCCAGCGCCTGGACATGGACTACACGGTCATCATGACTGCGGGACGAGCTTCGTGGGACCAGGGATGGTATGAAGGTGCCAATGCCACTCCGCTGAAGGGGATCGAAGCCACGATGGTTCTGGACGCCTTGACGAAGAAACGCTTGAGCTTGGCGAATGAGTACGATGCCATCGTGCTGGGGAATGTCTCGTGGAGGGTCGTGCCGGAATTCGCACGGGACTTGCTTCTGCAGCATGTTGCGAGGGGCGCCGGTCTGGTTTATATCTCGCCAAACCGACAGGCACTGATGCGCTGGGCCAACATTGGCGGCGGGCCGGGGGCCGTTGCGGACAAAATAGCGGCAGGTGAGGATCCGCAATTCACGGCCTTGTTTCAGCAAAATGAAGATCCGGCGGTTGCCACGCGGATATTGGGAGCGCTGCCACTGGATTGCATGCCGTTGAAGGTCTTGGCCCAGGTCGTTGATTTTAAGGCATTGAAACCACTCCCTACGGGGGGTGTCCGAGAGCAAAATCCGGCATGTATCACCACTTCCAGTCACGGCAAAGGCAGGGTGTTGGGGTTGCACTATTTTGACGCCGAATTGAACAAGTCAAACAATTGGACGTCCCTCGTGCCGAACGTTCCTTATGACCGGTTAAGCTATGATTACCTCTACGCCCTGCTTGCGAAGAGCGTGCTGTGGAGCGCGGGGAGAGAGCCGTCGGTCAAGATTGGCATTGATATCCAGGGACCGGCCACGGATTTGAAGGTGCCAAAGGAGGAGAAACTGGCGAAGTATCGCTGGGAGGAGAAAACCCCATCCGCAGTGTTTGCGCGGAATGATCTGAGTCAACTCAAGGTGGAGTTGTCAGCAGAACTGGTGAAAGGGTCATCCCAGGTGGCAGTGCTGAATTGGCGTTTGCAGAACTCGCAAGGGGAATGTCTCAAAGAGGAGAACCTGTCGGTTGGCCTCGAAGGCGGAAAACGCAAGGTCAAGGACGTCGCCTTGCCAAAATTGGGGCGGGGCGACTATTTTGTCGGTCTCCGCGCATTGGATGCGGATCAGCGGGTGCTCGATTTCGCCTTGAAGAGCTTCCGTGTCGAGGATCCGTTGCGGATACAGAAGATCGAAGTGGACAAGGACGCCTACCAGCCCGGCGAAGTGATCCGGGGGGAAGTGACATTCAACCAGACGCTCGCAGATGGCCAAACGGCGACCGTGATGGCGATTGACACATGGGGGCGGGTTGTGAAACGGGGCGAGGTGAGGACAAACAAGGACAAGACCGGAGGAGAATTCTCAATGCCGGTGGAATTGCCTTTGAGCAGGTTGTGGGACGTTGTTTGCGAAGTGAGCGATTCAAATGGCGCAATAGACTCGGCGAAGACCTGGGTGGGCTTGCCGGACTGGAATTTCAAGGAATACCTTTGCTCGGAGTGGCTGGGACCCGTCCCCAGCCTCGACTACAAGGGGCGCAGCTTAACGGCATCGAAGCGGCGCTTCGGGCAAAATGCCGGGGTTTCCCACCTGATTTATGGGGAGGTAGACAAATTTGAGTTATTCGAGCGCTCAGGGATCTCAAATATTTTTTATGCCGCGCACTTGGGGCAACGCGACGCAGATCCCACTTTTGGTGGTCGCGCCGACATGAACAAGGAATTCAGCGGATCCTGCCTCTCGGAGTTCAGTCGGATGGCCCGCTGCATCGCCGACACGGGAAAGTTTCCCGACCCGAAAGAATACCCCTATAATTCAGATGGCAAGTGGGGATGGATGAATGCAAAATGGTTCAACCAGAATAATGTAGAGCGAAACTATCTCTCTTCTGCAAAATTCGGTTCCCCGTTTTACATTCTCAACAGCGAGAACACCCTCTGCGGCGAGATCATAGGGCGCGAAAACACATGCTTTTGTCCGTTATGCACCAGCAAGTTCCAGGAGTGGTGTAAAAAGGCGTATGGGGATGACATCAAGAAACTCAACGAGGAGTGGGGCTCGGATTTGAAGAATTTCGATGAAGTTCGCGGAATTCTCCTCAAGGATGCTGTGGAGAAAAAACAGCTGCCTCATTGGGTGGACTTCCGATATTTCATGAGGTCGAAGGTGTTTACCCAGTTCCACATTGACTGGACTGATATGATCCGCAGATATGCGCCCCAGGCAAAAACGGCCATGGGAGCTTGCTCGAATTTCGATTTCACCCGTCTGCGGACTGATATGACCTGTAACTCGGCTGCCGCTGCGGGGGACATGGGGAATGTGCAAATGGAGCTGCAACAGTCGTTTTCCGGTGACACCAGCTATATCCTAGGGGAAGGCAACACGTTGCGATGGGATCCGGAGTTCCAGACGCCAACGGCCAACGCCCGCTATCCATGGAAATATCTGTTCTTGGGGTGCCAAGGGCTCAAGATCGGGACCGAGGGGTTGGGGTCTGACTGCCTGGGTGGCCACTCGTACCTGACTGCGGACTATTCTGAGCCACTACCCTTTTTTAAGAATATCAGCGAGGAGATAAAATTATTGCAACGGGGTGTGGGAACTATGGTGCTGACTGCCATACCGATACGCTCCAAGGTGGCCATCCTGTGGTCCCCCTATAATCACTACATATCGCGGCTCTTCCCATTCCAGGATAATGGCTTCAGCGGAGGGTCGAATGCCAATGTTTGGGTGGGAGGCGGAGCCATCGAAGACTGTCTGATGCTGATGCGGTCTCTAAGGATTCGTCCAACATTTATCGGGCCTCAGGACATCGAGTCGGGTGAGCTGGAGAAGAAAGGCTATAAGGCATTAATGCTCCCATACAGCAGAGGCGTGTCGGTTGCGGAAGCCGAGGCCATCAAGAAGTTCGTCAGCGCCGGAGGAGTTGTCATTGCCGATAACGAACCGGGCACCTGCACTGAGCATGGACGTGTTCTTAAGGAAGGGCGGCTAAAAGAGTTGTTCCCTGTCACGACCAAGAAAAATATCTGCAAATACGGGAAGGGACAGGCTTTCTATTTGGGCGGGGAAATGAATGGCTATGCAGCAAGGCTGGCCCGCTCAAATTACACAGGCTCCGATTCAGTCGCTCTCGCATTGAAGGAGGGTGCAGGAATCAGCCCTGCTGTCGAATTGGTCAATGAAAAAGGATTGCCGCGTAGAGATACCTTGATGGGGTTGTTTTCGCAGGGATCCGCAACGGTCGTAGGATTGCTGAGGCAACTTGAGAGTGAAAACAAAGAAGGGGCAGCCACCACGATGATTCTCCAGCAGCCATACCACATCTGGGATATGCGGGAGAAAAAATACTGCGGCCATGCCGACCGTATTCCAATCAATCTCGACTTATATCCGAAATGCTATGCCTTGTTGCCGTCTAATCCGGGCCAAATGAAATTGGAGCTGGACAAGCCTTCCGTAAAACAAGGGGAAACGCTGACTGTGAAAGGGGAGGTGAAATTTGAGGGAACCAAGGACGTTGACGCTATTGGACAGGCTGTCCACGTGGAGGTGCTTGATCCCGAAAACCAGCTCAAAGAGTGCTACTCTCGCAACTTGGTCTTTAAAGGAAGGCGTTTCCTTGTCGAATTACCGGTGAGTTACAGCGAAACCCCGGGACGCTATACCATCGTCATTGAGCATGCAATCACCGGAATGAAGGCTGAGGCTTGCTTTGACGTGGAGAATTAATGAAAAGTGTAACATTTGTAGTGTTGCTGATTTTTTCATTTCCTAGCTTTGTCTGCTTGGGTGATGAAGTGAAAGTGATCTGCGCCAGCCGCACGGGGACGCCCCCGGTGATGGACGGAACATTGGATGATCTCTGCTGGCAAAAGACCGAGGTTCTCAGCGATTTTACGACTGTTGGTACCGGCCAGCCGTTGAAGCGCCGTACGACGATGCGAGTGCTGTATGACGAGAATAACATTTATTTTGGGTTCGAAGTGTTTTGGGATGATGTCGAACGTTTAAAGGAAAGCATCATCGCGACCAAAGAGAAATACGCGTCAACAGCCCTTGGAGTATGGATGAAAGAGGGGGGATACGAAAATACCTGTGGATTGGAAATGTTTATCGATCCCGGCGCGGGTGGAAGAAATTATTATCAATTGTTATTTAACGCGGCTGGGCAATCTATTGGTAATTACAAGGGGATGGTAGAAAACTTTAATATTGAACCGGAAGTAAGAAGCGCTTTGCGCGGTGGTTGCTGGAGTGTTGAGCTGCGCTATCCAGCTAAAGGTCTAATAGCCGGGCAAGAGTGGGGTTTGAATATATGCCGGAACGACGAAACGTATTACGGGATATGGAAACAAGTCTCCGGAGCCTATGCCAATCCAAAGCTGTTCGGAAGGCTTGTGATCGGGGATTACAGCGAGTGGTGGGAAGAAGTGGGCGGAGCGGGAGCGAAAGCAAAACTGGAAACTCTAAAAGGTGAAGTCGAGCGATATTCGAAGTTGGATCCCAACTACCCCTCCCTGGCGGCGGATGCCGAATCCAACCTCAGGCTACTGGAGAAACTGGCTGATAAGAATCCTTCCGTGTCCCGTGATCATTTTATTGCACTGTATGAAAGATATGCAGAATGTCGTGACAAAATGGAAAGATTGCAGGCTTACGGCGAAAGCCTCCAACTTTTAGCGAAGCCCCCGTCGAGGAGAGAAATCAATCGATGACTCAAAACGATTTGGAAAGCCATCATCTAACCCATCGACACCGTCTTCATGCGCGTGCTTTTTACATGCCTTACGCGAATCGTGAAAAGGCACTGGATGGAAAGCCGAATCTGGGCGACGGTTTCATTTCGCTCAATGGATCTATAAAACCCGCAAATAACTCCTGCCTCACAAAGTTAGAAAATCCACGACGAACCTAGAACAAACATGACGAACGACGTGCGCAGTGAGGCCTCGCTGCTGGAGTTAATTTCCCGGCAGGACCTTATTTATGATCAGCCACCAACCTGTTGGCAGGACGGGTTTGTTTTGGGTAATGGCAGCCTTGGATCTGTCTTCTACGCTCCCGAAGCACTCGAATGGCTCGTCAATAAGACGGATGTCATTGATGGGCGGGTTCATGGAGTGAATCAGGTCATCCCCCGCGATGAGGTTCAGCGCAGAATTAAGTCGGGCGCAAAGGCGCATGACTTTGAACAGGCTGAGCGTGGGGATCGAGGGCCGGAGGGGATGGGGCCAAAGACCTGCTGCCGACTGGTCATGGATCTTGGAATGACAGCCGGGGCAGGAACGCGCAGCGCGCTCCCTTCAACTCTGAGTCGTTTGTCTCTATATGACGGCATGCTTCGGGTCGAACTTGATAAACATCTTTGCCATCCCGGCGTCGAGTCGTTTGTCCGGGCTGATGAGGATATGCTCGTGATCCGAGCCTCCAATGTTTCACCCATTGTTTCCTTCAAAACTCGGATTTTCTTCTCGCGCCCCGAAGACATTGATTTGTCTGAACCCCGGATTTGGCAGGAAGGGAGTCGGCTGATGATGCAGATGGAGATGCCAGGAGGCGGGACTTATGTGGCCGGGCTTGAGGCCGCACCCAGGCCGACGCTCGCTTATCGTGACAGCGTTCTTAAAGGCATCCGCAGCAAGTATCATCCACAGATCACCGGAACCGCTACCGCATTAGTGCGCGGTCGTTATGGGATTTTAGCGGTTGGAGGCGACTTCGATCTCTTTCTCACGGTCGCTACCAACCGAGATTCAGCCGACCCGGCGGCTGAGGTGAGGCACCGCCTGGATTTAGCCATCGCCACAGAGTCCGACAAAATGAGAGCTACTCATCAGGCCTGGTGGCATGAATTCTGGGGCCGGTCACGGGTGGAGTTGAGCGATAAACCGATGGAACAGCTCTTTTATCGCTCCCTCTACGCGTTGGGATGCACCTATCGTAAAGCACCTCTGCCCGGATTGCTCGGGCTTTGCTTCGGTCCCTCGGTCGGGCCGCTCCAGATCACGCCATGGGGAGGCGATCTGCACCACGATCTGAACGTTCAATGTCCGATGTTCCCTGTGCATACCCTGAATCACAGTGATCTTTTCGATGCCTATCTGGATAGCTATCACGCGTTCTTGCCGGAAGCCCAACGGCTGGCTCGAGAAGTCTGGGGTGCCAAAGGGGCTCACTTTGACATGTGTTTCACCGTCTTGGGGAAATCGATCATGGGCGGGGTCGGCCCCTACCGCACCTTCTTCGGCGGCTCCTACGTCGCCCTGATGCACTGCCTGCACTGGCGCAGCCGTCGAGATCTCGATAAAATGCGCAGCCGGACCTATCCATTTCTCAAGGAGGTGGTTGCGTTTTATCAGGATCTGATGAAGCGGGGCGAGGATGGCCTATTTCACCTCAATCCAGCCCATGCCTGCGAGCTCGATGTCATGGACACGGGCGATCCCGTGCAAGTCATCTGCATGCTCAAAGTTTGCCTCCAAACGGCGATCGAGGGGGCATTGGCACTCGGTGAGAAAGACGAAAGCCTTTTGGGAGGTTGGCGCGAATTGCTGGCTCATCTGCCGGAGTATCCACTGGGCGTGGATAATAAAGGGAGAGGGGTGGTTCGTGACGGCACCGGCATCCCTCCTGATCACCATGTGGGGCAGGCTGGTTGTCTTCATCCCGTTTATCCCTGCAGCGAAATCAACGAGTTCTCTGATCCTGAAACCCTCCGGCTCTATCAGAACACCTTGGATTCGGTCCTCGATAAAACCGCCCAGATTTCTTATGCAAACGATCACCGGTACCATTATCAATGTGTCTGGCAATGTTTCTTCCGTGGCATGGCGGCTCTGCGGCTCGGACGAGTCGCGGAGTTTTGGGATTTTTATCTGCCGATGTTCCTCCGAACCTATGTCAAACCCAATGGCCTTGTCAGTCACGATGCCGTTCTTATTGCGTCGTCGGAAATGAGCGAGCGAAACCTGGATAAAATTCCGAATGAGACCCTCCTGGATCTGGGGGCGGAGATGCCAAAGTTCGAGCCGTGGTGCGGACACGCGGGCGGAACCACTCCCAATCCTGAGGCCAAGAAACTGGCCGTCGCGTTGATCGAGGGGAGCGCCGATTATCTCACCATGATTAGCGAGTGTCTGCTCCAGAGTCACAACGGCATTATCCGAGTTTTCCCTGCATGGCCGACTGATCAATCGGCCTCATTCGAGGATTGGATTGCCGACGGCGACATTAAAGTGTCCTCTGCCGTGAGACTGGGAGTAGTCTCATTCATTAAACTGATCCAGGGACCGAACTGCCGACAATCCACAATCAAGATCAAATCTCCCTGGACAGGGAATCTTGAGGATCACGAGTTCCCTGAAAACGGAACTTTAGTCTTAAAAAGGTGAATCCAACTCTTCAACATCTTGCGAGTGATAATTATTCGGGAATTGCACCCGAGGCGCTGGATTGTTTTCTGCGTGCTAATCAGGGACATAACTTTCCAATGTGCGAATGCAGAGATTCTTTGCTGCCGACGGAACCCACAAAAACCGCCAGTGGGCGATGCGCAAACCGGGGAGGCATGCAAAAGAACGCGATTTGGAGCTGCTTGAAAACTGACCGGCCAGAGCCAGCCAAAAAATCTGAAAACCCGATTCCAGGAGGGTCGGGCGTAACTCCGCCGCAAGTAATGATTGGGGAGCCTCGTGTAGTCCGTCAAGCAGATTGTATATTATGAAGACTTCGGCGTCCTCGCTTCACTTTTTCCAGAATATCGGACGCCCTAGCAGTCCAGATGTAAGGTTTAGGATCATCGTTGTGGGCGTCGATGTGCCGCTCGATAGCACTGGTAACATCGCCCACGCTTTGAAAGACACCTCGCCGAATCGGCGGGATGCGTCCCGGACGGGACTTGTCTTTGAGAATACCGGGAAGTCCAGCCTGGGCGTAGCGGTGCCGCCAGCGCCCCACCTTCATAACATCCTCGCCCAGACGATCTGCAATCTCCCTGTTCTGGAGGCCGTCGGCTGCAAGAAGCACTATGGCCGACCTCTCCTTGGCGCGAACCGAGGAGGCCCGCCCCCCGTTTGATGGCTTCCAGTTTTTTACGCTCTTGCATGCTCAGTTTGATGACCGGGGCTACTCTCATTCAAGAAAAGTAGCAGAATTATTATAATATGTAATCTGTATGGCGGACTACACTAGATTCGAATAGGGCACGCTACGTATGAAACATGATGAAATCGGTATTCAGTACAGTACCAAAACAGCCGCAGATCAAACTGCTGAGTTTCTCCGGGGGGCTTTGCGATCGGGACGCTGGCGGGAACACCTGCCGTCTGAGCGCGCTTTGTCGCTGGAATTGAGGGTGAGCCGGCCGACTTTGCGCAAGGCGCTGGAGGAGTTGGAGCGCGAAGGCATGCTGGCAAAAACGCGCGGGCACTCGCGCCGCATTTTGAAACGGAGGACTCCGGGCCAAAAGTCGCATCAGAAACACGTGGTGTTGCTTGTCGCTCGGAGTAATGCCGCATTGAAGAATTGGCACGCCATGGCGCTGATCGAGGCTCTTCATCGCCAATTGGTGGCCGAAGGCGCTCGCGTGGAATTAATTGCCAACAAAAAACTGCACTGGGCGAATGCCCCAGGTTTTTTAAAAGACCTTGCTCAGCAGTATGTTCCCCACAATTGGGTTCTTCACTCACAACCGGCTGTCGTTCAGCGCTGGTTTATGGAGCAGAATCTTCCCGCAGTGGTGCTGGGAAGCCCCTTCCCTGGGGTTTCTCTGCCTTTTGTGGATGTTGATCTGGGGGCGAGCTGCCGGCATGCGGTCGGCGTGCTTGCCCGATTGCGACATCGGCGGATTTGCTATTTCAGTCGCACCACGAATGCTGCGGGCGACTTTTTGAGCGAGCAGGGGTTTGAGGAATCCCGTCCTCTTTTCAATGCTGTGGATATTCAGGTGGTGAGGCACGACGGATCTGCGAGACAGATGTGGAACGAGGCGAGGCGCTGGAAGATGCAGGGGGAGGACCGCCCCACGGCATTGCTGACGTCGCATTGGGAAGACGCTCTGGCGTTGATGGTGGAGTTGCTAACGATGGGCATTTCCGTTCCCGGGGATGTGTCCATCATTTCCCGCGACCCCAGCCCGGTCTTTGAGCGGATGCGCCCTCGCATCGCGAGCTATATCTTCGAGGCTTCCCGGCACGCCAGCGCGATGTGCCGATTATTGCATGGCGGGAAAATAACCAGCCAATGGCTGATTCCAAAGTTTGACAAGGGAGAGAGCCTCTCGCCTCCCCTCCCTCCGCATTCAGCCAAGGCTCGCGGTCAACAGAAATAACCATTACTTTTTTCTTTTCATGAGGGAAAGGCTGGTGAATGGTTTTCATCGTAATCCACCAGTAATAAATTCAAAGACCATGAAAGCCAAAACCATGCAATCACTTCCTTCCTTCCTCTCCGGGCGAATGCTCCTGCTTGTCGCCGCTGTTGTCCTCATGCTCGGCTCGGTCGCCTCGGCGACGACCCTCGAGTATGACACCAGTGCGACCGCGGGCTACCAGGGGGGGAATGCGGTTTGGGATGCCAGCACCACCTCGGTTTGGACCGCCAGCGGCGGAGCCGGCACCACCCTCTCGACATGGAGCGGTGGAACCGACGCCGTGTTTGCTTCCACATTGACTGGCGGCACTTCGACACTGACGGTCAATAGCGCGATCAGCCTCGACTCCATTCTCATCCAAAGCACATCGGCTAATGCACCGACCATTAACGCGGGAACTGGCGCGATCACGATCAACACCGGCGGCAACGTGACGATTTCTGGCGCGGGTGTGGCAACATTTGGTGCCAATGTATTAACGGGATCGGGCGGCCTGATCCTAAATAGCACTGGTGGTGCTTCAACGACCAATGCCGAAACTTTCACCGGGCAAGTCCAAATTGTGAAAGGCAATCTAACAGTAACCTCCCTCAAAGACTTCGGCAACGCGAGCGGCCTAGGCAATGGGACGGTTGGAACTCCAGTCATCCTCGGCACGGTTGGCGACAATGTGAATTCTGGAGGTCTATGGCTCGCTACTGACGCCTCAGTCTATGCCACAAATCGAACCTTCCAACTCGCGTCGGGCGGGTATGGGGCCATTGGTTTTGGTGGGAGCGTTAAGAGTACCACGTTAAATGGCGTGATTAGCGGCGGCAACAGCACGTCGCTTATGCAGTTTGCCGCGGCAAATACCGGCACCCTCGGCGCCGTCATGGTATTCGGAGTTCAGAACACGTATTCAGGCGCTACGCGGATTTACGGTACTACGGACGCAAACGGACTAAACTGGGCTAAGATTGGAGTGAACGATGCCTTGCCGACCGGAACAACGCTCGGGTTGGGCTACACCAGCGGCACTTACTTCGGGCTATTAGACCTGGGCGGCTACAATCAAACCCTGGCAGGGCTGGCGCGGAGCACTGGCTCCACTGCTGCGGCCACGAGTCTCAGCGTGTTCAACACGAATGCCACCCTGTCCACGCTGACGCTCAATATTGCTTCCGGCATTAACACCTACGATGGCATGATCGGAAAAACCAGCGGCAACAACCTGGCCCTGGCCAAAACCGGCGCAGGCACCCTCACCCTCCTCAACGCGAGCACCTACACGGGAGGCACGTCTCTTACAGCAGGAACGATGGTTCTTTCCAACAACAGCGCGGCGGGAACCGCTGGCATCGTCATGTCGGGAGCATCTTCCTCAACCCTCCAGATCGATTCGGCTGTGACGATTGCCAACAACATCACCTTCTCGAACACAAATGCGGCGTCGAGCGTCAACCGCTTGGTCGCCAATACCGCCGCCTACACGGTCGGCACCAGCGGAAGCCTGATGAGCAACTTCTCCGGCGGCAAACCGGACACCTCGGCCAGCATCCTTGCCGGAACAAACTCCCAAGGCTCCACGGCGACTTTGATAATGAAGTTCTCCGACACTTCTTCCGCATCGAATGATGGCATTCGCAAATCGGATGTCTTCTCGCTCAGCGGGACGAGCACGAATACCTTCGTTCTCCAACTCAACGTCACCGGCGTCGCCGCGGGCAACTTCTTGGCTTGGGTCAATGGCAGTGGTTCCTGGGCCAACGCGGTGACCGGAAATACCGGAAACAATGCATCGGGTGCCCAGCAGGGCTACGCCGGCTCGTTCAGCACGTTCCAAGGAACCTACGGCTCGACGCTTTCGGCCTACGTGGGAGCCTACGGAGTGGACACAACCGGGGGATCCGTATGGGCCGTCATCAACCACAATAGCGACTACGCGGTCGTTCCCGAGCCCGCGACCTGGGCGCTTCTGGCCTTCAGCCTCACAACCGTCATGGTCCTCCGCCGTCGGCGCCAGAACTGACAACACGAGGAAGCTTGGAGGCCGGCCCCACTTGAGCCAAGCGGTATATTGACGGAAAAAGTGGACTCGGGCGCGCGGAACCCACCAACCGATGCAGGCCAGGGAGCTGGCGTTATCTGGTCCTGACACGAGACCGAAACCCGCCTGATTTAGTCTCTATGGAAGACCGTATCCTGGCTGCCGCCCGCGAGAACGCATGAAAACACGACATCCGGGCAGGATATCCCGCTACCAACCGGTCGAGAACGGCTATGAAATCGTTGGGAGCCGGGAGGTCTTCAACCGGACGCTTTATGGATCCCATGCCCGTGACGATCGTCGCGAACGGTATTTCACATTCGCCGGCGATCTGCCTCTGGTCATGGGGGCGGCTACCGACTGGTCGAAGAATAAATCCGGAAACTACGCGAAAAGCGGGGTCCTTTTCAGCGGGTTGGCGATGGCTCCCGGAGTGAGCATCCCTGCTTTCTACTCTCCCGATGTCGATGTCAGCTCGCATTGGTTCCACAACTCCGAGGATATTATCACTGTTTTTCGGAACGGGTGGATGGAATATGAATTCCGACAGTTTTCCCCGTGGTTTCCTGATGTGAAGGTGAATATCGCGGTTTTTCCTTTGCTTCCCGAAGACGGGTTTCTCGTGCATTACAAGATCCGGACCGATCAACGGATCCTTTTCTGCGCGGGCTTCGGCGGCCTGACCGACTACATCAGCCGCCTGGAATATCCGCTGGTCAAGGCGCGGAATTTCCATGCCGCAGACTGCGAGAACAACACCGTGGCGTGCGGCAGAAACCGGGCGCTGGTGGAGGGGCCTGGAGGAAATACGATGTGGATCGGCAGCAGCTTTCCCATGGAATTTCAAACGGGTGATGCCTTTTCGCTTCAGGACGGCACTCCTGCGATGTTCCTTCAGCCGGGGGGCACTGCGCCTCGCGTGGTGAAGATGTTCGCTCCGATCGGGGCCGGGGAAACCCTGGACGGATTTCTTGTTGCGATCCGGAATGAGGAGGAATGCATTCTCGATAAATGGTTGAATTGCGAGCAACCCATCGACGACCTCAAACGCCGAATCCGGCGCAAGCATGCGTCAGTGGCCGTGCGCACGCCGGATGCCATGCTGGATCTCACTGTGCCTCCAACCGTGCTGGCGCTGGATGCGTCGTGGCACAAAACCACATTTTATCATGGAGCTCATGCTTACCATGCGCCATTTCTGGGGTGGAGAAACTGGTATGGCCCGACCGTCATCGCGTGGCACGACCGGGTGGAGACAGCGATCAAGGCGCACTTCGCGGAGATTGTGAAGTCGGCGCAGGGAAAAGAGGCGGTTTGGTATGATGGCAACGATCGCCCGGACCTGGACCACGAGGGCAGCCAATACCACCAGATCCGAAACAGCACCGGATACATCCCCTGCATTCTGGGAGGGCATGACATCTACAACATGCAGGAGGTGGCGCTGGACATGCTGCTCCATCATTTGGAATGGACCGGAGATCTTGCCTTGGCGGAATCTCTGTTTGATGACATGAAGGGAATCCTCGATTGGGAGGAGCGGATCCTCGATCCCGACGGCGACGGGCTTTACCAGAACTTCCTCAACACGTGGATCTCCGACGGCCATTCCTATAATGGTGGAGGGTGCGCGCAGGCCAGCGCGTACAATTATCGCGCCAATCTCCTGATGGCCAGGATCGCGGACAAGCTGGGACGCCCAGGCGAGGTGTTCCGGCAGCGCGCCGCGAAGATTCGGAATGCGATCATGGGCATCCTGTGGATTTCCGAGAAGGGGGTCATCGCCGAATACATCGACACGGTGGGGAACAAGCTCGTGCATCCTTCGCCGGAATTGTCCACGGCGTATCTCGCGATCGAATGCGGCGTGGCGGACATGTTTCAGGCCTACCAGATGCTCCGGTTCACCGAGACGAATTTGCGCAACGAAACGACGCTCGGCCGCCAGGGGCGGCTGGTTTATTCCTCGAACTGGTATCCCAAGAAGTATTCGACTTGCGGCATTTTTGCGGCGGAGAACATCCATCTCGCATTGTCCTACTACCAGAGCGGGCTGCCGGGCAAGGGGTGTGAGCTTCTGACGGCGATCGTGGACAGCTATTTTCTTGGCAAAAACCCGGGGCTCTCCAGCCACGTGCTGAGCGCGCATGGGATTTCCGATGGCGGCGATCTGGATTTCACCGATGTCTCGAGCATGTATCTCCGCCTCATTGTCGAAGGGCTATTTGGCATCCGCTTCCGATTGCTGGACGACAGGATTGAGATCGCGCCTGGCTTTCCCGCCGACTGGACGCAGGCCAGCATCATGCTGAAGGATCTCTCGCTCCGCTACACACGAGAGGAGTGCCTGGAAACCTTCGTCTGCGAAGGAAACGGCCGCAAAACCATCAAAGTCCCGATGCGTTCCTCCGAAATCAAAGAGGTGCTGTTGAATGGCAGGCCTGCGGCCTACCAGATCCAGGCGGGGATCGGCCATTGTTTCCTCGTAGTGGAGGCTGCAGACGCCTGTCAACTCCAGATCCTTCATGGCGACAATCCGCTTCCCTCGCTCAGCTATCCTTCCTCTGTTGTCGAGGGCTGCGACTTCCTCATTGAGGTAAGTCATGGAACCCTTACGGACGTCCTGGATGCGTCAGCCGCCTTGAGCAATCTGTCGATCTCAGCAACCGGGGTTCGTGCAAAAGCGCGGGCTGCGACCGGAAACCATACAGTATTTGTCCGCATAAAATGCGACCAGTTTGACGCGTGGCTGCCGGCAGATTTCGCTCCGGTTTCCGCAACCAATCTAGCACTTGCAGCGAATTCCGGACCGCTGTTTATTCCCTTTGGGTCTGATACCCCGAAGCTTGCTTCGGCTTTGGTGCTGGAGGGACGATCTCCATGTCGTCCGTGGATAGCAACGGACCGGACAGAGCCGGTCCCTCCAAATGCCTCGGGGCTTGCCCTGGGGTTCTTTATTCCGCTCGAAATCTCCCAACATTTCAACTGCTCGCTGAAGGAAATCCACACCTTGGAATATCGCAGCCCGCGCCCGGCGGGATACTCGATCGGGTCCCGCCTGAACGGGCGGTATGCCTGGGACTGGAACCAGGCCGGGCACAATGCAGTGTGCGTTGACGATGCCGCGCTCAGGCAGGGCAGGATCGCTTCGCCTTCCGGGATCGGATTCCTCACGTCGGAATCCGGCCCAAATGTTGCGTGTGCGTCCATGTGGGAAAACTTTCCCACCAGAATCGAAATTCCTCTGGATGGCTGCGGCCGGGAGTTGGCCCTATTTTTCATCGGCGTCACCAACCCGATGCAAAGCCGGGTGGAAAACGCCCGGCTTACGGTCGCTTATCGCGACGCGTCAAAGCAAACGGTCAGCCTTGTTCATCCAGAAAACTTCGATGACTGGCTCAATGCGGCCCTGCAAACGCAAAACGAAACCGTCTATTTCAGCGATTTCAATCATGGTACGGTGCAACGGATTCCGCTTGAGCCAAACAAAGAGTTGGAGTCAGTCTCGATCGAAGCGATCGCCAACGAAGTGATCGTCGGACTCCTCGGGATCAGCGTCCTCAAAGCGTCCTCTTGATTGCCGCCGCCGATTTTCAGCAGAACTCACCGCAAACAACCCAACCACCGCCAGAGACAACCTCATATGTTTATTGATATCCACGCCCACGCCTACAGAAAACCCATCCCCTTTGTGGTTCAGTTTTGCACGGCGGAACAGGTGATCGAGCGCTACGATGAGGCCGGGATTGAGCGGGGAGTGCTGCTCCCCATCGTCAGCCCGGAAATCTACCTTCCCCAAGCCAACGAGGATATTATCGAGATGGCGCAGAAGTATCCCGACCGGTTCATCCCGTGGTGCAACATTGACCCTCGCGCCCTGACGAACGCGGTGGACGCCCCGCTCGACCGCCTCCTCCGCTACTACAAAGATCAAGGCTGCAAGGGCGTGGGCGAGATCATGCTCAACGTGCCGGTCATGCATCCGATGGTGCAAAACCTCTTCAAGCACGCGCAGGATGTCGGCCTCCCGGTCACCTTTGATGGCTCGGATCAGCTCGGCGGAGATTTTGGGCTCTACGATGACCCCGGCTTGCCGCAGATGGAGCACACGTTACAGCGGTTCCCGAACCTCACGGTCCTCGGACACGGCCCGATATTCTGGGCGGAGATCGGCCGGTTGGAAACCCCCGCACAGCGAAAGACGGCATTTCGTCCGGATGGCGAACAGGTCGGCTGGAACCCGCCGGGCGGGCCGATCAAGGAGGAAGGGGTTATCTCAAAATTCTTCCGCCGGTATCCGAATCTCTACGGCGAGCTGTCCGACGCCTCTCATGCCCTGGCGCGCGACACCGAGTACGGGCCAAAATTCCTGACCGAGTTCCAGGACCGCCTCCTCTTCGGAACGGACCTGTGCAATCCCGAACAGCCATTCCTGACGCAGAAACTTTTGCTGGATTGGCGCGAGTCAAAAATGATCAGCGAGCAGGTCTTCCAAAAGATTGCCCGCGAAAATGCTGTAAAACTCCTCCAGTTGTAAACCGCCATCATACCTGATCACAGGTATCGAAGCCCGTAACGTCATGGATTAGCGGATGGAATCCAGCGCAGAACTTCGAGCGACTTCGATCATCCCATGAAAAAATCGCCTGCGCCTTGATCCAAATATTATCCCGGTCACGCACTGGAACAGGATCTCAAACAAACAACGATATGATCACAAAAAAACAAACCATCCTCTTTCAGGGTGACTCCATCACCGAGTGTGGTCGCCACCGAGAGGCGGCGGAAATCCCCAACGACCTCTGTGGCCTCGGGCAGGGATACGCCATGATGGTCGCCTCCGAGATGCTGAGCGCAAGGCCGACCGAGAATCTTCTTTTTTTCAACCGGGGCATCAGCGGCAACCGCATCGTAGACCTCGACGCCCGCATCAAATCCGACATCATCAATCTCAAGCCGGACCTGCTCAGCATCCTCATTGGCGTAAACGACACCTGGCACGAAAAGAGCAGTCGCAACGGAGTGGCTCCGGCTAAGTATGAACGGGTTTACCGTGCCTTGCTCATTGAGGTGAAGGAAGCTTTGCCCCGAGTAATATTCGTCCTCTGTGAGCCCTTCGTGCTCCCCTGCGGTGTGGTGACCAAAGAATGGGTTGCCGAGATCGACCAGCGGCGGGCAATCGTCGCCCGGCTCGCTCAGGAATTCGATGCGCGGTTTGTTCCTTTCCAATCCATGTTTGAGGAAGCCGTCCAGCAGGCCCCTCCCGCCTATTGGGCTTCTGACGGGGTCCATCCCACCGCCGCCGGCCACCTGTTGATGGCCAAATGCTGGCTGCAACAAACCGAGAGACTTTTAAAACGGATTCCATGAAAAGTTTGCTAACGACGGCCAGCCCTGGCTGCCGCAAACCGAGCCATCCTTCGCACCGGCTACCGCCACCATGTCAGCATGACCTTCGGCCATGTTGCCGATGCCGTCCGCGAAGCCTTCCCCCCCCTACCTCAACTACTCGCCCACAGAAAATTGATTTTATGCCTGCCCCGTTCCCTCCCTCTCAGACGCGATCCTCGACCCGTGGCGCTGGGCGCAACGAATGCCCGCCTCGAATCCGAAGGCCTGATCTCCGTAACCGCAGGCATCTTTAAATCTTATCTCGGAACGAAATCTCTCAGGCAGATATATAAATCTTATGAAAATCGATTGTCACACTCACATTGGTGTCGAACCCTTTTTCTATCTCAAGCGAGGGTTTCCTTATGCGCTCGATCTCCTGGGACTGATGCGTCAGGCAGCAGGAACGGGGATTGACCGCTGGATCGTTTTTCCGTTCACAAGCTACATCGGGCTCGACCTGTTGGAGATGCAGGCCGGCCGGATCGTATTCTCGGGGGCGCTGGACAGCGTGCCTTTCCGGTTCGAAAACCGCAGGTTGTTGGAGGAGGTTTACCGGCAGCATCCGGAAAACGCAGGGCAGGTCATGCCGTTTCTTATCGCAGACCCGGCGCGACTTCCTGAAGAGCAAGTCCTGGAATGGCAGGCTCTCCCGAAGGAGTTCAAAGTTTTTGGAATCAAAATCCAGGCCACGGTCATCCAGTCGCCGGTCATCGGGTTGCTCACGCAAGCCGCCTGCATGTTGGACTACGCGGAGGAGCACGACCTGCCGTTCCTGATCCATACGAGCATCGATCCGGCCGACAAATGGTCGCAGTGCGCCGACATTTTGCGGGTGGTCGAGTCGCGCCCGAAGATCCGTTTTCTCCTCGCTCATTCCTGCCGGTTTGATCACGCGAGCCTGCGGCGGGTGGCGGAGCTGCCGAATGCCTGGTTCGATTGTTCAGCGCACGTGATCCATTGCCAGTGCGCGGTGAAAAACTTCCCGGCGGTGGCGCCGCCGGGCGCCCGGTTCCCGGCGGACTACAGCTCGCCTGAGTCGGTGATGCGTGATCTCGCAGAGGCGTTTCCCGACAAATTTGTCTGGGGCAGCGATGCGCCGTTCTATTCCTACCGGGACGAGACCCTGCAACTCATGAGTTCCTATGCGCGAGAAGTCGCATGTCTGGACGCACTCCCGCCAGCCCTGCTGGAAAGGGTCAGCCATCTGAACACTCTGGCCTGGCTTCACGGAAACTGATTTATGAAAAACAAAAACACAGCATTCGATTTTGAACCCGCGAGCTTTGTGCCCTTCCGCGACAAGGAAGCCGTAGCACGCGCCCGTGCCATCAAACGCGAGGACCTCACACGCCATCCGAACCCGGACTACCGGATCGAGGTCGTCAAGGATGCCGATTTCGAGGGAAAATGGATCGACGACATCATTGGCCGGATCAAGCAATCCACCGGAGGGCAGTTGGTGATGATCATGCCGAACCCGTGGCCGAACTACGCCAAGGTCGCGGAACGCATCAACCGCGAACGCATCTCCTGCCACCATATCCACACTTTCAACATGGATGAATACGCGGACCAGGATGGCCGGATTGCCCCGGAGACCTGGGAGTTCGGATTCGGGCACGCTTTCAAAAAATACTTCATCGGCAACATTGATCCCGCCCTGCGCCCGCCCGAAAAACAGGTGCATCTGCTGAGCGATGAGACGCTCGCCGATTACGACAAAATCCTGGCCGATCTGGGAGGTGCCGACATCACTTACGTCGGGCCGGGGTGGACGGGGCATATCGCCTTCGTGGACCCGGATGCACCAGAATTTGCCGCTGCCTCGTTGGAGGAATGGAAAACTTTGGGCACTCGCATCTGCACGCTGAGCCCGTTTACCATTGCCCAAAATTCGCTGCACGGCTGCTTTGGAGCAAGCGGGGACCTCACGGCAGTCCCGCCCAAGGCGGCGACGGTGGGGCCGGCCCAAATCCTCTCGGCCAAGCACCGGATCGCAATGCACAGCATCAGCGTCGGAGGCAGCTTCCAGTCCTGGCAGCGCCTC
>Ga0194054_10000324_pt1 | contig 24988 bp, 32 predicted proteins | sample SepL2210m_MetaG_FD_163628 | JGI IMG/M metagenome (GOLD analysis project Ga0194054, IMG submission 163628) | Anoxic zone freshwater microbial communities from boreal shield lake in IISD Experimental Lakes Area, Ontario, Canada - Sep2016-L227-10m | ecosystem: Environmental > Aquatic > Freshwater... | reverse complement strand
GCCACCACCAATCAACCGCTTGCCACCAGCCAGAAAATGAACTAAAAAAACCGCGTCCGAAGTGGTGCACTTTGAACTTTAAATAGGTGACCCGATGGTGGTGCACTTTGAAGTGACCGGCGAGAAGTGGGCGAAGTAGAACGGCTTCGCGATGGCGATCAGCTCTCCTTTCGAGATATTCAGAGCGTCCTCAATGGCCTCCAACTGATCACTCATTTCGAGAATCCCCTCGACGAGCGCGGCCACCTGTCCGTCTGGATCAGGCAGCTCGGGATATGTCTTGGCGGCTTTGGCGGCTGGTGCCGCGGTTGCGATTCCCGCGAGGTTTATCCGCTTGAGCCCGGCTGCGGGAGCGACCGGGGCGGCAGTTGCTGGCGATGATTTGGTTTTCATACCGCCATGAGCCTCGTTCGCGCAGGGCGCGGGAATCCATCGCTGATGGGGGTGCTTGGAGGGTGCGGGCTGATTCCGGTTTTCAAATCCGAAACGGCCTGCCTATCCTGCTCCGCACAACATTCCCCGCCATGTCCAATCTCACCAAACGCGATCTTGTGACGCAGATCAGCAAGGAAGCCGGAATCATTCAGGCGGAGGTATTCACGGTCATCCAGCAAACGCTCGACGCCATCACCAGCGCCTTGGCCTCCGGGCGGGATGTGGAACTGCGGAACTTCGGCGTATTCGAGGTGCGTCTGACAAAATCCCGCGTCGGCCGCAATCCGAAGAAACCGGAAAAGGATGTGACGATTCCCGCACGGGCGACGGTGAAGTTCAAATCTGGCAAGATCATGCGCCAGCGGGTGCTTCTGCGGACCCAAGAACTCAGCAAGAAGTAGGCTTCAATTTACGAACCTGTGTTTGGCCCACGACCGGCACTCCTCCGTGTCGCTGCGGAGCTGCACGGGATCCGAGAACTTGCATCACTTGAAGGCGAGCCTCCAATGAAATCGATGGGGAGACAGCGACCCTGTTCCGCTGATAAGTAAAAAAAGCCTGCCCCGCGCGCAGACAGGCTTTTCGTTCATGCGTCACCGCACGGTCTGGCACATCTGTTCGATATGCTCGATGGCGGGAACGGCCTCCCGCTTGGCATCCCCGGTGCCGCTGGAGAACCAGCACCGAATCCCGGCCACGTCCTTCCACACGACCGTCACCATGCCGTATTTTGTCCAGACGGTGGCGCGACGTGGCCGCTCCCACCGGTTCACGTGGATCGAGCGGATGCGTGGGTAGTCGACGTTCATAGCGAGTGCTCCAGGTGGCCGGGACCATTGCCCTCGGGGTCGCACATGACGGCGACGGTGGCGAGGCTGCCCTCGCTGTCCTTCCCGCTCAGGACCAAGACCGCCAGCGGGTTTCCCTCGAAGTCCTCCCACTGAATGCCGTGGATTTTCCTGCCCACGAGCTTGCCGTAATGCGCACGCTCGAACGGTGTAGGCTCCCCGCTCATGACGCCAAGGCGACTCCGGCAGCGCCGTCAAAGAGCCCGTGCAGGGCTTCGCATCGGGCGATGGCGGTGTGCGGGTTCACGGCCTTGAACACCTCGGTGCAGGCGTTCCAGAGGCTCCACCCGTTTCTGCCACAGAACTCCTCATGCTCGGGCTTTCGCCATTGGGCGAGCACTGCCGGGATCTGGCTCGGCGTGATGGCTCGGCAGTCCGTTGCCCGGATGACGAGGTCGTGTGCCCGGCTGTCGGTGAGCCGCATATTTCGGTAGGCGGTGATGCGGGCCTCCATGCCGATCAGCCGCTCTCCGAGTTGCCCTACCGCCCTGGCCGTCAACTGCCGGAGATCCCGGACGGCAAACCGGGTGTGTTTGCGCCGGATCTGGATGAGGCCGGAGAACGACAGATTGTCGCAAACGAAGACCCTTGTGCCCGCCACGATGCCAGCGGGGAAGGTTTTGTCGTGGCTGTTCCGCAGGCCGACAACCCACCCGTGCCCGTTTTGAACCATGTCCACTCGTGGGGACACCTCCAGGACGCCGAAGTAGCGGTTGCCGTCGTGGCTGATCGCATGGGTGGAGCAGAGCAGGTTGAACCCTACTTCCTTGAGCTGACTTTCAACTTCCTCGACCAGATACCGGTGAGGAAGCGGGAACCATGTTTCTGTCGGGTGAGGGGTCTCGATGCCAAAGAGCGCATCGCGCTCGATGACCTGTCCCCCGCAATGCAGGAGCATGGGGTTTCTGGTGGCCGATCTTGCGGCTGGTGGGACAGCCGGGAGGACGTCTGCCTCCCAGGTGCCCGGTTCGTCGATGACGTCAATCATTTTGGATTTGTGGTTGCGGAGACAGGGACGCAAGCATGTGCCTGCGCCCCGCCCCGGTGTCGGTCAGATCCGCACGCTCTGGAGAGTGCGCAGTGTCTGGCGGACGGATTGGACTTCCTTCTCCCCGGCCTTCTGTTCCCTGACGGCCTGCCGGAGCAGGGTCGAGAGTTCAGTGACGCCGACGAGGGCTTCGCGGAACACGGTCTTGAAGCCGTCGAGTTTTTCGATGGCGGCTTCGATGGCGGGTTTTTCCGCTGCCGGGATGACCGGCGTTGTGGAGCGCGGGGCTCCGTTGAGGTGGGGCGTGGCCCCGTTGGTATGTCCGTTTGTTTCGGGCATGGGTTTCTTTTCGGGTTGTGGCTCGGATGGAGCCGGTTGGTTTGTTGGTTCTGCTGGTGCGACGTCCGCCACCCTCAGGGGCATGACGACCATCTGCCTGCCCTCGCGGGTGAACTGCAGAGCCGACATGGGATCGATGAGGCCGATGTTGGTCAGCCCGTAGTCGAACGCCTTCGTCAGGTAATCCCGGTTCAGGCGGATCTTGATGTCCGGCCCCTTGGCCTTGGCTCCTTTAAGCTGGATGCTGGATGCGCCGCCGGTGTCTTTCACCGCGACGGCCCCGTTCTCGATGACGAGATCCACCGGGCTATCCTTCAGTTCGCCGCCGGGTAGGCCGCCCACGAGCTTTGCGAACCCGTGTCCCTCCGGCAGGGCGACCGTCGTGCGGTGCTGCCGGAAGTGCGGGACGACCTGACGCCAGTTGGGATAATTGCCCTCGATGGTTTTCAAGGTGAGCGTCCAGTCCCCGGCGACGATCCGCACGAGCGTATTGTTGAGCTTCTTTTCTCCCGCCAGTGCCCACGGCAGATCCGCGAGCCCGCGCCACAGCAGGAGCTTGTGGTTGGGGATGATGACCGACTCCGGGACCGGCAGGGTGAAGCTGTTCGCGCTGTAGAGGTGCCTGCCGTCCGTGCCGACCAGGTAATGTCCGGCATCCTTGGGTCCGCTGACATCCAGTTCGATGCCATTGAGGACGTAGCGGGTCGCATCCGTGGAGGAACAACCAATGGCCTCGGTGAACCGACGCGCGAAGGTTTCCGGCATGGGAACGGGCGGTGTCGCCACCGACAGCTCCTCAGGGAATTCCTCAACCTTGAGGCATTCGAAATCCTCGCTCACCCGGCCTGTGCCGAGGTCGCAGAAGATCCGGTTGGGTTCGATGTTGAGGACCGCGCGGGCATTGAATCGCTTGGCCATGGATTGCACGCGCTCGAACGGGAGCAGGAAGCTCTCCGCCGCCTCGCATCTGGCTTCGGGCAGCGCGATCCTGGCAAAGATGTCCAGGTCGGTGCCCATGAGGGTCGTGCGCTCGGGAGTGGCATCCACCCGGATGCAGCGCAAGCATTCGAGGGTGGCTTTGTTGGAGACGACTTTGGCGAGGCCCGCGAGCGCAGGCTTCAATTCGCTGATTGGGATACTGATCATAAATTTCCTTTCGGTTGTTGAATGAAAAAGGCCGGGAGCGTTGTGCCCCCGGCTTCTGGTTGGTGATTGTGGAAGTGCCGGGGATCCATCCCGGCGCGTGCTGAAAAATCCCGATGGTCCGGGAGGGATGTTCACCACCGCCGACGGTCTGCCCGGCACGCAGCCTTCTCATGGTCCGCCATGATGTTGCCGCGCCACGATGGCCCCTGCATGGAGTCCGCAATGGCGTCTTCGCCAAAGTGCTCGCGCAGATCTCCGGCCAGGCTTTCCTTCAGGTCGTGTGCCCACGAACTGCTGAACCCGAATCTGGCAGCCGTATCCTTCGCGCGTTTCCCTTGAGCGAAGTCGCACACCATCGCTTCGTAGCGGGGGTTGTGGGTATCCAGGAAATCCTCCCAGTCCATCACCCTTGCCGCCGCCCCTGCGGGATCGTCATCACTGCCCGACAGCATGTCGCCCAGCGGGATCTCCTCATCGGTTTCAGGGTCGTAACCTGCCGGTTCCTCGAATGAGAGAACCATGGAGTTGCTGTCCAACTGGGTCCCGGCATTCATCACGTCGGTCCTCCCTGCCGAATACGACCGGCGACCGGATTTCATGTGGAGGATCGTGTAATACGCGATGTTCCCCGGCGTGACCTCCTTCCCCCGCTCTTCGAGGTCATGCAGCATCTTGGCTGCCACGGTCAGGGCATCCTGCAACAGCTCCTCTGTATCTTCTGAGCCGACTCCACGGATATACGGCATGGTGGCGCGTAGCCGGGGTTCAATCTGATCTAACAAAACAAATCCAGCCCTTGGGCTCATTTGTGTTTTTCCTTTCTTGGTTGAAAGGCGACCGCAGAGCTTGCGCCCGCAGCGGTCACCAGTGGTTTTACTGATGGCCGCTTTTGGACGGCGGGTTGGCCCCCAGCGGATTGCCGGAAGCCTGAAAATGGAAAGGCCGGGAGCGATGTGCCCCCGGCCTTGGGTTGATTACAGGATCGTCTTTCCCTTGGAGGGCAGACGGTTGACGTATTGACGGATGAACTCCTTGGCGTTGGATTCGCACCGGATGAGGAATTCGTCGCCGACTCTAGTGAACCGGTGTGCGCGTTTCTCCGCAACAGCCAGGGCGAACTGCTTCACTTTGGAGCGGTTGATGAGCCGAGGTTTCCCGGCGTTGGAGTCAGTAGCCATCGACCCTCTTGGTGCCGACGAGGTTGCCTCGGGCGTCGAAGGCGCGGAATTCGCAGTAGTCGATGCCGGGGGCGCTGAACTCCGAGCCGTGGACTTCCAATACTTCCGTCTTCGCCACGATCTCCGCGCTGAACCCCGCACCGAATGGTGGCGCGGCGGCGGCATCCGCCCTAGCAAGTTGCCCCTTGGCTTTTGCGAGGAAGTTCATGCCGTCACCTCCTCCCGGCGGAACTTGAGCTGGTTGCGGATGTCGGCCGCGAGGACATACCCCTTGGCCATTTTTTCCTTCACGAGATTGTCGTAGATGAGCCTCGCGGCGTCGTAACACACCGGGCTGGTTGTTTTGGTGCCGGTGGCGAGCGTGGATCCCCGACGCCCGTAGGCGAATTTGACCGCGTATCCGCCGTCACGCGCTTCGATGGCAGCCCGGTAAACTTTGTCCGAGCGGCCATCGCGATAACAGAGAGTTGATTGCATGTTTCCTTTCGTTGGTTGAAATGAAAAAGGCCGGGAGCGTCGTGCCCCCGGCCTTTTGGTTGATGTTGCTCAGCGGTATTTGTTCGCCCACAGGTGGACGACAAAGGCGATGAACGCCAGGGCCGCCAAGGGCAGGAGCACCGGGCCAATCGAGGCGATGACGACCCGAAGGCACAGGAGCACGAATATCAGCGGGATCAGGAAGGCCCCCAATTCGAAGAGTGTTTTCATGGCTATTTTTTCGGCCCGTCGAACAGGCCGATGATGGCCGACAGAACGATGGCCAGACCGAGGAAGGTCAGACCTCCGCCAATCGGGCTGAGATCGATCGGGATGGGGACTCCCCCACCGCAACCGCTCATAAACACCGCGAGGAACAGGGTTCCTGCCGTAGTGACGGCCACTGCGAGTTTGGTGTCTTTCATGCCACCAGCCTCCTTTCCACCGCTGTGCGGCACCGCGCCGACCAGGCCCGGCATTCGCCCAGGAACTCGCACGAGGCGCACTGCAGCCCCGGCGATGGCACGAAGTCCTCCCGCTCGACTCCGTCGACGTAGGACTCGATCAAACGGAAGAGTTTCGCGTGTTGGCTTTCCGTTGTTGCCGGGGCTTCGCTTACGACGAGCTCGGGCACCTTGGTTTTGACCAAGTGGTGAAGCTCGAAACCCGACTCCGGCTTGCCCGTGGCCTCCCGGTAAAGGAGACCGTAGGCGGTGAGTTGGATTTCATTCCGGTGGACGACCTGATCGGCGTTCGGGGTGGCGGCGGATGTCTTGAAGTCAACGATCCTCCCGCCCGGACGCACGAGGTCGATGATCCCGACGAGGGCGGGCAGGCCGTGCCTGGCCAGATCGGCTTCGACACGCACCTCCACCGCCTCCGGCTTTTCCTCGGCCGGGATGGGAGTGTCGCGGAGATACATCTCCACGAGCCCCCAGGCTTTTTCCTGCTGCTCGTCTTCATCGGCTTCCCATGAAACCGGCGCGTCCTCCTGACCCGTGATCCAGCTCATGAGGAACCCCTCGCGCAGGGCCGGAGCGTCGTGCTCCTGACCCCGCCAGCGGGCCGTGCTCCACTGCTGGAGCGCGGCGTGGACCGCCTTGCCCACGAAGAGCGCGGCGGTGCTCGGCTTGACCATCTCGAGCACGTAACGGAAGTAGAACTTCAGCCTGCAGTTGTGGAAGCAGTTGAGCCTACTGGCGGAGACGACATTCGTGAGGTCATCCACCGGGACCGCTGGTTTTCTCGCCGGAGGTGTGAGCGTAATCACCGTGCACCTCCGTTCGCGTATTGGCGGCGGGGCGGTGCCGTGCGGCCACGGGGCCGGTTGGGCTTGCGTCCGCCGTTCTCGTCGAGGATGCGGTCGATGAGGCCGCTGGCCTGGAGCTTGTTCAGCTCCCGGACCCCGACGCCGAACATTTCCCGGCTGGTGTCATCGACCTGCCCTTTGTCGAGGCTGTGTTCGTCCACGAGCTTGACGATGAGTTCCTGCTGCTTCTCCGAGCAGGCCCAGGCATCGCCGTTGGTGGCGTGGCCGTTGGCTGAGCCATTGGAATGGCCGTTGCCGTTTGCGGGGGCGCTGTGCCCGTTGCGGCGGCCATTGCGAGCACCCTGCTCGCTGATGCCGTATCCCTCATCTGGAACAAAGCCGATGCGTTGGATCTCCTCATCCACATTCTGCTGGAGGAGCTGGTAGAGGCGGGTGCTTTCTCCCGCCACGTCGTTGATGTTGCTGATCTCGGTCTCGACGCTGACAGAGAACTGGTGGCTCGAATACCCAGGCAGGCCGAGGCGCTTCGAGTAATTGGCAATGAGTTTGAGTGCCATGGTTTCCTTTCGTTGTGGGCACAAAAAAGCCCGACCGTGATGGCCGGGCTGGTTGTGCCTGGTTGGTGATTTCAGGCAGCGACGTTTGCCGATGCCTGGTTGATGGTTGCGCTGCGGAGAGGGATGATCTTGGCTGGTGCCTCGCAGATTCGTGACAGCGAATCCTCCACGAGCCGGTCGTTGAGAACCGTCATGGGGACCCGCAGATCCTTGGCTGCGAAATACAGGCGTTTGACCAGATCCCTCCGAAGCGGCGGTGAGTAATATCCCCGTCGGGGCATAGTGTCTCCGGGTTGGTGTTGCGGTTGAAACCCCGGCGGACATCGCTGGGAGTTGGTGAACCCGGACGGATATTCCACCGGGGAGCAAACCTGGGCTGCTCAAGTTTATATAACCCGTGATTTGACGGGATTTCAGCGTCCATCGTCGTCGGCAGTCCGGTCATCCTGGCCCAGGCGTTTCCACGCTTGTCAGCTCCTTCTCTCCCGCCCTCTGATTTGAAACGCCGGCAGAAAACCCAATACGCACTGCCATCACCGCCGCACCGCCAAAGTCAGTTGTTGGTCGGGGGTTCTGATGACTTTTCCGCTTTGAATTAATGAATTCAAGGTGGCGTGGAACCACTGGGCCCGTGGTTTGTTATAGGATCTCCACAATTCCCGGGTTGTCAGGGTTCCCCGGCGCTCGATCTTCCTCTGCATCACCTCCTCAGAAGAGGATTTGTCAGCGCAAGCAGTGTTGTCAGCATACGGCTTGATTGCTGGCAGGTGGTTCCGAAGCACTTCAAGGTGCTCTTGGGCCAACCACCTCGTGAGTCGAACCGCAGCGGTTGCAGACTCCTCGGTAATCACCTGTTCGTTTCCCTTGACTTCTTTGCAGACCTCCAACAGGACCGCAAACCTCACGGCAAGCTCGGGCAGAAAGGCAAGGTGCCGGGCAATGCCGCATGGACCTTCCGGGTCAAGGCCGGCGATCTGGCGCTCAAACTCACCGATCACCGCTGCGGCCTCGGTGTTGAGACTAAACTGCGCACAGGTTCGCTTCTGACGAAAGAGAAGGATCCGGTGGATATAGTCGCTCCAAGCCTTCTCGGAACTCAGCTTTCCACCGCAGGGCCCATTGCGGGGGCTGGTGATCCACAGAACTGGCATCGGGGCTTCCGTAACGACCTCGATGTCAAAGAGCGGAAACAACGAGGCTTCCTCGATCACCCAGAACAACGTTGTCGCCCCCAGGATGAACTCATCGCCGGTGAAAGGCGGCAGGCCGGACCACGAGGCCCTGATCATCCTGGCGAAGTCGTGTTGTTCCGTTGTCCGAAGCGCGGCGAAGCTCGGAACGAGATCCGAGGTAGGATCCCCGAGAAAGACCGCGCCATCGAAGCAATACTTGATCGCTTTGGCGATTTTCTTGGGCGCCAGCTTTTCGGTGAATGCCACGGGCCTCCGGGCGGTCTCCAGCAATGCAAGCGCGCTCTCCATCTTTTCCAATGTCTCCGGGGGCAATCTGCTTCTTTGCGACTGCAGGTCTGCGGTGGCTTTCTTGATCCGCTTATCGAGCTGGTCATCGCCCCATAGGATCAGCAGCTTTTGCCGCTCGAAGATCCAATCGTAAAGGTCAGAGGTCAGGATGCTGAGCCAGGCCGGGGAGCGGTCTCCTGTCATGGCCAGGATAAGATTGAAGGCCGGGGTGACATTGCGCCGGGACTTTAAACTCCCGACAACTGCTGCGGAGCCCAGCCCCGATGTTGCGACGGCCAGAGCGGCGGCCACAACGGCCTTGGGGGACACCCCGAAGCTGGTCAACTCCTCGGTAACGGCGATGAGTGGCTGGGGCAGGCCCACTATCGCCTGTTCGTCCTCAACATTGAAGAGTTCTTCGGCGGTTGGGACAGGTTGCTCGCTGGGAGGTTGGGGATCGTCAATCATGGTTTGGTGGCGGTATCCGCGAGGGCGATGAGGTTGCCGGTCTGGGTGACCAAACCCTCCTGGATCAGGGTATCCAAGATAGGGAGATGCAGTTCCTTCCTCTGGCTGTTGTAGGTCCTGAGCAACTCCCGAACTGTGATGTCACCAAGCTCCCGGAGCTTGGTGAGCATGATCTGCCGGGCTTTCTCCGCCGCCTGGGTCTCGTGCTTCTGCCGTTCCTCGGAGACAAGTGCCAGATGCTCCTTGACGGCACAGTGGGCGAGATGAATCGCCATTCCGGCAGATGCATTGTCGGCTGAGCGGCGGTATAGCATCTTCATGGACCACATGATTTTCCAATGAAGATCCATGACCCACGGATGCCCGGGAAGATCCCCAGTCGATGCCTTGGAGTGCAGATAGTCGTCGTATTGTCTGAGAATATCGTAGCCGGCGGCGTCGACGGTGAACTGGAAGCTTTGCCCGCACCGGCGATCCGCAATCACATTTCTCACGGCATTGCGATAGGTGGCGTAACCTCCCTTGAGTTCCAGAGGCTGGATGCTTGGAGCAGTCGACCACCGGTTGGGGCGGATGATCAGACACTGGCGCAGGAGCCGCTGGACATCGCTGTTGTTGGAAGCCAAGGCGGCACGGATGTGGGCGGCATCGCAGGTCATGAAAAGACTTGCCCTCAATGCGGCAAGGCTCCCGAAACCGCTGTTCTCGCAGATCGGCTGGAACGAGGCATCGCTTCCCTCCATAGCTTGGACGAGCTGCCCGAGGAACTGGTGCCAGCGCCGGGACGGTGAGAACTTGTTGAGCTCTTCGAACAAGCTCCCGTGGGGGTAGTAGACCGCCACCTCGCGGTCCATGACCTCCTCGACCCCCTTGGCGAAGGTCTCCGGCGTTGGGGAATTCATCACCAGGCTGGGAAGCCTTAACGCCACATCTGGGCGGGCATGGTCAAGGATGAAGTCGACAGGGGAATCCTCCTCCAGATGTTTGTGGAAGCTCTCGCGAATCTCTTTGCCGAGATTGCGGTTGCCATCGTCGTGCGGTTTCTTGCTTACGGTGTCCTGGGTCGATGTTTGCCCAATTTCGCGAAGTTGGCGCTGTAAGCGCTCCACGGCGCCAAGGACGACCCGCTGGAGCCGATGCCACTGGGGGTCATGGCCGGCAACGAGGAGGTTGAGCCCGGGATGAACAGGTTCCCCGAGCGGTCCCTCAACGAAGGCGCTGGGACCGGCCAGCCCGCCGAGGGTTGAGGAGATCGCCAAGCCCGCGAGGGTGTAGCTGGTTCCGGTTCCCGCAGCCAGCCCGGCGATAGCTCCACCGACTAGGAGCTTCTGGTCGTAGAGTTGCTTGAGGATCTCCGGAGTTTCAAGAGTGGATTTGGTGTTCATTATTTTGCGCAGCGCGGTTTGTGATGACGCGACGATTTGAGAGGTTTTCCGTCGGCTGTGCCTCCGGTGTCACCAGGGCAGATGTCGTAGCTAATCAGGACGGCATGCATGGCTGCCAAGATCGAGGTGAAGCGACGCAGGGCTTCCCTGTAGACGCTGGCAATCTCATCTTCGCCAACGCCGAACGCCCTGCCAATCTCCGCATGGCTTCGCCTTTCCAGGTGGCAAGCCACGAGGATGTTGCGGAGGTCGGGGGGCATATACTGGAGGGCGCCACAGGTCATCCTGTCTGCTAGGTGACTGGGGCTTTTTGGGCTGCATTGTGCGAGGCGTTCCAGTTGCTGGATTGCCTCAGCGTGGGTGTTTTTTTGTGTTTTCATAAATGTCTTGGGTGCTTGGCGGTCACGGCGCGGGCGCAGTCACGGTCGCCGGCACTGCGTGCCTGACTTGATGGCTGCGATCGGCAGGGGAGGGGCTGGCTGCGCTGGCGCCCCTCCCCTTCCCTTGCCATCTGCGTCGCGACCGGACTGCGCCTCGGTTGTTCCGCGAGACCGGAGGCGGCGTTGCCGCCGCCCCGATCATGTTCCTTAATAATAAATGGATAGGTGTTCATGGAGTGGGGGACGGGGGCACTGAGGTAAACCGGGTTGTTCCATTGGGCAGGACATCCAGAAAATCCACCGGAGGCGTCTCGGGGATGAGGTCGACCAAACTGAACGGACTCCAAGCATGCTGGATGGCCTTGATCTTTCGAAGTTCCTTGCGGACTGTCTCCGGCTCTTTTCCAACCTTCCACCACTCAATGGGCGACATACCGCTGGGATGTCTTATCTTGTTCTGCTCGAGCAGGGCTAACGCCGCAAACAGCGTGCAAGGATCCCCTGATGCCCTCCCAGCCGGGAGCATAGCGATGAACTTGCGGGCCGATGTCCAGAGCGCCGCGAAATCAAGGGTGCGATACGGAGCGTCGAAGAGTTTTCGAACTGCGCTTTTGGTCTTCGCCTGCACCTCGACCCGGAGGTGGTTGTCCTGAGGCGAGAAGTGGTGGTCGTGCGGGAAGCCGGACTTGTCAGTTCGCCGGTGGGATTTGCAATATAGCGAGAGGGTATAGTTAACGCCTTTGAGTTGAACGGCGTTGTGCTGGTAGGCGGTTGCCGTCTTTCGGATCCATGGATGCCGAGTGCCCTTGAGGGCATTTAGGGTCTGACCGGGATCACAGGGGATGTTAAAGGCGAAGTCGATCCGGAGGTAGGTTTCGAGGAAGGTCAGGTCGGCGATCTCACCGACAATCTCAAGTAGGCGAGCAAGAGCTTGGTCGAGTTCGAACTGGGACTTGATCTGGATGCCGTTATAGCCGTGGAGGATCTCAGGAAGGTGGCATGTAACGCGATTGAGTTTTCCGTCGCGGTCGGTGATGCGGCCGGTGATGCGGATAAAGGGATTATGATGAACTGCGGTGAAGCAGGTGACGGCACCGGAACCGAGACTCCCGGTTTGAATAGACATTTCCACTGTCCAGCCGTTGAGGCGGAAGACTTGAAACTTTTTGATGACCTCCATAACCATGGACTTAAGGAGGCCCCCGATCACAATTTTGACAGTATCCATTGTAGGGGGTCGAGGCAGGCTCGCTGGGATTCAGAATCCCGGCTACGCGGTTTGATATTAAGCGAGGACTTCATTTGCGGTGCCGACACGTTGGCGTTCGACTGCGGCAATTACCTCGTGGCGTTTAAAGAGGCGGTGGCGGCCGAGTTTGTAAGACGGAATCAGGCCCTCCTTGACATACTTATGGAAGGACCTGAGCGGGACGGGTACAACGGCCGCAGCCTCAGCTGCATGCAGGAACGCCGCTGCCCCATTGAGTAAATTTGCTCCTTCTCGCACGAGACGAAATTAAGCTCGCGATAAAATTGCAGCCAGAAGTAAGTGCTTGCAAGAGCACTAAAATACGTGCATATAGCACGAATGGCAAGACCTAGCACTTCACCAGCACCGATCGCACAACTGCGGCGCCTCCTTGGCGCGGATTTCACGGCAGCATTTTTCGCAAGGCGTCACAAGCTGAGGCTTGATCACTTGAAAAAAGTGGAGTCCCCACGGGCAAAGGATGTCTTGAGCGAAGCCCATGCGAAAGAGATTGGGCTTACGTATGGGGTGCGCCCTTCGTCGCTGCAGCAGAAAATCGGTCCGGTGATCGCTGTCGATGGACGCCCTGCAACAGTTGAGAAAATCAGGGCTTGGCAGAAGCATGCAATGTCACAAGGACGGTTGGCGGAGGAGCACGAAAAGGCATTGGCCCTAGCTGCCTCAAGGCAGATTTATGAACTTTTCCGGGCCGCAGGAGGAACAGGCGATGCGTTTGCTCTGGCCGCATCCTTCGATGCTTGGAGGGAGGTGCAGCTAGGCAGTAAAAAACTGGAAGGACTGGCTCGCGCTTTCGACGAGCGTGTAAACAGAACGCGATTCGTCAATAGTCGCACCAGAAGCGGTCGAGAGCTTCGCAAAATCCTGGGGGAGGCACACCCCTTGCTCAAGGATGTCGTCGACACCCAGCAAGTGGACTCGGAGGTAACGTGCAGGGAAAAACCAGTCCCGCTCATCTCATTTGTAGAGTTGCAAGGTCCCGAATATTTCAATGAAAGCGATCCCTCGTCAACGCAGCTTGCCCTTGTTATCGGGAAGAAATCCCGGCAATACGACGTCAAGCTTCATTCCGGTGAGCTCGATCCTGCGTTCTGCGTGGTAGTGCGGGAGACGTTTTCTTTGCTGCTGCGGGAGGAGGGTAATTGGAAATCGCTCCGGTGCAGTGCCGTCATTCGATGCCCGAATGGGGCGCCCAGCGGAAGATTATCAAGTCAGGCAACTCCAAGTGGAGAATCACCCAGAAAGCCGGGAACTGGCGGTCCGGCAACAAAATCGGGAACGGCAAAATAGTGGAGGCACGAAATCCTGTGACAACCTGTGACAAAAAAACTGCAAAAAGCGGCACTTGGCTGCAAAATCGAAAAAATCACTGACCGCCAGCAGGGCCTTTGTTTATGCGGTTTCCAGGGTGATTTGAGTCTGGAAAAAAGAAGTGCTCGGGGGGGGACTTGAACCCCCATGCCTTACGGCATACGCCCCTCAAACGTACGTGTCTGCCATTTCACCACCCGAGCAATTGGGGATGAGAAGAAAAAAGCTACCGGCGGCGGATATTTTGGCAAGGCTGAAATTTGGGCTTGCGAAATCCGGGCGACTGCCCCACGTTGGACAATTCCAACCGAAACGGATTTTAACGGAACAATTATGGCATACGCAGTGATACAAACAGGCGGTAAACAATACCGCGTCGCCGAGGGCGATGAGATTGAAGTGGAAAAGCTCGACGTCGAGGCTGGCAAGAAAGCCGAGTTCTCGGAGGTGTTGCTCGTTGCCAACGGTTCGTCCGTGACGATTGGCGCGCCGCATGTCGCCGGGGCGAAGGTTACGGCTGAGGTCGTCGACCAGTTCAAGGACGACAAGGTGATCGCCTTCAAGTTCAAGCGCCGTAAAGGCTACCACCGCACAGTCGGCCACCGCCGACAGCTCACCAAACTCAAAATCGAATCTATCTCCACCAAGTAACTCGTCATGGCCCATAAAAAAGGACAGGGAAGTGTCAAAAACGGACGCGACAGCCAAAGCAAACGGCTGGGCGTGAAAAAATTCGGTGGCGAGTCGGTCGTTGCCGGAAACATCATCATCCGCCAGCGCGGGACAAAATTCCAGCCCGGCCGGAATGTCGGGCTCGGACGCGACTACACGATTTGGGCGCTTGCCGACGGCAACGTGAAGTTCGACCGTGCCGGCCGCCGAGTGAACGTCGAGACTACTGCGAACTGATTCCCTCACCCGGGGCTGCTAGCGCCACGCGCGTCGCGGAATTCCGAAAGAATTTCGAACGGTAGGGAGTTAGCGGAGGCGAGGCGTCAGCCCGTCGACTGAGTCGCATGGTTGAACAAGGCCGCCCCATAAGTCGGGTTTGTTGCCGAATACGAAGATTGCCCCACTGCGGCCATCCTCCCTCAGAACTTCCTCAGCCAGCGATGGCAGCCCTTTGGCGCCTTTGCTCATCGCGCAACGGGATTGATCGCCCGACGCTCTTCCCCCGTCCCAGCTCATCAGCGTCGAAATGCTTCACCCCACAGAAGGCGGCAAACTGCTGCCCCGTCCTCCCGTTTACGCCGGCTGCAAGGAGCTCCTCCAGATTCACTTTCGGCGCCCCGACGAAATAGAGGTTCGGAATATTCCCCCCCCGGGTGATTGCATTGAAATCGGCAGGCCTCTTTCCGTTTTACACAGTGGGATTGGTATTGCTGGCGGCTTTGAGAATTTTCATCTGCGCTCTGCTCATGAGGCGGGCAGAATCCGGAGTAGCGTCGTCGTGCCCGGCAAGATGGAGAAGGCCGTGGATGCAATAAAGAGCGAGTTCTGTGGTGACATCGTGGCCGAACTCTCTGGCGCGTGCCCCGGCAACAGAGGCACAGACAAGGATCTCTCCGTAAGGAAATGTGATCACGTCGGTTGTGCCGCGGATGTCGAGAAACTCGCGGTGGACTCTGGCCATCGTGCGCTGCCCGACAACAGTGCATTCGATCTGGTCGAGATCGAAAAGAGTGCCCCCAAGTTTTGCTGCGACTTCCATGCACAGCGGCATGGCATTTTTCACAAGCAGAACGAGCCTGGCGTGGTCGTAGCGGATCAATCGCTGCCGCGAAGCGATGACGATGTCAGGCACGCCGAGCGGACAATTCAACCTGCATCCCGAATTACTCACCGCGGAGGACACGTGGAGTATGGAGTGAAGAGGGAATAAATGCAGATGGCATACGGACAGAAATATGCGCTTTTTTTCTCCGCCGCGCTCCGGCTGCCCTCCATTGGCCAAACATTCGTCCTTCTCACGTTACGAAGCGCGATCGCTTGGCATTCTCTTCCGTTGTTCTGTGAACTCCGTGGTTCAAAAACGCTTTCGGGTTCAGGCGACGGATTTTTCCTCGCGTTTGTCGGTGGCAGGTGGCTCCGCGCGTTTTGGATACGCAATCCGTGCATGGAGCATGTTGACCAGGGTGAACCGGAAACTATCCGCCGCGCGATAAATTTCCGAAAGCGTCAGCGGACACTCGTCGAGCTGGTGTTCGGTAATACGGCTTTCCACAACGTCGTTGACCAGGTCTTCGATCCTCTGGGGAGTCGGTCTCTCCAGACTTCGCGAGGCGCTTTCGATCGCATCCGACAGGCTGACAATCGCCGCTTCCTTGGTCCTGGGCCGGGGGCCGGGATAGCGGAAGCTTTCCTCCCTCACCTCGGGGATGTCGTCCTCGCGCATGTTCATGATTTTCCCGCCAAGCCGGGCATCCTCTTGTTGTTGGAGAGCACGCTTGTGGAAAAAGGCAACGAGCGAGGTGCCATGATGCTGGCGGATGATATCGGTGATCTCGCCGTTGAGTTTGTGTTTCAGTGCAAGGTCGACGCCTTCTTTCACGTGGGCGATGATGATGAGCGCGCTCATCGTCGGCGTCAGGTCGTCATGGGGGTTGTCCCCCGGGTGCATGTTCTCTGTGAAGTATTCGGGTTTCACGAGCTTGCCTATATCGTGGAAGTAGGAACAAACCCTGCAGATGGTGGGATTCGCGCCGACGCACTCCGCCGCTGCTTCCGCCAGGTTTGCCACGGCGAGGCTGTGGTGATACGTTCCGGGTGCCTCCATGCTCAGGCGCTTGAGAAGCGGATGATTCAGATCGCTCATTTCCAGCCAGGAAATATCGGTGGTGATTTTGAACAGCGGCTCAAGCATGGGCAAAATCCCGCTGACGATGATTGCTGTCCCAATCCCCGTCGCAATGGCCGCGAGGCTTTGAAGCCCGATCATTCTCCAGTCGGTCTGCGCCGGTGCTTCCCAGATGATCGGGCCGATTTGCCCGAAAGCCGCCGCGAGGATCCATGTGGCGATGCCGACATAAACGCCTGCGCGGATCAACCTGCTGCGCCGCCGCACCTGCAACGTGACATAGACGGCGATGAATCCGGTGATGAGCGAAATCACCAGGAAGACCGGGTCAATACGGCCGACCAGGAGCGAGCCCCAGAGACTCGCAAAAGTTGCGGCGTAGAGGCCGTGGTTTCGGCCCAGAAGAACGGAAAGCACGAGCGGAGCGAATGCGTAGGGGACGAGAAGCGGGACCAGTTGGAGATCGATGTTTCCTGAAACTCCCTGGAACAGCGTCACTTTGATCACCGTTAACTGCACCAGAAAGACTCCGAGTAGCAGGCAGAGGCGCGAATTTACGGCCAGCGTTTGCGGATGGTTGATCCACAACTGAACGATTGCGGTCACAAAAATGAGCAAGCACAGGAGGAATTTTTTGGCCGGCTCATCCTGCTGGCCGGTGAAAATCAGAATGGCGAGTCCGAGGATGAAGGCTCCCAAGAGGATCGACCTGACCAGCCAGCCGGATTGAAGGGTTTCGGCGAATTCGTTCTGTTCGACGGTGCGGCGGCGTTTCCCGCAATCGAGCCCTTTTCCAACAAGCCGCCGTTTTCTCAAAAAGTCCCACATGGTGTTCAGATCCGGCTTTCCCTGGCTCCCCGGTGTTCCTTGTAGGCGAGGATGATCGACTGCACAAGGGGATGGCGGACGACATCCTGCTCGCTGAAGAAATGCATGGCGATCCCGGGAACCTCCCGGAGGGCCTCGACGGCCTCGATGAGCCCGCTCAGCTTGTTGCGGGGCAGGTCGATCTGCGTGCGGTCGCCGGTGACCACGCAACGCGATCCCTCGCCAAGGCGGGTGAGAAACATAAACATCTGCTCGGCGGTGGTGTTTTGGGCCTCGTCCAGAATGACAAACGAATTGGCCAGCGTGCGTCCGCGCATGTAGGCGAGGGGAGCGATTTCAATGACCCCGCGATCCATGAATTTTTGGATTTCCTCGACTTCCAGCATGTCGTAGAGGGCATCGTAGAGCGGGCGGAGATACGGCAGGATTTTTTCCTGGAGGTCACCCGGCAGGAATCCGAGCGCCTCTCCGGCTTCGACCGCCGGGCGGGTAAGGACGATCCGGCTGACCTTTTCCTGCTTGAGCGCCGCGACCGCCAGCGCCACGGCAAGATAGGTTTTTCCTGTTCCTGCCGGCCCGACACCAAACGTGATATCGTTCGCCAGGATGGCTTGAACGTAGCCTTTTTGCCCTGCGGTTTTTGGTATGATCGGCGGTTTTCGGGCGGAGCATTGGATCCGCGATTCGAGCAGGTTTGCCAGCCTGTCGTTTCCCTCGGATTTTCCGTTGATGGAGTTCAGGGCGTATTGGAACTCGTGCCTCCTGACAGTTACGCCGCGCTTTACCGCATCCTGAAGCTGCTCGATCACGGCACGGGCCTTCCCGAGATTCTCTTCGTCGCCCTCAACGCGCAGCCAACCGTCCCTCGCCGTCACGCGGACGGCTAGCCGGATTTCCAGTTCGCGAAGGAATTTTTCATCTCCTCCATACACTGCCTGCAACGCGCGGGCGTTTTCGAATTCCAGCGTAAAATTCTCCATGAGGAGTTATTTATAGGCGTAAACAACCGCCCACCCCGTCCGTTCCTGCGGAGACTTGTCCACCGTGACAATGGCGTAATAGGTGCCCGTTTTTGCGGGAGCGATACGGGCTCCCGCAAATCGTCCTTTTTGCCAGGATTCGCCTTCGGCCAATTTCCCCTGGGAATCGTAGATATGGAGAGTCACCACGGCCCCTTTGACCTCGGTGCCCAGACAGAACCAGTATTCGTTTCCCTTAAAAAGTTGGGCAGTGACAGCCTGCTGGTCTTTCACCCCGAGGTCACCGCCCCAGGCATCCTCGCGGACGTTGAACCCTTTTTTAACATAGGGGTTGACCGCCTCGTGGGCAAACGAGAGAGCGTCGTTCACGTAGGCATAAACCGGCAGAAGCAGGAGCAGCGGGAGGAGAATGGAGAGAGTTTTTTTCACCACTGGGATCAGCCCTCCTTGGATGTGATGGCGACGACCACTTCGGTGGTCATCTTATTGATGCGTTGAACATTCTCCGCGGGAATTTTTGCACCGTCATCCTTGCCGATAAGCGGGCGTATGGCGGCGAGTGTCTTCCGGATCCTCATAACAAGCTCATCCTTACCGAGACGCGTGTTTTTCAGCCCGTCAAGCCTTCGTGTGAAATAATCAAGAAGCTGAGGCTGGTAAAGGAGCTCCGCTCCGTCCGGGGAGTAGTTTTTCGAGACGATCGACGTCAGAACCTGCGTGCCGCGGAGCCAGCCGCCGATGCTGACGAGTTGGGCGAGCTCATCGTCCCCAAGTTCCTCCATGGCCGCGCGGACATCCTGGAGCGCGCCATCAAACTCTTTTCGGACAGAGCGCCAGTCCTTGGCCCCGGCCTTCTCGGTGATGCTCTTGCTTCGGGCGATCACGGCTTTGCGGACGTTAATCGCCTCGGCCAGCACAAGAACCTCCCGGCCGATGTCTTTGACTTTTTCAGAGTCCTCGGCTTCGACGGCAATGAACCCCTCGGCGATCACCGTGCCCAAAAGGAGCGCGACTTGTGCGCGGTTGCCGGTGTTTTTCCCCGTGGAGGTTCTGAGTTCCGCCCGCCAGTTCGGGGTTCCCAGCTTGTCCAGAACGGAGAAAACCTCGCTGGGCACGGGAACGACAATATTATCGACTTCTTTGGCCGGAAATTTCGAGAGATCGATGCTCTCCGGGGCTGATTGCGCCGCGCCGGGATGGAGTGTGGCAAGACAGATTGCGGCCAGAATCAAATGGATATTCTTGGTCATGTGGAAAAATTGAGCTTTGTTGCGCGGGCAGAGGCGGTCTAGAACAGGGCACAATCATGCGATGAATCCATCAAGATTACAACATCTTCTTCAGAGCGCGGCTTCCAGGCGGATTTTGGTTGTTGGCGATGTCATGCTGGACGAATTCGTCTGGGGCCGGGTCTCACGCATCTCGCCGGAGGCTCCGGTTCCGGTGGTGGAGGTGCAGGCTGAGTCTTCTTATCCGGGAGGAGCTGCCAACGTGGCGAGGAACCTCCGTCCGTTCTGCGCCAGCGTTTTGCTCTGCGGGGTTGTGGGGGAGGATCCCTTTGCCACGAAGTTGCGAGGGCTTCTTTCCGCTGAGGGAATTGAAACGGGAGCCTTGGTGGCGACCGCTCAGATTCCGACGATTGTCAAGACCCGCATCGTCGCGCGCCAGCAGCAGGTCGTCCGTGTGGATCGAGAAAAGAACCGGGGAGCCATCGCCGAGGTGACAGATCGCGCGATGGAGATCATTGCGGAACTCATGCCTTCGGTGGATGCCGTCATTATCGAGGACTATGGGAAAGGGTTTCTCTGCCAAACCCTCAAAGACCGCGTTTGCAGCCTGGCGCTGGAGCATGAAAAATTCCTTACAGCCGACCCCAATCCGGGGAACCAGCTCGATTGGAGCGGTGTGGATTTTTTAAAACCGAACCGTTCGGAGGCGTTCGCGATGGCCGGACGGATGGATCCCGGTGCTGCGGACGATCCGATCAGTGATGCCGCTCTCCTTGATGTGGGCTCGCTGCTCCTGAAAAAGTGGAACCTCAACGGTCTTTTGGTGACGCTGGGAGAACACGGGATGATACTTTTTGAGAAGGGATCCCCGCCTTATCACACCCCGACCAAAGCCCGCGAGGTTTTTGATGTCTCTGGGGCGGGGGATACCGCCATTGCCCTTTACACTCTGGCAATTTGTGCCGGGGCAACGTCCCATGAAGCCGCGGAAATATCGAATCACGCCAGCGGCGTTGTTGTGGCCAAACTGGGAACGGCCACCCTCGTGGCCGACGAACTTGTCGCAAGCTTCGAGCAGGATGGAAAATAGGCTGGCAGTTTTTTTTGACCGGGACGGGACGCTTATGGAGGAGGTCCATTATTGCAGCGATCCCGCCCTGGTGAGGGCCTTTCCTGGTGCAGCCGAGGCACTCGGCAGGCTCCGTGAGGCTGGCTGGCTGAATATTGTGGTCACTAATCAAAGCGGCCTTGCCTCGGGGAAAATTACGCTCTCCCAATACCGGGCGGTCGAATCCGAACTCAACCGCCAACTAGGCGGGCTTGTGGACGCGGTTTATTATTGTGGAGATTCCCCTTCCGCCCCAAGCCCGCGGCGGAAACCGGGCGCCGGGATGATTGAGGAGGCGGTTCGGGATCATGGCATCGACCAATCGAAATCCTGGATGGTGGGTGACAAGGACATCGATATCGCATGCGGGCGCACCGCCGGTTGCCGCACCATCCTCGTCCGCACAGGCTACGGATCCCTCCACGCCGGTTCTGCTCCCGATTTCATCGCCAGGGATGTTCTCGAAGCCGCGGATCTCATCTTGGCCGCCGGTTGACGGAGTTTGAGCTGCTGGCGCTCTCCTAGGAACTCAGGCAGCCGGAGGAATTCCTCACCCGTTTCCCGAATGGGCCTGACTCGTGCTTTCTGGCCGATCTCACGCTAACCGAGATGATTTTCCTCTGTGCTCTCCGTGCCCTCCGTGGTTGAAATACAGGCATGCCACGCACCGCCATCATCATCCCCGCCCGCTGGGGCTCGACCCGGTTTCCCGGGAAGCCTCTTCATCTTCTCGCCGGAAAACCGCTCATCCAACACGTCTGGGAACGCTGCATCACCGTGCCGGGAGTTGCCCAGGTGATCGTCGCCACCGACGACACCCGCATTCTGGAGGCCGTGTTCTCGTTTGGCGCGGAGGTCGCCCTGACCTCCGCGGCGCATCCGAGCGGCACCGACCGGATTGCAGAGGTCGCAAAAAAACTCCGCTCGGCCGACATTCTTCTTAATGTTCAGGGTGACGAACCATTTCTGGACCCCAAACTGGCGGGCAAGCTGATCAGGGCGTTAAAGAATGATTCCGGCGCGCGGATGGCCACGGCGGCCTGCCCGCTTGATCCCGCCGATCTGGATAATCCGAACGTCGTCAAAGTGGTTTGTGATCTGGCCGGAAATGCACTCTATTTTTCCAGATATCCGATCCCGTTCGACCGCGACGGAGGGCGCTTCCCCGGTCGCATGCATCATCTCGGCATCTATGCCTACCGGAGACGGTTTCTACTTGATTTCGTCAAATGGAAGCCGACTCCGCTTGAAAAACTGGAAAAACTCGAACAGCTCCGCGCTCTCGAGCACGGCGAAAAAATACGCGTCCTCATGAATGAGCACATTGGTCCCGGCATCGACACCCCCGAGGATGCCATCGCGGCGGAGAAAATTCTGCGAACTGGCTGATCGCTTCCGTTCCCGGTTTTCCACAAGCTCCTGAAACTGAAAAAGTCGGGAAAAAAGATTGCTCCCGCGGAAGAGATGTCTATTCTAAACAACCCGCCCGCACCAGAAGGGTTGCAACCGGAGGAATTTTTCCAACGGCGGCGGAAACAATAAAGGAAACCATCAACATTATGCCAGCATTGCAAGAATTGATCGCCAGCTCGATCAAGAATTATCGCGAAGGAAGTATTGTCAAGGGACACATCCTCGAGATCAGACCCCGGGAATTCCTCGTGGACATCGGATACAAGAGTGAGGGAGTCATCCCCGCTTCGGAATTCGAAGACCCGGAGGAAGTCGAGATCGGCGACGAGATCGAAGTCCTTCTCGAACGTCTCGAAAATGACGAGGGAATGGTCGTTCTCTCGAAAGAAAAAGCGGCCCAGCGCCAGAACTGGGAAAAGATCGTCGGCGTCTTCAAGGGCGACGGACTCATCAAAGGAAAGGTCCGATCGGTCGTCAAAGGCGGCCTGACCGTCAACGTCGGGGTCGAAGCGTTTTTGCCAGCCTCCCAGATCGACATCATCCCCCCGAAAGACCTCCAGCAGTTCGTGGGGAACATTTACGATTTCAAAATCGTCAAAATCAACGAGGACCGGAAAAACGTGGTCCTGAGCCGGCGCGAAATCATCGAGCAGGAACGCTCGGAGAAGCGTCAGGCCTTCCTCGGCGGCGTCAACATCGGCGACAAAATCCTCGGGACGGTCAAGAACATCACCGACTTCGGGGCCTTCATCGACCTCGATGGCATCGACGGTCTCCTGCATGTCACGGACATGTCGTGGGCGCGCCTCAACCACCCGGGAGAAATCCTCAAGGTCGGGCAGCAGCTCGAAGTCCAGGTTCTCGACATCAACAAGGAGAAGGAGCGCGTTTCGCTCGGCCTCAAGCAGATGCAATCGAATCCTTGGGACAAGATCGAGGAGCGGTTCCCCGTCGGCCAGAAAGTCTCCGGAAAAATCACGAACCTCATGCCCTACGGCGCGTTCGTCCAGATCGAAGAAGGGGTCGAGGGTCTCATCCACGTCTCCGAACTTTCCTGGACCAAGCGCATCGCCCGCCCGTCCGACGTCCTCACGCTCGGCCAGGACATCGAGGCGGTTGTTCTCGGCGTCAACAAGGAGGAGCAGAAAATCTCCCTCGGCGTCCGCCAGCTCGAGCCGAATCCATGGGACGAGATCGAACTCCGCTACATCATCGGCAAGCAGGTCAAGGGCAAGGTCCGCAACATGACCGCCTACGGCGCATTCGTCGAACTCGAAGAGGGAATCGACGGGATGATCCACGTGTCCGACCTCTCTTGGACCCGCAAGATCAATCACCCGAGCGAAATGCTCAAGAAGGGCGACGACCTTGAAGCCGTGGTCATCGACATCGACAAGGCCAACCAGCGGATCAGCCTCGGCATCAAACAGCTCGATACCGATCCCTGGAAGGAAATCGACACCCGCTTCCGCATCGGCGACCTTGTCAAGGGAACGATCAGCAAGCTCACCAACTTCGGCGCGTTCGTCCAACTCCAGGACGACATCGACGGCCTCGTCCACATCTCGCAAATCAGCGAGGACCGGATTGAGAAAGTCAAAGACGTCCTCAAGGTTGGTCAGGAAGTCGAAGCCCGCGTCATCAAAGTGGACAAAGCCGAGCGCCGCATCGGCCTCTCGATCAAGGCCGCCAACTACGGAGAGGAAGCTCTCCGCAAGGAAGCCGAAGCATTCGACACCCTGCGCCCCGGCGAAGACATGGTCGGACTCGACCAAGCCTTCCAGTTCGCCGAAGAGGAATACCGCCCCGGCGAAGCCAAAAAGAAGTAATCCCGCTTCCACCAACAAAAGAGCCGCGCGCCACAAGCCCGCGGCTCTTTTTTTGTTTCAATCACAAATAAAGGTTGTGTTAGTCTCTTCTGCATGAGCACCCCGAACCGGGTCGTGAAGACCAAAGTTCCCATACGCGTTCTTGCTTCGGCAGTCCTGATCGGAGTGCTTGTGGTGGGATTTATTTTTTATGCCATCTGGCAAAGCGGAAGAGGGCTCCATGAAGCACGCATGTCCGGAGTGATCGTCTCGAAGGAGTTCCAACCCTACCCCGAACCCGAACGGCAGATCACCCTGAATCGCGGCGGCACCGTCAGTGCCCGGACCAGCGACGGTCAGTATCTGCTCTCAGTGGAGGTGCCCCAAAAGGATGGTTCCAAAAAGACATTCAATGTTTGGCTGAACGATAAACTGCGTTACGATGCGGTGAAGGTCGGCGATTCTTTCGATGTCGGTCCGTATCTTGTTCCTTCGAAATAAAACATCGACCCCGAGGCTTTTCAGCGATCACTTCATGTGGCGCGGGCATCCTGCCCATGCCACGAAACATATTTCGGCAAACCAAGACAAAAAATGTTTTCATGTTTGAACGAAACGCTCCGGCTCTCTGTCTCAATTTCCAACACAATCCTGTCATTACAAAGTAAAACATAAATTATGAGCATCAATACCTCCGAACTCACCCAGCAAGTCCAAGAAAACCGCCATTGGGTTGACCCGCTTATTTCGGAAGTGGGCAAGGTCGTTGTAGGGCAGAAAAATCTTGTCCACCGGTTGCTGGTGGGTCTTCTGACCAACGGGCACGTGCTGCTCGAGGGCGTTCCGGGACTTGCCAAGACGCTGACCGTGCGGACTCTTGCAAACACGATCCACACGGGGTTCCAGAGGCTTCAATTCACACCGGATCTTCTTCCAGCCGATCTGATCGGCACCTTGATCTACAACCCCCGCGAGAGCCAGTTTACCACGAAACTCGGCCCGATTTTTTCGAATTTGATCCTTGCCGACGAAATCAACCGCGCGCCCGCCAAAGTTCAGAGCGCCCTACTCGAAGCGATGCAGGAGCGCCAGGTGACCATTGGCGATCAGACCTTCAAACTGCCGGACCCGTTTCTCGTTTTGGCGACTCAAAACCCGATCGAACAGGAGGGGACATATCAGCTCCCCGAAGCCCAGTTGGACCGTTTCATGCTGAAAGTCCATGTCGGCTATCCGACCCGTGAGGAGGAGCGTGCCATCCTCGATGCCATGTCCACATCCGCCCCTCGCCTGGACGTCCAGGCGAGGGGCGGATG
>Ga0194054_10000317_pt1 | contig 25313 bp, 18 predicted proteins | sample SepL2210m_MetaG_FD_163628 | JGI IMG/M metagenome (GOLD analysis project Ga0194054, IMG submission 163628) | Anoxic zone freshwater microbial communities from boreal shield lake in IISD Experimental Lakes Area, Ontario, Canada - Sep2016-L227-10m | ecosystem: Environmental > Aquatic > Freshwater... | reverse complement strand
CCGAGCAACACGCCACCCTTGATCATTTCCGCGGCGATGTATTTGAAACCGACGCCCGTCTCGGTCAGTTCCAGCCCATAAGCCGCGCACATCTTATCCACCATCGAGGTTGTGGTCAGCGCCTTGACGACACGTCCCCTGCCCTTCCGGTTGACCACGAAATGATGCAGCAGCAGGCAAATCAGTTGGTGCGTGGTCAAGTAATTGCCGCGTCCATCCATGCCGCCGACGCGGTCGGCGTCGCCATCCGTGACCAGGCAAATATCGTGCGGATGCTTCTTGAGGAAGGCGGAACTGCGCGCGTAATTCACTTCAATCGGCTCGGGGTTAATACCGCCGAACAGCGGGTCATGCTGGCCGTTCAAAGTCGTCACCTGGCAGGTGGTACCGGCCAGCAATTCCTCGAAGCAGCCCGCGCCGACACCAAACAAGGCTTCATGCGCGAACCGGAGTTTGGAGTTTGCGATGAGCTTGAAGTCCACGAGCCGTTTCAAAGCCGCGTAATGCGCGGGCCGGACATCCTTGATTCTGATCCGCTTTTCTTTCAGAGCGTCTGCCAGGTTTTTTGTTCGGACAGGGTTCCGGTCCAGGAAACTCTCCACCGCCTGGCATGTGGCTGATTCTGCGGACGCGCCGTAATGCGACTTGAGTTTGAAGCCGTTGAAGGCGGGCGGGTTGTGACTTGCGGTAATCATTATACCCCCAACCGCGCGCTGGGCTTTGACGGCAAAAGATACCGACGGTGTCGGCGTGGGCACGGGCGTCAGCACGACCTGGAAGTCGTTGCCGGCGAAGACCTCAGCGGCGCGCTGGCCAAACTTGTCCGACAGGAACCGCCGGTCGTAACCAATAATAACCTTCTTCTCGGTGCCCGCTACCGGATTGGCGCTCCAATAGTCGGCCGTGGCCTGAGAGACCCGCTCGACATTTGCGAAAGTAAAGTCCTCGGCGATAACTGCCCGCCAGCCGTCCGTCCCGAATTTGATGTTCATAGCTGTTAAGAGATTTGAGGGGCGAGCGTCGCGGATGGAGAATCGCCGTGCGCCGGGCGCGCCGCTTCGATGATCTTGCGCATTTTCCTCACCGCCGCGCCGAAGTTACGTTGGCGAAAGAGCGTGGTGCCGCTAATAAAGGCATCAGCGCCGGCTCGCGCACATTCCCCGGCGGTCTGGAAGTCGATGCCGCCGTCCACGCCGATGTGGTAGCTGAGACGCCTTTCGCGGCGCCAGACGAATGCCTGCTGAATTTTGGGCAGCATTTCGTGAATGAAAGACTGTCCGCCAAACCCGGGATTCACTGTCATGATCAGCAGTGAGTCAATCTGCTCGAGAAAGGGCTGGGCCATTGCAATCGAGGTGGGGGGATTGATCGCCAGGCCGACCTTCTTGCCGAGGGATTTGATTTTCCAAAGCAGCGGCGTGACAGCGTCGCCGAGTTCGACGTGGATGTCGATTTGGCTGGCGCCTGCCTGGGCGAATGGCTCCAACAAAATCTCAGGCTTGGAGCACATCAGGTGGACGTCAAAAAACAGCCGCGTCAGCGGACGCAGCGTGCACACCACGGCCGGTCCGAATGAGATATTCGGCACGAAATGCCCGTCCATGATGTCCAGATGCAGCCAGTCAGCTCTGGCGGTATTCACCCGCTCAGTTTCTCTGGCGAGCCGGCCGAAATTTGCGGCCAGCAACGAAGGCGCAACGATCATGCGCACAAGCTAAGGACCGGAAAACGAAATGTCGAATCTGGAATTGCGAGGGCAGTATCCCGGATGGAAAACCAGAAAGCCGCGAACCTTTAAGCGGTTGCCGGTGCGGGCGTGCCGAGTCCGGGCAACTGCGGCGGGGCCGGTTTGGTGGGTGTTTCCGGGAGCGGTGTGCCCGCCGGCGCGCCGCGCGGCGGATCGACATGTGGCATTGGTGGCGGTGCCGTGAACTTGCCGGTCTGGACGATTTCCGCGACTTGCTGACCATCAAGGGTCTCGTATTCGAGGAGCGATTTGGCAATCAGTTCCAGCTTGCTAAGATTGGTCGTCAGGATGTCCTTCGCGGTCTTGTAAGCGTTGTCGATGATGCGTTTGACTTCGCCGTCGATCTCCTGCGCGGTGCCTTCGCTATAGACTTTGGCGCGTGACACCTCCCGGCCAAGAAAGACATATTCATCGTCGTCCCCGTATTGCACCATGCCCAGGCGGTCGCTCATGCCCCATTGCGTCACCATCGCCCGAGCCATATTGGTCGCCTGCTGAATATCGCCTGCCGCACCGCTTGAAATATCGCCGGAGATGATTTCCTCGGCGATGCGCCCGCCCATCATGACAGCGATCACGTCCAGCATTTCCTTGCGGCGGCGGTTCAAGATATCCGTCTTGGGGAGCGACATCGTGGAACCGAGCGACTGGCCGCGCGGGATGATGGTGACTTTGTGCAACGGATGTGTGTGTTCGAGGACGACGTTGAGCAGCGCATGACCGGCTTCGTGCCAGGCAGTGAACTTCTTCTCCTCATCCGTCATGGCCAGGCTGCGGCGTTCCCGCCCCCAGCGCACCTTGTCGCGAGCTTCCTCGAGCTCTTCCATATTGACGGCCTTCTTGTTCGTGCTCGCCGCCAGGAGCGCCGCTTCATTCAGCAGGTTTGCCAGTTCGGCGCCGGAGTAGCCTGGCGTGCCGCGCGCAATCACGGACAGGTCAACCGCGGGTGCCAGCTTTACGTTCTTGGCGTGGACTTTCAATATGGCTTCGCGTCCGCGCACGTCGGGCAAATTGACGGTGACCTGGCGATCAAAACGGCCCGGGCGCAACAATGCCGGGTCCAGAACATCGGGCCGATTGGTGGCCGCGATGATGATGATGCCTTCCTGCGTATCGAAACCATCCATCTCGACCAGCAACGCGTTGAGGGTCTGCTCACGTTCGTCATTGCCGCCTCCCAAGCCGTGGCCCCGGCTGCGCCCTACGGCGTCAATTTCGTCAATAAACACCAGGCAGGGCGTGTTCCGGCGAGCCTGTTCAAACATGTCACGGACCCGGCTGGCGCCGACCCCGACGAACATTTCAACGAAATCCGAACCACTGATGCTGAAGAAAGCGGCATCGGCCTCGCCAGCAATCGCTTTGGCCAATAGCGTTTTGCCCGTCCCCGGCGGGCCGATCATCAAAACACCTTTCGGGATGCGACCGCCCAGCCGCTGGAACTTCTTCGGATCTTTGAGGAACTCAACCAACTCGGAAACCTCTTGAATAGCTTCCTCGACGCCGGCAACATCTTTGAAGGTCGTCTTGTTCCGTTCTTTGGCCAGCAACCGAGCCTTGCTCTTGCCGAAACTCAACGCGCCTTTGCCCGCCATTTTGATTTGGCGAATGAAGAAGAACCAGATCAGGGCAGCGATGATGATGATCGGCAGGACGCTCACCATGAAACTAAACAATATCGTATTCGGCTCGCGCGGCTCGAACTGCGGCAAGGTAAGAAGTTTCTTTTCCAATTCAGGATACAGCCGGGCTTTGGCCCGAAACGGCACCTCGGACTTCGGGTCATTCTCCACCTTGCGGTATTTGCCCACGATCTCATTGAGAGCCGGACTTTGCGGACTGTAGTTAATGGTAGCCTGAATAATCTGGTTGGACTCGACCAGTTGCTGGAATCGGTATTGACTGAGCAGGTCACCCGGCGCATCCATTCGGTCTTTGAAAAGCATCAGCAGAATAATGCCGCTAAAAATCGCAATCCATACGATCCATGTACGCGGTGGAACCTTGAACTCCCCTCCCTTTTTGGAGTTCTTGTCGTCGTCGCCAGATTTATTATTATCGGCCATCTTCAAAACAGTTGTGGCAAGTTAACACGATTGGTCAGCCGCCGCAACTAACCCATTTAAGCCCTATTCCAGCGCCATTGCAAGCGGCGAATCGTTTGTTCTGTAAGCTTAAATCGTTCCGAGATTCGCATCCCCTCCACCCAAAACACCTCGCCTTTGGCGGTTGCGGCGACGATCAGATCACGACGCCGCCTGCGCGGAACCTTTCCGTTAGTGAAAAAGTCCTGGAGTTTGACTGCACACGCCATGCCAATCGGCTGAAAACGGTCGCCTGGACGCCAATGCCGCAGCCAGATGCAAGACCCAACCCTGTCCGCATCAAAAAACTCGCGCCCGACCCTGCGTTGAGGTCGTCTGACTGGCCTTTTTATATCCACCCTCCAGCGCATCACCGCTCCATCGAACACAACCTCCCCTGCCCTTTCGCCCAGATTTACCTCGATTTCATCCGACCTAAACTCTTCTGATGTTGGCTCTTGCAAAGTCACCACTCCCAGGCAGTCGCGGATTGCCTGGAGTAACGACGGCGGCTCGACTCTCCGGCCGTCACCAGGCCCGGGGTTTCCTTGACCCTCGGACCCTCTGACCATAAACCGGCGAATACCGGCGGGATGCATCATCCCGCTATGCCAGGGTCCGATGCTAACCGCCCTGTTGGCAGCCGAGCGGAGCTGTTCCAAAAGGTCGTAGTCGGCCACGACTCCTTGACGCAGCAATTGCAGTTGCAGAGAGCGGCGCTGGACAGCTACGGGCAATTCATCAAAGAGAGTCGAGGGATGCGGGCGGATTGGCCGGTTCCTCTCACCTCGAATCTCATCCATTCCTCGATCCTCGATGTTCCACCCGCCCGACTGCCTCTTCCCCCCTCGATCGAGCCACTGCAACGCCGCCTGGGTAACGCAATCTGCTTCCGCCGCGACAATCTCCATCGTTCGCAAGACGGTTTTATCCAGGGCCGGCTGATATTCCTTGCGGAGCAGCGGCAGCAATTCGTGCCGGATGCGGTTTCGTTGAATGTCCAGCAGCGCATTGGTGGCGTCCTCGCGAAACCTGACTTGCTTCTCGGAAGCGTAGTCGTGCAACGTGGACTTTGGGTGGTCGAGCAGCGGACGAACCAGTTCAATTTTCGGGTCGCTCGGCGACCGATTCCGCCATTTCATTCCGGCGAGCCCTTCGCCACCGCTGCCGCGCAGCAGTCGCAGAAAGAAAAGCTCGAGCTGATCATCCGCGTGATGCGCGAGCGCAACGCTGCGAATTCCCAGTTGCGACGCCGTGCGCGCCAGGAAATCGTGGCGCACTTTCCGCGCGGCCATTTCTATCGAGAGATTGTGCGTTCGGGCGAACTGGCGCACATCCGCTCTCTCGACCCAAACCGGCAGGTTCAGTGTTCTCGCCGTGAGCCTGACGAGCCGTTCATCCGCGTCACTGCTCCGCCCGCGCAACCGATGGTTCACATGCGCCACGCTCAGTTGCCAACCATACTTTGCTGCCAACTCGCTCAGGACGCGCAGCAGCACCATCGAATCCACCCCGCCCGAAACGGCGATCAGAATCCGCTGCCCCCGATCAAGAAGCCGGCGGGCGCAGATGCTCTGGTCAACGCGATTCGCAAGGTCATTCACAGCAGGATGCTATTTCAGCAGCCCTCGGAAGCAAGGAGGATTCGACATTCTCGCCTCTGACTCAGGGCGGTTTCAAGAAATCGTAGCCGATTCCGTATCCTACCTGATTTCCTCAGCTCGCTTGGTTAGAGACTGCAGGCGCTCCGCGCAGGGCCAAAGCGCCGTCGCCGCTACGCTCTGCCGGCGCACTCCATAATCTTTGGCCTTCTCCTTTGCCGAGCAGCGTGGGGCAGGTCCCTTGTTCTTGCTCTTGTTCTTGCTCTTGCTCTTGCTCTTGCTCTTGTTCTCGCTCTTGCTCTTGCTCTTGTTCTCGCTCTTGTTCTCGCTCTTGCTCTTGCTCTTGTTCTTGCTCTTGCTCTTGTTCTTGCTCTTGCTCTTGTTCTCGCTCTTGCTCTTGTTCTTGCTCTTGCTCTTGCTCTTGCTCTTGTTCTCGCTCTTGCTCTTGCTCTTGCTCTTGCTCTTGCTCTTGCTCTTGCTCTTGCTCTTGCTCTTGCTCTTGCTCTTGCTCTTGCTCTTGTTCTTGCTCTTGTTCTTGTTCTTGCTCTTGTTCTCGCTCTTGTTCTCGCTCTTGCTCTTGCTCTTGCTCTGGCCCTGCACGGAGTCCAATGCCGCTAGGATTTGACCCTCCTCATCCCGGAGGGATGGCCGAAAATAGCCCAACGTTTCAACGTTGGGTGCGCGGTTTTAGAGGTGCATAAGTCCCGACAGGGACGGCTGAATCCCTGCGAGATCGGACCGTAATGAGAACTGCCGCTGGAACATCCTTTTGGTGGATATGGACCTGCCCGGGCTCTCCGGCGTGGAGATGATCGCCCGGTCACACCACTTACAATGCAATGGGTATTCACCCGGGCGGTGGCCGCCCGCCTCTCCAACCCTTTCGACCTTCATAGTTCTGGCTTCCATTGCGGGTGCGGTCGTCGTTACTCTTCTGCAACGCAGCCCGATGAAAGCCCGAGTTCCAACATCCAAATGACGAAAAGCGCTGTTGCCATTACCATGGCCCTGTTGGTCGCGCTTTGCGCGATGGCAGAGCAAGCCCGGCTCAACCTGTTCATCTGGAGCGAATCCATTGGCCCGGGCATCGTAGCGGATTTCCAGAAGCAGTTAAATCTGGACGCAGGTAAAGGCGAAGTGATGTGAGCGCTCTAGCCATCAACGCCGGATCAAGCAATGTGAAGTTTGGCCTGTTCGACGGCGATGAACGTGACCCACGTGTGGTGGGAGAATTCGACTGGGCCGGTAGCGAGCGGCGGGGAGCCGGAGGGAACAAGGCCAGGCGTAAACTCCCTACCGGGGGATTCGACCAGGCGGAAGGGGACCGCCAGCGAGGCCGAGCTTTCGATCGCTCCCGCCGACCCGGGGCCGGGCGCGCGCCGAATGATTACGCCGCTGCCGCCGATGCCATAAGAGCGGCGTTGGAATCTGATCCCTCGGACCCGGCTCGCGCGTCAGCCATTACGGCCGTTGGACATCGGGTGGTTCACGGAGGGGCGGAGTTTCGCGAGAGCGTTCTCATTGACTGCAAGGTGAAAGCTGCGATTGGGCGGTTAAGCGCGTTGGCTCCGTTGCACAACCCAGCGGCTTTAGAAGCGATTGAGGCGGCCGAAGCCGCATTGCCGGGGGTGCCGCAAGTCGCCGTTTTTGACACTGCCTTCTATGCTCAGCTTCCGCCTCGAGCTTGCATCTATCCGCTCCCCTACAAATGGTATAAAGATTGGGGCATACGCCGGTTTGGATTTCATGGCATCAGCCATGCGTATTGTGCTGGCCGCGCCGCCGAGCTGCTCGGACGCGACGTTGGCCAACTGCGCCTGGTAACGTGCCATTTGGGGAGTGGCTGCTCTGCCACCGCTGTCCGAAACGGCATGGCGGTCGCTACCACTATGGGCTTCACTCCGCTCGAAGGCTTGATGATGGGCACTCGCTCCGGCTCTGTTGATCCGGCCATCTTGATTCATTTGCAGCGGCAGCATGGATTGACCATCGCAGAAATTGACCATGCGCTCCATTTTTCCTCGGGTTTATTGGGCGTTTCCGGGGTGTCGAACGACCGTGCGGAGATTGAGGCCGCCGCCGCTCAGGGGAACGAGCGCGCCCGGCTGGCCTGCGACATGTTTGCCGATCGGGTCCGGTGTGCGATTGGCTCGCTGGCAACGGCCCTCGGTGGCTTGGATGCGCTGGTCTTCACGGCCGGCATCGGAGAACACGCCTCCACTTGGCGAGCGGCCGCGTGCGAAGGACTGGAGTTTATGGGGCTGCGACTCGACCGCCAGCGCAACGCAACGGTCTCACCGGATGCCGACATCGCCGCCGCCGATTCGCCCGCCCGGATACTGGTCATCCACACCCGAGAAGAACTAATGGTCGCCCGTGAAGCCCAGCGAGTAGCCGCCAGATGCCGCTGACTGCGCACATCCCTCACCGTCACCGTCCTGATCGTTGAAGGACTGTTCTTCGGCCAAGGTCACGAGGCCAACAACCGACACGAGGGAGCCGGGACAGATTCCTAAAGCCGGCATGTACAAAATCAGGGACGGCACAAGGCCGTCCCTGCAAGTTTTCGTGTTGGCGAAAGACGTTATTCGCTCTTCTTCTTTTGGCCGCCTTGGCCTTTTTTCCGCATGTCCTGCTGCATCTTCTGGTACTTCTCTAACTGCTCAGGGGTCAGGATTGCCTTCAGTTTCTTCATTTGCTCATCCCTGATCGCAGGCATTTTTTCCTGCCGTTCTTCGCGAGGCACGTCCTGCATCTTCTTGGCGGTGTCTTCGAACACAGCTTTAACTTTCGGCTTCTGGTCGTCAGTCAGTTTGATGTCCGTGGCCATTTTCTCGACCCGCTGGTCCACGGTCATACGGCCCTTGCCGCCTTTCTTGGCGTCCTTATTGCCGCTGTCTTGCGCGTTGGCGATAGTGCTGCAGGCCAACAGGCTGCCGAGCGCCAAGGCTGCGATTAAGCTAAGTTTCTTCATTTTTGCTTTTCTACTGTTTTATTGTTTTTGATTCTTTTGTCAGCCGCCCCCATTTACGGTCGGCGGACTGGTTGTTCATTACACAAGGACAAGACGCCGTTGAAGCGAATTGGTTACAACTTATTCATCCCCCCCCCTATCCTCAATCTCCCTGTCTTCAGGTTATTCGATGGCCGGCCATCGGCCAAGTTTGCTCGCAGCGTGCGAGCCACCATTCAGACGATTTGATGAGGCAAGAGAGGCGATGAATATGGTCGAAAAAGTTTGCGGGTCAGCCTGTTAGCTCTTCTTGCTGAACTTCTGAAAGTCAGCTTCGTCGCCCTTAAATGCCTTGGCTTTATCTCCGACGCGGAGGATTTTGACAGTTTTGATGGTGTCGCCCGTGGCTATTTTATTGACGACGTCTTGACCCTCAACCACATGGCCAAAGACTGTATGTTTGCCATCCAGCCAGGGAGTTTCCTTGTGGGTAATAAAGAACTGACTGCCGTTGGTGTCGGGTCCCGCGTTGGCCATTGAAAAGATGCCGGCCCTGTCATGCCGGAGCGACGGAAGGATCTCGTTGCGGAATTGGTAACCCGGACCACCCCGGCCGTTGCCCTGCGGGTCGCCACCCTGGACCATGAAATCGGGAATCACGCGATGGAACGCTAGCCCGTCGTAAAAGGGCTTGCCCTGAGCCTTGGGCGGTCCGCCGTCTTTGGAGTAGTCCTTGGTTCCCTCGGCGAGACCCACGAAGTTGGCCACCGTCAGCGGCGTCTTTTCGAATTCCAGCAGAAGAATGATCTTCCCCTTGGAGGTTTCCATTTCGGCATAGACGCCGTCGGGAAGCTTCGGTTTTTCGTCTGCGGCGTTGACGAGTGAGGGCAGCCCGCCAGAGGCGAGTGCTGCTACCAACAAGATTCGCATGAATGATTTCTTTGACATAGTGCGCATATAAATATCCTCCGATAGACAGAAGGAAAGGTTTTTTGTTCAACCGATGTCATGATCGAGTCGTGAATGGAATGGTGTGTGCGCTCCGGTCGGCAGACCCGTGACGCAGTCGGATTTATGATCGTTGAGATCAACTTCCTGCCCGGGCGCACCTTCCAGGATCTGGAGGATATCAACGGCCGGGCCTTCCAATGGTCCACCACGCGCCTGGATAACAAGCCCCAGGGCAAGGCGGACCTCATCCCGGCCCATGCCTTCGAGCACGAACGCACTTACCTGTTCCCGGTGCCCGCCCAGCTACCCGCTCCCTATAAGGTCCACGGCCGCGGCACCGATGAATATGGATATCTGGCTGTGGCGAACTTGTGTTTAGCACACTCGCACCGTCTCGATGCCGAAGAGCTGCCCCAGTTTCTCGATCTTCGCTGTGATGTGGCCGAGGCCGATGGCGCAATGATGCGCCGGGCCGGCCTTGGACCATTGGTTCATGAACGCCTTCGCGCCGATGCTGAAACGGTAGCGGCTGTTTGTGTTGCCGATTTGCAACACCGGGCCGGGGACAGACTCCGCTTCCGCCGTCAGGAGGAACACTTTTCCGCCCGCGCCTTGCACGACCGAAAGCAGGGTCACCGGGCCGTGCTTGACGGTCATCTGAATGGAAAGGCCGCAGCCAGGTTTGCCATGATAAACAGGCAGTGGCACGAGGCCCACGCGACCTTCCGCAATGGCGAAATGCGCCGGGCCGTCGTGACCAAGAAAGACGATGTCCTCCTTGAAATCGGTCAGATAGAATTCCGAGAAGGAGCCGCCGACGCCGAACAGGTCCAGGATCTTCATGGCCTGTGCGTTCTTGATCTCGCACTCGCCGGCCACGGGAACATGGTGGCCGGTCAGCAGGGTATTGCCGGCTATGACCGAAGTGACAATGTCGCGGTAGGCATAGCCGTCCTCGCTTTCGTAATAGTAAGCGAGGGAGCCGAGGTTGTGCTTTTCGACCAGGGCATCCAGGGCGCAGGAGGTTTTGGCGGCGCGGGCGAGTTCGGACGGGGCGCATTCCTTGGCGACACTGAACTCGCGCCGGAATTGTTCGATCTTGCGTCTGAGTTGCGCGGCGGTGACAGCCTGGCGGAGTTTGTGTAACTGGCACATTTCGAGCATCTCGAAATGGTTGCCGAAGACGGCGGACTGCTGCGTCAGGTCGCTGTAAACGTCCAGCATGCCGCAGTAGTAATGGCCGAGGACGCCGACACGGTTCTCGCGCATGGCGGCGGCGACTTTGGCGGCATCCACCCAGTCGCGGATTTCAGCCCATGCGGCGGCTTCGGCGAGATAGCCGGTGACGAGGTGATAATCGATGCCGGCGCGGTTGAAGGCGCAGGCGATCTCGGGCGCGGAACAGGACTGACAGTGCTCGAGCCAGATGCCCGTCATCAGGCCGCGATCGCCGAGGCGATTGAACTTCTCGTAATCGAGCTGGGGCACGGGCTGGAGATTCAGCACGACCACCGGCACCCCCACTTTCTGCACGACGGGCAAGACGGTCGAGGAAAGCGCGTAAGTCGAGACGTAGAGAAAGATGATCTCGACGTTCTCTCGCCGGAATAGAGAGGCGGCTGCCCGCGCTTTGGCGGGAGTATCGACCATGCCGACGTCCACTACCCCCACGTCGAACTCGCTCAACCGGCTGCCGATCTGCTCTTGGTATCCGTTCAGACGCTGGAGCAGACCTTTGAACTGCGGCCAGTAAGTGTCGAGACCGATGCCGAACAGGCCCACCCGAATTTGCTGCGATTTGCTGGCTTTCATCTCACTTGCTCTGTGGGGTTCTAACCTGGTCAATGTCCTAATCCTCTTTCTCGGATGCCTTGATGGGTTGACCTTCCCAAAGCCAAAGACCGTCATATTTGACCAACACGCGGCAGGTGCTGCCGGGCGCGGGCGGGGCAGGAGATTTGGGGAGCCAGCGCGCCAGCTCCTGTTTGGTAACGAAATACCTCGCGTCAGCAACCAGGTTGGTCCACTCGTTGGGATCGCTGAGGTGGTCGTATAGCTCCTGGGAACCGTCGGCATAGCGTATGTAACGCCACTGTTCCGTGCGAACTGAGTCATTGCCTTCGTTATGGCTGGTGATCGCCGGCCAGGCACGAGGCGTTTTCGTATCCTTCAATTGCGGCACGAGGCTGTGGCCTTCAAGGCCCTTCTTCACTGGCAGTCCGCAGAGATCAACCAACGTGGGGTAGATGTCGAGCAACTCGGCAGGCTGCATGCACTGGGCTCCCCGGCTCGCTCCAGGCCCGGCGAAAATGAGCGGCACATGGGTGGAGCGCTCCCAAAGCGAGTTCTTACCGGTGATGGCCTTTTCGCCCAGATGCCACGCGTTGTCAGACCAAAGCACGATGATTGTGTTGTCCTGCCGACCCGTCGAATCGAGTGCGTCCAGCACGCGGCCGATCTGGCTGTCCATGAAGCAGGTGCTCGCCAGATAAGCCCGAACCAAGGGACGCCATTGGTGAACCCGTTTCAGCCACGAAAGACGGGGTTCGGGCAGCTTCCAATGCAGGTACCAGGAGAACTCCGGCACGTCGTCGCGGTCCCCCTCTTTGACCGGAGGAAGGATGATTTGATCTTCCGGCGGGAGAAGGTCGAACCATTTCTGAGATGCGAAGCAGGGCACGTGCGGCAAACGGAACCCGACGGCAAGAAAGAAGGGCTTGCTCGCCGGCAACATCTTTAATTGGGTGATGGCGGCCTCGGCAATCTTCCAATCCGCCTGGTCACGGTCATCCGTGGGAAAAACACCCCAGTCCATGGCCCGAATGTCCGAGGGCGTGTGGACAAACTTCTTGAGTGGCAGTGGCATGCCGGGGGCTGGTCCCCAGACGTTGAACTCTCTCTTGTGCCATTGCTCAGGAATTGATCCGTCGTGAAAAACCTTGCCGAACGCTGCGGTGAAATAGCCGTGGCGGGCGAAATACTGGGGCAGTGTAATGCAGGCGCGTGTGCGTGAAACGTCCCGGATTCCCGGTGTCAGCCCGTAAATGCCGGTGGTGGAAGGCCGCAGTCCCGTCAGCAAACTGGCGCGCGAGGGATTGCACAGGGGCGACTGGCAATGGGCGTTGCGGAAGAGTGTGCCACTGGCAGCCAGGCGGTCCATGTTGGGTGTCCTCGACTGCGGATGTCCTCCCAGGCAGCCTACCCAATCATTCAAGTCATCTATGGCGATGAACAGGATATTGGGCTTCTGCACCGTCGGCGCACTATTCGCATCGCCGACAAATGTCAGCGCGAGGACGGCGAGGCCAACCAAGCGCGTGAAGACCCGTTTCATATCCAATCCCGCAAGCCCAGCCGCCATTACTTCGGAAGCACCAGCGGCAAGTCCAGCCAGGCCAGACCGACATCCCGCCGCATGTGGCTGACGCTGTCATTTCCCGGCGCATCATAGAGCACGGCAAGCCGATTCCCGAACTTCATGACGGAAGGGAGTCCTATGCAGCTCTTGGACCAGGTGCAGTTCTTCTGGTCGAGAACCAGGGCTTTGTTCCGCGCATCCCAGTGATTCAAATCCTTGCTCCAATAGACCCAGACCGAATCGGTGTATTCCCCTCGGTCATCGACGCCGATGTGATTGGTGAACAGGAACCACGATTTGTTCGATGGCTCGTAATAAAGCGAGGTATTCTCAATTTGCTCATCCGGTGAAACGATCGGTTGCGGGTCGAGCGTCCAAGAGCTGTCCAGGTTTTTTGTGCGAGCGATGCCGATGGTGCGCTTGGTGGGCGGCGAGGCTGCCGCACTGAAGAACATCAGATACTCACCGCCATGCTTGACGATGTGACCGGGGCTGGCGGTCACGGAATAATAAGTGCCCGGCTGACAGCGGAATGGCACGACGCCCTTTTGTTTCGTCCACGGACCAGAAGGGGACTGGCTCTTTGCCTTCATCGTTTGGTAGGGAAACATGGGCACGAAGTCAGGCGCAGGAGTGACGTTGGGTGTGCCGAGATAAAACATGTGCCAGATTCTGCCGTCCTTGTAGGTCACGCCATAAGAAGCGCTCTTGGAGTCCTCGGAATCGGGCTTGCCTAACTCCAGCGCCGGACCTTTCTTCTCCCAATGGACCAGGTCTTTGCTTGTGGCCAATGCGGCGAGCCACCCGGCCGGCCCGGCCGCATCATAGTGCATGTAATAGGTGCCGGCGTCCTCGAACACCCAGATGTCGCGCGCGCCGAGGTAATCGCATTTGCCAGGTCCATCACCGTGGCGCAGCACAACGCCCTGGTCCCTGGCATCCAATCGGTAGCGCGTGACGGGTCGGTGGTCCTTGTAGGCTGAGGTTGGTCCAGATGCTTCCGCAATCTGCGATCCCGCCTGCTTGGGTGAAGCAGCTCCGGCGCCGCAGACACCGATGAAAGCCGTGAGAATTACATTTAGCAGTTTCATAGTTGGCATAGGTTTCTCGTTCCCGTTACAGAATCCGATCTGTAGCACATATATCGCCTGTCGCGCAAGCCATGCCTGTGAGTCTAGCGGCGCGCTTCTTTGAGCTGAAATGGCTCAAAGCGTGGCGCGCAGAGATGATTGAAAGCAAACGCCACGAGATACATGCAACCGCAGATGCCGAACAGGATTCCATAACCAGTTGTGACGTTGCCCAGCGCTTGGAAATGATCGAGCATCCTGCCGCTGAGGGCTGGGAAAAGGATTCCGCCGGCTGAACCGGCCATGCCGCCGATACCGATCACCGAGGCAACGGCTCTCTTGGGGAACATGTCGGAGACAGTGGTATAAAGATTGGCGGACCAGGCTTGGTGCGCGGAGCCAGCCAGACCGATGAGCAACACGGCCGTCCAGTCGCCTACTTGCGTCACGACGAGAATCGGCAGGGCACAAAGCGCGAAGATGAACATGCCGGTCTTGCGCGCGCGGGTGACTGTCCATCCTCGTTTCGTGAGGTAACCGGTAAGCCAGCCGCCGAAGATGCTCAGCACGGTCACGATGCCGTAGATGGTAACGATGTGAATCCAGCTCTTCTTGATCTCGAGGCCGCGCGTTTTCTTGAAGAAGTCCGGCAGCCAAATGAGGAAGAACCACCAGACGGGGTCGGTGAGGAACTTGGCGACGATGAACGACCATGTTTGGCGGTAGCTCAGCAGACTAAGCCAGGGGATCTTTTCCGTGGGCTGTTCGTCCTCGTGGTCGCTTCGGATGAGAACCAGTTCGGCAGCGCCGACACGTTTGCATTTGTCAGGCACGTCGTAGAAGGGAACCCACAGGAAGAGCCAAAGCAGGCCGGCGATACCGGCGACAACGAAGCAGGACTGCCAGCCGAAGCGGAAGGCCATCCACGGAATGATGGCAGGTGCAATGAGGGCGCCGGCGTTTGTCCCTGCGTTAAAAATGCTGGTGGCAAAGGCACGCTCGCGCTTGGGAAACCAAAGCGCCACCGCCTTGATCGCTGACGGAAAGTTGCCAGCCTCCCCGAGGCCAAGGGCAGAACGGGCCGTGATAAACCCGGTGAAGGTGCCGACCAATGCATGAGCCGCCGCTGCGATGCTCCATGCGACAATGGACACCGTGTAGCCGATCTTGGTGCCAAACCGGTCCACAAACCAGCCGAAGCCGAGCAACCCGATGCCGTAGGAGAACTGAAAGGCGGAGTTGACCCAGCCGAACTGCTCGTTCGTCCACCCGATTTGTTTATCGAGGATTTCCTTGAGCAGCGAGAGAATCTGCCGGTCGATGTAGTTGATGGTAGTGGCAAAAAACAGAAGGGCGCAAACGACCCACCGGTAGTTGGCGACGAAGCCCGGCTGCGGGGCGTTCACTGACGATCGGGACTGAGCCTGCTCAGTTGAGGTAACTTCGGACATCGTGCCCACAGCTTTGACACTCAAGCCGCCGAGGTCAAGCCTGCCGGTGCGTTACAAGGCGCCACCACTTCAAGTGCTTCTTCCCGTCTTCCCGCCTTCGCTGTAAATCCTCAGTTCGACACCTGAACATCCACCAGCCCGACATCGATATACTGTCCGCCCCCCGTCTGCTTGCAATGGACAGCAAAAACATGATTGCCAGGTTTGAGAAGCGCACGGGCTTTGGTCTTGATCGGCACGGAGTCGTAGTCGGCGACATAGCCGGAAACCTGGGTGGCGATAACGCCGTCAATATACACTTCAGCGTCTTCGTCATGATGGATGCGGAACTGCAGATCGTTCCATTTGCCCTCCGGCAAGGAGAAGCTGCGACGCAGCCAGATGTCGGCCGTATCCCACACCGTCCGCGCCACGGCGCCGGGTGTGCCCTGGGTGCCAAAGCCGCCCGGCCCTTCTTTCCAGGAAGATGCATCAAACTCCGGCTTGAACCAGCCGTCGGCCGGCGCCTGAGTGGTGTAGCGCCACGAAACCGGTTCCGTTTCAGAAGTAGGCACGACCATGACCGTTGTTGGCGGCTTCGGGAAGGGCGCCCAGTTCGATGCTCGGGTCGTGTCGCGGCTGGCCCACTTCTTCCACCCTGCCCTGTCGTAAAGCATTTGCAGGAACACGCCGCCAACGACTGCGCGCGCTTGAAACCCGACCATCTTGCTGGTCTTCGTGTCAAACCAGTCGGTCATCGGCACGCGACTGGGCGTTTCGTTGAGGAAGCGATAGACCGGGTCCAATAGCGCGTCGAAATCCCTCCGATCCTGCGTGAGCGTCGCGGTCCAGAGCGTCCAATCGAGCTTGGTGTAGTCTTTGCGGCTGTCGAGGGGCAGCCCAAAGGTATTCTGGCTGGTCTGGTAGAAATCCATTTCCTTGCGCAGAGCGGCCGCGGGGAAAAGATTCAAACCGAGGATGCGATCCCAGACGACGTTGTATTTCTGGCTCCACGTGCCGGGCTTGTCGAACGCGAGGCGGAAATGGTTGCCGTCGTTTGCTTCCTTCACCCAATTCGCCGCGAACGCTTGCGCGAGCTTACCGTATTCGGCAGCCTTCGCCTTGTCGCCGCGCATCTCGCAGAGACTGCCAAACGCGCCGAGACCGCAAATTGCCTTTGCGGAGAGGTTCACGTTGTGCGCCAGATGGCCCGCGAAGTCATCGGTGCAAAGCTGGTGCTCCGGATCGAACCCTTTGGCCTTGAGATACTCGGCCCATTTCTCCAGAACCGGCCAATACGTTGCGCTGAAATCGGCGTTGCCCTCGATCTTTGCCAGTGCGGCGAGCAGGACCAGCATGTTGCCGGTCTCTTCGACTGGCATCTGGTCTTGCTCGGTGCGTTCACCGCCCCCATAGACCTGACCGTTAGCAAGCGGGTAAGTGCCCAGATCGTGCGGCGCAAACGGCCATCGCCAGCGCGGTGAAGCCGCATAATCGAGAATCGGCACGAGCATGGCCTTCGTCAGGGATGGGCTGAAGAGCAGGAACTGGGGCGCCATCGGATAAATCACATCGACGGTGCCAATGCAACCGTTGCTGAAGTTCTCTTTGGGAAACATAAGCGGCTGACCGCTGGCATCTGCGACGACTTTGTTGGCTGCACAGCACTGACGGTAGGCCAAGGCACAAATCCGCGCATACTTCCCGCCGCCAGCTTTGGTGAGCGCTGCCATCATCGCAGCGTCAAACTTGGCGCAGCGCTTCTGCAGTGATTCGTAGTCCGCCGCAGCCTTCTTGAGCATCGCCGCCGCATCATCCCCGTTCCGCCTCCAATACGGCCGCAGGTTCTTCTTGAAATACTGGATGGAATACTGGTCGTCGTAAGCCAGCATGAGCCAACGCGAGACAGGCTTGAAGCCGACCTTGCCCACGTGGGATTCAGTCGTGATAAAAAAGCTGTCCGCCGAAACAGGGTTCGTGAGATCGATACCGGTCTTAAAGCCCTCCTGAAAGATTTCACGCTGGCCTTGGCGGAGGCCACTCAATCTCAGAGCCTGGAATTCTGGTTTCTGGAAGGTCACATAGAGGTAACCCCAATCAATCCGCAGATCGTCGCCTTTCTTCGCGAGCACCGGTTGTTCTCTCGAACCGACAATCGCGGCCACCAAGTCGCCGTGCTCTTCCGTCATTGAGACGACTTCCTGGCCTGGCACGTTGACGGCAGGTTCGCCCGTGGTTTCAAACGTGATCCGGATATCGTGATCCTTGCCATCAGCGGCTTTCATTTCCCAGGTCACGTAAGTCACCGGCCGCGAGTAAATCATCAAGTCATCCGGCAGCGCGGGCGTCATAAAAGTGAGTGTCAGCCGGACGCCTTCACCCTCGAACGTGTAGATCGTCCGCGTCGGCAACACTTCGAGCCCGGCCTGCGGCAACGCAGGAAAGGCGGCCGGCTCCTTACCCATGAGGCGGAAGTCCTTGCCATCAATCCGCACCAAGCTGGTGAGCCGCTGCGGCTTGCCGGTCCAGTGGACGGTGTCCGCGTCCGTCAGTTTGTCTGCCGGCGACCAGATGCTGAAATATGGGTCGCAGGCAATCAGTGGCACCGAGGGTGGACGCAGCCCGGCAGCGGCATGGCTGCTGACCGGAATTAGCGAACACAAGGCCCAGGCAATCGCCTGCAGCATCACAACTGATCTTCGTTTGGCCCGCAGTATTATCGTCATCATAGGTTTCTTACGGTTTGTACGGCACGGTGCCGTTGGCATCCACCTCGTAGCCCCATTTCTTGATGTAGGCGTCGCCGGGCAGAAATTCGTCGTGCCGCTCCTTGAGCTTGCGGGCAAGGGCAGCCTCGAGCTTGCTTTGCAGCTTGGAATACTTTGGCTGATTTGCCAGGTTGTTCGTCTGGCAGGGATCGATCTGGTTGTCGTAGAGCAGCCACGGGCCGTTCAGGTCGCGCACGTAAGTGTAGCGCGTGGTGCGCACGCCGCGATATTCCCTGCCTCCCATCCGGCGCGTCCATTCTCCGAACGGTGAGGCGCAAAGAATCACGGTTGCGCCGTCTCCCGGGTTCTTCCCGCCGCGAACGTAACGGCTGTAGTCCAGGCCCTCGACGGTCTTCGGAATCGGAACTCCGCACAGCCCGAGCATTGTTGGCATGATGTCTTCCGAATTGATCGGGGCATCGAGTTGACGTTTCTTAGTGCCCAGGTCTTTTGGCCAGTGAACCAGCAGTGGAACACGGATCGCCTCATCGAACGGCCGCTGCTTCTTGTATGCGCCTCGCGAACCCAGCATGTCACCGTGGTCGGAGGTGAAAACCAGCAGCGTGTTCTCTGCCAGTCCCGTTTCCTCCAGTGTCCGGCGCAGTTCCCCGAGGCAATCATCCAGAGCCGTGCAGTGCGCGTAGTAACCGGAGAGGGTCTTCCGCGCGTTCGCGCCTTCGGTCTCAGGCACATTGGGTCGCAGGGTTAGCTTTTCGGGGTCATACAGAGCGCGGTATTTCTCAGGCGCAGTGAAGTAAGGATCGTGTGGCGGCCCCCACGCGACCACGAGAATGAAAGGTTTCTGCGACTGCGCGTGGCCGCGGAGGTATTGTTGCGCATCGCGGGTCTGATCGATGGCGTCATAGCCCTCCCAATGAAGTTGTTCCGGTCCGTCTGCGTAATATGCCGAGTGGTTGTAGTCGTGTGTGCATTCCAGAACCTTCCAATAATCAAATCCCTGCCTCCGTTCGCGGGGGATGAAACTTGAACGGCCATGACCATCCACATGCCACTTGCCGATGTAAGCCGTGTCATAGCCTGCAGTGTGCAAGACTTTCCCGATGGTAACCGCCTCCGGATTGAGGGGCACGTCATTCAGAAAGATGCCGTGGGTGAGCGGTCTTTGGCCGGTCAGGATCGATGCCCTTGTGGGTGAGCACACCGGCATTGCGGATACGGCGTTGACAAAGTGAACGCTTTCTCGCTGCAGCCGGTCGAGGTTCGGGGTTTTGACATCGCGATTGCCAGCGTAGCCGAAAGTTTCATATCGCCACTGGTCCGCGAGTACGAAAAGGATGTTCGGCTTGGCAGGACGCCCGGCTGGCTGGGCATGGGCCAAGGCAGGCGCGAGAGCAAGTGCTGCAAAGCCCCACGCAAGCCCGAACAACCCGGACCACCGTCCTGCTGCCTTCATTGCTCAGCTTTCACTGGCCGTGAAGTGATAAGTGCCGGATTCGATTGCCAGCACCACCCGATCGCCTTCGATGCGAAGGAGTTTCACCCCCTTGGCCCGAGCCAGCTTCTTGCCGCTTTCGCTGATGCTCGCAGCATTGTGCGCCGGAAGATACACGGTCGCGGTCGTGTTCGCCGGGATGCTCACCTCCAGCTCGAACTGGCCATCCGCGACCTTCCAGTTGCTGGCAATGCGGCCATGTATGGAATCGTAGTGTGCGCGCACCCAATCAATGGGCTTCTGGTCCGGATTGCTCTTCGGGGACGGCGGCGAGGGTTTGATGATGATGCGCTTGTATCCAGCACCGTCGGTGTCGATACCCGCGAGATGCGAAAACATCCATTCGCACACCGCGCCAAACGAATAGTGGGAGAAAGAATTCATGGAGGCATTTTGCTCGCCGCCGAACCCTTTATCCTTGGTGTAGCTGTTCCAGCGTTCCCAGATCGTGGTCGCGCCCTGCTCAACCTCATACCCCCACGACGGGTACTTCCGGCTCTGGAAGAGCCGCACAGCCAGGTCGTGTTGGCCGGCGGACGAGAGCACTGGCAACAAGGGCCGGGTGCCGAGGAAGCCTGTGCTCATTCGTGTGTCGTTATCCTGTATCTTCTTTGCAAGCCGCGCGGCGGCGGCCACGCGCAGGTTGTCCGGCAGCAGGTCCATATAGAGTGCCAGCGCGTAGGCGGTCTGAGTGTCCAGCGTCAGCGTGCCGTCCGGCTTCACGTACTTTTGGTTGAAAGCGGACTTGATCTTTCCAAAGAGGTCGCGGTACTTCGCTGCCTCGTTCGTTTTGCCTATGGCTTGCCCCATCTCAGCCATCAGCTTCGTCGAGTAGCCGAAGTAAGCTGTGTCGATGTAGTCAAGCGGCGTCTTTTCGTTCACCGCCAGCCAGTCCCCCCAGTCGTTGCCGTGCTCCACGCCGAGGAAATTCTTGCTCGCACTCTGGCGCCATTGAATGAATTTCACCATCGGTTCCCAGCAGCGTTCGATAATGCGGGTGTCGCCATAGGCCTTGAAAATCGTCCACGGGCAAATGACCCCTGCATCGCACCAGGCGGTGCCGAAGTCCCAGCCATGCTGGAAGGGGTATGGGGCGAATCCCGGGAACGTTCCGCTGGACCGCTGCGACTCCATCAGCTCCCGTATCCATTTGCTGTAGAAAGCCGCCACGTCGGCATTGTACGTCGCCGCCCGCACATAAATCTGCGCATCGCCCGTCCACCCGAATCGTTCGTCGCGCTGCGGACAATCGGTTGGCAGATCAAGAAAGTTGGCGCGCTGGGTCCAAACGATGTTCTTGAACAAACGATTCACCATGGGGTCGGAGCATTCAAAACCGCTGGTCATTGGTGTGGCCGAGTGCAAGACGATGCCGGTGATCGCGTCAAGGTCCGGTTTGCCCGGGCAGCCCGTCAGTTCGACGTATTGGAAACCGTGGAAGGTGAACCGCGGCGTATAAGTTTCGCCATCCGGATCACCTCGCAAAACATAAACATCCGTCGCGCGCGCCTTGCGGAGATTCTCCGTCATCAAGCGGCCATCGGGATGGAGCATTTCGCCATAACGCAGGCGAATTTCTGTGCCCGCCGGGCCTTTAACTTTCAGGCGCGCGTTGCCGGCGAAGTTCTGGCCCAGATTGAAAATGAAGACGCCATTGGTCGGCTCGGTGATGCCGACAGGTTTGATCTCTTCGATGGCGAGCACCGGCACTCCGGGAAATGCTTCAAGTTTGGGTGGACGCTTGAACCCCAGGTCCACCTCGCGGCTCTGTATCGTCAGCTTATTGCCCGGAGTCGGATTCTGGAACTCGCGAAAGGTCGCCTTGACGTTTCCATTATCCTCCGCTCGAATCGCCGGTTCCCATTGGCTGTCATCAAACCCTGGCTTCGACCAACTGGGCATCTCCTTGCGGGCATCATAACGTTCACCCATCAGGAAATCCGCCTCCTGGATCGGTCCCGCCCCGGTTGCCTTCCAGGAAGTGTCCGTTGCAATGGTCTGTGACGAACCGTCGGCATACTCGATTTCGAGCTGCGCCATCAGGGCCGGCGTTTTGCCATAAGTGTAACGACCGATGCCCTCTGTGCCGATCCCGGTCAGCAGACCAAACCCGATGTAGCCCGAGTACCAGCCATCGGCCAGCCATGAGCCGAGCGCATTGACACCCTCTTTCACCATCGGAGTCACGTCGTAAGCGTTGTAGTAGGCGCGCTGGTGATAATCGGACCAACCCGGCGCAAAGTACGCATCCCCGACGCGTTCGCCGTTCAGATGCAGCTCGTAAATGCCCAGTGCCGTCGCATAAATCGTCGCGCGGCGGACGGGTTTTGCCGCCATAAACTCTTTCCGATACTGCCGCGCCGGCGGCAGGAAAAGCGACTGCGCCGACTTATGCACGGGTGACTCGTCGCGAAAGCTGATGTATTCCCCCTTCCAATCCCCAGGCTTCAGCAGTCCCATCGTCCACGATGCCTGCTCGCTCCAGGGCGAGGCTTTGCCATTCCGGTCCCAGACCTTGACCTTCCAGAAGCAACGTTCCCTTGAAGTTAGAGGCTTGCCGCCATAGGCAATGCCGGTTGTTTTGTCGCTGGACACCTTTCCGCTGTCCCACAAATCCCCGCGATCCTTTCCAAGCGAGTCGGCGTCTCCGGCGACCAGGATTTGATAGGCCCTCTGCCTCTGACCGCGTTCGCTGGACTGAATGAGCCAGCTCAGGCGCGGACGCAGCTCGTCAATGGTCGGCCGATTGCCGAGGTATTCGCAACGAAGCTGAGCGGGCACCAGGCCCGATCCGGCGGCAACTGCCGGGAGCGCGGGTTTCGGCGCCAAAACGGCGAGTAACAAAAGACAGAAGCAGGCCGAGCGTAAGCGCTTGGCAATTCTCTGGAAGGAAGGATTTCTGGACATATTTAGCATGAGAAAGATTCAGATTCAATTTGCTCGCGCAGCCTGCTCCGTCTGCGGCAGACCGAAAACCGCTGCAACTGGCCGCATCATCCTCGACGCAGCCCATTTCGGCAAGACCGTTTTCCAACCGCAGCCGGCTGCGAAATGGGCATGGATCACCGACGCCATGCGTTCACCCTGGTCAACCCCGGAGAATCCCGCGCCTTGGAGACTTCATGAGCCAGCCATGGTGCCATTGTTTTTCCCGGTTTATTTGCGTGACATCCGCCGTGCGCTGGCTATATTTGATCGCTCTTAGCCGACCCTATCGTCTAGCGGTTAGGACACCGCCCTTTCACGGCGGTAGCATGGGTTCGATTCCCATTAGGGTCGCCATCCAATAGAATCAAGGGTTTCGTGAGTTTTCCGCGATCAGTGGCAACGCCAAGTGGCTACATGTTTGCCGGTGTCCCACCGCGCGCCTCGAAGCTAGAGAAACTCGCCCTCAAACTCTCCGCCGCCGACCTCCCACACCCGATGCGTGGATCAAGGCGGACGTTACCAAAATCGGCTACGAAATCAGCTTCACCCGCCACTTCTACCAGCCGCAGATGGTGGCGGACGTGGTGACGGGCAAGATCGACGTGCGCCCGCCCGCGGTTTGCCCGCCGAGCCCATTGACTTTGGCCCATTAGCAGGAATGCCTGGAAGACCTTCGCCCGGCGGACTGGGAGTGACGGAGCGGTGCCGGTAGTCGTGCTTCCCGTCTTCCCGTCTTCGCTGTTCATCTTCATCTATTACGTCGAAAGCACCCGGCTCCAACCAAGGCACCGGCACTACCACCTAAAAACGGCTCCCACGCAGGGCCGTGGTGTGCGGCACCACGCCGTAGGCATCATCGTAAATGAGGTTGCCGCCCCGCTGGCGATACTGATGGTGCAACGCCTGCTCGACGCGCAGGAGTTGTTCGGTGCTCAACTGTGGGAGCGCCGCTTCGATTTCGGCGACCGTGCTCATGGCGGGATGCAGATGCCCAACCCACCATGAACATGAGGGCGGCCGAAGGTTTCACACAGATCGCACAACGCCGAAAGACACTCCGCCCGCTGGCGCGGGGGCAGACCGCTTAAGCGCTTCATCACGTCCGGGTCAATCGCGAGCGGCTTTTGCAAGCAGCCTTCTGAGCTCCTCGTGGGTGGTGACAGTCAGATTCCCGTCGTGTTTCAGTTTCTGATAGCGACGGTCTGTGGATCGCGAGAAGGCGTCGAGTTGCCCGTCCGTTACACCGTATTGCCGCTGCGCATAATCGGCGGACTCCACCGTCACCTTTCGCAGCGCGATAATGTCGGCCCCGCAGATGATGCCAATGTCCTTCCCCTCGGCTGCCGCCAGGAGCCAGCGGCCCAAATTCTTCTTGGCGTCGGTAATCGTCAGAGTTTGCATACGGCCTCTATATGGTCCCATTGGAGACCTCTGTCAACCCAAAGCGCCGCCAACATTCATCACTACACGGCCCAACCATCCATTGCCGAGGCAGGACTTGCACCTTTCACCGCCTGCCTGGGCTTCCCGTCGAGGCTTCATGCCTTCAATAAAGCCCATCTTGGTTCGGATGACAACTTTTTGACGCCAGCAAAGGCAAGGCTGTGAGCAGCCGCGTCCAAGCCGCCTTCGCCGGAAAAACTCGGCCCAAGTGTCACCCCGACTCGCGGGGAACCCTACTGCCGGAGGCGGTAGCGCCAGGCCTGATGCCAGGTGCATTTATCCAGCAGTTCGGCATCGTCCAGGCCCGCGGAGAGCGCCATGCCTTGAAGCGCTGCCGCGGTTTCAGGGAAATCACAGTTTCGCGCATGATTCTCGACACGAGACAGTTCAACGCCTGCCAGTTCCGTCCACTGTGTAGCGGCTGCGGCAAAGTACTTGTCAAGATAGTCCTGCCGCGTTTCATCGATTTCCCGCATGATGTCGAGCAGAATTACGCAGCCGTTCTCCCGGAGGACACGCCGGCTGTGCGTGAAGAATTCGGATTTGTGCTCAGAGGAGAGGTGATGCAGGGCAAAGCTGGAAAAGACCAAGTCGTAGTGGTTCCCCGGGGCCTGCCGCAGAACTGAGAGCATGTCCTCGCAGAGCAGCACCACCCGGCTTCCCAGCGGTTCCAGGTGGTGCCGGGCAAGTTCAAGGGCCGTAAGGGAGAGATCGCAACCGCGGTATTCGGCTATATGATGAGCGTTCAGGATACCGGTGATCTGGCTGGCATCACCGCACCCCAGATCGAGAACGGATAGGGGGGTATCGGGCAGAGTCATGAGCGAGGAGGCGATGGCCCGAGTGAGTTCCCGGTGGAACATGTAGTCGCTGGCGATGATCTTTTGGTAGGTGGTCCAGGTTTCCCTGAAAAGCTGGACCGGATCGGCGGCGGTCATTGGGTCGTTCATGGTTCTTGCCTTATTGAGCGCTTCGGTTGGCGTATTTCAGCAGCAGTTAGACCTGTCCATCTAGTTCTTTGGTTCTAAACTCTGGGGATTTTCAGCCCCAAACCTGAGGGACTTTCACCCTCTGAGGAGCAAGACTTCACCTTGGCGCTCAGCAATTTGCTTTTGACGCTACACTGGTCCACGGACGCCCTGTGCTTGGCGGCATCGTCAGCCGGTGCCGCAATGCTTGCTGTCTTCGTTGTCATGCCGTCTCTGTATCACGATCGCGCCGGAACTCAAGTCGCGATTCCGCCTGGACACCTGACCGCAGCCCGAACCTGGGGCTTGTGCGGGTGCTTGAGCGTGCGATAAAGGAAGCCAAGGCAGACCCGCGCCCGTCGGATTGCGAGTGAACCTCGTAAACGAGTAGTGCGGCAAGGGTCTTCAAGGTTCCATTTTGTTCCGGTTTGCGGCAAACTGGAACAAAATGGAACCTTGATGGGTGCCGGGCCGGGCGCGCTCCCATCTGCGTTCATCTGCGCCATCTGCGGTTCATTCCCTGCTGGGCGCGCGGGCGGCGGCCCGGGCGCGTTCAAAG
>Ga0194054_10000313_pt1 | contig 25398 bp, 18 predicted proteins | sample SepL2210m_MetaG_FD_163628 | JGI IMG/M metagenome (GOLD analysis project Ga0194054, IMG submission 163628) | Anoxic zone freshwater microbial communities from boreal shield lake in IISD Experimental Lakes Area, Ontario, Canada - Sep2016-L227-10m | ecosystem: Environmental > Aquatic > Freshwater... | reverse complement strand
GTGCAGGATATGCGGCGGCGGGGCGGGATGGCGCCCCGGAAACTTTGGCGAGTGCGGGTTGTGGCAGGACACGCAGTCCTTGCGCAGGTTGGGGCCCATGTCCTGGTTCCAGTAACCGTTCCTGCGGCCGTGTGCCCCAGCATCCCAGTCCCGGTAGGTCGGGCCGTGGCAACTCCCGCACAGCTCGGTGCTCTCCGAGAATTTCAGCTCCCGGCCGTCGCGGGTCTGGAAGCGCTCCAGATTATTTTCGTCATGGCAGTTGGTGCAAAGGTTATTGCGGTTGTTCCGGCCATGGAACATGACGATGTCCTTGTGCTCGTCCGGGATGATCAGCATGTGCTTGTCATCGAACCGCAGGGTCGGCGGCTTGCCTTTCTCATGGCACCCGTAACAGTCGAAATCGGAAAGATCCTCTTTGGCCGCGACAAGCTCGGAATACGAAACGCGGACGGTCGCCGTCTTGATGAACTCGGGATCAACGAGCGGGATTGTCTGCAGCGCGGCCGGTTGCCCCCACGCCTTCAGGAGGAATCCGGCCGCCAGCGCCAGGAAAACCACTGCCAAAACGCCCAGCACGACGCTGGTCTTGTTGGAGTCCCTCATAATTCCTTAAACGAACGCATCCTGCCCGGTCAAAATTCCACACCAGCCCTCGGCTGGCTGGCCCACTGACATTCCTGGCCAGGGCCAACCGGGGCTGTGAAAATAACTGCTGGCGCCCGACTACTTCTTGAAACTTTTGACGTAGGCGGCGAGAGCGGCCACATCGTCGGCGCTCAGGTCGGGGAATGCTTTCATCTTGGTCTTGTCGCCGACCACGACGCCTTCCTTGATTGACTTGGTGATCTTGGCATCGGTCAGCGCGGCCTGAACCTTGGCATCCGTGAGGTCCGGGGCTCCGGCTTTTTTGCCCATGTTCGTGGCGCCTTTGCCGTCCTGCCCGTGACACTTGGCGCAGTTGGTGTCGAACACCGCCTTGCCATCGGATGCGGATGCCAAACTGGCGGCGCAAAGGATGGATCCGGCAAGGAGGAGACGCTTTGATGTGGTTTTCATGGTTTGATTTGGTTGGTTGATTGTGCTGCGACAGCTTGGTTGGTCAGAAGTGCATCTGCAAGGACGATGTGATCATCTGCCCTGTGAAGTTGTTCATTCCTCCGGACAGTTGGTCGCGGTAGGTCTCCATGTAGTATTTCACCGACATGCTGACGTTCTTCGTGATTTGACGGTTGAGGCTTGCCGTGAACGAATATTCCGTGCTGCCGGCCCCGTAGGGCACGCCATTCGCGGCATTGTTGACATAGTTGTTGGCGCTGTAGAAGGCGAAGTCGCCGCGCAGCTCGGTCTTCGGATCGATCGCAAACCCGAACCCCGCACTCGCGGTCCAATAGTTGTTGTTGGAGTTCGTGATCGCAGGAGTCAGCGTGGAGGCGGGCGAGGCTGTCGTGTTCAGCACATAGGAGACGCTTCCCTGAAAGAAGAGCCGGTCCAGCGGAGACCAGGTGAGGCTCTCGGTGATCATTTGGTTCGTCATCACGCTGCTCTCCCCAAACGGGATTTGGCCGGACAGGCTCGAGGATCGGTTCGTGGTGGGACCGACGTTCCACTGGGAGTCGATGACAGTCCTCTGGAAGTCATACCGGCTCACGAGCGAGAGGTTCGAGAGCGGCTGCCAGGTCACCCGGAAGTTCACGTCGTTCGTGTTCCAGCGCTGCGCCACCAGCCTCTGGTTTCCACGGACGGGGTCGTCCGAATTGATGTTCTGGCTGATGTCCTGGAACTGAAAGTAGTATTGGGCCGCGAAATTCAAGCCCGGCAGCGCATACCAGTTCGCCCCCAACGCATATTTCTGCTCGACGACCTGGTTGTTGGCGCTCAGGTTGAGCTTCGAGCTGGTGTTCTTGACGGTGTTATTGAGAACCCAACTACCCGATGGAGTGACGGCACTGCGGCTTTCGAATTGCTCATCCCAGTCGCACTGGCCATAGAGGACCAAATTCTGGATCCCCGTATAATTGATCAGGAGGCTCTGTGAGAGATCGGTGAGATAAACATGGCTGGTATCACGTGTATTCCCGTTGGCCGACATGGCAGGTGTCGTCAGGGTCGCGACGGTGACCGTCGTGACCTTTTTCCCTCTGACGGTCTTCGTTGTTGTCTTTCCCGCGACAGTGGTCTGGCCAATCTGGGTGATCCAATTGCTCGAGCTGTTGGTGTTGGTGCACTCCATGCGGGCCGACGGGGTGATCGTCAGGCAGTCAAACGGCATCCACATGAGGTTGAGGGTCGCGATGCTCGATGCCGTGTTCGATCCGCCGCCAAGGTTGATGAAGGGCGTGCGGCTGGCATAAGCGATATTATTGTAATAGGGCGAATACGGGAGATTGTATCCTGGGCCGGCGATGCGGTTGCCTCCGATGTCGCTGGATGCGGCGACATAGGAGAAGGCGGACGTGAGCCAGAGCTTGTCACCAAACCGGGTCACCTCGGAGATGTGCCCGTCGTAGAGCGCCAGGGACGACTGGTCGGTCTGCGTCGTTTTGTAGGTATTTGCCACCTGCGGGACGTGATTCCAATTTTGTGCGATCGCGGTCGTTGGAGGCGACGAGCGGGTCGCGTAGTTGAATGAGTTGTCGGTGGTGTCAAACTCGTAGCGCATCCCCAGGTTGACCTCGGTGTTGCCCATCTGCTCGGGTTTGCCGAAGAGATATTTGCCATCGAACGTGAAGATATCGCGCGTCTCGTTGATGTTGCGGAACGAAGGCAGGACCTTGCGCGTGGAGGAGTTCGTCGGAGTCGCGACGATTCCCGTCTGGTTGGTCCCGCCCCAGCTCGTCGAATCCTTCTGCCCGTTGCGGAACGCATGTTCGTAGCGCACGGTGAGCTCCGGCAGGTTCGGCACCCGCAGGCCAAGCTCGACCCAGATGCTGCCGCGAAACAGCGCGTATTGCGGGCCGGCGAAGCCCATCGCGTTCGGCATGAGGGAAACCTGGGGGAGGAAACCGCCGTTGCCGTTGGAATACGTGGCAAACTCCGTGAAGCCGGCGCGGACGTACCCGAGATCCGGCTGCGACAGCTCGATCTTCACCTTGTAGTCGCTGTTCGCGAAGATCGCGTGGGCGTCGACAGTGAAGAGCGCCTTGCCCAGGCTCTTCTCGAGGTGCATGTCATCAATGCCGCCGAACATCGGGCCGTTCGCCCCGGGGTTCTGCCTTCGGAACTCCGCCTCGTTGCCGGTGGGGATCAGCCCGCCAAGAGAAAGGTTGATCCAGTTGCTGAAGATCGGTTCCTCGACCGGGGTTTGGATGGTTGCCTTGGCCTCCCCGGCCACCAGGGGCTGGCTGCTTAAGAGTCCGGCGCAAAGAACAGCGGCACCGAGACATCCCAAGCGATGGGGAGTGGAGTGAATCATGTTTTTCATAGGAAGAATAAGTTGGGATTAGTATCTGAGGTGGGAGTTGACCTGCGAGCCATGGACAGCCTCGTGGCAGCCGCCGGACCAGCACGTGCCTTGCGACACATTGGTGGCATGGTTGTCGTTGCCGATGTTGAGCGCGCCCGGAGTGGAGGTTCTGCCCGGCACCTGCTGCTGCTGGAAGTGGCACTTCAGGCAGAGAATCTGGTTGCGGGCGACCAGCTGCTTCTGGTTCACGGAGCCGTGCGGATCATGGCAGGTCGTACACCCCTCGCGAATCGCCTCATGCTGGAACACGAACGGCCCTCGCTGAGCCGTGTGGCACTGGAAGCAGACATCGTTTTTGCCCATAATGTTGGTGGCGCCGCCGCCTTTCACCATCGACCCCTTGTGCGGGTTGTGGCAATCGCCGCAGCTCAGACGGCCCTCAAGCACCGGGTGGCGGTAGGGCAGATTGAATTTCGCGCGGATCTCCAAGTGGCACTGGAAACAGGTTTGCGGATCTTTGCGGGGATTGACGATCGTCTTCGCCCCGCCGCCGGAGCTGACGTGCAGGCTGCCGGGCCCGTGGCAGGATTCGCACCCCGCGGCTTCCGCGTTCTTGCCTTTCGCCATCAGGCGCGAGTGGCCGGCGGTCTTGAAATCACGCACGAGATCCGCATGGCAGTCGGCGCAGGCTTTGGTCCCGACAAATGTCGCGCCCGGGATGCTCGGCGGCGCCATGATCGGCTGCGACAGCGTGCCGCAGGAAATCAGGACGAGCGTCAGGGCGGCTGTGCCACCGGAAAGGCCGACCAGCTTGGCGCGCCTGCTCTGGAGACATCGGCCGAGGGAGCGGGCCGATTTGAGAAACGTGTGTTTGTTCATGGGATTGTTTGTTTTTGTTGGATGTCTGCTTTGTTTTATTGAATCGGTTCTTGCGCCACAGACTTCACACCGTAAATTCCGCATCCCGACCCGGCAGCGGGAGCGGCGGCGAAATTTGGATCCTTGTTGGTTTCCACGGTTGCGGGGGGTGGCGGTTAAGATTTTCTAATCCACTGTCAGGCGCTGTCATTAGCAGAGCGAATAGATACGGCGCTACTTGCTGGTTGGCATTTACTGCTTGTCTATTGCTCCGGCTGGAAAGCAACATTTCAGGAATACGGGAATTATCAACGTTTTAATATTCTTACAACCAATGTATTGCGAATAAATGCTCGCGCGGAAATTCTCTGCACACCGCATTTCGCGCCTCCCAGAAAATGAGCGGAGTCAAAAAGTCGTGTTGCTTGAAAGCCCGGGCAATGGATCATTGCCCGCTATGAATTCCACTTATTTGCGAATTTTCGAAACGTGCTGGACACAGCCGACGCTTGCCTTTTACTTGACGCCTTCGCTATGACATTTCATCGAGCAAATTTGTGTGTCGCCCTGCTTCTTGCGCTGGGCGTTTCCACCGGGTGCAAGGACAAGGACGCGGTCAAAGTTTATCGGGTTTCCAAGGGGGAGCCGGAATCCCCGGCCCCACAAGCTTCCGAGCCCGGGGGCGGCGGCATGGGCAGCCTGCCGCCGATGGGAGCCCCCTCGGTCCCCGGCACACCATCTACCCAGCCTTCGCAGGTCGCGGGAACCGCTCCCGCGAACTGGGAAGCGCAGCCGCTCACGTCGATGCGGCAGGCAAGCTTTCTCGTGAAAGGGGACAACGGGGCGACCGCAGACATTTCCCTAGTCGCCCTCGCGGGCACAGCAGGAGGCGTCCTCGACAATGTCAACCGCTGGCTGTCCCAGCTCGGCCAGCCTGCCGTCACCGCGGAACAACTCGCTAAAACCGCGCAGCATGTCGGCTCGGCGCTCGGCGATGTCACCGTGGTCGATCTCGCGGGATTGCCGGACGGCGCGGACGCGGCCAAGGATGGGCGCATCATCGCGGGCATCGCGTCCGGCGAAGGCAGGACATTCTTTTTCAAAATGCGCGGAAATGCCGCGCTCGCCGAATCGCAGAAGGCAGGTTTCATCCACTGGATCGGCTCCGTGAGCACGGCCAAACCCGCCGCGGGCGCGGAACCAGCTGCTCCGGCCAACCCAGCACCCGCAGTTGATCCTATGGCCCCGGCCGGCCCCGCCTCCGCGGCGGCTCCCGGCGCGGAAACGGAAAAGCCGCAGATCAAGTGGGTGGCTCCCGAAAGCTGGAAGCCCGTTGCGCCGACCACCATGCGCTACGCCAGCTTTGCGGCCGCCGGCCAGAACGGCGAGGCGGCGGATATTTCCGTGAGCGTCTTTGGCGGCGACGGCGGCGGCGACCTCGGAAACGTGAACCGCTGGCGCGCCCAGGTCGGTCTCGGAGAGGTCGGCGAAACCGAGTTGAAATCGCTGGTCGTTCCGGTGAAGGGCAGAGACGAGGAGATCCTTACGGTGGACATGACCGGACCGAAGGGCCGAATCCTGGCAGGCTGGGCAAGGATTGGCGGGAAGAGCTGGTTCTTCAAACTCGTCGCCCCCGACCAGCTCGCCGGCGCGGAAAAGGCCGGGTTTGTAAAGTTTCTCGAATCGGTCCAACTCCATCCCTGATCGAAATGTGGCACCGGTTTTTTGATGTCATCTCGTCGCTGAAGCTCACCGTCATCTGCCTTTCCCTGGCGATCGTGCTGGTCTTCGTCGGGACGATGGCGCAGGTGAATTTCGGGATCCACGAGGTCCAGCACCGCTATTTCCAAAGCATCTTCGTCTGGTGGCCCTCCGGCTCGCAGGGGTTCAGGATCCCGGTGTTCCCGGGCGGGCATCTGATCGGCGGAGTCCTGCTGATCAACCTGATCGCGGCCCACGTGCGCCGGTTCCGGTGGACTTGGAGGGCGCTCGGCATCCAGCTCACGCACCTCGGGCTGATCATCATCCTGGCAGGCGGGCTGTTCACCGATCTCTTTTCGGTCGAGAGCTTCATGCGCCTGGCCCCGGGCGAAACAAAAAACTACTCCGAGGATTCGCGGGCCATGGAGCTGGCGCTGATCGACGAGTCGGACAAGGACCTCGACCAGGTCACCGCGATTTCCGAGGCGAGACTTAAACGGGGCGGAACGGTCGAGAGCGAAAGCCTGCCGTTCCGGGTCGTCGTCCGGCACTTCTACCAGAACTCACGGCTTCAGCCGCTCGACAAAGCGGGGCAGAGTGCCGCGCCCGCCGCCACCGAAGGCGCGGGCTCGCAGTTTGTCGTGACAGAAGTCCCGCGCGCAACGGCGGAGAACGAGCGCGACCTGCAAAGCGTCGTGATCGAGATCGCCCCGGTGAGGGCAGAATCCGCCGCGCCACCGGCCACCTGGCTGGTTTCCGACCAGCTTGTCGAGCCGCAGACATTTTCCATTGCCGGGAAAAACTGGCGTCTCGTGATGCGGCCTGCACGTTACTACAAGCCCTACAGCCTGACGCTCCAGAAGTTCACCCACGAGCGTTATGCAGGCACCCAGATCGCGAAAAACTTCGCCAGCCACGCCGTGCTCACAGACCCGGAGCGGAACGAGAATCGCGACGTGTTGATCTACATGAACCACCCGCTGCGCTACCGCGGCGAGACGTTCTTCCAATCGGGCTTCGAGCAGGGCGACACGGCCACCATCCTCCAGGACGTGTATAACCCGAGCTTCATCGCGCCGTATGTCGCCTGCGTCATCGTCGCCGCCGGGTTGCTCTTCCAGTTCGGCTACCACTTTGTCGGATTTATCCGCCGCCGGAAGACGGCCCCCGCCCAATGAAACGATATTCACCATGGATCGCCCTCGTGGTCGCCGCGCTCTGGGTCGCCTCGAACTCCCGCATGCCGAAATCCGCGCCGGAGGGTTTCGACCTCGTCGCGCTCGGAAAGCTCCCCGTGCTCTCCGATGGACGGAACAAGCCGTTCGACACGGTCGCGCGCACCTCACTGCTCATCGTTCGCGGCAAGCAGACGCTGCGGCTCGATGACGGCCAAACCCTCGATGCGAGGCGCTGGCTGGCGGACGTCATGTTCAACGCGCCGGTCGCCGACGCCTACCCCTCGTTCGTCATCAACAACCCCGAAGTGCTCGGCCTCTTCGGATGGGAACAGAACGAACGGAAATATTTTCGCTACTCCGAGCTCCTGCCGTTCCTGGAAAAAATCGACACGCAAGGCGGGCAGGCGGACACCGTCGAGCAGGCCAAGCGCACCCCCTACCAAACCGCGATCTTCAACCTGCGCAACTCGCTGATGCTTTACCAGCGGCTGAAAAACAGCCTGCGGCCGGACGATGCGCGGGATTTCGCGGGCGAAATCGACGCCTATATGAAGGCGATGCCGGCCGCGCTCGAGGAAACCGCCAAGAGCGGAAAAGGAGGGCAGGTGGACCAGGATAAACTCGCCGGCTTCGCTCGCCTCACTGCGCGCTTTCAGGCGATGGCGGAACTGGCCAATGTGTTGCCCGTTCCCCCGGATCCGGCTGGCGGCGGACCGCGCGAGGAATGGATCTCGGTCGGAGCGAGCCTTCTGAAGGCGATCTCCACCGGCTCTGTCAGCCCGGTCACAAAATCCTACGCGCTCGCCGGCGACGCGTATCACGCCGGGAATGCCGCGGAGTTCAACAAAAACCTGCAAGGACTCTCGGACTGGATGGCGAAGAACGAGCCGAAGGAGACCGGCCGTGCAGCGTTTGAGTTTCTGTTCAACCAGCTCGAACCGTTTTACCAGGCGATGGGGCTCTACGTGCTGGCGTTCCTGCTGGTGTGCTTCTCGTGGCTGGGCGGGAACCGGAGCCTGGGCACCGCTGCTTTTTACGTGCTGTTGCTCGCGCTCGCCGTGCATACCTTCGGGCTCGGCTCGCGCATGTATCTTCAGGGCCGCCCGCCGGTCACCAACCTCTATTCTTCGGCGATCTTCATCGGCTGGGGAACCGTGATCATCGGGCTGATCATCGAGCGGATTTTCCGGGACGGCGTCGGCTCGGCCTGCGCCGCGGCCATCGGGTTCACAACGCTCATCATCGCCCACCACCTCGCGGGCAGCGGCGACACGCTGGAAATGCTCCAGGCCGTGCTCGACACGAACATCTGGCTCGCGACCCACGTCGTCACGATCACTATCGGCTACTCCGCGATGTTCCTCGCGGGAACCCTTGCGCTCATCTACGTCGTGCGCGGGGTCTTCACCTCCTCGCTGACAAAGGAAGCCGCGCAATCGCTCTCGCGCATGACCTACGGCGTAATCTGCTTCGCCACTCTGTTCAGCTTTGTCGGCACCGTCCTCGGCGGCATCTGGGCGGATCAATCCTGGGGACGGTTCTGGGGCTGGGACCCGAAAGAAAACGGCGCGCTCCTCATCGTCCTCTGGTGCGCGATCATCCTTCACGCCCGCTGGGGCGGCTACATCCGGCAACGCGGGCTCATGGTCATGGCCCTCTTCGGAAACGTGATCACCAGCTTCTCGTGGTTCGGCGTCAACATGCTCGGCGTCGGCCTGCATTCCTACGGGTTCATGAACAAGGCCGTGCCCTGGCTCGCCGGATTCATGATCAGCCAGCTCATCCTCATGGCCTTTGCTTCCCTCCCCCTCGCCCGCTGGCGCAGCTTCCAGAGTGGCCCGGGGCCACTGGGATAAATGGCGGCCCTAAAATCCGAGGGAATGGCGTTCAAAACTTCCACCACCTATTTCATCACCGGATCCGACGAGGCAGCCGTCAAAAAAGCGGCGGTTGCCCTCGCGGCGGAACTGGCACCCGGGGCTGACGCGTTCGGGCTCGAGACCATCGACGGCGCGGTGGATACTGTGGACGCAGCGGCGGGAAAAATCCACGAGACATCGCAGGCGCTGTTGACCCTGCCGTTTCTGGGAGGCTCGAAGCTGGTCTGGCTGAAGAGCGCCACATTCCTTGCCGATACCGTCACCGGACGCTCGGATTCTGTCTCAACCGCCATGGAGTCGCTCTGTGATATCCTGAAGAACCCGCTGCCCAATGGCGTGGTTTTTTTGATGAGCGCCCCCGAACCTGACAAGCGTCGCTCGGCCTACAAACAACTCACCAAGCTCTGCAAAACGAGTCTCCACGACAAACCGGATCTCGGATTCCGGGCGGGAGAGGAAGAGGTGATTTCCTGGACAGCCGGAAAAGCCCATGGCCGCGGGTTGAAAATCTCACATGAAGCGGTGGAAGCGCTTGCGGCGCGGGTCGGGCTCGACTCGGGACAGCTAGACAACGAGCTGGACAAACTGGAGACGGCATTCGGCCCAGGCCATCCAATCGAGGCACCCGACGTGCGCGCGCTCGTTCCGGCGACCCGTGAAAGCGGGATTTTTGATATCGGGAACGCCATTTCCGCACGCGATCTCCCTCTCGCATTGGAAACACTCTCCCAACTCCTCCGCCAAGGTGAGAAGGGGATCGGCATCCTTCTTGCCTCGATCGTTCCAACAGTCCGGAACCTTCTTCTCATGAAGGATCTGCTCGCGCTCCACAAGCTCCAGCCGCCGTCCCAGCCTCAGTTTTTCACCTCCACCCTCAACCGGCTCACCGCCGCCGACATCGACCACCTCCCCAGAAAAAAGGACGGAACGTTGAATGCCTATCCGCTCGGGATCGCAGCGCGGAATTCGGTCCATTATACCGCGGCGGAGTTGCACCGGGCATTCCAGGGCTGCGCCGAGGCCAACCTTCAAATGGTGACCAGCCGGGCAAGCGATGAAGTCGTCCTCACCCGACTGCTCGCCGGGTTCATGACCAGAGCCGCCTGACCGTCAATACGACCCCTCGACCCGAGCCGCCACGTCGCGGTATCCGTAGTCGAGTTCGTAGATCTGCTTCATGCAGGCGATGGATTTTTCCTTGTCGCCCATCTTGTCATAGACGAGGCCCAGGTTGTAAACGACATCCTTCTTCATGGCATCCATCAGGGTGAGCTCCCCAGCGGCATCCGAAAGAGTCTTCGCCGCAAGGTCATACATCGCGCGTGCGGTGAAACACTGGCCGAGCAGGCACATCGCGCGGATGCGGGCGTTCGGATTCATCCGCGCCTTTTGAAGCTCGGGAATCGCCTCCTGATACCTGTGCAGGCTCACGAGAATCTCGCCCAGTTCGTAACGGAACTGCAGGTCGGTCGGGTTCCGTTCCACCCGCCGGTTCGCCTCTTCGAGAAGCAGCTCGGCACGCTGGGCCTTGAGGGATTCCAATTCCGTTTTGTATTGGGCGACCTCCTCGGCATCGGGGGTTCCTTCGATAAAATCCTCGCGGGCCTTGATCGCGATATCAAACTGCTTGAGGTGGAGATCGGCGGCCTTGCGGACGAGGGCCTGGTCGGAATTTCCGGCGAGGCTGGCGGCATAATTATACCAGTTGGTCGCGCTTTCGAGGTCCTCCTTCTGCTCGCAGAGCTCCGCGATCTTCCTGGCGACATCCACGCTTCCAGGTTCCCGCTCGATTCTTGCCCGCAGCCCTTCGAGCAACTGTTCGATCATCTCGTCGCTGCGGACGACGCGCGTCTGTTGTTCGAGTGTGACGGCCTGATCTTCGTCCTTCAGGAGGTCGCGGTAAGTCGCTCCCTCGCGCTCCCACCCCCCCTTTTGCATGGAGGCGGCAGCCGAGGCATCTTTCCCTCCCTTGATGGCGGCCAAGTCGTTCGGGGTGATTTCCGTGATCCGGTTGTAAATCTCGACCGCTTTCTGGGGATTCCCCTGCTGCATGTGGTGCCGGGCGAGCTCGTGCAGGATTTTTGTTTCGCGCGGATTTCCCTGGATGATGGTCTCGAGGGCGAACGCCGCCACCTCGGGGATATTTGCGGCCATGGCCGCGTCGCGGAGGAGCTGGTTGACCTGAACATTGTATGGCTCGCTCTCAAGAATTTTTTCTGCGGCATCCATGGCGGCCGCGGGGTCTTTCTTGATGAGGCCCTGCACCTTCATCGTGCTGAAAGACGCACTGGAAAGCCCGCCAAGGACACCCTTTTTTCCGGAGGTCTTGGCTATAGCCGCCTTGCGGGCGAGCTGGCGGCCGGCAAGGAATTCGGGGTGCGCCTTGAGCAGCGGATGGAGAAGCTGGACCGCGTAGCCGAAATTCCGAAGCTGCATGGCGCTCATTGCTTTGAGCCACGTTGCACGGAACTGTTCAGGGAGATCCTTCTCGGTCTTGACTGCCATAAGGGAAAACGACTTTAGCGACCGGCCGCCGGTTCATCAAGTCCCGCGGTTGGGAGATTTTTCCGGGGCTGAAGGGGCTGGCGGGTTGGCCGACTGTATCAATTTGCTGAAATCCCCCTGCACGTTTTCCAAATAATCCCCTGGACCGTGCTCGAAAAGAACCACGAAAAGAAACGTCATGACGGCCACGAGGGCGATCCGGATGGTGAAGGCGAGCAGCGATGTGATCATGTCAGGATGGTTGGTTGAATGGAAAATCCACATTTCAGGAAGCCGCCGGGCGGAATGATTTGAATGCCGGCTTTCTTTTCAAAGGCCACGGGAGGATTGCTGTCCGGCAGTCCCCAGCAGGGTTCGAGGCATAGAAAATTATCGGCGTCACTCCAGAACGTCACGTAGGGCACTTCCGAAAAATCCAGCGCAAGAGCGGTGTTCCTGCGCGGATCCTCGATCCGGAACGTCCGGTTCTCCACCCCGTCGATCCCGAGGATGAACGATCCCGGTAGATCTTTTTTCGGATACGGAAATTCGCCTCCGGGAAAATCCATCCCCTCCGTCACCCCATCCAAAAAGTTCCCGGGGGCCATGTGGCGCACGTATTTTCCTGGCGGGAGGATCACTCTCGCTTCTTCGAGGCTCCCCACGGCAAATCCAGGATGGAGGCCGAAACTCACATGGGCATCCAGTGCCGGCTCCTCGTTGGCAAACTCAAATTCGACGCGCACGCCGGAACCGGTCAGCCGGTAACTCAATACCAGCGAAACCCGCAGCGGGTAAGCCGCGGGCGGAATCCGGTCCGCACTCACCCGGTAGGCGAGCCCATCGGACAACCGCTCGGGCTCGGCAAATTCAAAATGGCGCAGGAACCCGTGGTTGCCCCCGCGGATGGTCGCGCCGCGGTAGACCGACTGTTCCTGCCAAAGCCGGTGAAGAAAATATCCCATGACCGTTGCATGGTTCGCCCAGCCGGAAGCGGGCGCGGAAACCTCGCCGTCGCGATAAAGAAATCCCGTGCCATCCAAAGCCAGGCTCATCATTTCCGCGCCCTGGCGCTCGATGAGCACACGCAGCCCACCGGACTCCATCTCGTCCAGAGTTTTTCCGTCCTGCCGGGTGGTTCGAAAATTCATGCGGTCCGGCATTCCATCACAGGCCTTGCAGAATTTCAAACTCCGCGTGAAACTCGTTGGCATGATCCGGCTCCGCGACGAAGATCTCGTGCAAATTTTTCACCGTTCCAGCGGGCCTGGCGGCCAGCATGTCAACAAGGTTTCGACCGCCGTCACACTCAAGCACGTCCCGACCGGGCTCATCGTCACGGCTTCGGATTCCCGCTCCCAGTCCCAGAACCGCGCCCTCGCCCGCGCCCGCCTCGTGGAAAAACTGGCCGAGGCCGCGCGCAAGAAAAAACTCGCCGCCCTGGCCGAAGCCTCCCGCGAACGCTGCCGGAAGGCGAAGCGTTCGCGGGGAACCAAGGCCCGCATGGTCGAATCCAAACGACGGCGATCGGAAACAAAAAGCCTGCGCGGAAAAGTCCGGCCGGCCATCTGATCGGCAAACAGGGTCAGCTCTGCGCTGGCGGCGCTGTGTAGGTCGCGCTGCCGAACCCGAGGATCGGATAAAACACGAACGGCAGAAGGATCATACCGATCGCGAAGCCGATTCCCTTGCCGAAGCTCTTTGCCAAAGCGACGGTGAGAAGAATGAGCACGATAAAATTGATGAACGGGCACAGCACGAGAAGCAGCAGCCACCAGATGGGTTTCGCCGTGATCTTGCAGAGGATATAGAGGTTGTAGATCGGGATGATGGCAGCCCAGCCGGGCTCTCCGGCCTTCACGAAGATCTTCCACATGCCCACGATGACGACGACGGCGATAACCAGCCCGAACAGGCCGCCGATCCCGCCCCCGATCGCCGCTCCCACTTGCACGGAGTTGTCAGCCGAGTCCGAGGACTGGGCGAACAACGAACTGGCGGAAACCAGTGAGACGATGGAAAAGATGCCGGCTTTCATTGCGTTTTTTGAGTTCATGATTGTAGTTGGTTTGTTGCTGGCTGGGAGAATGCCTGTTCCGCAGATTTGAGCAATATCAAAAACCGGGTTGCGGGAGAGTAGCCGGCCGGAGCGAAAACCGGCCTGCAGAATTTTCCAAGAAAATAAAGAGCCGCACCGGCTGCCCGGCACGGCTCTCATTTTCCCCCCAGAAAAAAGTCGAATAGAAATCAGCGGCGGCGGCGGCGGAAAATCATCACAGTTGTGAGGCTGATGGTCCAGAGCGCCCAAGTGGAAGGCTCGGGGACGGCGGTGAGGTTGCCAGTGCTCTGGCTGTAAGTGAACGAGCGACCGGCCGCATTGTCGGTTCCGGTCCACACCCCGAAGTTATCCTTGACCAGCAGCGCGCTATAAAGGCCCGTGATGCTGACCGAGGCGAAGTCGCCGGACTGTCCGCCGCCAAGGGCGAACAGGTCAAAAACCGTGCTCGTGGTTGGCAAGAAGGCCGACGCGAAATTCAAAACGAGAGCCCCGCCGTTGGTGAGCGCACCGGTGACGTCCACGGCATCGTAGTTGGTGCCACGGGTGGTGCCGTTGATGTCGAAGGTGACGTTTTCGGCCGTGGCCAGATTGAGCGTGCTTCCGAACGTAAGCTTCGCGATGTTGCTCCCGCCATTGCCAGGAGCCAAGCCGCCGCCGACCGTGGTGGCACCCGAGATCGTGCCGGTGCCGCCGAGAACTGCCCCGACGGAAACGGCAAGAGAGCCGGTGCCCGTGCCAGAGCCGGAGGCGTTGTTGACCAGCAGCGTGCCGGCGCTCACCGTCGTGCCACCGGAATACGTATTGGTGCCGGAGAGCGTCAGCGTGTTGGAGCCGAGTTTCGCGAAGCCGATGGCGTTGGCCAAGGAGTTGGTGTTGGCGATAGCGGAGGTGTAGGAGAAGTTGCCGCCGGTGGTGTCGAGGCCAAGGATCGAGCCGTTCTTGAAACCGCCGGACGCTGTCCCCAACGCCTTGAGCGTGTCGATGTTCGCGGAAGTGAACTCGCCGGTTCCCCCCACGTTGAACGCGGCGGAGGCACCGCTGGAGACGATGAGATTCGTGACGGTCCAGCTTCCGGTCCCATTGTTGTAAAGCGATGTCTGCTTGGCAAATTGGAGCGTTCCGACGGAAACAGTGGTAGTCCCCGTGTAGGTGTTCGCGCCGGAAAGGACTTGAGTGCCGGTGCCGGTTTTTATCACGCTTCCGAGCGCGCCGCTGAGCGCACCGCTGTAGGTCGTGTTTCCATTGTTATTGCCGAGGGTCAGAGCGACTGCCGCAGATCCCGCATTGAGCAGGGAAAGGGCTTGGCTGCCCGCCAACCCGCCGAGCGTGTAGGCGGTGATGCCGGTGGCGAATTGCACCGTGCCTGCCGAGTATTGCAGCGTGCTGTTTTGGAATGCCAGAGCATTCCCGGCCACCAGCGTGCCCAAGCTCACTGTCGTATCGCCCGAATAGGTATTTGCGCCGCTGAGGTTGAGGATTCCCGCGCCGGTCTTGGTCAGGCCGCCCGAGCCGCTGATCACTCCGCTGATGGGAAGGGTGGTTGTCACCACATCCACCTGGAACGCACCGGTGCCGCCGGCGGCCATGACGAATGTCCTAGCCGCAGCCGTTCCGCCAGTATTGGTATACTCCAACGTGCCAGTGCCACCGCTTTTTCCGAGGGTTACGGTGCTAGCAGACCCAAGGGTGTTGGTGAGCGTTCCGGCGATGTTCAAGGTCCCTTCCTCGACGGTCACAGCGCCGGTGAAGGTATTGGTGGCATTGAGCGCGACCGTGCCCGCGCCGGTTTTGGTGAGGGTGCTTCCGGTGCCGGCGAGAGCCGCGCTGATCGTGCCGCTGTCGGTAAGGGCATAGGACGAGCCGCTCAATGTCCCTGTACCGGAGATCGTTCCGCTGGAGATTGTGACCACGCCCACTGTGTCGTTGTTGGCCACATCGAGCGTGCCTCCGTTGACAAGGATCACCGCTGAATTGGGAAGCGTGTTAGTTGTGTTGCCGAGGCTCAGCGTGCCAGCGGTGACCGTGGTCAGGCCGGAGTAGGTGTTCACTCCGTTGAGGGCCAACGTGCCAGAGCCGGTTTTGGTCAGAGACCCGTTGCCGGTGATCGCGGTGGTGAGGGTCAGAACCATCGCGGCATTGCTCACCAGAAACTCGCCGGTGCCGCCGGTGGCCAGAGAGAACGCCTTGACAGAACTGCCGCTGGTGCTGCCGGTGTATTGCAGGGTGCCGGTGGTGCCGGATTTCCCGAGGATCACGCTGCTGGCCGCTCCGACATTGGTGGACAACGACGCGACGCTCAACGTGCCCTCCTCGACGGTCAGCGCGCCGGTGAAGGTGTTGGTGCCGGAGAGTGTCCAAAGGCCAGTGCCGCTCTTTGTGACGGCGAGTTTGCCTGTGCCCGCGCCGTCACCGATGATCCCGGTCACGGCATTCGAGCCGGCGTTCGTGCCGTTCAGCGTGAGTGTCGTTGTGTTTCCCGAGGTGGCGGAGCCAGTGACCGCGCCAATGCTCAGAAGGCTCGTGGCGGATGTCGCGTTCGCCGTGAAGGTGGCCGCCGTAGCGCTGGTGCCGGAAATCACGATGGCCGAACTGATGGTGTCGGTATGGTTGCCATTCCCAGCCACCGTCTGGATGAGGCCGCCGTTATTCAAATGCAGGATGCCGGTTCCGAGCGTATAGCCGAAATTGGAAGTGTTCCCGAAGTCGATTTCGCCGATATACCGGTTGGCATCCACCGTCACAGCGCGAGCCGCCGTGAGGGTGAAGCTGAACGTGGCGATATCCGAATTGTCGGCGGTCGTTGAGCCGGGGATGTTCACACCTCCAAGCCAACTGCCGGCCGTAGCCCAGTTGCCGGCGGCATTCACGTTCCAGGAGTTGCTCGCTGCGCGGACGGGGCCGGGAGCCAGGAACGCCAGCAGGAGAGCGATGGTTGCGAAACGGGACAGGTTTTTCATCAGGCTATATATTTTCATTACCGCACGACCTCCTGCCCGCAGGCGGACGGTTTTCGTTTTTGTCGGAAATCGGGGGTGGCAAAACCCGCGCGGCAGCTATTGCGGGGCTGCCGCCAAGGTTGACGCAAGCTCTGGCAGCGGGTGCGGTATTGCATGCCGGAGCTGCGCGGGGAAGATGCGGAGTTTCTCTGCGAGGTAACGATGAGAGAGAAACCCAAGACACCCAGAGCTCCACATCCCGCTCCGAGCACCATGACTTGCCATATGGACAGGACTGATGCTTCGTTTAGGACATGGGCCACCGTTGTAATCGTGGCTCCGCTTCCTGCTGCAATTACCGCCGCCAGCCAGAACGGCTCCCGATGGGGGCCGGCCGAGAAAATCATGACGAGGGAGATCACCGCCCCCGTGAGCACGGATGCCGCGAGCATTATTGCAAGAATTCCGTTCGCCCCCTGAACCAGCCAGTTCGTTTCCATGCAGGCAGGCTACAGGCAGAGTTATTAGCGGCGCAATCGGGCCAAACACGCAATAATTGCGGGGAAATTCCCCCACTGGAGATAGGGAAATCCCCTACTCTTTCGCAGGAACCTCGCTGCTGATCCAGCGTGCGGCGAAAGCGACGAGCTCGGACATCTTTGTGAGGCGGAGCTTGGCTTTGATATTCGCGCGATGGGAATCCACGGTCTTCGGGCTGAGCGAGAGCCGTTTCCCGATTTTCTGTGTCGAGAGGCCGGCTCCTAGGAGTTCGAACACTTCAAACTCCCTGTCGCTGAGCCCGGCCACCCCAATATGGACGGACGGGGAGGAAAAGTTCTCGAGGATGCGCCCGGACATCCGTTCGCTGACATGGATTTTTCCGGCCAGGATTGAGCGGATGGCGGAGAGGAGTTTGGCTCCGCCCTCGTGCTTCATGATGTATCCGCGCGCGCCGGCCCGCAGCGCCCTCTCGGCGTAGATGCTTTCGTCGTGCATCGAAAGCACGAGCACAGGCAGGGCCGGCAGCGCGGCGCGCACGTCCCTGATGAACTCCAGCCCGCTTTTCCCTTGGAGGGAAATATCGGCGACGATCAAATCCGGAGGAGCGTTGAGCGAGGCAGTGAGCCCGCCCTCGGCGGATGAAGCCTCCCAACAGACTTCCATATCCGGCTCGCCTGCAATCCAGCGCCCGATCCCGTCGCGCGTCATCGGATGGTCGTCGAGAACCGCGACGCGGTGCTTTTTCGGGGAGGTTTTTCCGGTCATAGAGAAAAGGTACAGGTCATGGTCGTGCCGCCATTTTGTTGGAATATCACGGATCCGCCAAACATGCTGGCACGGTAATCCATGATCTGCAATCCGTGCCCGGACTTTTTCTTGTGTCCGGTCGGGGTTCCGTTGTCGGCGACCTGGAGCACCCAGCCCGTATCGGAGGGCAGGAGCGTGATTTCGATCGAGGTGGCCTTACCGTGGCGGACCGCATTTTGGATGGCCTCCTGGGCAATCCGGTAAAGGTGAGTGGCGGTCACCGGCGAGGAGATTTCCGGGGGCGTTGGGCAGGAGAACGCGCAGGCGATGCCGAACGTGGTTTCGGTATTGGCGGCGAGTTCTGCAAGGGCGGTCGAGAGGTCGCCTTTTTCCAGGACGACCGGGGAGAGGCTGTGGGAAAGGTGGCGCGCATGGAGGATCACTTTGCGGATGTCCTGCACCGTCTTAGAGAGGAGATCCTTTTCCGGGAGCTCCGCCGGAAGCCGCCTGGCAATCAGCTCGGTGACAAACTGGATGCCGGCGAGCTCCTGGCAGATACCATCGTGGAGGTCGTGACCGATCCGCCGCTGCTCGCCCTCTGCGGCAGCCATCACCTCCTGCTCGAGCTCCTGGCGCCGGACTATTTCGCTGCGCAACACCTCTTCCGTCCGCTTGCGCTCAGTGATGTCCTGGATGGTTCCCTTCAGGGCGAGTGGGGTTCCGTCGGCATCGAACGTGAGTTCTCCCTGTCCGCTGACCCATCTCGTCTGACCATCTCTGGGACGGATGATCTGGCATTCCTTGTCGAATTTTTCACGTTTCTGGAGGATCTGGCAGTAGTAATCGAGCATCTTCTGTTCATATCCAGGAGCCATCAGCCTGCTCCAGCCTTCGGTGGTCATAGCATAGGAGGAGTCGATTCCAAAAATGTCACGGAGGGTCGAGGACGCGACCCAGGTTCCGGAAGCGATCTCCAAGACATAGGATCCAATTTGCGCGATCCGCTGCGCTTCGTTCAAAGTGCGCTCGCTTTCCCGGAGCGCATCTTCGGTTTTCCTGCGTTCGGTGATGTCCTCGATCGTGGCCATGGTGCGCCCAGGTTTGCCGGCGGCGTCGCGGATGACGGTCATATTCACATTCACCCAGGCCACAGTGCCATCCTTGCGCACGTAGCGCTTCTCGAGGTGGTATGACGGCAGCTCCCCCCGAACGACACGCTGGAATTCCTCGAAGTCCATCTGCCGGTCCTCCGGATGCGTAATCTCGGGGACATGCATTTCGAGCAACTCGGCGGCAGTATAGCCTGTGATCCGGCACATCTTCTGGTTCACACGCAGCCACTGCCCGGTCTGAGGGTCACACTGGGCCATGCCGATGGACGCCATCTCAAACATGGCGCGGAACTCCTCGTAGCTTTTCAGCAGCGCCTCCTCCATCCGCTTGCGCTCGGTGATGTCCCAGTTCGTGCCAATCATGCGCAGCGGTTCTCCGGAGGGCGAGCGCTGCAAGATACCGAGCGCACGGATATCGCGGATGCTCCCGTCCGTCCGTGCCACGCGAAACTCGGTGTCAAAATCTTTTTCGCCGCTGATGGCCATCTGGATTTCTTGATCCCCCCGCTGCACATCCTCCGGGTGAACCCCCGCCTTCCATGCCTCGTAGGACCCGCCAAACGATTCTTTCGTGATGCCGTAGAGGGCAAACATCTGATCATCCCAGGCGAGCTGGTTGTGGAGAATGTCATAATCCCAGACGCCCACCCCGCCCGCTTTCGTAGCCAGCGACAGCCGATCGAGGGCGAGCGCCAAGTCCGCTGTCAATTGCCTTTCCCGTATCAGGGCACTGACCCGTGTGCTGGCCAAAGACAGGACGAGCCCGGCCAGCAGCAGGCTGATAATCGTCCCGCCGCCCAAGACCAGTGACGCATTTCTGTAATCCGAGCCGCCAGCTGCGGAGAAACTCAGGATCCACTCACGGCCGGCCGAATCCAAGGTGGTCTGCCAGGACAATTGCCCGGGCGTCGGCTTCGTGTCGGCACCGGGTTGGCTGTCGAAGAGCAGAGCTTCGGGGGAGGCCGTCGCGCCATCGAAGATTTTCAAATGGATGCGCTGATCCGCGGAATCCCAGCGGCCCAGAATCCCCTCCAGAAGGTCGGTCATCCGGTAGGGGCTATAGACCCAGCCGAAGAGGGCTGCGCAGCGCTCGGCCGGAGTGCCACTAGGCATTCCCGAACGATACACCGGCGCATACAACAACGTGCCGGCCTGGATATCCTTCCCCGTCTCCTGCACGAGGGTGACTTTCCCCGAGAGGGCGACCTCGTCCAGATCCCGGGCCCGTTCCATCGCCGCCCGTCGCACCGGGTCGGAAAGCATGTCGTAGCCGAATGCGCGGAGGTTCCGGTCGGCGAACGGTTCGAGATAAATAATGGCCGAGTAAGTTTCGCGGTCGCCCTCCGGCTTGATCCGGTAGTCGGAAAACCCCTCACTGCGGATCTCTTGGATATGCTGCGTGAGTTGCGAGCGGGACACCAGCTTTGCGAAACCGAAACCCTGGATGCCCGGCAGCTTCCGGCTGATTTTCTGGCGTTCGGCAAAGACGTGCCATTCCGCCCGGGTGATGCCATTGTCGTGGGAAAAGAACGCTGCCCCGCTTCGCAGGATCTGGGCGTGGTCGCTGAGGCGGGCCTCGATCTTTGCTTGGATCTCCCGGCAGGCGAACCCGAACTCCCGGGCAGAGGCCTGCTCCGCCTCGGATTTTTCATAACGGGCGAGAAATGCGGTGACGGATAGACCAGCCAGAAAGACCGCCAGCGCAAACCAACCGGCCCGGCTGCCCGTGCCAAGGAGAAATCCGAGGCGGGAGCAGGTCTTGCCATCCGGGCGGTTTCCAGAGCTCGGGAGCATGCTTTTTATTTTCCGGCTCAGGACAAATCCGCCCGGACGATTTTCTCGAGCGCGTCGAGCCAGCGCGGGTGTTCGTTCAGGCAGGGAATGAGTTCGAACCCTGTCCCGCCGGCCTCGAAGAATATCTCGCGGCCGCGGATGGAGATTTCCTCGAGGGTTTCGAGGCAGTCGGAGACGAACGCCGGGCAGATCACGAGCAGCTTTTTCACGCCGGTGCCGGCGAGGCGGGCGAACTCGAAATCGGTGTAGGGCTTGAGCCAGGGGTCGCGCCCGAGCCGCGATTGGAACGAGACGGAATACTTGTTTGCGGGCACGCCGGCGGCCTCGACAAACGCTTGGACGGTCGCGAAACATTGTGCGCGGTAGCAGGTGCTGTGGGCGGGGCTCGGGGTTTTGCAGCAATCCGGCGTCGCCAGGCAATGGCCGCCTGTCGGATCCGCCTTGCACAGGTGTCGCTCGGGCAGGCCGTGGAAGCTGAAAAGCAGGTGGTCGTAGCCCGCCCGGAGATAATTCTCCGCGCTGGCAGCCAACGCCGCAATGTAGCCAGGGTCGTTGAAAAATGGTTCTGCGATCCGGAGCCTCATCTCCGGCGCGAGCCGGGCGGCGACCTCCCTTGCGCGGACGACTGCGGTTTCAAAGCTCGACATCGCAAAGTGCGGGAAGAGCGGGAAGACCAGTAGATCGGTGATGCCCTGCGCGCGCAGCCGCGCGACGGCGGATTCGATGTCCGGGCTCTGGTAGCGCATCGCGAGTTCGACAACGATGTCCCCGCCGAGCCGGTTCTGTAGCTCATGCTGCACGTTCCGGCTGGTGACGACGAGCGGCGAGCCCTCCTTCGTCCAGATTTTTTCGTAGGCCTCCGCCGACTGCACCGGGCGACGTGGGAGGATGGCGAGATGGACGACGCACCAGCGGACCGGCCACGGCGCGTCGAGCACGCGCGGGTCCATGAGAAATTCGCGGAGATACTTCCGCACGTCGGCAACGGACGTGGAATCCGGTGAGCCGAGGTTGATCAACAAGACGCCCTGTTTGCTCATGCGGCCGGAGACTGGCCGGATGCCAGTATTTTTTCCACACGTTCCGCGATGTTGCAGCCGGAGACGATCGAGTCGCCGAGCGAGATGCCGTCGCGGAAGTGGCCGGCAAAAAACAGGCCCGGCACGTTCGCTTCGATCGAGGACATCGCCGCGCGGTGGCGGCCGTAGCCCACGTTGTATTGCGGGATGGCCTTCGGATAAAACGCGCAGTGCCGGAATGTCGGCCGGCCTCTCACGCCGAACAGCGCGCACAAATCCTGCCGGGTCAGATCGACGAGTTCGTCCGGCGGCAGGGTGGCCAGATCCGGATGCCGCTCTCCGCCGATGTAGCTCGTGAGCGTGATGTGCCCCGCCGGCGCACGGTTCGGAAACAGCGAGGAAGAAAAGATCGTGCCGAGAATTTTGAACCCCTCGACTTTCGGGATCAGCGCGCCGAACCCCTGGCACGGATGCGCCACATCCTCTCGCCGAAAACCTAGCACCACGCTCGCCACCGGCGGATGACGGATCCCTGCAAACGGCGAAAGGTCGAGCAGATTTCCGATCATCGCGACCGACGGCCCCGACAACGGCTCCTGCAGTTCAACCTGCAGCTCCGCAAGCTGGAACGCCGTGCCCGCATAGATCACGGCGCTGTGCTCAGAGCGCGCATGGCCGTCCTTCGTGCGGAGGTCAAGCGTCCAGCCGCCGGAATTCCGGACCATCCTCGTGACAGCGGTATTCAGCAGCACCGCGTCGCCGAGGCGCTCGCGCAACGTGTCCGGCAGGACCTGCAGCCCTTCGTCGAAAGAAAGTTTCGGCGCGCGGTCCTTGGCGATTTCTCCGGATTTTTTGCGTTCGCGCGCGCCGAGGATCTGCCCTTTGATGAGCGAGCCGTATTTAGCTTCGAGCGCCGCGAGCTTCGGGAAAGCCTGCTGGACGGAGAGCCGGCCTGGATCGCCCGCATAGACGCCGGCCACCATCGCGTCGATCGCATGGTCGAGAAACTCGCGCCCGAGCCGCCTCACAACGAACCCGGCGATGCTTTCCTCAGCCCCGTCGCTGCGCGGCGGCACGAACGGTTCGCGCAGCACCGCCATCTTCGCCCCGAGAGTGAAAAGCTCTGTCGTTAAAAACCCGAGCGGCGAACCGGGCATGGCAATCGGGCGTCTGTAACGGACCACGAAGCGCGCTTCCGCGCCCGGGGCCGGGTCGAGACGGCGGGATTCGAGGCCCGCGTCGCAGATGAGCCGCGCGATTTTCGGCGATGTTTCCAGGATCGTGTTCGGCCCGAACTCCGCGAGGTAGCCGTCCTTGCGGAGCGACCGGATCGCACCTCCTACGCGGTCGCTCGACTCGAATACCGTGACAGGAATGCCTGCGCGCCCGAGGTAAAATGCTGCGGTCAGCCCCGTGATGCCCGCACCGATGATCGCGACGGGTTTCATCAAATTGTCCTCGAATGCCTCCGCTCGCCTGCCGGGGCAAGCGTGTTGTCAAAACACATCGCGATGTTGCGGATGAACAGGCGCCCACCGTCGGTGACCGTAAAGCCGCCGGGCGAGCGGAGCACCAGGCCGTCGGCCTGGAACGGTTCGAGCGCGGCGAGCTCGGGGGCGAAATGGATTTCGAAGTCGATGCCGAGCTTCTGCGACATCGCGGCGAAGTCGAGCGACAGATCGCACATCACCCGCATAATGGTTTCGCGGCGGATTTTGTCCTCGCCGGTCACGAAATACGCGCGATGCCACGGCATCCGTCCGGCGTCCACGGCTTCCTGGTATTTCGGCAGTTCCTTTTCGTTCTGCCAGTAGGCGTCGGGGATCTGCGAGATGCTCGACATCCCGAACGCGTAGATATCCGAGCCCGAGCGCGTGCTGTAGCCTTGGAAGTTTCGCTGGAGCTGCTTGTTTCGCTGGGCGACGGCGAGCTCGTCATCCGGCCGCGCGAAGTGATCCATCCCGATGTAAACATACCGGCCGTCCGCGGTCAGCTTCTCGATGACCAGCTTGAGCACCTGCAATTTCGTTTCCGGGGAGGGCAGGATTTTTTGCTCCAGGATTTTTTGGGCGGGCTTGATCCAAGGCACGTGCGCGTAGCTGAACATGGCGAGCCGGTCGGGCCGCATCTCGAGAACCGTGTCCAGCGTTTCGTCGAACGACTCCGGCGTCTGGTGCGGCAGCCCGTAGATGAGGTCGAGGTTGATCGAACCGAACCCAAGCTCGCGCATCCAATCCATCGCCTGCCGGGTCATCTCGCGCGGCTGGATGCGATGGATCGCCTCCTGGACCTGAGGATTAAAATCCTGCACGCCCATCGAGGCGCGGTTGAACCCGATTTCGCGCAGCGCCACCAGATGGTCGCGCGTGAGCCGGCGCGGATCGACCTCCACGCTCGCCTCGATCTCCGGCGAAAACGTGAAGTGCTTGTGGATGATGGCTCCGAGCCTCCGGATTTCGTCCGGCCGCAGGAACGTCGGCGACCCGCCGCCGAAGTGGAGCTGCACGACCTGGCGCGCGGGGTTCAGGCGGGACGACATCTTCGCGGCCTCGCGGCTGAGATAATCGATGTAGTCCGCGCCCTTGTCGTGGTTGAGAGTGATCACGGTCGTGCATCCGCAAAACCAGCAGAGGGTCTCGCAGAACGGGATGTGGAAATACACCGAGAGGTCGCGGGCGGAGCGGTTGTTCTCCTCGATGCGCGCGTCGAGATCGTCCCGCGAAAAGCTGTCGGTGAACTTCGTGGCCGGCGGATAGCTGGTGTAGCGCGGCCCGGCAACGTTGTATTTTTTGACCAGGTCGAGATCGACGTGCAGCGTGCTCATGATGCGCTGCCCCGCACGGTGTCCACGAGCGCCTGGATGCATTCGAGCTTCGCGGCCGGCGTCACACCGTGGCCGAGGTTGAACACATGGCCGGTGCGCCCTGCCATGTCGCGCAGGATGCGGCCCGTCTCCGAGGCGACGAGTTCCGGCGTGGTCGTGAGCAGGAAGGGATCGAGGTTGCCCTGCACGCCAACATTGGCAGGCAGCAGATCGCGGACTCCAGCCAGCGGGCGCGTCCAGTCCACGCTCAACACGTTCGCCCCGGTCGAGACCAGCTCGGCCAGCCGCGAGCCCTTGGAAAAAAGGATCACCGGCACTTTCCCGTCCAGCCCGGCGATGATTTCGCGGATCCAGCGGCCGGAGGCGGCCTCGAAGACGTTGTCGGCGAGGATGTCGCCGTGGCTGTCAAAAATCTGCACCGCATCAGCACCAGAGGCGACCTGCATCTGTAAAAACCCGGCCACCACCGCGGTGATTTTTACCATCAGCTCCGCAAACAGTCGCGGCTCGGAATAAAACATCGCCTTCGCGGCGTCGGTCTCTCCAGAGCTGCCGCCCTCGATCATGTAGCGCGCGAGCGTCCAGGGCGAACCCGCGAAGCCGAGCAGCGCGGTGCGGCCGGCGAGAGCGGGTTTGATCAAAGCGAGCGCGTCCGCGACGTATTGGAGGCGGTCGATGGCACCCCCGGCATCCAGCCGGCGGATGTCCTGCGCCGATTTCACGGCAAACTCCATCTCGATGCCGCCGCCCTTTTCCCGGAAATGATACGGCTGCCCCATCGCCTCGGGCACGACGAGGATGTCGCTGAACAAAACCGCAGCGTCGAAACCGAACCGGCGGATCGGCTGCACCGTGACCTCGGCGGCGAGCTCCGGCGTCCGGACGAGTTCGAGGAATGTATA
>Ga0194054_10000312_pt1 | contig 25439 bp, 14 predicted proteins | sample SepL2210m_MetaG_FD_163628 | JGI IMG/M metagenome (GOLD analysis project Ga0194054, IMG submission 163628) | Anoxic zone freshwater microbial communities from boreal shield lake in IISD Experimental Lakes Area, Ontario, Canada - Sep2016-L227-10m | ecosystem: Environmental > Aquatic > Freshwater... | reverse complement strand
TGGCTCTATAATTTCAAACTCGATTTCCGCTTCAAATGATCGCTCAGCCAGGCCCGCACCGCAAAGTGTCAAATTATCTGGTCCCTAAAAATCTCTGCCAACGGGGTTGAAGATTGCACGGACGCCAACCCAGGGTAGCCTCGAGGACTCGGTTGCTGGGCTGGAGGACACAATCCTTTTGGGATTGCAGAACCGCCGGTCTTTCCGTGGTTCCGTAGGGCAATGGCCTCGCACAAAATATCCGAAAGGCAGTGGATCAAATCCTAACGGCATTGGACCGGAGGTCTGCCCCACACCTGAACAGGTACCGGGAAACAATGACAAACCATATGACCTTCCCATCGTAACCCAAGTCCACTTTCAAAATCTGGCCGGGTTTAGGGCTGGTCGAGACTCTCGATCACCTTTTGCTGGTAGCTTCGGGGAACCGACTTGTCTTGGTTCTGATCGGGCCAGGGCCGCCGTAATATCCACTCGCGCAATTCCAACTGCGCCTCTGCCGGCAAGTGCTCGATGGGGTCTTCGATTTCGACAACCGTGCTGATGCTGATAACTCAGGAAAGGCAGATCAACTTCGGGCGATCTCGTTGAGGACACGGCCGTCCGGTGCGATGAGCTGGATGTGCAACGGCATTTGGCCGATGGCGTGGGTGGAGCAGCTCAGGCAAGGGTCGTAGCAGCGGATGCCGTGTTCGACGCGGTTGAGCATTGGTTCGGGAATGTCGTTGCCGCGCACGTAATGCCGCGCAATCTGGGCGACGGTTTGATTCATCGCCAGGTTGTTTTGGCCGGTAGCGACAATGAGATTGACCTTACGCAGCAGGCCGTCGCGGTCCACGGTATAGTCGTGGAAAAGTGTGCCGCGCGGAGCTTCACTCACACCGACCCCACGGAGGCTATTGATGCCCGCGTCGGCGCGCAGATCCTCGCTGAGAAGGTCAGGGTCGTCCATGCTGGCTTCAACCCGCTCCAGGGAGGCGAGGATTTCTATCAGCCGCGCGTAGTGGTACAGGAAAGATGAAGTGACGGCGCCTTTCCGTCCCATTTTCTTGAATTTCTTGAACTCGACGTCGGCTTTGGGTGTGCCCATTTGCTTGGCGACGTTTAGCCGTGCCAGCGGTCCGACGCGGTACATGCCGTCGGGAAAGCCGAGCGGCGTGTAATACGGTGATTTCAGGTAGGAATTGTTCTGGACGGATTCGCCGATGTATTCGTAATACTTTTGCGGGTCGAGTTGGTCGGCAATGATGCTACCGCTGCTGTCAACGAAGCAGATTTTGCCGCCGTGATGTTCCCAGGTGCCGTCCGGCTCGACGAGGCCCATGAAGAGAGACGGGAAGTTGCCGAAGATTTCGATTTCCTTTTTGTGGGTGTCGAGGGTTTTCTTGAAGAGATCAAAAGCGATCTTGGTGGTTGCGTAGGCCTCGGGCAGCCAGGCGCGGATGCGCGCGCGGCCTTCCTCGGTCAATGGGCTGCGGACGCCGCCAGGGACGGCCCAGGCGGGATGAATCTTTTGGCCGCCGAGAATGGCGATGATCTCCTGGCCGAACTGGCGGAGGCGGATGCCGGCGCGGGCCAGTTCGGTATTGCTGGCGATCAGCCCGAACACGTTTCGTTTTTCCTGCGGGGTGTCCCAGCCCATCAGGAAATCCGGCGCGCTGAGGTGGAAGAAGCTCAAGGCATGGCTCTGGATCATCTGCCCCAGATTCATGAGCCGACGGAGCTTGTCGGCGGCAGGGGGAATGTTGACGGCCATGATGGCGTCTCCCGCCTTGGCCGAAGCCAGCAGATGGCTGACCGGGCAGATGCCGCAGATGCGGGGGGTGATGCCGGGCATTTCAGCGTAGGGCCGGCCCTCGCAGAACTTTTCAAAGCCACGGAACTCGACGACGTGGAACTCAGCATCGGAGACGTTGCCTTCGTCATCCAGGTAGATGCTGATTTTCGCGTGGCCCTCGATGCGGGTCACCGGGTCAATGAGGATGCGTTTGGGCATAGGAGGAATAAGATTGTTCAGCCAAATTTGAGCTGCGGGCCTTCGAGTTTCGGTTCGACGCCGCTGAGAACCTGGACCATAAGCGCTTTGATGCGGTCGGCCGGGGGCGGGCAGCCGGGCAGGAAGTAGTTTACATGGACAACCTCGTGGACCGGCTGCACTCGTTCGAGGAGCGGCGGCACGATACCGGGTTCCTTGGGAAAGCCAGCATTGGCCTGGGCGCCCTCGACGTAAGCGCGCTGGAGCACACTTTCGACGTTGCTCAACCCGAGCTGATTGCGAATGGCGGGCACGTTGGCCGTCACGGCGCAGTCACCGAAGGAGACCAGGACTTTGGTCCGCTGGCGGATCTTGCGGATGATGTCCAGGTTATCCTCGTTGCAGACGGCGCCTTCTACGAGGCACACATCGACATTCTCGGGGTATTCCTTTACGTCCATAACGGGGCTATAGACGATATCGACTTTGCCGGCCAGCTCGATGAGGAACTCATCGAGGTCCAGGAACGACATGTGGCAGCCGGAACAGCCGCCCAACCAAACCGTGGCTACTCTGAGGCGATCCATTGTTTTTTCTCTCTTGCTGTGACGATGAATTCCAGTTTGTTGCGGTCGCGTTCCATTTCGGACACCGTCGATCCTTTATAGAAGAGCGCGCCGGTGGGGCAGGACATGACGCACTTGCCGCACTTGGTGCAAGTATCCGAGGATCCCCACGGTTGACGGAGGTCGGTGATAATTTGGGCTTTGGCGCCGCGGCCGGAGATGTTCTTGGTGCCGGCGCCTTCGATGTGCCAGCAGACGCGAACACAGCGGGCGCAGAGGATGCACCGGTTGTGGTCCATGCCGAAAAGCTGGTGGGTGTCATCGACACCCCACTTTGGGAAGCAATAGTTGTAGCGGACGTGGTCCATGCCCAGGCTGTAGGCGAGGGTTTGCAATTCGCAATGGGAGTTTGCGACGCAGACGGCACAGACGTGATTACGTTCGGCAAAGAGCAGCTCGAGCGTCATCCGCCGGTATTTGCGGAGCCGTTCGCTATCGGTCTTGATATCCATGCCCTCGACCACCTTGGTGGTGCAGGCGGGGAGCAATTTGCTGATGCCGGTCACTTCCACCAGGCAAAGCCGGCAGGCCCCGACGTCGTACACGCCATCCAAGTGGCAGAGCGTCGGGATTTTGATGCCGGCGTCGGTTGCGGCATCGAGAATCGTGACGCTTTCGTCGGAGCTGACCTGTTTTCCGTCAATCGTTAATGTTTTGGCAGCCATATCAGGTAAAAGCTAGATGATTGGGGCGAGGGCTTCTTTGGCGTCACCGTTGCCATTGCCGTTGCCGTTGCCGTTGGGTCCGCCGTAGAGGTCCTCTTTGAGGAGGTCGGTGTATTCCTTGCGGAAGAAGCGCAATGTGCTGAGGACCGGGTTGGGAGCGGTTTGGCCGAGGCCGCAGAGGCTGGTGTTTTTCACCATTTCGCACAGTTCCTCGAGCTGTTTGAGGTCTCGCGCGGTGGCTTTGCGATCGAGTATCTTGTTCAGCAAATGGTGCATCTGCACGGTGCCGGCGCGGCAGGGGATGCATTTGCCGCAGGATTCGTCCATGCAAAACTCCATGAAGAACCGCGCGACATCGACCATGCGCGTGGTTTCGTCCATGACAATCATGCCGCCCGAGCCCATGATGGAGCCGAGCTTGGTCAAGGAGTCGTAATCGACCGGGGTATCGAGCGCCTCGGCGGGAATGCAGCCGCCCGAAGGGCCGCCGGTCTGGACGGCTTTGATTCTGCCGCCGTCGGGTGCGCCGCCGCCCATCAGCTCGACGATTTTGCGCAAGCTTGTGCCCATGGGCACCTCGATCAGGCCGGTATTGGTAATCTTGCCGGCGAGGGCGAAGACCTTGGTGCCTTTGCTCTTCTCGGTGCCGATGGCGGTGAACCAATCTGCGCCCTTGCGGACGATCGGGGCGACGTTTGCAAAGGTTTCGACGTTATTGATGAGCGTTGGCGAACCCCAGAGACCGCTCTCGGCGGGAAAGGGCGGGCGTGGTCGCGGAGCGCCGCGTTTGCCTTCGACCGAAGCCATGAGTGCCGTTTCTTCGCCGCAAACGAACGCGCCGGCGCCGATACGAAGGTCGATGTTGAAGTTGAAAGGCGACTCAAAAATGCCGCTGCCGAGCAGGCCCTGCTGTTTGGCCTGCTTGATGGCGACTTGGAGCCGGCTGATGGCCAGCGGGTATTCGGCTCGGACGTAGATGAAACCCTGGGCAGCACCGACAGCATAAGCGGCGATAGCCATGCCTTCGAGCACGCTGTGAGGGTCGCTTTCGAGGACGCTGCGGTCCATGAACGCGCCCGGGTCTCCTTCGTCCGCGTTGCAGATGACATATTTCTGCTGGCTTGCGGTCTTGGCGACGGTGGCCCACTTCAAGCCGGTGGGATAACCCGCGCCGCCGCGCCCGCGCAAGCCGCTCTTGATCAAGGTCTCCACGACCTCTTTTGGCGTCATTTCGCGCAGCACGTGATGCAATGCCTGGTAGCCCTCGGCGGCGATGTAGGACTCGATACGTTCGGGGTCCACGATGCCGCTGTTGGCCAGCACGATGGACATTTGCTCGGTGAAGAACGGGTGCTTGGGGTCGCCCGATTGCACCTGCGTCTTGCCACCTTTAAGCGTGCCTACAAGGGAGGCGGCGTCCTCCGCAGTGACTCTTTCGTACAGGGAACCCTGGCTGTTTCCGTCAATCGCAACGCAGGCGAGTGGGGCGGGTTGCGGGTTGATGGCTGCCGGGTCGGAAGATTCCGGGCTCGGATCGATCTGAACCAGCGGGCCCTGGCAGCACAATTTCATGCAGCCGACCCCGCGCACTTCGACTTCGCCTTCGAGGCCGGATTCTTTGACCGCCTTGTCGAGGGCCTCTTTGACTCCTTTGGAGTTGGAGGACATGCAACCCGCGGCCATGCAGCAGCGGATGACATATTTCTTGCGCGACGAGCGTTCTTTTTCCGCAATTTCGATCAGGTCGTCAATTACCATGGCCGATCCATCCTTTCACATGTTCCAGGGTCGTCTCCGGCGTTTGCCGCGGGGTCACCGCGCCGTCATACACCACCGCTGGCGCGATGCCACAGGCGCCGATGCAACGCGCGGTCAGCAACGAGAGTTGATTGTCCGCCGTGGTTTCCCCTGCCTTGATCCGCGCCTTCTCCTCGACGGCAGCGAGCACTTTGTCCGCGCCTTTCACATAACAAGCCGTGCCCATGCACACGACGCAGGTGTGCTGGCCTTTGGGTTTGAGGGTGAAGAAATGGTAAAAGGTTGCCACGCCATATACCCGGCTGGCGGGCAATTTCAACCGGTAGGCGATAAACAGCAGCAAGTCGTCTTCGAGGTATCCGAAGAGTTCCTGGGCTTTGTGCAGCACCTCGATGAGCGCATCCTGTTTGAACTGATGTTTCTTCATGTGGGCCTCGAGGATCTTGAAACGTTTGTCGCCACTGGCGTGTTCCAGGATCTTCGTCAGCCGATTCGTTTTTTTGTTCGAAAGCGTTGCAATCATATCGCTGAGCAGGACTTCGAGGCGGTCACCACAGGCGGAATCCGCCCAACCCCTCATCCAGTCCTGCAACAGAGATTAGCATCGCTGTCCACATTCGCTGTGCGTGGATTGGCAATTGATAAACCTTTTTTGTTATTGCTTTAATGCAAATGAAGCAGAATGACTAATTAAAGGCTTTTGGCCCCTTTAACCCGTGACAAAATCCTCTCAAGCCCCCGAAGGCGAAGTGGCTTTTCCGCCGTGCCCTTCGAGGACAAAGGCGGTTCGTATCCAAGCCGCTACTACCAGGCTTTGACTTTTTGATGCTCAAAAAGCTGGAACCCATGATTCCACTGAACTCACAGGAGACAACAGAGACAACAGAGTTGCACCCTGTCACAACCTTTGAACAGGGAAGACGGGAAGACAGGGTGCCTTTGAGCGCCCGAACTTAAGCGAGCCACAGCAGGGGCCATTTCTGAGCGCCACAATGACCTGGCGCGAGGGTATATTATGGAGTGCGCCGGCAGAGACTGCACCTTAAACGTATCTTCAGCGACGAAGATGTTCCCAGCTCCGTTAGGAGCGCCATGTTTATAGTAACGCCCACCCCGGATGCTTGGCGGACCCGGTGGCATCTGTGGCTATAAACATGCCGCTCCAAAAGGAGCTTTTTGCCTCGTCGCGCCTGCCTCGCCGCCGGGTGCAAGAAGCTTATAAGAAGCAGGGCCCCCGGGGCGCTTTTTCCGTAGCACGCTCGGCCATCAAGCGGCCTTTGCGCCAAGCGACGGTCCATCCGCTCAGAAAGGTATCAGCCTCTAATCCTATGAGGTGCCAAATCATTCGCCCCAGCTTCAGTGTTCTGAGGCCATTGCCGCCGCAGTCACACGCATCCTGCTCACCTTGGCCACGGGCACCGGCAAGACCTTCATCGCTTTTCAAATCGCCTGGAACCACGGAAGCTCGGCCGTCCACCAAGGTGAGGACGTCCTCAACGTCTTTAGTCGGCCTGAATTCGGTCAACTCAGGGTGATCCACGAGCAGGCAGACCGCGGCCCCGCCCAGAAACGCAAACGGTATATTCAACGGCTCAAGTCGCCTGGCGACTATCCGCATCGATTCAAGTGGCGTTGGCATGTTCCAAGCGCTTCCTCAGCTCCTCCTCAGCCATCGTGCGCTCCCGTGCCCGGCCAACACGCAGGGTATCCACCAACGCGAGAAGTTCGTACAGCTTCGGGTCGGATTTGGCCGCCATGGGCACCGAACGGTAGAGGGGTTCCAGCGCGTAACCTTTGGTCGTTCCTTCGGGGTCTGGCCAAACCGGAGGCAGGTCATCCGAAGTGATTTGGGCCGCCAGCGGCGGCGCTGCGTGAGCTGTGGGAATCCCACGCGCCAAGGGGCCTCGTTTGCCGGGAAAGGCATAACGGACCCCATGGAGCAGGTATTCCTCCAGAGGTTTCCGCAGGGGTTCCTTGGAATCAGGATTAACCAAGCCCGCGACGGCACAGCGGCGAATGGAGGCATGAATTTCCGAAGCGCTCATGCCAAGCTCTTGGGATAACTGGGCGTAAGGCTTTCCCCCTCCGTCCGCCAGGAGTTTGAGCAGAACGACGACATCTAATGATTTGGCGACCACGCTCGCACGCTATTCGCGAATGGCGAATATATCAACAACGAGATGACGCCCCGCGACACAGCGAGGTGGCGGCCTTGCTGGGCGGGTGGATTTCCAGAGGGTGTCCTAAGCAGTAGGCGAAATAGGCTTTGAGCAAGCGGTGCAAATGAGCTTGTCACCTCCCATTCCCCAAAACTACGTTGCAGCAGGCTTTGGCGGGCCTGGTCAATGCGAACGTCATCAGAACCCAAGCGCCGGAAGATAAAGGAGGTGCTATCCAGTATGCCTTGGCTGATGAGGTTCGCCTGAGTGGTGCAGAGAAGGGTGGGTCAAATCTGAACGAGGGCGGCCCAGTTTTGGATATGGGCGGCCCAAATCTGGACAACAACACCATATTTATTTGCGAGCTTCGGCGAGCGAGCCGGGTCGAAACTGGCGCTGGATGTAGTCGGGCCAAAGCGGACAGTTCAGATCGGTCCAACACTTGACTCGATGCATTTCGTCACGGGTCAGCTTGACGTCATAGTGGCCCGCGTCGAGCACCTGCCACAAGCGGCTCTGCACGGTGCCGAAGGTGAGCGGTTCGGCTTTGTGGTGCTCCCGGCCCCATGTGTAATCAAAATAATGCACCCAGCCTTGCGTGATCAGCGTGCGGTAGGAAGCGGGAACGCGGTCGGCGCCCAGCGTTCCGCTGAGATCCAGCTTGTGCTTGTCGTGGGCGTCGTGACAGCCCACGCAGCGAGCGTCCCACACGGGTTGGACGACTTTTTCGTAAGCGAACGGAACCGCGCCCCAGGAGGGGGGGGCGGGGCATTGCGTTGCCTTGCGCAAGGCCAGTGCGGATTGCACCGGCGCGCTCGTGGCGCGGTGTTCATGGCAACCGATGCAGCTCCGGTATTCGCCAGGCTGGAGCTGGACCACGCTGCGCATCCGCTGAACCTCATTCAGATTCTCGTCCAGGGCTTCAAAGTAGAGCACTTTGCCGGCAGGCGCGTAGAACGACGCGGAACCATCTTCCTCAACCTGCACCAGTCCCAACGAAGCCTTGGCGACGTAGCTGGGCCAGCCATGCGGGCCTCGCACCAGATGCGTCGGAGACGCGTAGAAGTCCTCAAAGGGCGGATGGTCCTGGCGATAGGTCCCATTGGGCAATCGCTCCAGATCGGCGCGAATCTCCTGGCAGACGCGCAGGTATTTGATCGTGCCACGCGGCACCCGCGGCTCGAGTCCCTGGTAAACGTCCGCCAAAACGAACTGGCCCATCGCGGTATCGTTCTTCGGGGACGGACTACTGGCGAGGATCGGGGGGGCCGGGGCCGATTGGAGCGGCGTCGGGCTCATGCTGCTGATTTTCGAGTCCAGGTAGAGCAATTCACGGTTCCCGAACCGGTCAATGACGTAGAGCCCGAAGTGGTTTTGGGGGGCGTGGCTCACCAGGAAATAATCGCGGGCGATCGGCACCGGGTCGCGGAAACATTCGCGCTGGGCCCAATCCATGTGATAATGCGGCTTCACATCGGGAGTGATGTTGGTGATGGCGGCAGGGTTGAAAGGGCCTCGCTCACGGTCGATCAAGGCGATCGGTCCGTTGAGGTCGCCACCGTGCGAGATCAAGGTGCAGCACAACTCACTGGTGCCCGGAACTTCGCGCGCGTTCACGTAGCAGTTGAGCGTGTTGTTGCCGAAGATAAGCTCCGGATGCGTGCCGTCCGGCCGGATGGCCCACAACGTGTGCCCAAAATCCGCGCCTTTGTCCAGATACTCGGATCGCGTCCACAGGATCCGGCCATCACCCATCACCGAGGGCGCCCATTCGCTCAGGTTCGCGAAGGAGAGCGGTTGGATTTTCCCGCCCTCTGGGTCCATGCGGAAAAGGACAAACGCCTGGGGGCGCCAGCAAAGGAAGCGCGCCTTGCACCGGGTGGAAATGAACGCCACGCCGCCGTCGGGCAACGGGCAGGGGTAATAATCGTGAAACGGCCCTTCGGTAACCTGCCGCAAGCCGCTGCCGTCAGTATTGACCGCCTGGATGTGGAAATAGCCGTCCGCCGAAGTGCGGCAGGCGAAGTAGATGCGCTGCGCATCGAAGGTGGCTATCGGATCGCGCGCCACGCCGTCCGGTGTCTCGAACAACTTCCGGACTGAGGCGGCCGACGGCTCCAACCGCCCTTCACGGCGTGGCATCTCCAGCAGGTAAACCCCGCCGCCCGGATGCCATCGAGCATCGAGGATATCGCTGTAGTTGTGCGACGGCCCGTAGGGATGTCGCGCCACAAACAGGACACGCTCGAGCGGCGCCAGGTCCGGATCGCGCAGGAAGAGCCGGCGTTTGGCCATGCGGGCTTCGAGATACGCGGCCTGGCTTGCCACCTCGACCTGGGCCTGGGTGTTGGTGAGTTGCGCCTCTCGCTGACGCAAGTTCACCCACTGCTTTCGCTCCGCGGACACGTCAATGCCCTTGGCTGCGATTCGGTCGAGCATCGCCTCGGTTTGCTTGAGGACACGGGTCGTCGGTGGGTCAGCGTCGATGCGTGACCACGTCTCCTGTTCGCACTGGAATGCATAGCGGAGGAGCGCGTCTGTGTCTCCGGTGGAGGGCAGCGAGATGCGTGTGCCGAAGCGGCAGACGGTTTTCCACTGCTGGCCGTCCAACGAAACCTGGACTTCGAGCTGCGCGGGTAGGCGATCCTGGAAGTGCCCTTCCCGGTCACGCGAAAAGACGACTTTTGAGACGACCGCGGGCGCCGGTAATTCAATTTGGGCCCACTCGCCACCGAGGCCCGCCGCGATCCAGCTATGGCTGTTGCCGTAAAGGCCGTCATTGAGATGTCCGACCTGGTGGATGGGAAAGCCCGGCAGGCACGAAGATGCGCTGGCTTTGGCGCCCGCGCTCGCCAACGCCAGGTTCGTCGTTTCATCCGCCCCATAGACCTCCAACTCGTCGAGGCAGGGCTGGCCATTGTCGGCCTCCAGAATGACGAGTCGAATCACGCGCGCCTGGCAAGGCGCAAAGGTGAGGCGGTTGGGTTTGTCGGGCTGAACCTGAAAATGCGCCGACGACCTGGCGAGCTGCTGCGACGAATCGTTGGCTGACCAAGCTGTGGCTCCGAGACTGAGCACAGCCAGCACGCCAACTTGTGCAACAAGCCTGCTTCCGCAGCATAACCAACGTGCCTTCATCTTGGTGTTCGCAAGCGATCCGTGCCCAGTTTGAACCCTTTGGTTGCCAATACAAGCCTTTACTTTTAGTCTTTCGTGTGCGCTCATGATTGGGTTTGCCTCTTGATTTCACAGGTGCAGTTCCATTGCATAGCCGCCTTTGAGCAACCATGGAGCATCAGGCGTGGCGAACAGCCGACAGAGCAAACGGTCGAATGCCGGCTGCCGGCGCAGGCGCTGGAGGTCGAGACTTTCGTCTCGCGCTATCCGTCTCAGGCGGTCTTCCAGCGCAACGCGAAATGCAGCCGCTGAGGCATGTTTTCGTGGAGGCCTCGCGCGAAGGCGTTGGCGGTGGATCGGAGCGCAATGGCAGACGGGGCTGTGCCGGCTCTTCCTGAACTGGTAATATGGGGGTGTGAAAAGCGAACGATTTACATCCCAGGAGGCAGTCCTGCGGGCCACGATCCCGAAGAAGGCGCGCGAGCAGACCCTCGAGAAGGCGTGGCGTGGCTGGGATCGTGGGAGAAAAGGAGATTGATATGAAAATTCGCAACTGGCTATGCCTGCTTCCATTTTGCTTTTGGCTTGTGCCAACGACGTGGGGCGGGGTGACGCGTGAGCAATTGGATCTCTGGTTGGATTCAAATATGCACAACTGGCGCTGGCATTTCGGCGAGTCGCCGGGCGCCGAGCGGCCCGACTTTGATGATTCGCAATGGGAGACCGTTGACCTGGGTTTCAAGTGGTGGCCACACGATTCCACCGGGTGGTTCCGGACACGCATCACGGTTCCAGAATTCATCAATGGGGTTCCCGTCCAGGGTGGGACCATTCGCATGAAAGCAGGCGTTGATAATGCGGCACAGGCGTACGTGAACAGCGTATTCAAACAGGATTTTGAGTGGTCAAAAGGCGATTTCATCCTGACCGAGCATGCGCAGCCAGGCGAGATCATCACCGTGGCGCTGCATGCCATTAACCGGCCGGGGTCGGGCAGCCTGTACGAAGCCCGGCTGGTGAACGACAATGGCGAGGCTTTAGTGGACGGCCTGCGCGGCCTGGTCAAAGATATCGACGCTGCATTGGAGGATGTCGAGTATGTGCCGGCGGAAGAGGCGGCTCACGCCCGGATGCAGGCGCATGAAGCGCTCCAGGTTCTGGACCTCGATGCCTATAAGCTCTGCAAGCGCGACGCCTTCCTCGCCTCGGTTGCCAAAGCGCGGTCATTCCTCTTGAGTGACCGGGTCACGGTGGAGGAGCGCCTAAAGAAGACAGCCGAAAATCTCCAAGCCTTGAAACAGAAGATCCATCAAGCCCAGGAAAAGGGCCGGCAGATGGCGTATCAGACGGCCGACGCACGCGTGGTGGAGAGTTTTCTGCGCTACGTGCGGGAGGATATGGCGGAAGACCGTCCGGCTCATCAGCTTCGTGGGATCAAAGGGGCGGCGTATGTTGACCGGCTTTGCTTGGACGCACTCAAGGAGGATACAGTCACAGAGACTGCCGTGCCGCGGTACCACACGGCACCCTGGACGATTCGCGCAGGGGCATTCTGGCAAGACGATCGTCCGGTGTATTTCACCGGCGTCGGCCACTTTGGGCAGGTGCGCCAGGACATCCCGATCCTGAACGACTACGGCCTGAACATTATCCAGATCGAGATGGGACCCGCCAATGGCCTGCCGACCCCGGATACCGTAGATCTGAAGTCCATCCGCCAGAACGTTGTCCAATGGCTGGATAAGGCGGCCGCCCACGACGTCGCCGTAAACCTGCTGATCTCACCGCATTACTTCCCCCAATGGGCCTTCGATGCCGACCCGGCGCATCGGCAGTGCGGCCAGGGTTTCCTGAAGTTCTGCATCGAGGCACCCAACACGCGGGTGGTGATGGAGAAATGGCTGGATGCGCTTATGCCCCTGATTGCGCATCATCCGGCGCTGCACAGCATCTGTCTCGCAAACGAGCCACAGTACCAGGGGCGGTGCGGATATGAGCGCGCAGCTTTCCAGGCGTGGCTCAAGGCCAAATGGCGCTCCATCCGCGAAGCCAACGAGGCCTACGGAACACAATTCCAAGGGTTTGAAGACATCGAGCTGCCGCAGAATGCGTCCCATTACGGATTGTACTTTGACCGATGGCGCTTCAACCAGGAACGGTTCGTGGCGTTTCATGAGATGCTGCGCGAGCGCATTCATCGGCACGCTCCCGACCTGCCCATGCATGTGAAGGTGATGTCGCAGGCCTTCGAGGATCCGGGTCGGTTCGAGGTGGGGATCGATTACGAACGATTCACGCAGCTTGACCACATTGCGGGCAACGACGGCACTATGGCGTTTGCCGGTGAGCGCCGAGGCGAATACGCCTGCGAATGGCAAACCATAGCCATGAATTACACGCTGCAGCACTCGGTGGCGCCAGACAGCCCGATCTTCAATTCCGAGAACCACATCATCGGCGACGGAGACGCGCGCTACATTCCGGAGCGCTACATCCGCACGGTGTATTGGCAGGAAGCGGTGCATGGGCAGGGGGCAACGACCACCTGGGTGTGGGATCGGGGGCAGGGGGGAGACTTGGCGGAGAACATCCTCACCCGGGCGAATTGCGTGCGCGCCTTGAGCACCGTGGCGCTCGACCTCCAACGGTTGGCTCCTGAGGTTTATGCGCTGAGCCGGGCCCCAGCCCACATGGCCATTCTGTATGCCTATTCGAGCTTGTTGCCCTCAAAGGACTATTATGACGAGGTCCGTGCAGCGTTTGAAGGCGCCTACTTTACCGATGGCGTCACCGATTTTGTCACCGAGCGACAGATCGATGCGGGCAGGCTTTCGCGGTACAAGCTGGTGGTTGTGCCGCTTGCTTCCCACGCGCCCGATACGGTCGTTCGGGCGTTCAATGAGTACATTCAGAATGGCGGCACCGTATTGACTGTGGGCCAGTGCTTCACCCAGGACCAATATGGGCGCCCAAGGAAAGTCGCGCTGGTGGCATCAGGCCGCGGCAGGCTCGTCAGTTACCCGAAGTCGCTGACGGCGCATGCTTACCGGGGCGTGCTCGACCACTTTCTTGACCAGTCGGGTGCGGAGCGGATGGTTCGGATCGAAGGTTCCCATGGCGAACCGGTGTGGGGTGTGAATGTGCGCACCGTGGAAGCAAATGGACGACTGCTTGTCAACCTGCTCAACCTGTCGCGGGAATCGCGGCGGGTGCAGCTTGTGACCAAGCCCTTGGCCAGACGCGCGCTCAATCTCATGAACGGGAAGGAAATCGAGTTTCCATTTACCCTTTCGCCTCTGGAGCCGACGTTGCTGAGGCTCAGGTAGTGCCCTGAGCAGGTCGCTGACATAGCACCCTGGATCCGACGAAGTTCTACCGAGAGACAGGGCCGCACTGCAGGACGGCCTCAACGATGGCATCGGCCAGCGCCTGCATTCCCCGGTCGCCCGGATGCCCCGCCACACCCTCGTGCGTGAAGGACCGTTCCGAAAGGGCGGCGTTGACCGCCTCGCGCCCGAGCGGGCCGGCATCTACGAATGAATCCACCAACCTGTGGGACGTGGTTGTCCGGCTCCACGGACCCGTCTGCAACTGGGATTCCCCATGAGAACAAACAATACCCTCCAGTCCTGCCGCAGGCGCGCGTGCGAGCGGAACTGCTGTGATCAGGTGTTTGGAGCGGGGGAGGATTCATCCCGTTCCGGGTAACGAATCATTCTTTTCCACGGAAAAGCGGTCACCTTGAACGCTGTTGGCAGACAGGATGTTGGCTTGGGAAACTCAGCTTGGAACAGATCATACCCACGCGCAGATCCAGGTGCGAATCAGCGATCTGGACCTACGGTGCGATCTCAGGCATAAATCTTCCAGCTAGATACCACGCTATGAATACTTCTCAACGGTGCAGGATTGGGTTGGCGGTTTGTTTTATCATTTTTAGGGTTCTGACGTTCTCGGGCGTTGACTGCGCCACTGCAGCGAACACGTCGGTCAGCCCATCGCCAGCCACACCCCAGGGACCTGCCCAACCCCTAATTGAAAAGGCGTTTATCTCTTTTCGAATCGGGACGCCGCAGTGGATGCCGGAGCAACGCTACCGCGATCTGCTGGCTTTGTTCGAGAAGCACAAGGGCGTGACGGATGAAATCACGTTCTTCACGTCGTTTACACACCCGAACCTCCCAATCGAGGAGATCAAACGTCGCTGCGACATTCTCGTCCAGCGGATAGCCCAGGCCAAGGCCCTGGGCTATCGGTCAGGCATCAATGTTCTGTCCACGATGGGTCATCACGAGGAGAACCTGCCGAACTCGCTTTCCGGCAATTACACCCCGGTGACCGACATCGGGGGAGGCGTTTGTCGTGGGAGCTTCTGCCCCAACGACCCGAATTTGCAGCAGTACGTGCGGCAGATCTACCAGTACGTGGCCGCTGCGAATCCCGACTACATCTGGATCGATGATGATGTCCGGTTGATGGGCCACATGCCGCTGGGTCTCACGTGCTTCTGCGACCACTGTCTGGCGATCTTCGAGAAGGAGTCGGGCACGAATTATACGCGGGCCAGCTTGCGCGCGGCGCTCACCGCAGGCAGCCCCAAGGAGTCCACGGCCTTGCGCAAGGCGTGGCTGGTTCACAACCGCGCGACAATCACCCGATTGTTAACCCTTATCGAGCAAACCGTCCATGCCGCAAAACCGGGAATGCCACTGGGATTCATGACCGGCGATCGCTTTTTCGAGGGTTACGATTTCGACCGTTGGGCCGAGGCGCTGGCAGGGGCAAATCAGTCGCCAGTCTATTGGCGACCCGGCGGCGGGTTCTATGAAGATTCCACCCCAAGTGGCATGGTGGGCAAGTCGCATGACATTGGACGCCAGGTTTCGCTGCTGCCGCCGTCTGTGCGGTCGATCCAATCGGAGATCGAGAACTTTCCGTACCAGCGGCTAAAGAAAGCAGCGCACATCACCGCCGTCGAAGCGGCTTCGCATATAGGTGCGGGTTGCAGCGGTGCCGCCTTCAACGTGCTCTCGGGCAATGACGAACCTTTGGACGAGTTCGAGCCTCTGGTGGCACGCCTCCGCCAGACCCGCGCGTTTTATGATCTCATGGCAAGGCATCTTGGACGCGCCCAGCCGATCGGGATCTACACGGCCTGGAATAAAGATCAGGCGGCGGCGGGCGACTTCATCAACCATCCAGGGTGGGCCATGAGCCATCTGGGCCAGGGCTCGCAGATCTTGGAGACGGGCCTGCCGGCTGCGTACCGCGCCAGAGCCGCTGCCGTGACGCTCCTTTTTGTGCAGAGCGTGGCGGCCATGTCGCCGGAGGAAATCCGCAAGGTCTTGGCGGGCGGAGTTTACACCGACGTCGAGACACTCAACCTCCTGAATCAGCTCGGCTTTCAGGAGTTGACCGGGATGGCGGCTGAGCAACCGCGCCCGGTTGACTGCATCGAGGAATTCACTGCCCATCCGCTTAACGAACCGTTCGTCAAGCGTCAACGGGATTGCCGTCAATCGTTCTATCGAGTGTCGGGCTACGTCGGTTATGTCTTGCAGAAGCATGACCCCAAGGTCGAAACACTTGCCCGGCTCGTGGATTACAGCGGCAAGGAGCTATCATCTTGTAGCATGGCGGTTTACGAGAATAAGCTGGGCGGCCGCATCTGCGTCAGCGGGTATTACCCTTGGGACCACCTCCACAGCCTGAGCAAGAGCGCGCAAATGAAAGCCGTAATGCGGTGGCTTTCGCGGGATCGTCTGCCGGCCTATGTCGCGTCGTACCACAAAGTGAATCTCTGGGCCCGGGAACCCAACCGCGGTCGCACCGCCATCGCGCTACTGAATGCCAGCTTCGATACGGCGGATGGACTCGACCTGGCCGTCGCCACGAGCGCCGAGGAGGCGCGCGTGTTTGACATGCAGGCAAAGGAACGCGTCATCCGCGCCAGCAACACCACTGGGCCTTACCGTCGCTTCGTCCTCCCCGCAGTCGAGCCGTGGACCATGCGGTTGGTTGTCGTCGGAGAATCCGATTCCAAAGTCAAATAGTGGTGCAGTAGTGGGTCAGTACACACCAGTAGTCCCGTTCTGGCCTCGGTTCTGCTGTTGGCTTCGGCCTCCCGAGTCCACACCCTTTTTATTAAGATCGTGCCGTCATCCTTGCTCGTGGGCCGCGGCCCCCAAGTCGATATCCTCCAAAATCCTCTGGCGGACCTCCGCCCGTTTAGTGCCTGGAAAGCGAAATCCTCTCTTTGTGATTATCCCATCAAAGAAAGGCAAATTAGCAAGGGGGGGGGGGTATCAGAGCGTTGCTTCGGGTGGATTGCGGTTGAAAATAATTCTTGCCGGACTTCATGAAAAGAGTTAATAGATGAAAATGCAGAAAAGGCCGTTGAGGCTTTCTCTTGGAAACGAATTATTATATGGAAATGTTTCTGGAAAGGAACTGATTTTCATTATTGAAGACAACTACACTTTACCCGTGGCTTTCCCAGGTGCTGTTGTTGCTGCTGAACTGATTTGCGAACGGGCAATCTACAGCTAATAATAACGCTAAAACGCTATCTGACACCCGCACTAAAGCTGAAGGAGGTGATGCCCAATCCCGCTGCCCCTCTTGGAAAACATGGATGAAGAACAAAGGCGATGAAACCTGAAAAGCCAACTGAGAAGTCAACTGATGCCGCCGACCTGCGTCGCCGCGCCCAAGCTCGTTTGCAGAGCCTGACGCCGCCCCTGAAGGTTCTCAGCTCGGCCGGCGAAATGCAGCGACTCCTCCAGGAACTGGAGGTCCGGCAGGTCGAACTGGACATCCAGAACGAAGAACTCAGGGAAGCGCACGCGGGACTGGAAGCATCGGTGGCGCGCTACAGCGACCTGTATGACTTCGCTCCCGTTGGTTACTTCACCCTGGGACGCCAGGGAGAGATTACCCAAACCAATGTGGCTGGTGCGCGCTTGCTCGGGCACGATCGCGCAGAGTTGCTGAGCCGGCAGTTCGCTGGGTTTATCTCCGAGGCAGATCGGCCGGCCTTTAACCTCCACCTCCAGCAGGTGTTTGCGGGCCAATTGGAACAGGCCTGCGATGTCGGCATCGGGTCCAATGGCGAGCTTGGGCGCTTTGCGCATCTGGAGACTACCCTCGGCCGCGATGGTCAGGAGTGTCGCACCGTGGTGATGGACATCACCCGGCGGAAGCGGGCAGAGCAGGAACTTCGCGTCGCAATAGCCCAGCTCAATGAGACACAGGGAATTGCCAATATGGGCAGCTTCGTTTACGACGTTGCCACCAACCATGTCGCAAGCTCGCCCCAGCTTGAGAAAATCCTCGGACTGGGCGTCGATCACGAGGAAACCCCCACCGCCTGGAATGAACTCCTGCATGCCGAAGATCGCAGCGCGGTGGAGGCCGCTTGGACGGACTGCGTGCAAAATGGAGTGCCGTTCGACATGGAATACCGGATCATTCGCCGCTCCGACGGGCAGACGCGCTGGCTGCAGGGCATCGGCAAAGCAGAAGCAGACCCCACCGGTAAGGTGGTTCGCGTCACCGGCGTAAATATCGACCGGACGGAGCAACGGAAAGCCGATTTGGCCTTGAGCGAAAGCGAAGAGCGGTATCGTCGGCTGTTCGAAGTCGAGTCGGATGCCATCGTGCTGGTGGATCGGAACACCCAAACCATCCTTGATGCCAACCCTTCGGCGTTGAAGTTATACGGCTACAACCGGCAGGAGTTTATCCGACTGAAGCAGAACGACATATCGGCTGAGCCGGAGAACTCCAGCCAGTTCCTGAATGCCGGGCTGACCTTTGTTGCCTTGCGTTGGCATCGCAAGAAAGACGGATCGGTGTTTCCGGTCGAAATTTCGGCCGACTACTTTGAGGTCCACGGGCAAAAACTACACGTTGCCGCCATTCGCGACATCACGGAGCGGCAGCAGCTTGCGGAAGCGCTGCGGGAGTCAAGCCGGTTCAATGAGCAGATTATCGCCAGCGCTGAGGAGGGCATCATCGTTTGTGATCGGGAACTGAAGCATCAGGTGTGGAATCCTTTCATGGAGCGACTGATAGGCATTCCGGCGAGCCAGGTGCTGGGGAAACATGCCGAGGAGGTGTTTCCGTTCCTGGGTGGGGCCAATGTGCTGGACGCGCTCCAAAAGGCCCTGGCGGGCCAAACGACACCCGCAATCGATTTTCCTTTCGCTGGTGTCCCTTCGGGAAGATCGGGTTGGACTTCCAACAGCAATAATCCATTGCGGAATGCGGCGGGCGAGATCATCGGGGTCATTGTGATCGTGCGGGACATCACACAGCGGAAGCGGGCCGAGTTGCGAACGGATGTTTTCGCGCACCTTGGGCAGCGGCTAAACTCCGCCAAAACCGCCCGCGCGGCAGCCGGGATTATTGTGGAGGTGGCGGATGAACTGCTCGGCTGGGACGCGTGCCTGTTCGATCTGTATTCTGCCGCTGAGAACCGGGTATGGCGTTTGCTGTGCATGGACTTCATCGACGGCCGCCGCACCGAATCCGAACGCAAGCCTTGCAGCCCCGAGCCTACTGGATTCGCCAGGCGGGCAATCGAAGAAGGCGGCCAGTTGATATTGCGCGACCATTCCGACGCGGCGGGGCCAGAGGATGTGGCGTTCGGCGACACGTCCCGCCGCTCGGCTTCGATTTTGTTCGTGCCGATCCGGCACGGGGCGGAGATCGTGGGGGTCTTATCGATCCAAAGCTACAAGCCCAACGCCTACGACGGGCAGAGCCTGGAGACGTTCCAATCCCTGGCAAACCACGCTGGCGGATCCCTGGAACGGTTGCGCGTGCTGGAGGCGCTGGTCGAGAGTGAGGCGAATTTTCGATTGGTTTGGGAACATTCGCTTGACGGCATGCGCCTGACCGATCAGGAGGGGCGCATCATCGCGGTGAACGGTGCTTTTTGCAGACTGGTCAAATTGCCGCGTGAGAAGTTGGAGGGGCAGCCTTTCTCGGTCGTTTACAATGGACGCGGCCCCGAAGATGGCATGGAGGTTTACCAGCAGCGCTTCGCGGCCGGGGAGATTGTTCCCTGTCTTACCGCGCGGGCGTCACTATGCAATGGCGAGGAGGCGCACCTGGAGATCTCCGGTTCATTCATCGAACTGGGTGTGCGCGGCAAAATGCTGCTGAGCATTTTCCGGGATGTCTCGGAGCGCCGGCGCGCGGAGCTGCGGATAGAGGCTTTTTCGCAGTTAGGTCAGAGGCTGAGCGCGGCCAGGAGCCCGGCAGAGGCGGCCCGGGCCATCTATGCCAGCGCCGATCGGTTCTGGAAATGGGATTCCGGCGTGCTGGATCTCCTGGCTTTGGTGCCGGAGCAGATGGAGACGGCGCTGGCTTACGACGTGCTGGATGGGCAACGCCGTGATGTGACGATGCCAGGCGTGGTCCCACTCACAGCCAAGACCCGCCGTGTCATGGCCCAAGGAGCCGAACTGCTCCTGCGCAAGCCAACGGATCCGCAGCCGGCCTGTAGCCTTCGATTTGGAGACGCTTCCCGGCTTTCAGCGTCAATTATGACTGTGCCAGTGCGTGTGGAGGGCCGAACCGTCGGAGTCTTCTCGATCCAGAGCTACACGCCGAACGCATATACGCAGGCTGACTTGCAGATGCTGCAGGCGCTGGCCGATCATTGCGGCGGCGCCCTCGACCGTATTCAGGGGGTGGAGGCGCTCCGCAGCAGCGAGGAGCGCTATCACAGCCTGGTGGAGACCGCTTTCGACTGGATTTGGGAAATAGATGCGGACAGTCGCTACATCTACGTCAGCCTCCAGGTTCAGGGTTTACTGGGTTACGAGCCCCGGGAGGTGTTGGGCCGGACCCCGTTCGATCTCATGACGGCGACCGAGGCGCAGCGGTTCGGCGCCATCTTCCGCGAGATCGTGGTAAAGCGGGAGTCGTTTTCGGCCATCGAAAACATCGCTCGCCACAAGGATGGGCATGAGGTCGTGCTGGAGACCAGCGGCGTGCCTGTGCTGGGCCCGAATGGTGAGTTCAGAGGCTACCGCGGTATGGACCGGGACATCACCCGGCGGAAGGCGCTGGAGGAACAGCTCCGCCAGTCGCAGAAGATGGAGGCGGTGGGCACGCTGGCCGGCGGCATCGCGCATGATTTCAACAACATCCTCGCCACTATTCTCGGCAACGTCCAATTGGCGGTCGCCGACACCGACCCCGGGCATCCTGCCCGCGAGAGTCTGGAAGAAATCAAGAAAGCCAGCGTTCGGGCGAAGAACCTCGTGCAGCAAATCCTCACCTTCAGCCGCCAACAACCCCAGGACCGGCGCGTCATCGCTCTGGCGCCGATCATTGCGGAAGCCACCCGGTTCCTGCGTACCACCATCCCATCCGGCGTCGAAATCGTCTCAGCCATTGAGGACGACGTCCCTCCCGTGCTCGCCGATGCCACGCAGATGCACCAGGTGCTCTTCAACCTCTGTACGAATGCCTGGCATGCCCTTGAAGATCAGCCCGGATGCATCCGCATCCAACTCCAGGCCGTCAGTCTCAATGCCGCGGCGGCTAGCCGATTCACGGACCTGCGCCCGGGTCGTTTCGCCTGCCTCTCCGTTAGTGACACTGGCAAAGGCATGGACACCGCCACGCTCGAACGCATTTTTGATCCTTTCTTCACCACCAAAGCGCCGGGCAAAGGCACCGGCCTGGGTTTGTCCGTCGTGCGAGGCATCGTGGAGAAACACGACGGCGCGATCACCGTTGTCAGCCAGCCAGGGCAGGGCGCGACTTTCGAGGTGTACCTTCCCGTCGCGACGGCGACCGCAGACTCCGCGACTGCCTCCGCAGGTGCGATTCCTCAAGGCGACGGCCAACACGTTCTGTTCCTCGACGATGAAGAATCCTTGGTGTGCCTCGCCACGCGCATGCTCCAACGGTTGGGTTACCGCGTGACCGGCTTCACCCGCACGGCCGAAGCGGTGGAAGCCTTCCGCGCGAATCCCAGGCAGTTCGACGTGGTCATCACGGACTTGAACATGCCCGGTGCCTCCGGCCTGGTCGTCGCCCGGGAAATCCTCGTGTTGCGGCCCGAAATCCCCATCATGCTCTGTTCCGGCCACATTACCGAGTTGCTGAAAGAACAAGCTCACGGCGCGGGCGTCCGCCAGATCCTTCACAAACCCAACAGCATGGCGGAATTCGGCGAAGCCCTGCACCGCCTCGTCACTGAACCCCGTTGACGCCACCCCACCTATGACCACCACCCCCAAACCCCGCATCCTGCTCACCGATGACGACGAGCCCTTGCGCTCCGTCCTGCGCCGCAGCTTGGAACGATCGGGCTATGAAGTCCGCGAAGCTGGTACAGGTGACGCCGCTCTGAGGTTGCTCGCCAACGCTCCGGCGGACTTGATTATCACCGACATCGTGATGCCGGGAATGGAGGGCATCGAATTCATCCTGTCGCTGCGCAAAACCCATCCCGGGCTGCCGGTGATCGCCATGTCGGGCGGCGGGCGAATCGAGGCCAATCGCTATCTCGAGATGGCCCGCGTCTGCGGGGTGGCAAAGATCCTACCCAAACCCTTCGACCTCGAACAACTGATCGCCATGGTCCAGGAGTTGATTGCCCCACTGCCCCCAACCAAAACTTGATTCCTGCGCTGAGAAGCCGGTTCCTCAATTGGTGTACTGACCTGCCAGGGGCTTCATTAAGCTCGTAAAGACGGCTCGATTCTGCGATGGGCAGACCAGTAAAACGCCACTGAGTATTAAACGCGCACGATTGCAGGCCATCACATTCACCCGGACTATCTGGAACGTTTGGTGAAGGAAGACTTGATGTAAAATGTGGGTGGGGATACCGGCTCAGTCCCCAGCCCGTAAGTCAACATGTTTGCTCCTTTGAATACCGTGGGCGAGTAGTGCGCCGCGTAGCGAGCCGCCCACTGTCAGCAGTCGCCTTCCTGAATGCTGTCCACCTTGAGCTTATCAGGCAGTCGCAGCTTGGCCGTGGTGAACGCGTCCGTTTCCAAACTTTGGCGAAACAGCTTGCCTTTGTGCCGGACCCGTGCGAAAAATACAGCGCTTGGCACGTACTGCATCAAGCACGGAACTTTTGGAAATGACCGCCAAAGACCGTCTGGCGATACGTGTTGAGGTTGTTCTTTGGTTTTCGGGCTGCTTGCTGCAACCGCCGTTGGATCTGTAGTTGTCTTTTGCACGCGCAAATACTCTACAGTATCAAATTGCGGTATGAAATTGAAAAACGTAAGACAGTTCTTGAACCATAAGCCATTTATTTTCAATGGGTTGGCTGGGTAGCTCAGTTGGTAGAGCAGAGGACTGAAAATCCTTGTGTCGGCGGTTCAATTCCGCCCCCAGCCACCACCTCCGTAAGTGGTTAACCTCGAGTGTTATCCGCACTTTCCGGCGATTTCGATATGGCCGGTCACAAATCAGGGCACAAAAGCCGGGTTCAATTCCGCCAATCAAAAAGCGTAAAAACGATAGCACACAACTCAGACAAACTATGAAATGGAAAACCCTAACCTCGGTCATAACAGGCGCCTTGGCGCTGGTCGGCGCTGTTCAGGCTGAACAGGGCGGCGAGGGCCATTATCTTTCCGGCGCAACGGCGTCGTTCATTGACGCGTTGCCCGACAAACCGGGTTGGATTCTCGAAAGCCTGTTCATGAATTACCACGGCACCTACGGTGTGGCGCACGGTCTGCCTTACGGCGACAATATCGCGCTGAACGTTTCGGCCGACGCCAGTGCCGAGTCTGCTCTGGTGATGTACTCTCCGCCGTTCCACATTCTGGGTGGCAACCCATCATTTGCGGTGGCGATTCCCTACGCGTGGGTGGATGTCAAAGCGAGTGTCACCGTTGACAAAGCCGGTGTGACGCACCCGAGTGGCCAGTCGGACAAGGCCAACGGCATCGGTGACATCGAGTTTTGGCCGTTCATGCTGGGCTGGGCCAGAAATGACTTCAAGTATGACGTGCGTTGCGGCATTTACGCGCCGAGCGGCGGGTACGACAAGACCCATTTAGCCAACACGGGGTTGGGGTACTGGACGTTCGAGCCGGAAGTCACCTTTAGTTGGTTGACCAGCAAGAGCTTGTGGAGCAGCAAGATCGGCACGGAAGTCAGCGTCTTCACCGGTCTGGATTTCAACATGAAGAACATGGACACAGACTATCAGTCCGGCGACATCTTCCACATTGACTGCACTGTAGCGGAGCATCTGGTGCTGTTTGGGGGCGATGCCGGTGTGGGGGTTAACGCCTTTTACTACAAGCAATTCACCGGCGATAGCGGCACAGGCGCCCGGCTCGGCAGCTTCGAGGCCAGCGCCTACGGCATTGGCCCGGTGCTCTCTTACGTGCGCAAAATCGGCAAAACCGACCTGATCATCGAAGCCAAGTGGCTTCCTCAACTCGACACTCAGAACACCACCAAGGGTAACTACGTGTGGATCAAGGCCGCATTGATGTTTTAACACGATGACACCGAGCATTAACATGTTAACCCGTGAGAAAAAGAAAGCTACTGCGATGATACGATGGGAACGAGTCCGAACAACGGCTGTGATGGCTGGCGCACTGATGATGTTTTTGGCAGCGGACGGGGCGGGGCCCGTCTGTGCTGCCGAGGATGTCGGAGAGCTCGCGAAGAAGTCGCAGAATCCGGTGGCCGCCATGATCAGCGCGCCCTTTCAGAACAACTTCAACTTCGGGATGGGGCCAGACAAGGAAATGGGGTACAATCTCAACATCCAACCGGTTGTCCCGATCGAGCTGAGCTCGAACTGGAATTACATCGTGCGGCCCATTGTCCCGATCTTGGACATTCCGTTGGGGGGTGGTGAGCGCAAGTTCGGTTTGGGTGATTTGACCCTGGAGACGTTCTTTACACCCAACAACAATAAGTCTGTCATCTGGGGCGTGGGACCCATGGCGGTTTTCCCCACCGCCAGCGCGGACGCTTTGGGCAGTGGCCAATGGAATCTCGGACCGGCCCTGGTAGGTGTGGTGATGCGCGGTCCCTGGGTTTTCGGGGCGCTGTTCACCCAATCGTGGTCTGTTGCCGGTGAGAGTGGTCGGAACGCCAACGCGCCTTTCAGTCTTCAGCCGTTCGTCAATTACAACCTGCCGCACGGCTGGGCCATCAGCACGGCCCCGACTTTCACCGCGGATTGGCGAGCGAGTGAGCATAACGCCTGGACGGTGCCCATCGGCGGCGCTATTTCACGCACCATGATGGTGGCGAAGCAGCCGTTAACCCTCGCGGCGGCGGTGTATTACAATGTGGACAAGCCGAAATACCAGGCGGACTACCAGATCAGGCTCACGCTGACCTTCCTGTTCCCGGCAAAGTAAGCGTGCTTCGTTCTGTCGGCGTTTCGTGCGTGACACGAAATCTTCGGGCTAACCGGTCAGGATTCCTCCCTGGCTGGCGTTGCTCACCTGCTTTTGGTAGCGCCTGAGCCAGCCGGTCAGCTCACGCTTCACGGGTTGCCAGGTTTGCTTGCGCTGGGCCAGTTCGGTTTCGGGAACCTGTATATCGATTCGGCGGTTGGGGAAGTCGATGCGCAGGCGGTCGCCGTTGAGGAGCAAGCCGATGGGGCCACCTTCCTCGGCTTCGGGCGAGACGTGGCCGATGCAGGCGCCGGCGGTGCCGCCGCTGAAACGGCCATCGGTGATGAGCACGACCTTATCGCCCAGGCCCATGCCAACGATGTAGCTGGTGGGTGAGAGCATTTCCTGCATGCCGGGGCCGCCGCGCGGGCCTTCGTTGCGGATGATGATGACGTCGCCGGCTTTGACCTTGCCGCCGAGGATGCCAGCGCAGGCGTCATCCTGGCTTTCAAAGATCACACAGGGGCCTTCAAAGGCGAAGGCCGGGCCGCAGTTCTTCTTAAACTCGTCGCTGATGCCGGCGGTCTTGACGACGCTGCCATCGGGCGCGAGCTGGCCGTAGAGGATGGCGAGGCCGCCATCGGCAGTGTAAGCGGTTGCCTTGGTGCGGATGCAATCCTGGGCGTTGAACATGAATGCCGAGTCGTAGGGCATGAGGCCGGCGGGCTGGGCCTCTTTGAGTTGCGCGGGGCGATATTCGTGGTATGCCTTATGGAGCT
>Ga0194054_10000307_pt1 | contig 25579 bp, 22 predicted proteins | sample SepL2210m_MetaG_FD_163628 | JGI IMG/M metagenome (GOLD analysis project Ga0194054, IMG submission 163628) | Anoxic zone freshwater microbial communities from boreal shield lake in IISD Experimental Lakes Area, Ontario, Canada - Sep2016-L227-10m | ecosystem: Environmental > Aquatic > Freshwater... | reverse complement strand
TTGTACTGGACCCCTTTTGTCATACACCAACCTTGTTAGCTGAATTGTATCCCGCCGCCAATTTTTTCGCAAATTGCATGGGCGGCATTTTTAGTACGGAATGTATTCTCGTGTGATTGTACTGCCAGATGGTGCGGTAGATTTCGTAGACTAGCTCACCCAATGTCTTGAACCTAGAAGGATCACCAAGGTCGACTTTAAACTGTGAGTAAAATGATTCTTGGTAGCCATTCTCCCATGGACAACCAGGAGCCGAGCGGGAAATGATTACTCCAACACTCTCCAGTGTCTGGATGAATGCATCAGAGTTGTACTCGCTGCCATTGTCGCTGTGATAGATGACAGGTCGTGGGTTAGTAAGGATGGCATTCATGAAAGCCGACAATACCAGCTGTGTGGCGTGCGTGGTATATACGGACATACCAACGATCTTTCTTGTGAACAGATCTTCAACTGTAGCCACATACACAAATTTGCCTTGAAACGGGATGTAGGTGAAGTCAGATACCCAGATATGGTTCTCATACGACGGATATTCTGTTAGAAGCATGTTGGGGTAAACAACCTTGATATTCTTGGTCCTTTTCCACTTTTTACCACGACGTCTGTATGCTTTGATACCAAAGATGTTCATCACACGTTTAACAGGCTTCCTGTTCATTCTAAGGTGCATGGCAATACGGCGTGACCCATATGATGGATGTTCACGCAGTACTTCTTCAATACGGCATTTCAGCCACCAGTTTTTGTCTGGCTTCTTAGGTTTGTAATATATGGTACTTCTCGATACACCAAGCTCTCTGGCCCGAAGAGCTTTAGGTGTGTCACCATTCATCACCTCTTTTTTTGGGTTTCGGACAGCTTCAAGGTGATCTCACCAACTAACTGCATGAGCTGTGCATTCTCACGCTTAAGTTTGAAGATCTCTGACAGACTGGGTTGACCACTGGTCTTCTTAGCTATCCAGCCATATATGGTACCTTCTGAAATACCGTGGTCTTTGGCTGCTTGAACGACAGTGATACCGTCATTCTTGATGCGATTAATGATTTGCTCCCTTAAATCAGGAGCGATGCGATGTTTTGTCATATGCTTGTATATTAATGCTATTAATTATACAAGGCTAGTGTATGAAATTTGGGGTCCGGGCCAGTCATAACATCCCGCAGGACTATAGGCACAGCTTTCAGGTATATCGCTTCCCATGTTCTATGACAATCTAGTCCGCGACCTCTTGGTGAAGCTATAAAGCGGCTTTTATGGACTATATCTATATATTTATCTTGATCGAAAGTACCTATTTCTTTAGACAACTCACTATTTTCGAGGATCTCTTTGATAGCAGATCTATCTGTATGACTTGATATCCTAAATCCATATCTTATAGTGCATCCAGTATCTTTCACTACATCCTTTAGAACATCTTCTTGATTGAAGTACTTCAATTTACCAGTTTCATTGTATCGAAGATTCTGAATACCGATCGGTATAGGGGTTATCTTAGGGTGTTTGAAACATAAATTTTGTGCAAACCAATGCACAATTTTATCATCTATGAACTCTGCATAACTTTCATCTATATCTGTATCATCATTGTGGGATATAAGTATATATCTGTTTTTTATTTGGCTGTGCCTGTCCTTGAAGAAAATCTTTAGGAAATCGCTTCTGACGAATACAATATCATTTTCCTCCACATTATTCGGTTTTATGTCTGATATCTCATCGAAATGATGCTGTGCCAATGCACGGAAACCATCTCCAGTTATAAAAGGGTAACTACTCGGTCTATTTAGGTCGAATACATAAGCGATCTTTCTGCGGATACTTGTTTTTATATTGAATAAAATATTCATGGTGTCTTGGTGGGGAATATCATCCTGAAGATTTCACCTCTAGTCTTTTTGAAGAATAATAGGACTATTGGACCAATAGAATATGCGATCAATGTAGCGTACGCTGGTCCGACTATGCCGTATTTTGGTATCCAGATGATGTCTAGTAGTACATTTATTACCATTGGGACCAGATTTACGAAGAGAATGATCTTTCTATAGTTCTCAGCTATCAGATAGTTCATCACCAATGCCCCTATAAATGATCCGATGAGTGACCATATGTATATTTGCAATATAACAGTACTTCCAGCAAAAGCGCTTCCATATATGATATTTATGATATAAGGAGCAAAGAAAGTGGTGATGATGGATATAAAACAAGCCAGACCAATCAAGAACAGTGAGACTTTCTTCAATCTCTTCTCATAAAGTTCTCTGGAAGTGTTTTTTGCATTGATAATAGCAGGGAACAGAGACATCATGATTAGGTTTGGTATAAAGTACCAAACTTCAGCTATCCTTATTGCGGAATCGTATAGACCAACCGAATAAGTGTCTATCATATGTTTGATTAGGATTTGATCGATCTTGGAATAGATTACAGCAAATGCTCCAGAGAATATAAGTGGCCACGAATCTTTCAATAAGGTGATGGCTATGGCTTTATCAAAACTCCAATCCGACATTCTTTCGCCAATCTTTTTCTCATATACTAACCAGTAGAATATGGCGTACAATATTGGCTCCAAGAGCAAGATAAGAGCTAGATATATTACGCCTCTGCCACTGAATATCACCAATATCTTCAGTAAATTCAGTATGATTGTTATCGAGAAAGCGATGATTGAAGGATATTTTGACTTTACTTGAGCTTGGAATTCTAGGTTGATTATCTGGAATGAATTGAATATAAATGTTCCCGATAGGATTATTATCAAAATTTTAGATACAGAATCGCCGCCAGAGTATAAAGTAATCAGAGATATTAATGCAGCAGTAAAAAGACCAGCGACTATCTTTATAGTGAAAGCTGATCCTAGAAGTTCTCTCTTTTTATCAGGGAACTTTATAAGTTCTCTGTATAGGACATTGTCGATACCAAGACTGGCGAGAACGCTAAATATACCCACAAAACTCAATGCATAGCTAAGTTGACCAAAATTTGTCGGTCCGAGACTTCTAGCTACAAAGATCGTGGCAAGGAAAGATACACCCATGCTCAAGACCTTCGATACAAGCATCCAGCCAGTATTTTGGAAATACCTTTGGAAACCTGTATGACCCCACTTTTCTTTTATGTATTCTATGGATAATATGCTCATTGGACCAATGGTCTCGCTATTCTAGCATAGCACCTTATGATATAGTACTTACCTAATTATTATTAAGATATAACCCATGTCAACCAAATCAGTAGCACGCTTTATTACGCTTACCGCTCTGTTTCTTGTACCGTTTTTTGCTCTCATAGTAGCGAACTCCTATTTCTTTCCATTTATCACTGGTAAGGCCTTCTATTTCAGAATATTGGTTGAGATAGCCTTTGCTGGTTGGATTGTATTGGCTTTCTGTGATGCAAAGTACAGACCAAGACTAAATTCACTTACAGTTGCAGTGACGGTATTTGCCTTGATTACGCTTGTAGCAGATCTGCTTGGTATGAACCCGATCCGCAGTATCTCATCGAACTTTGAGCGTATGGAAGGATGGTTGATGATATCTCATCTATGGATGTTCTTCATGGCTATCACTTATACCTTCGGTCAAGGTGAAGAAGGTAAGCGTATGTGGTTCCGTTGGCTCAACCTTTCTTTGGTAGTGGCATTTTATATCGCTTGTCGTGGCGCTCTTCAATGGGCTGGCAAGATTGCTATAGAACAGAGTGCTAGTCGTCCAGACTCAACTCTCGGAAACGCGGCTTACTTGGCTGTCTACATGCTTATAAATTCCGGCATTGCAGCCTACTTGTTCCTATCGACACAGATAGAGCGCAAGGCACTTGTCGCTCATCATCACAAGACTGTTTTTGTTGTTAGAGAATGGGTCTATGCCGTGCTAGCTATTTTCTTCGGCGTAATACTCTTCAGTACAGCTACTCGTGGCGCTATCATCGGTTATTTCGGCGGAATTCTCTTAGCACTTTTCCTATATGTAATATTCGGCGGTCACAAGGATTCGAAGCATGATTCTTCCAAACATGTTTTTTCCACGAAAGTCTGGCGCATGATTTCTGGTGGTGTCATTGTCGCAGTCTTACTGGCTGGTTTCTTCATCTGGTCAAATCGCAGCAGTTCATTTGTGCAGAAGAGCGAGACATTGAGCCGTATGACATCTATATCTCTTTCACAATTCAAGAACGAAGGACGCTCCTTTATCTGGCCGATGGCTTTGAAAGGATTTACACAAAGACCAGTTCTTGGTTGGGGTCAAGAGAATTTCAACTACATTTTCAATGCCAACTACAATCCGAAGATGTGGAATCAGGAACAATGGTTCGATCGTGCTCACAGTGTTTATCTTGATTGGTTAATTGCTTCTGGTCTTGTCGGACTCATAGCTTATTTGTCTCTCTATGTACTTTTCTTGATCATGGTCTGGAAGTCCAGTGTTCCTATTTCTGTGAAGAGTGCACTTACCGGTTTACTAGCTGGTTACGCCGTGAACAATGTCTTCGTCTTCGATAACCTGGCTAGCTATGTTGGGTTCTTCACGATACTTAGTTTGGTACTCATGTTGAGATCTATTGGCAGATCGGACACAAAAACTTTGTTCGGTAACGGTGCAGCCGGTGACGATGTTATAGAGTATGTTGTCGCACCCGTTGTTATAGTTGCATTGGCTTTGGGTATCTACTTTGTAAATATGAGGCCGATTCAAGCAAATAGAGGTCTCATTACAGCACTGCAGCAATGTCAGCAAGGTGGTAGTCCAGATGCCAACCTGTTCAAGTCAGTCTTCGACATAAATTCTTATATTGCAAATGAAGAGGCTAGAGAACAACTCCTTTCTTGTGCAGGTTCTATCATCACAAGTCAGCAGATTTCAAATCCTACTAAACAGGCATTCACTAACCTTGCAGATAAAGCAATTGCCGACCAGATAGCCGCTACTCCGAAAGATGCTCGCATATATACATTGGCAGGTTCTTTCTTGAATAGTATAAATCGCTTCGATAAGGCATTGCCGATGTTGGAGACAGCACAAAGTCTCTCGCCTGGAAAACAGTCGATAGATTTCGATCTAGCGATGGCGTACATAAATACCGGTAAACCAGACAAAGCAATAGAGTTGCTCAAGACAGCTTATGAGTCTGCTACGGATTATACTCAAGCACGCTTGGCATATGCGGCAGCAATGGTCTATGGCGGTAAAGAAGCAGAAGCCAGAAATATTTTCAAGGACGATCCAACGGTATTCAACTCCGAAACCCTTGCAAGAGTTTTTGATTCTCTCAAGCAATATGACAAAGCTATAGCTATATACAAAGATTTGATCTCTAAGGACAATAGCATTCAACTCCGTGCTCAACTCGCACAGACTCAGTACACTGCTGGTTTGAAGAGTGATGCTATCGATACTCTTCGCGCCATTGAAAAGGATTATCCGGAATATACTGACAATATAGAACAAGCTATCAAGCAAATGAAGTAAGTTATTGTCTTGATTTTTGTGTTGTAATATGATATATTTGCAGCGTGAGTACCCAGATGTGGGCACTCTCCAAACAAATGTCTCGCAAAGTCCCGCCTCGGCGGGTTTTTGTGTTTATGTGTTGAAGCGCGCTATAATTGAGGGTAGATTGTACCAAGTGATGGCGACGGCTGTACTCACATTATATTTAGACATTATATTTGGAGCTCACACCCGTCGCCGTCAGTTGGCACAATGACATGAAGATTTCAGAAAACATATTGCTCGCCAAATATACGACTTTCAAGATCGGCGGACCAGCCCGATTTTTTTGTGTAGTCAAAGATGAGGATGAGTTGGTTCAGGCGGTTAAGTTTGCGCAAGCACAGAAAAATTCTGGTGCGCAAGTCTTGCCGATTTTAATCCTCGGCGGCGGCTCGAACATGCTCGTCTCCGATGCCGGTTTTGGTGGGTTGGTGATAAAGAATGAAATCGCTGGTATAAAAATTTCTGATGACAGTGTGACGTTGACCGCCGGCGCAGGCGAATCTTGGGATGGTTTAGTCGAATACGCTGCTAGCCACGAACTTTTCGGTCTGGAAAATCTTTCGGCTATACCAGGAACGGTTGGTGCGGCGCCAGTTCAGAATATAGGTGCTTATGGAGCCGAGGCTGCGCAGACTATTTCCAATGTGCGCGCGCTCGACACGAAGGCGATGAAGTTTGTCGAGTTGCTGGCGGCTGATTGCAAGTTCGGATATCGCGACAGTATTTTCAAGCAAGATCGTGGACATTATATCGTCACGCAGGTGACATTTAAACTTTTGAAGAAAGGAGTTTTGAAAATGGATTATAAAGATGTTCGTGAATATTTCGACACGCGCAATGTCACTTCACCGGCGCTTGTTGATTTGAGAAAAGCGATTATCGAGATTCGCGCTTCGAAGTTGCCAGATTGGAAAGTGTGGGGAACTGCCGGTTCATTTTTTAAGAATCCAAGTGTGAGCGCGGCGAAGTTCGAAGAGCTCAAGGCCAAGTATCCGGAGTTGCCAGGATATCCTGAAGATGATGGTAGTGTGAAAGTTTCTCTAGGATGGATTCTGGATAAAGTTTGTGATGCACGTGGATTGACTATCGGTAATGTCGCCACTTATGGAAATCAAGCTCTGGTCGTGGTAGCAAAGAGTGGCGCGACAGCCACAGAGGTTCTGACTTTGTCGCAAGATCTAATGAGGCGCGTGAAGGATAAGATGGGGATTGTCATAGAAGCCGAAGTTGAGTGGGTGTGTTGAGGAAATGTTATCGGCACCAGATTCTTAGCCATCGTATGCCTCCGCGGGACACATGCCCCCAGAGCACATATGCAAAAACGACAAAAAATTCGTCATTTTCGTGGCTCTATTTAGGTCTGATTCTGGGCCTGGGTTGCGCGACGCTTTTGACGAAAATTTCGTCGAATTTCGATAGGTACTCAGAAGGGACATGTCCCAGTCACGAGGGTTGTGGTCTTGACTAAGATTACGTCCATTTTTTAAATATCCGTATAGTTTCGGGCGTAAAAATAGTCGAAAGTGCAATCCTGACTAAATAGATGTGTCCTTGGCCGAGAGGCATGAAATATGCTAAAGTGGCCTCATTCGCTTAGCGAATTTTTATGTCATTTTTAAGCAATATTTTCAGCCGTTCGAACACGAAAAGCGTGAAGGAATTCGAACCATTGGTGGCACAGGTAAATGCGCTGGAACAAGCAACGCAGGCCCTTTCTGATACGGAACTCAAAGCGAAGACGGCGGCATTTCAGGCACGTCTAAAAGAAGCGCAAAGCACGGGAGGCAACACACAAGGAGATGCAGAAAAATCCATCTTAGCTGAAATCCAACCGGAGGCATTTGCTATGGTGCGTGAAGCAGCAAAGAGAACTCTTGGTCAGAGACATTTTGATGTGCAACTTATCGGAGGTGCGGCTTTAAACAGCGGTGCCATCGCCGAGATGCGAACTGGTGAGGGAAAGACTTTGGTGGCTACATTGCCAGCATATTTAAATGCGCTCACCAGAAAAGGTGTGCACGTGGTCACTGTCAACGATTATCTCTCACGCCGCGACGCGGTTTGGATGGGTCAGATTTACGATGCGCTCGGACTAACTGTCGGTGTCATTAACCATGAAGCGAGTTTCTTGTACGATCCTAAGCATACAGATTTAGATAAGACCAGAGATGAGACAGGTTCCTTCCATGTCGTCCACGAATTCTTGCGACCATGTTCACGTCACGAGGCTTATATGGCCGATATTACTTATGGTACGAACAATGAATTTGGTTTCGATTATCTCCGTGACAACCTCGAATACAGTCCGAAAAATTTGCGCCAGCGCGATCCGAACTATGCGATAGTTGATGAGATTGACTCTATTCTCATAGATGAAGCTCGCACTCCACTTATTATTTCTGCGCCAACACGCGATGCTGAGTCGACTTATAAACAATTTGCATCCATGGTCGCTGGTTTCGCTGAAGATACGGACTATACAAAAGATGAGAAGCGCAAAGCAATCACACTTACAGACGCCGGTATTAGCAAAGCCGAGAAAGCACTTGGTGTGGAAAATATATACACCGACAAAGGTATTAAGTCTGTCCATCATTTGGAGACTGCTATCCGTGCAAAAGCCCTTTATCACAAAGACAAGGAATATGTTGTGAAGAACAATGAGATCGTCATTGTCGATGAATTTACCGGACGCATGCAACCAGGTCGCCGTTGGTCTGAAGGATTGCATCAAGCAATCGAGGCCAAAGAGGGTGTAAGTATCCAGCAGGAATCTCGTACTTATGCGTCTATAACATTCCAAAACTTTTTCCGCATGTACAAGAAGATTTCTGGAATGACCGGTACAGCCGCTACTTCTGGCGAAGAATTTTTCAAGGTGTATGGACTTGAGGTCGCCATTGTTCCAACAAACAAGCCGACAGTCCGCGACGATCGCAATGATCAGATTTTCCGCACAGAAGTTGGTAAGTTTAAGGCCATTGCACGCGAGATTCGCAAGGCTCACGATGCTGGCCAGCCGGTACTTATAGGTACTGTTTCTATTGAAAAAAATGAAGTCCTTTCACAATTCCTGAAAGCTGAAGGTATTCCTCACGAGATTTTGAATGCCAAGAATCATGAAAGAGAAGGTGAGATTATTGCTCAAGCCGGTCGCAAAGGCGCGGTTACTATCGCTACAAACATGGCTGGTCGCGGTGTCGACATCAAGCTTGGTGGTGTGCCGAGCACTCCTGAGACCGCGGACGAGATCAAGAAACTTGGCGGTTTGTTTGTGCTCGGAACCGAGCGCCACGAAGCTCGCCGTATAGATAACCAACTTCGCGGTCGTTCTGGTCGTCAAGGCGATCCCGGTGTCACGCAGTTTTTCGTCTCACTCGAAGATACTCTGATGCGTGTTTTTGCCTCCGATATGTTGAAAGGTCTTATGAATAAACTCGGCGTGGCCGAAGATGTACCGATAGAGCACAAGATGATTTCCAATGCACTCGAGAGCGCGCAAGAAAAGATTGAAGGATTCAACTTCGATTCACGTAAGCATGTTCTGGAGTTCGATGACATCATAAATACGCAGCGTACCAGTGTTTATGCGCGTCGTCGCAAGTTATTGCTTGGCGGTATCGATGATGTCGAAGCGGAACTGGATGCGGTGATCGATGATGCCGCCGCGCGCGAAGTTATAACGAAGAAGATTGCAGAATTTGGTCGTGAAAATTTCCTAAATGCTGCACGCATTGTTTTGCTCCAGACGATCGATATGTATTGGGTTGAGCACTTGGAGGTCATGGAACATACGCGCTCCAGCGTGAATCTGCGCGCATATGGTCAGCGTGATCCACTCGTGGAATACAAGAAGGAAGGGCTACGCCTTTTCAAGGAAATGCAGATGGCGATGCACGACCAAGTTGTGAGACTTTTGCCACATATTGTGCCGATGAATGGTGGTGCGCCAGTTTCTACAAAGAACTCTGATATGACTGATTTGAAGGAAGTTCATGAAAATGCACAAATTATTGGCGCAGGGGATGGGTCAGGTGGGAACGGTGGCGCAAATAGCGCGGCCATTAAAAAGGAACCCGAAGTTGGTCGTAATGATGTCTGTCCTTGTGGAAGTGGTAAAAAATATAAGAAGTGCCATGGGGTTGGGAAATAGAAGAGATTATTATCTTAGTCAATTTACAGCATAGGTGTAGCACACACGCTTTTTGAGATATTTTCAAAGTGACGGATTTTCCGTCACTTTTAAAAAGTGCCTCGGAGGACATGTCTCTACGTAGCCAAACGACGGCTTAAAGTCGCCGAGTTTGATTTATATTAACTGAATGTTACTATGATAAAACCATGAAAAAGAACATCTACGACCAGATAACAAACTTCGTCTACGAAACTGGAAACATAGCCAAAACTCCACGTTCTGGATTTTGGCTTTTAGGAACTGGCACACAGTCAGTTGCAGAGCACCTTTTCCATACAGCCATGATCGCTTATGCATTGGCACACCTCGAACCGAAAGCTGATAAAAGAAAAGTCGTGCTGATGGCACTCTTCCACGATCTGGGTGAAGGCCGAACCTCGGATCATAACTACGCTCACCAACGATACGGTCGTCTCGCGGAGGCTGTTGCGGTCGCTGACATTGCCAAAACAATTCCTTTTGGTGGAGAGATTTTGGAACTCTTCACGGAAGAGCAGGCGAAGGTGACACTCGAAGCCAAACTGGTGAAAGATGCCGATCAACTCGAATGGATCGCAACTCTGCGTACCGAGGAAGTGAAGGGGAATATCAAAGCCAAAGAATGGATCGCCATCGCCGCAAAACGCCTGAAGACCAAGGCTGCACAAAAGCTGGTTAAGGTCATACTGAAAACTCATCCCGATTCTTGGTGGTTCAATCCCTCTGACAAATGGTTCGTCGACCGAAAAGTTGAAAATAAGGGGTGGAAGTAGGGTGTATAGGGCCGATTTTTCTATGTGTTGACAGGTACCTTTCTCGCGAGTAGTATCTCGACTAGATACAGAGGAACAATGGTCTCTGCGTCAGTATTTGTAAAACAACGGGGATTTTCCCCTACAAAAAGAAAGAGGTTAGTTATGCCAATGTCAAAAGAGTTCGAAGCAGAGTTGTTTCCGATATTTGCGAAGATTATTGAGCGCTTCGGTAGTCCGGAAATAATCATGAGTGAACGGCAGATTCGGAAGAATATTCGTCGTCTGAACACTGCATTTGCCTTGAACAGGCTGCCTTTCAAGGAGTTCTACGCGGTCAAAGCGTTCACGAGTCCAGCGATTCTGGATATTGTGTACAGTGAAGGTTGCGGGTTCGATTGCAGTTCTATTCCAGAGCTGCAGAAATCTCGCAAAGCTGGGGCTCGGCCTGGAGATATAATGTTCACGTCGAACAATACCTCCCAGGAAGAATATGCAGAAGCCCTTGCTCATGGTGGCTGCATCTTGAATCTTGATGACATTACGTTCGTCGACAAGGTTCCGGATCCGTTTCCAGAACTCATTTGCTTCCGGCTCAATCCCGGCAACCGCAAAACTGGTGATGAAGTCAACAGTATTATTGGCGATCCTGTGAAGTCGAAATACGGTGTGCCGATTGAATCTATCGTTGATGCGTACCGGGCAGCAAAGTCAAAGGGTGCGAAACGTTTCGGACTCCATACGATGGTCTGCAGCAATGATCTCGACTACACTCACATGGTTAGTACGGTCAAGCTTCTCCTTGAAGTTGGTGAGGTCCTACATCGTGAGCTTGGTATCAAACTCGAGTTCATCAATATGGGAGGGGGAATCGGTATTCCGTATCGCCCAGAACATAAGGAGTTCAACATCGAAGCGCTGGCCCGTGAGTGCCGTGTCTTGGCGGATGGTTTCAGTGACAGACTTAGCTACGTTCCAGTTTTCTATATGGAAAGCGGTCGGTTTGTTACGGGGCCAGCTGGAGTGCTTGTGACCAAGATCATAAACAGATACACCAAGTACAAAGACTTCTATGGTGTTGAAGTTGCAATGCCTGGTAATGCACGTCCTGGTGTCTACGATAAGCTCGAAGACGTCGATGGAAAACGCGTTTATCATCACGGCACCATTCTGGCGCCAGATGGTACATTGCGTGGTGGTCCAACACGTATCGTGACGGTCGCCGGTTCGATCTGCGAGAACTGTGATGTTCTGGCTCGTGACCGTGAACTTCCCGAGGCTCTCGAAGGGGATTACTATATCTGTCACGACGACGGCGCCCATGGTCCTGAGATGGGTAGTAACTACAACAATCGTTGTAGGCCGCAGCGACTGTTGATTTGCATGGACCACACAGTTCGTCGGATTCGTCGGGCAGAGACGTTTGAAGATCTTGAACGTTTTCATCAAGGTCTCGATGGACCGAAGCACACGCTCAAGTTGCGTTGAAATCAATAATCTCGAATCTTTGAAAGGGGATTCGGGGGCGGGTTACGATAATATCGGACCCGCCTTTTCTTATATTGACACCGCTATTTTATTATGTAGTATTCAGGACAGATCCAAGCCGTAGCGGTGAGGAAATCATTGAAAAATCAGCTTGAATCAACCAACAACAAAACAAACATGATGAAAGGCGGGTTAGTTATATGGCAGCAGGAAATCAAAGTCTTCCGGATACGTTCTGGCGTTCGGTGTTGACAGATCGCATGGGTGGCACGGAATTCGACAAGCCCGGTGGCGGGTATACGTTCAGCGCAGTGCTCGATGAAGAGCGCGCCTTGGTCAAGGGAAATATTACTGGCGACCCATCTTCCGCTTTGCTCCGCTTCTCAATCGCGGATCCGACGTGGAAAATGCCGCAGGCGGCCTGGGATGCTGGCGAAGCTTATTACCGGCTCCAACCGCATTCGACTCGTTACACCGATAACTTCGGTGTGGTCCTCTGTGAAGAGGCGGGTATTTCCAAAAATACTCATGAGCAGCTCGCAGATTATCTGAACGGTGCTCATCACGGTTCGGGTGTTGTGTTTACGGACAAATGGGTTCAATACTTGCCTGGCTCAATCAAACGAGCTTTGTCGGAGTTCATCCCCACGGCGTTATTCGATTCTGGAACAATCTTGGTGTTTCCAACACCGGGGTATGGCGTCATTAAGGATCCGAAGAACAAACGCGGTGCGAAGTCAGTCGATGTACCATTGATCTACGATCAGGCCAGTAAGAGCTGGGAGATTGATTATGAGACAGCCGAAAATCTGTTGAATGGTCCCTACGCCTCCTCTCATCGCCGGGTCATGTACTTGAACATCCCACACAACCCGACTGGTAAGGCCTACGATTGGAAGCAATGGGAGCGAGCCATAGCTTGGGCACTGACAAATGATGTGATCCTCATTGTAGATGAGGCCTATACACATCTGCGTTTCGGCGCCACATGCAGTGTTCTCGATGTGCCGGGATGGGAGACATGTTGTATCGTCCTCCAGAGCATCAGTAAAGGATGGAATGCTACTGGCGGGCGCCTCGGATGGGTTGTTGCTCATCCAACCATGATCTCCGCTCTCCGAATGGTCACAGATGTGAAGGACTCTGGGACATTTGGTCCAACCATCGCATCTGCTCTCTGGTGTCTCAAGAATCCAGAATTCGCCAACAAGACAATGACGGAGTATGCCCAGCTTCATCGTGCACTTTCGGAAGGTCTCCAAAGTGTTGGTTTCGAAGCAAAGATGCCGGATGCAGGTTTGTGTCAGTTCATGCCGGCCCCAAAGGTTATCAATGGTCAGCGGATGGAGAATTCGGCTCAGTGTGCCAAATGGCTCCGCGACAACCTGCGTATCTCGACCATGCACGCCGTGGTGAAGTATAAGGTTGGTGGTGTTGAAGTCGATACCTCATGGTTGCGGTGGGCTACCACGATCACATTGGTGCCCGAATGTGGGTTGCCAACTGAGGCGTCGGTGATTGCTGAAGGTATGCGTCGTCTCAAGTCAGTGAAGTTCGAGTTCTGATCTGATTCGTCAGGTCTCTGCTCTACAAGGTCCGCGTGTCACACGTTTTTTCGTGGCACGCGGCCTTTTTGTTTCTCGAAATCTATTTGGTGAATTTTCTTGACAGAACCTGATATCTATAGTTAGTATGTTTGGGAACCCTGAACAAAACCGCGGCTATGAACCGCGAAAAACTGGAGGTTAGTATGATTGCTTATGCTGTAATGAATGTGGTTGAAGAAATCAAATCTGTATTCGATGACGCCGCTGGCGGCGACGGCCGAGGCAGGACGGGCGGCTGTCTTACCGTGATTGTAAATGGTGGGTCGGAGGAAATCACTTTGCCGATCGGAGAAGTCCTGAATGTTGTCGACCAAGCCAACTACTGGAACAACAGCAAAGAAAAGGCTCATCGTCTCGCAGCTAATTCCAACGACGTCTCCTGCTGGACGACACGTAATGCGGATCCAAAAGTGAAGAAATACGGCGGTGGTATCCGCGCATTGGACGGCAATATCTATGCCTTTTCCGGACTGTCGGAGCATTGGGATGAAGTCGTGTCGGCAGTTGCTGCCAACACCGTCAATCCAGGCAGCATGACGATTGAGCGCGTACGCGAGATCGCGAAGATCAGTGAGAATCCACACATTATCAGTTTCTTCTTGCGCTGGTGAAAATATCAGCCAGTCCAGAAAGATTCTGTGCACTCAATCAAAGAGTCCCCGTTGGCATAGCCGGGGACTCTTTTCTGTTTTCGCGACAATTTTTCTAATTATAAATCTTCTTCGGATCATTCTTTATTACTTGATCCAGCGTAATCCGGGAATAATCCATAGTCGAACCCTCGGGCGATTCGGACTTCATTTTGTCTACAAGTTCGCGCCAGACTGCCGAGTATCCGGTGTGAGTCCATAAGTTCATTACATCATTTTTCTCATCTCCAGTCATATCTTCCACCGCTTTTCCATTACCAAACTCTTCTACAGCCAATCTCATCTGGCACTCAGCTTGAAGTGCCATTTCATTTTGTGGTTTCATTGTCTCCACATTTGTCATACTACAATACTACACCTCTTTTCTGGTATAATAAACCCCATGAATAACAGTATGGAATCGATCGGAAAATTCACCAGTCCACAAGAAGAAATAGTCCATCTGAAGGAAATGATTGCACGCAGAGAGCGCGCCATTCTCGAAGAGACGCCTGAAGCCAGCACAGAGCATATTGTGCGTGAAGAAGTAGTCAGATATGCCGAACGCAAGCCAGATCAAGTTCTTCATGAAAAATACATAGTGCCAACCCAAGAGATGGAGACGATTGTTTTGGAACTCTCTCCGGAAGAGCACGATGACAAAATGAACGAGCTCCTCGGTTTTCTGGAAGAAAAGGGAATACACAACACTTTGAAGCTTGTCGAGCATATGCACGACCCTCATATTTATGATGATTTTCATCGCCTCTTGGTTCAATATATTCGTTCTGGTTTTGTGATCGGTGGTCTCAAAGACAAGGATCCTTTGTGGCGTTCGCTCAAGATGACTCTCTACGAAATCTTGGTTCCAGAAGCGAATGCTCCGGAAAAAGGCGGTCCTAGTAAACCTCTCAAAGAGCTTCTTTCTTCCATGGAGCAGTTTTATGCTGGTATGTGTCATGTAAATGATAAATCTTCTGGTGGAGATGATAGAGATGTTTTTGCATTTGAAATAGCTGTAGCCAATCGCAGTGAGGATTTCATATTTTATTGTTCTGTACCAGATAATAAGAGGAATCTATTTGAGAAGCAGATCCTTTCTATATTTCCTGATGCCAAGGTCAATGAAAGAAAAGATGACTACAATATATTTCCAACCCCAGGAGTTGCAGTCGCTTCATATGCTCGTGAGAAGAAAAACCACATCTTTCCAATCAAGACTTACGACGAATTCGATCATGACCCGATAAATGCCATTTTGAATTCATTTTCAAAAATAGAAAAAGATGGCGAGGGTGCTGCTATACAGGTAATATTCAAACCTGTCGGAGATTTTTATAATAAAAAATACGCCAAGGCGCTCGAGAAGATTCAGAAGGGTGAGAAGTTGAGCGAGTCTATAGACATCGCTTATACTACTGGCGAGAAAGTTTTAAAAGGTATTGGCAAAGGTGTCGAGGCTGGATTCAAGGGAGCTTTCGATCTGATAGGTGAGCTCGGCAGTTCCGGCGGAAAAGACAAGGATAAGGCCGACGCCAAGAAGAAGGAGGAAGAAGACAAAAAGAAGCGTCAAGAATCTGGCGACAAGGGTATGCGTCCAGAAAATGAGATGGCTTCGAAGGAAATCCAGAAGAAGCTTTCTTCTCCTGTTTTGGCTACAAATATTAGAATTGTGGCCTCATCCCAAACGGAGGCTGAAGCTAAGGCTATTTTGGCGGATTTGGAGGCGGCATTTAATCAGTTCGAAGATACAAATGGCAACCGCCTTGACTTTATTCATGTGAAAAAAAGCGCGCTGGAAAAAGAGTTAGAGAATTTTACTTATCGCGCTTATGACGACGATCAGAATTGTCCGCTTTCGCTCAAGGAGCTAGCGACGATCATGCACATGCCTGTCGCTGGAAAAGTTTCTACTTCACAGGTCAAGCTTACGAAGTCTGGTACTTCACCAGCGCCTCTCGGTCTACCACAGCTCGGTACTTTGCTTGGCGTGAACTCAGATCGTGGTCGTGACACGAAGATCTATATGACCGACGACGATCGTCTGCGTCATATGTATGTTATTGGTCAGACTGGTACTGGTAAGACTACATTGCTCAAGAATATGATCTTGCAAGACATGCAGCGCGGTGACGGCGTATGTTTCATTGATCCGCATGGTTCCGATGTGGAGGATGTGCTCGCGCTTGTGCCACCGGAGAGATATGGTGATGTTATTTATTTCGATCCGGCTTACACGGCGCGTCCGATGGCTCTCAACATGCTCGAGTACGATGTACGTTTTCCTGAACAAAAGACTTTCGTGGTGAACGAGATGCTTTCTATTTTCAATAAACTCTTCGACATGAAGGTCGCCGGCGGTCCAATGTTCGAACAATATTTCCGCAACGCTGTTTTACTTACAATCGATGATCCTTCGAGTGGCAATACTCTGGTGGATGTTTCGCGTGTCCTTTCCAACAAGGCTTTCCGTGAGATGAAGCTCGCCAAGTGTACAAATCCTCTAGTTGTGCAGTTCTGGCGCGAAGTGGCGGAGAAAGCTGGAGGTGAGGCATCGCTTGCCAATATCGTTCCTTATATAGTTTCCAAGTTCGATAACTTCTTGGCCAACGATATTATGCGTCCGGTCATTGCGCAGGAGAAATCCACGTTTAATTTCCGCGATATCATGGATAACAAAAAGATATTGCTGGTCAATCTTTCCAAGGGTCGTCTTGGTGATATCAATGCCAACCTCATCGGTCTTATTCTAGTCGGCAAAATACTCATGGCGGCATTGTCGCGTGTGGATTCTATTGGTAAAACTCTTCCGCCGTTCTATCTCTATGTCGACGAATTCCAAAATGTCACCACCGACTCTATCGCTACTATTTTGTCGGAGGCTCGCAAGTACAAACTTTCTATGACTATTGCGCACCAATTCATCAAGCAGCTCGATGAGAAGATCAAGAATGCCGTCTTCGGCAACGTCGGTTCCATGGCCGTGTTCAGGGTCGGTGTAGAAGACAGTGAGTTTTTGGCCAAGCAGTTTGCGCCGGTATTTACTGAGAAAGATATTATCAATATCGACAACTACAATTGTTACGTGAAAATGTTGGCCGCTGGCAAACCGGTCAAGCCTTTCAATATAGGATGCCCAAATATTCCGCATGGCAATCGCGATGCTGCTGGCAAGCTGAAAGAGCTGTCATATTTGACTTATGGTCAAGAAAGGAGCATTATCGAAGACGAGATCAATGCGAAGTATAAAAAATAAAGCGCAAAGTTAAAGGCGCAAGGCGCACAAAAATAAATGGCACTAACAGATGAAATAAAATTCCATGCAAAAGCTGGCAACGGCGGTATTGGCGTTGTCCGTTGGAGACATGAGAAGGGTAGAGAGTTCGCCGGTGCGGCTGGTGGAAACGGTGGTCGTGGTGGTGATATATATGTCCGTGCTGTCCGCGACATAAACATTATGGCGCGCTATAAAACTGTGAAGAAGTTTGAGTCTCAGAAAGGTCAAGATGGAATGAATTGGAGTATGCAAGGAAGATCTGGTGAGGATTTGTACATAGATTTGCCAATCGGTTCCGTTATAAAAAATCTTGCAACTAGTCGTGTAGTTGAACTTCTGGAAGATGGTCAAGAGTCTAAGATTTTGCATGGTGGCCGTGGTGGTCTTGGCAATGAGCATTTCAAAGCTTCAACAAACGTAAAGCCAGAACAATCCACTAACGGTTATCCAGGTGAAGAGGCTGATTTTGTGGTTGAACTGAACCTGATTGCTGATGCTGGTTTGATCGGTCTACCAAATGCCGGCAAATCCAGTTTGCTCAATGCTCTCACGCACGCGCATGCGAAAGTCGCCAGTTACGCTTTCACTACCTTGGATCCGAATTTGGGTGCTTTGCATGGCGGTTATATTCTTGCTGATATTCCAGGACTTATTGAAGGCGCCGCCGATGGTAAAGGTCTTGGTATCCAGTTTCTGAAACACGTGAAGAGAACAAAGGTTTTGATACATCTTGTGTCTTTGGAAAATAGTGGCGTCGCAAATGCGCGCATCGTTGGTGATTATAAAACTGTGCGCGAGGAGCTCAAAAAATATGGTGAAGGTTTGGCGGAGAAGCCGGAGATAATCATCTTGTCGAAGACCGATATGGTTACACCAAAGGCTGTTCTCGCTGCACGCAAGAAGTTGGAGAAATATTGTGATTCTAAGCGCGGCGGGCGCATATTTGAAGTCTCTGTTCTAGATGATGCTGCTATCAAGAAGTTAGGCGAGGAATTGGTGAAGGTTTTGGAGAAGGCGAAGATGACCGTGGTTGTGGAGGCAAAATAATCGGTTTTTTTAAGAGGCACTTCAGTTAGTTGAAGTGCCTCCGCGGGACACATACCCCCAGAGCACCTATGCGAAAACGACGAAAATTTCGTCATTTTCGTGGCTCTATTTAGGTCTGATTCTGGGCCTGGGTTGCGCGGCGTTTTTGACGAAAATTTCGTCGAATTTCAATAGGTACCCAAAGTATGCATATCCTCCCAGCCCTCGATCACGCCAAAGTGATACTGTGCCGCCGTTATTAGGTACTGTGGTTACTATACTTCCTTCACAAATACGAAACGCGGAGTTTTCTTGCCTCCAATGTCGACCATTTCCTCGAACATCGAGATTGGTCTGACCCAGTATTTCGATTTATCGTTTTCATAGAGCGCTTCGTAAACCACCATGTCCTCAAGAGTTTCAGAATGTTTTGCAACAAAATGAGCCTTATATAGACGACCAGTTTTCGAATGTTTATAGATACCTATTTTCATGCAAGTTTCTCCATCAACATCTTCTTCAACACCTCTGGATTTGCGGCACCACGAGTGGCTTTCATGGCTTGACCTATTAAAAACTGCAAAGAAGCGACCTTACCGGCGCGGTATTCGGCGATAGCCTTGGCGTTGGCTTGATCAGCCAAAATCTTTTCGATGATAGGACCGATATCAGCAGCGTCACTCTTTTGTAACAGACCATTTTTCTCGGCAATGGAACGCACTGATTGCTTCACACCATCTTCCATGGAAGCCCCTTTAATGAGCAAAGCCAAAGTATCTTTTGCACCACGCGAAGAAATCTCTCCGGCGGCGATCATTGAAATAAGTTCAGAGAATGAAGCAGGTGGGACGGCATTATTCTGATCAAATGCCGGCAAATAATCACTCAAGATATAGTTCGTCGCCAGCTTCACATGCTTGGCCTCACCGTTAAACGGACTTATCACCGCATCGAAATAACTCGTCAGAGATGGATTGTCGATGAAAACTGCGACCTCCTTGTCTGTCATACCATAATCTTTCTTGTAGCGATCGCGCTTAGTCCATGGCAATTCTGGCATATCTTTGCGAAGCTTGGCCTCGGCGAATTCTGGTATCTCGGAGATCTTCATCTTAGGAATGTCCGGATCAGGGAAGTATCGATAGTCGTGCGAGCTCTCTTTACTGCGTTGTGAGAAAGTCTTTTGTTTGCCTTCATCCCAACCACGCGTTTCTTGGACGATTTTTTCGCCGTCTTCGATCGCGGCATTTTGTCTCGCAATCTCATACGCAATAGCGCGCTCAACTGTACGGAATGAATTCAGATTCTTCACTTCAGTCTTCGTGCCGAACTTACCAGCGGCTGTATCTTCAGGAGTAGCGACGGAGATATTGGCTTCGACGCGCATTTCGCCTTTTTCCATATTGGCTTCGCCAGCTCCGAGATAGCGCAACAGAAGCTGCAATTCTTTGGCGAAACGAACAGCTGTTTCTGCATCATGTATCACAGGCTTCGTGACCAGCTCCATGAGAGGCACACCGGCACGATTGAAATTGACCAAACTTTTCTCATGCTGATCATGAGTGGACTGCGCGGTGTCTTCTTCGAGGTGAATTCGCTCTATAGCTACACCAGCAAGTTCGCCACCAGAGACCAGAGGGAATTTGTATTGACTTATCTGATAGCCCTTCGGAATGTCCGGATAGAAATAATTCTTACGATCCCATTCAGTAAAATCTGCGAGCTTGCCACCAACCGCGACACCCATCTTGAGGACGTGTTCGATGGCTGCCTTGTTCAATACAGGTAAAGTTCCAGGATGTCCCATGCAGATAGGGCAGATGTTCCTATTTGGCTTCTCTTCATCAGGATTGTTGCGGCACGAACAGAACATCTTCGAGGAGGTTTTTAGCTCAGCGTGTATTTCGAGGCCGATCGTAGGGACGTATTTGGGCGCAGGTGTGCTCTTTTCCATGGCTTTATATTAGCATAAAGAGGTGGTAATATGGCAGTACATTAGTAATAAAATAGAAACAATATGAATCTAGATCGAAACAATGAGTCAATGGATACGACCTTAATAAATCCTCAAGAACAGCAAAGAGGGCAGATAATAGCAATCCTAAAGATGGGTGGCATTGAAAATGTCAGCCTAGATACAGCTGATGGACTGATGAGAGGTACCGGGGTAGGTCAGAAGGATCAGATCGCTATCATGTCCGCACTTGATAACTGGCAGAAAGCTACCACTGAGGCAGAGATGCAAATCATCGCAAATGAGCTCGTGGAAGTTGTTAAGAAAGGTCAGTATTTGCGCTTGAAGGATTAGATCCTAAAAGCTTGACACGCGGCGATCTTTTGCTAAGATATTGAACATAAACCTGCGAATCACTGGATTTATCTAGCATGATTCTATCGGCATTGAAGCTGGTGGCAGGCATCTCAAAGAGTCTCGCTTTACGCGGGATTTTTTGATAAAAGCTTGACACCGCATTTAGTTTTGTTAAAATGCGACTATGCCTGTGGGACGCAAGTCCTGATCGACAATGTAGTTGATAACAGGCATCTCAAAGAGTCTCGCTTTACGCGGGATTTTTTGATGTATTTTTCATAATGGAGAAGAGATGTTTTCTTCCATTACCGACCTGTCTTATGACCACCCTTATAGTCCTATTTTTGAACTGTTTTTCCATACCCCAGAAATGTATCTCTTTCCCGTTTACATGGTACATTCTGTGAGTCACAGCAACATATCTTTGAGTAATTATTGGAACCGCATATGGGATTAATGTTAATCTAAATATCTGCTCGTCCAAATTCCTCTTCTCCTTCTTACGGATTAAGTGTTTGAAGCCAATAGAATTGAAATATATAGATTCTTGGTTTAGGACAGGACAAATCACGTGCCCGATTTGTTGATATCGGTTTCTAGATTCCTGTATGAATAATCTTTTCTGGTTTATATTCACGCAGGCAATCTTTACATACTGAGATAAAGTTTTGTTCAAGAAGTTCTCAAATTTTAATAAAGAAAAGTTCAAGAAGTTCTAAAGATTTTCATATACGGCCACTCATTGACTTTTGGGGTCATTATGCTATCCTTTTTGCGTGTAAGTTTCTCGTCCTTACCGTTAGCATAACGTACGAGAGTTCCGCTTAAGCGTAAGCTTTCGTAGGTTCTCGTAAGAGACTGAAAAAGTGACCGTTGTGCGGGTAAAGAAGAAATGTCAAAAAGACTTTTCATAGGTAGCGTTGCATGGGCAACCACATCTGACAGCTTGAAGAAGCACTTCGAGCAGGTTGGTGCAGTGGAAGAGGCCAACATCTTGACTGACAAGATGACTGGTCGTTCACGAGGCTTTGGCTTCGTAACCATGTCAAACGACTCTGATGCAGATGCCGCTGTTCAAAAGTTGAACGGTAGTGATCTCGATGGTCGCAAGATCGTCGTCTCAGAGGCTCGTCCTAAGACAGACCGCGTGTAATTCCTCACGGAATTTCGCGTGACTGTTTTGAACAAAGATTCCGCTATCGCAAGATCGCGGGATTTTTGTTTTGCCGCGCGATTTGTTACAATATCCGCATGATAAACGAACACGATAAATTTTTTACTAGAAAGCATATTCATGATAAGGACATAGAATCTCATCTCACACGCATTCAACATGAGTTTGAAGATGGTTTTCATTTCCTACAAAAATATCCAAGATCGGTCACGATATTTGGTTCTTCAATGCTCGCTGCTGACAGTGTACCGTGCAGGATGGCAGGGGAATTGTCGGAAGCTATAGTCAAGGATTTGAAGTATGCAGTGATCACCGGTGGTGGTCCTGGGATAATGGAAGCTGCAAGCAAAGGCGCAAAAGAAGCTGGTGGCCAAGCTGTCGGACTCAATGTCAGCCTACCTCACGAGCACGGCCCAAACATATACACGACTGACCATATGAAGTTCGCATATTTCTTCTCACGCAAGACGATGCTCACTTTCGCGGCTGAAGCATATATATTTTTCCCTGGAGGTTTCGGGACATTCGATGAGCTGTTCAGTATTCTCACACTTATCCAGACAGGAAAGATTCCTCATGTGCCGGTCATCTTGTTCGACTCCGATTTCTGGAGTCCGATTATCGCAAATCTTGTCGATATGATGAACTCTAAATATCAGACTGTAGATCCTGACGATTTCGATCTGTGTAAGATAACGGATTCAGTAGATGAAGCTATTAAGATTATTCGTGAAGCACCAGTTTCTGAGTGGTGGAGGATTATTAACTAAATTAGGTGCAAGGTGAAAGGCGCAAAGCGCAATTATGAAATTTTCCATACAAGCGAAAGTGCCTGGCAAATTGGCTCGTGCTGGGACCATAGAGACTGTGCATGGCATTATAGAGACGCCGGCATTTATACCTGTTGGTACCAAGGCGACATTGAAGGCGCTCACGCCGGAGCAAGTGCGCGACGCTGTTGGTGCACAAGCTGTTCTGGCAAATACATACCACCTATATCTGCAACCTGGCACCGAAGTTTTGAAGAAGTGTGGAGGTCTACATAAGTTCATGAATTGGTCAGGGCCTACATTTACCGATTCTGGTGGTTTTCAAGCTTTCTCGCTCGGCGCCGCTTGGGGTAAAGGGATAAGTAAGCTGGCGGATCGTGATGGCGAAGCGACCAGTCATATGCCGGCGGCTGTGGAGGAAGATGACAACACTGCGAACCATGCCGCGCTGGCGAAAGTAGATGACGACGGCGTCACATTTAAATCCGTCATAGATGGTTCGACACACCATTTCACTCCGGAGATTTCTATGAATATACAGCGCGATATTGGCGCAGATATTATTTTTGCATTCGATGAATGCTCTGCACCGAATGCTGACCGCAAATATCAGAAGATTGCCATGGATCGTACTCATGAGTGGGCCAAGCGATGTCTGGCCAGTTATGACAAGTCGCAGGCACTTTTCGGCATAGTTCAAGGCGGTCGTCACGAAGATTTGCGTCGCGAGAGCGCACGCACGATCGGCGCGATGAAACTTGATGACGGAACGGACTTTGATGGTTTTGGAATAGGCGGTTCATTTGATAAAGGTGATGTTGGCACCGCTGTAAGATGGGTCAATGAAGAGCTCCCAGAAAATAAACCGCGACACTTACTTGGTATTGGTGAGCCGATGGATCTTATTCTGGCTATAGAAAATGGTGTCGATACTTTCGACTGTGTGGCACCAACACGCATTGCGCGCAATGGAACCGCATACTCAAGTCAAGGTCGGCTCAATCTAGCCAACGCCGAGTTTACCAGCGATACCGGTCCGCTCGATCCAGAATGCGGTTGCTACACTTGTAAGAATTATACTAGGAGCTATCTCGCGCACTTGTGCCGCGCCAAGGAGATGTTGTCAGCAACATTGATTTCCATACACAATCTTTATTTTTTGGTAAATATAGTGAAGCGTTTGCGACAAGCCATAGTTGAAGGGAAGTTCGAGGAGGTGAAGGAGGAGATGATTAATAGATATTGTCGTGAGAGCCAACACCATAAAGAGTGATATTTTTTCATCGAACGAAAATATTATTCTGTGATCATAAGATATCCTACAGGCATACAGTTCTTTTAGATTGCCGTGTAGTTTATGAGTCTTGAGCGTTGGATGAAATACATCTTTTTCTAGCATTCTGATCGTCTTTGCCCACTTAGTCATCATGCTTGGGTTTTTGCGCAAAAAATCACGAGACATTTTGTCAAATGCAGAGGTGGTGAATATAGTCCTCATCGGCCGTTGTTGCCCTAAAGGCCTTTACTAATCTCATTGATAAGCATGTTTGCCGAGGAATGTTTCCTTACCTTTCCAGTTTGTGCTTCCATAACGGATTGGAGTATTTCAAGTTCAAAAAAGCGTTTTCGCAGGTCATGCATAATGGTGGACACCTTTTTTGAGCTTTTTGCTATTTGTGATTTAGTTATTTTCATACATATATAATAACGCAGGGGGAGACCTGTGTATACTTGACATCTGGTTACAAAAGAGGTATACTACCAACAGTTAAGAACATTGAAAGAACTTGCGATCGCTGTAGCTTAAAGGGCCTTAAATATAGGGTTTTCTAAGCTATGGCGATACACGACGTATTGTCGAGCACGCAAAGCAGTGAACTCCTGCGTCTAATAGGCGTAAGGATAACCCCGACTAATAGTCGGAGAAAGGCCATCATCATGGCTACAAACAAATACGCAAAGCTGGACCTCGGAACGATCGAAGCGGTTTTCAACAAACTCGGTGGCATCGATGGAGCTGAACGCTTCATCCGCGGTGAAGTGGTAATTTCGGAACCAGCGAAGCGCTGGCGTGAACAGGATGGCGCGATTTACTTCACACTTCCGGTCACCGAAGGACTCACTGGTCCACAGTGGATCGAGCGCCTCGAGAAGAAGAACCTCCGCGTTGGCGATTGGGCCAAAGACGTTCTTGGTAAGACGGCCTTCAAGCCGACCACGGGCGTTGTGCGTGAAATCGCAGTCCTCAAAGGTATGTTGTTCGAGGACAACAATCGCACCACCAAGGGCATCCGTGCCGCAGGCGACAAGCGCAAGCTGAAGCACGGCAAAGCATCGGAGATGAACGCTGAAATCGCGTGCCAAATCCGTGAAATGTTCACGGACAAGGAAATCGAGGACATGGGTCTTATTTGGATCGTCGTAATGCACGACCTCATCAAGGATTCTGACGGCGATCTCAACCTCCTCGACGCTGACCGCGATGATGATGGTCGGTGGCTCGATGCGTACTACGACGGTCCTGACGACAGGTTCCGTCGTGAGAGCGGCTTCGCGTTCGTCGTCTCGCAAGTTCAGAACTAAGTACTTTGGTACTGGGCACTAGCCCTTTGTCCTCTGGACTTGGTCCTAAGATTTGGTGGTTTAACCACCCGGCTAAGAATGACATGCCGTCTACATTCAACCCCTGCACTTGCAAAAGTGCAGGGGTTTCAACTTTTATAATTTGGATATGGTAAAATCTGTGACGGTAGTAGGTGAATATGCCGGCGGTCAAGGCTTCCGGCTACCGAATCCAGTATCCATAAGCTGAGAGCGTCTGCGGTTACGGCTTCAGACGGAGGGCTTATGTAGAC